>OLYM01000345.1_pt1 | contig 18855 bp, 10 predicted proteins | sample 1673691 | NCBI WGS metagenome assembly OLYM01 (sample SAMEA103958123, study PRJEB25191) | human gut metagenome | reverse complement strand
TGTCGTTTTTCAGCCCCTCGACCGGCGTATACTTTCTGAACTGCATGGTCATTACCATTGTCTTAAAATAATTAAATACATTAAGCAGCCGCAACTTCAGCTCCTTTTTAACCATCATATAAAACAGCGAAAATACGCCGCCGATGATCAATGTGAAAACGAATGCGCTCAGAAATTCTTCAAGTCCCCAACAAGCGCCGATGACGCACAAAAGCAACGCTTGTTAGATAGAAAATCATCGATTCCGCACAGTTTTAATTTCGGCAAATTCGCTCCAAAAGCGAAAAAAGGCCCCGTACACAAAGCACGGGGTCCGGTTCATTTGCCCTTGAGTTTTTCGAGGAGCGTGCGTTTGGGGACGCACAGATCGCCGGAGCGGCGGAGGGCGGCAAGTGGACTGTCCTTTTTTAGATTGATGCTCAGCTTCACGGGTGCGGTGTCGGTTTTGAGCCCAAAGCGGGTCAAAGCGGCAAGGTGAGCTTCCCGCACGGCGACCGCAAACTCATACCGCACATAGCTGTAACCGCCGTCAAGGCAGCGGTACTTCGCCTCGGGAGCCGGGGTGAGCGGCACATCGGCAAGCTTTTTGCCGGTCTCGGCATCGGCGAGATAGATCACCGGCTTCGTCACGAACCCGGGCAGCAGCACATGGCCGGTGATATGGTACCTGCTGCCGGTCTCGATGCCGTCAACGGTCAGCGCACCGGCGGCGTTGAGTTTGCCGAGAGCTTCGTCTCCGGCAAAGGCTTCTTCGCCGTCAAGGCGCACGGTAACGCTGCCATCCCGCAGGCGCAGAAGCGCAGCCTTCGTGCCGAGGGCGCAGTTTCTGGCGGTCGCCAGGACATGCGCATCGCACTTTCGCAAAAGTTCCCTGACAACGCCGCACAGTGCCGCATTGTCGGACACGGTGAGCGTGCGCAGCTCGTCCACGGCAAGATACTGCGCATAGCGCCCGACCCTGCCGTGCAGGCGCTCGGACAGTGCAAACAGCGCAGCGCAATAGCGCTCCGGCAGGGCCGCAGCGTCCGCTTCGTGCTCGGGTGCGTCAACGAAAATTCTTGTACACACCGGCTCACGCAAAAGCCCTATCGTGCCCTTTTGCAGCACGAGCGAATTTATGAGCAGGCTTCCGCCGAACATTGGGAGAGCTGCGTCAAAGCCGTGCTCCTTGGCCTTTTCCGTCCGCAGGAACGCCGAGCACAGGCTTGTTTGGATGCAGTCGGGGCGCTCGGTGATATCGACAACCCCGCTGCCGGTCGCAAACTTATAATCGAGCTTTATCCAGCCGGTCTTTCCGCCCGTCCAGCGCTGTCGGCAGGCGACGACATCGGTCTTGTCGCCGTTTGCCTCGAAGAAGTCCCACACCTTGGCGAGTGTGTTCTGCGGCCATGCGTCGCCGCTGTCGGCAAACAAAATATACCTGCCCTCGGCCATTTGCAGCGCTTCGCTGCGGTCATTTGCTTGGGCGACATTCTTGGGATAGTGCTCACGCAGAGCGCCGCACTCACCGGTCACGATGAGCTGCACATTTTCCTTAAAGCCCATGGTCTGGCGGGCAAACTGCCCGGCGGTCGGCTCATCGGGCGCAACTACGGTGAACTTAAATCCCTTGCTCGGCGCTTTGCCGTCCATGCGGTAGAGCTCTGGTAGGTCGATGCGGTAGCGGTAGAATTTCTGCCGCACTTTTTCAGTCAGAAACTCCTGTGTTTTCTCGTCACGCAGAAGATACTTCGTGTAGTCGGGGAACACATTGACCTCGATGATCTTATATCCCGTCGGCGTGACGGCGACATCGAAGCCGAAATACTGAAGCTGCGGCATGCTGCGGCAAACATCACGCACGCCGTCAAGTATCATGTCCCAGTGCGGCACATTGCCCTCGATTTTAGCGCCGGTATCGGGGTGCACCGGGCAGGGCGTGTAGTGGTCGCCGCTTTTGAACTCCGGCTCGATTATGCGGCCGGTCTCTTTGTCAAGGCTTATGATTATGCCGCCCTCGGCGGTGTTGATATTATCGGTAAAGCCGCCCTTTGAGTGGCCGAGCTTCATGAAGCATGCGCCTATCTGCGGCAGCTCTCCCGTGCGGTGGAAGCAGTTTACACGCACGGTGTTGAGCGCCTCGGGGTAGAAGCTTTTAAACCACTCGTGCATGAGCACATATTCCGTCACGAGGTATACTCCCTCGGCGGAGAAAAGCTCTGCGACAATGGTATCCGCCGACATGGGCACGCCGTTTAGGATATACCGCCCGTCACGGCACTCGAGCTTGTTAAAGCCCTGCCCGTGCGAGCCGTAGGTGCGCTTGACGGCCAGCAGTCTTTTCTCCTCCAAAAGCGCAAAAAGCGAGGCATAGCTCAGCTTATACCCCTCGGGCAGCTCCGGCAGCGGCAGGATGCGGCTTGCGCCGTTTATCCTTGCCACGGCATAGTAATGCTCCGGCAGCACGCTTTTAAATTCCGCAAGCGCAAAGCGACTTGCGAGCTTATCGGATATCCACATTTGGTACTCGGGGTTAATGCGATTGACCCAAAAATAGTCGTAATCGGGGACATAGCGGCGATAATTATCCTCAGTCAGGCCGAGCTCCCTGATGCGGTAGCCGAAAAAGCCACGCTCGTGTGCCCACTTACGCTCGGCATCGGTGATGCTGCCGTCTGCCATGTCGGCACGAAGCTCGGCATCCCACAGACTCGCCATGTACGGGCGCATGCCGCTGCGGTGCTCTGTATCGGCAATTTTCGCCCACTTTTCGCTAAATTCCCGCTCACGGCGCCCGATCTCGGCGTACTCGGGGTCGGGGTGGGCACTCTTTTCGTCCCAGTCGGCGATAAACTGCGCCAGCGCCTCGCTCGGGGCATAGCCCTCGGGCAGCGTAAGCTTGGTCGACACATCGATGAGCTTATGCCCCTCGCCGCAGGGGACGAACTTAAACTGCAAAAGCTCGAAAAACGCAAGATATGCGGCGGCGCTTTTGGCCTTGGCGATGAGCTCGGAGTGCTCATCGGACGCAAGCGGCGTGCAGCCGCCGGTGCGGGTGATGAATGCCTCAACGGGCGTTGTGACCATGCCTTCGGGCTCGGAGCGGCTGAGGATCACCACATTCACCGTGCCGTCGGCGGGGTCGGCAAAGCTCTCGGTCAGGACATATTCACGCCCGAGAGTTTCGAGGAAATGCACAAAGCCGTCCTCGTCATACTCCGCTGCGTCAACGGAAAATTTGCCGCCGTCAAAGCTTATCGCATAGCCGCCCGAGACGGCATCGTACGCCGGAACGAGCCTTGCCCTGCCGAGCGCTTTCACGCACTGCGCAGCGTCATTAAAGCTTGAGCCGCCGCCCGCCATTGCTATCGCCGTGCGTCTGCCGTCACGGTACAGAAAGTCGTAGTACAGCTCCGGAAGCAGTCCCGCCTGCCCGCTTAGAAGCTTCGCCTGCGAGACTATCGAGCCGAACCACGCATTGTACCTGTAAGAATAGCTTTTGCTTTCCATTTGCCGCCACCCTTTCCGATTTCACTCTGAATAGCATATAACGATTTTCTTCCAAAGTCAATTAACGGAAAATTAAGTTTTTTTAAAATACCTGTCCCCAAACGGTCCCGTGCGGACATGTATATAGTGAAAGCAAGCTTTGTGACAGCTTGTGCAAACAGTTTTACAACAAACACAGGAGGAGAAATCATGAAAAAACGACTACTCAGCATCGCACTCGTTTTGTGCATGCTCGTGTCGCTTCTTCCGGCAGCGGCCTTCGCCGATAACGCCCCCATCGGCGGCAGCTGCGGCAAGAGCGTGACATGGGCGCTCAAGGACGGCACACTCACCATCTCCGGCACCGGCGAGATGGCCTACTACGACGGCGACAACCCCGCACCGTGGAAAAAGCACGGCGAGGAGATCAAAAGCGTCGTCGTGGCAGACGGTGTGACCAAGGTAAGCGGCGCAATGTTTGACGGCCTGACGGCGGCGACCGCCGTGAGCTTCGGCAGCAAAGTGAGCGGCCTTGACGGAAACATGCTCGGTCTTGCACACGCACTTGAGAGCATCACCGTCAGCGACAAGAACGCAAGCTACTGCGTAAAAGACGGCGTGCTTTACAGCAAGAGCATGACCACGCTCATCCGCTATCCCGAGAGCAAGGCAGGCACGGCCTTCACCGTTCCCGACGGGGTCAAGGTCATCGGCAGCGACGCATTTTCGTCCTGCAATAAGCTCACCTCCCTCACGCTCCCGACAAGTGTGACGACACTCGAAAGGTTCTCTGTTTACGCCTGCGAGAACCTCAAGAGCATCAAGCTGCCGAGCAAGCTCGACAGCATCGGCGATTTCGCCTTTGCCTACTGCACGAGCCTCACCGAGATGACCGTACCCGAGGGCGTGAAGGTTCTGAGTGCCGATGTTTTCTACGATTGCAGCAGCCTGAAAACGCTCCGTCTGCCCGTGAGCCTTGCCGAGATAGGCAGCTACTGCACCGTCAAGTGCGATAAGCTCACCGATGTGTACTACGCAGGTACGCAGAAGCAGTGGAAGCTCGTCAAGGTCGACAGCAGCAACACCAGCCTTACCAAGGCAAAGATGCACTACGGCAACCTGACCGTCTCCACCCCCACCATCAGCATCACCACCTCGGCGGGCAAGCCGATGATAAGCTGGACGAAGATAATCGGTGCGGACAAGTACTGGATCTATCGCTCCACAGACGGCAAGAGCTTTAAATACTACGACAGCACAAAGAACACAAGCTACAGAAACTCCAGCACCAGCATCGGTACGACCTACTACTACAAGGTCAAGGCCGTGTGCGCCGTGACCTCCTACGCAAACTCCGCAATGAGCACGGCAAAGAGCATAAAGCGTGTTCCGGCAGCGCCCGACCTGAGCATTGAGCTCAACGCAAACAACAAGCCGCTGCTCAGCTGGGGCAGCGTTTCCGGCGCAGCGAAGTATTGGATCTACCGTTCAACGGACGGCAAGAACTTTAAATACTACGACAGCACGACCAAAACAAGCTATAACAACAACGGCGCATCCCTCGGCGTGACCTATTACTACAAGATAAAGGCCGTCGCCGTGGTAAGCAAAAACAATGTCACCTCGGCATACAGCCGCAGCGTGAGCGTGACCGTGCCCGACCCGTCCAAGGGCGGCAAGTGCGGTGATAATGTCGAGTGGAAGATCACCGGCGACACGCTCTGCATAAGCGGCAGCGGTAAAATGTACGACTACGACAACCGTGACAGCAGCAAAAACAAGGTGCCTTGGAAGAAGTCGTTCAGCAAGGTCGTCATCTCCGACGGCGTGACCAGCATCGGCAGCTACGCCTTTGAAGGCTGCGAGTCGCTCTCGAGCGTATCCATCCCCGCTTCCGTCAAGAGCATCGGCGAGCGGGCGTTCCAGTTCTGCATGAGCCTTAGCAGCATCGTCATCCCCGAGGGCGTCGAGACCATCGGCGATTCCGCATTTTCGGCCGCAGAGGGTCTCAAACGCATCACCCTGCCGAGCACCCTCAAGAGCATCGGCAGCGCCGCCTTTGCGCAGCTTATCGATCTTGAGACGATCACCCTGCCCGAGGGTCTTGAGACCATCGGCGACAGTGCATTCATCGGCTGCAGCCGGCTCAAGACGCTGACTATCCCCGCATCCGTCAAGAGCATCGGTGCAAGCATTTGCCGTGGCTGCAAAAGCTTCACCGGCTACACCGTCAGCGAGGCAAGCCCCTACTACTGCGTTGTCGGCGGCGTTCTCTACACCAAGGACATGACCGAGCTTTTAAGCTGTCTGCCCGGCGTTGTCAGCACCGCCTCTTTCACCGTCCCCGACAGCGTCAAGATCATCGGCGATGAGGCCTTCTACGGCTGTGCCCTCGCCGGCGGCATCACCCTGCCCGAGGGTCTTGAAGAGATCGGCGACAAGGCATTTGCCGATTGCATTTTCCTCAACTCACTCAACGCCCCCGCCTCGCTCAGGAGCATCGGCGACTATGCGTTTATCCGCTGCGACAGTCTCGAGACCGTCACATTCTCCGGCAGCCTTGACAGCATCGGCAAGGAGGCGTTCAGCGGCTGCACCATGCTCAAAAGCGTCACCATACCCGACAAGCTCGGCAGTCTCGGCGACGAGGCCTTCCATTTCTGCGAAAACCTTGAGAGCGTCGTCATCCCCGAAGGCGTAAAGAGCGTCGGCTTCATGACCTTCGCAGGCTGCCGCAATCTCGCAAGCGTCACGCTCCCGACGACCCTTCAGAGCATCGGCAAGGAAGCGTTCAGCGGCTGTACCCATCTTAAGAATATCACCCTTCCGGCAGGTCTCAAGACCATCGGCGAGGGCGCATTCAGAGACAGCGGTCTGACCTCCATCGTCATTCCCGACGGCGTGACCGCCATCCCCGTTTTGTGCTTCTGCGACTGCCGCTACCTCACGAGCATCACCATTCCGACAAGCGTCAAGAGCATCGGCTCAAGCGCCCTGCTGCTCGACAGCAATCTAAAGCTGACCATCAATTACAAGGGCACAAAAGCCCAGTGGAGCGACATCGCCATCGACCGTGACAACAACCCCCTCGACCGAGCAACCATCGTGTATAACTACAAATAAGTAACAGGCAGCCCCTCAGCGTGTCAAAAAAGTCGTAAGACTTTTTTGCACGCTGAAAGCTCCACCCGAGAGGGTGGAGCTTTCTATTTAAATTATCACGCCGTATTTGCTCACCAGCGGGGCGAGGGCGGTGTCGGGGAGGGCGCCCTCATACAGGGCACGGCCCTGGTAGGCACGCAGCGCCGCTTCGAGGATGTCGGCGTCGTCGCACACGATGCACAGGGGCTTGGATATCATGTACTGGCAGTCGGCGAAAAGCTCGACCTCCTCCCATGTGTCGAGCCGCACGGCGACTAAGACCTCATCGGTCTCCAGTGCGTCGGAAAGCTCGTCCTCAAAGTCGGGCGTGACGGCGAGGACTTTGCCGCATCGGGCATCGACCGGCAGATACGCCGTGAGCTTCTCGGTCGAGGCCGGAAGCAGGTCGGTGAACTTCGGTGCGGGGGCGACCGGCTCGGCGTTCCGAAGCGCCTTACTCAGTGCGGCGATGTGCTCGGCGGTCGTGCCGCAGCAGCCGCCGAAGATGGCGACGCCTGCTTTGAGAAACTCGGGAACAAGCTCCACGAACTGCTCGGGCGGGCAGTTATACACGGTCTTGCCGTCAACTATCTCGGGCATGCCTGCGTTGGGCTTGACGATAAGCGGCACACGGGAAAATTCACGCAGGCGCTTTATCTGCGGCAGCATTTCGGCCGGGCCTGCCGAGCAGTTTAGGCCGAATGCGTCGATGCCCATGCCCTGCAAAACGGTCAGGGCGGCGGTGATATCCGTGCCGGAGAGGCTGCGGCCGTTTTCGTCGCAGGTGAAGGTCACGAAAATGGGCTTATCGCTGACACTGCGCACGGCAAGGACTGCCGCTCTGGCGTCCGAGAGCGTCATCATCGTCTCGATGACGAAAAGATCGACGCCCGCCTGCTCAAGGCCTGCGGCCTGCTCGGTGTAGATATCCACAAGCTCCTCGAACGAAGCCTCGCCCAGAGGCGAGAGGAACAGGCCGGTCGGGGAAATGTCACCGGCGACAAAGGCCCTGCCGTCGGCGGCTTTCTGCGAAAGCGCCGCTAAACGGCGGTTGTAGTCGGCGGTCTTGTTGAAAATGCCGTGCTCTTCCAATTTGCGGCGGTTTGCGCCGAAGCTCGGCGAGTACAGGACATTGCTTCCGGCTTTGACATAGCCTTTCTGGATGCCGATGATGCTGTCGGGGTTCTCAAGCACCCACTGCTCAGCGCTGACATCGCCCTTGTAGCCGCATTTTTGAAGCTCGGTGCCGGTCGCACCGTCAAGAATGAGCGGAAAGCGGATCTGCATGATTAGTCCTCCGTAATATCAAAAGTCATGTTGTCCGTGAACGCCTCGGTGAATTCCCGCAGGCCGGACAGCTCGATGTATTCGCATTTTTCGGCGCATGAGCGCAGCTCACGGCGGCACTCGGGATCGACCGCCGCCATGGACGCACCGGCAAGCGAGGTGTTGCCGAGGCAGTGCAAGCGCTCCGGCGAAATTTCCGGCAGCATGCCGAGCACCATGGCGCTTTTGGGGTCGATGTAATTGCCGAAGCCGCCGGCAAGGCAGACCCTTGAAAGGTCGCCGGCCTTTATCCCGTGCCGGGCAAGCAGCACCTCAACACCGCCGGCAACGGCGGCCTTTGCAAGCTGGAGACTGCGCACATCGGCGGCGGTGAGGTACACGGTTTCCGTAAGATGAAACACGCCGTTACCCTGCCCGTCCGGGCGGATGTACCGCCGCAGGCTCCCGGGCGCAAGCTCCGGCGGAAGCAGTCTGCCGCCGTTATCGATGCAGCCGAGCTTAAGCAGCGTGGCGGCAAGGTCGATAAGCCCGGAGCCGCAGATGCCGACAGGCTCGACTGCGCCTATGACATCGTACAAAAAGCCACGGTCATAGCGCACATGGCTGACGGCGCCGCTAAGCGCCGGCATGCCGCAGCTTATGCCCGCACCCTCGAATGCAGGGCCGGAGGCGACGGCACAGCAGGAGACCCTGCCCCCGCTCACGAGCGCCATTTCTCCGTTCGTGCCGATATCCAAAAACAGCGAGCTTCCCCCGGCGGAACACAGCTTGGACGCAAGCAGTCCCGCCGTGATATCACCGCCGACATATCCGGCAACGCACGGGGCGTAGCTTAGCTCGGCTCCGAGAAGCGTATCGCCCGTTGGAGCTAAAAAAAGCGTCTCGGGCTTAAAGGGCGCCGTGGCGATAGAGCGCACGGGCAAGCCCGCAAAAATGTGCTGCATAACGGTGTTTCCCGCAAGGAAAACGCTGCGCAGTCCGGCTTTATCCCTGCCGCAGTCGGCGAGGGCGTCGAGTATCAGCTCCTCGGTCTGGCGGCGGACGAGCGCCGACAGCTCGTGCAGGCCGTCCGGCTCATCCATGGTGTAGCGGATGCGGCTGATGACATCGCCGCCGTAGGCCGCCTGAGCGTTCCATGCACTGAGCGTTCTGAGCTCCGCCGCATTTTCAAGGTCGTAAATGCGCACGGCAACGGTGGTCGTGCCGAGGTCAACGGCGGCGGCTATGCCGCTTTGCGCCGCCTTGGGAGCGGCAATGCTTACGGTGTCGGTGAGTATCGCACCGGCGGCGGCTTCGGGAAGCTCGACGGTGTCGCCGTCCGTGGGGATGACCTTGCACGCAAGGCGCTGCACGCCGTTTATTTTCACCCGGCACTTGCCGCATTTGCCCCTGCCGCCGCAGGCAGCGGGAACGGAGAAGCCCGCTTTGCGCAAAGCCGCCAGCAGCGTTTCGTTATCGTTTACCTGCACGGTATGCACTTTGCCGCCGCAACTGACTTCGATGCTTGACACGGACTTTCCTCCTTAATATAATGTCATTATATCTTTATTATATAAGCAGTCATCGACTGCTTTGTCAAGAGGTACGACAGTATGACACGGCTGATGACCCTTGCGGCGGAAAACGGCTTTTCGCATTACGCTGCGGCGAATATGGAGGCGTTCACCCCGAGAGCCGAAGTGCGGGATATGTGCAGGCAAAACCGCTGCGGAAGATACGGCGCAAGCTGGGCGTGTCCCCCGGGCTGCGCAACGCTCGAGCAGGCGATCACGGATATCGGCTGCTGCAAAAGCGGCATACTCGTGCAGACGACAGGCAGGCTTACCGACGAGTTTGATTATGACGGTATGCAGGAGATATCCCGCCGCCACAAGAAAAGCTTTGAAAGCTTCGCCCGCCAGGCGAGGATGCTCTACCCCGACTGCCTTGCGCTGACGGCGGGCACCTGTACCGTTTGCGCAAAATGCACCTATCCCATGAAGCCCTGCCGCTTCCCGAAAAAGCGGCTTTCGTCCATGGAGGCCTACGGCCTTTGGGTCAGCGACATTTGCCGCCGCTCGGGGCTTGAGTATAATTACGGCAGGCTCACCATGACATACACATCCTGCGTTCTACTAAGGAGTGACCGATATGCAGACTGCAAAGGAAATTTTTCTTGAATTGCTGAAGCCCGACGGCAGGCCCGAAAGGATATTAAAGCAGTACGAGGCGCTGCACATGTGTCTGTACGACCCGATAAATGTCTATCTGCGCGGCAACCGCAAGCGCGGCTCGGTGTCAAAAGACCGCTGGGGCACGACCATAAGCTTCCCGGAGGATGCCCCGGGCGCAACGCCGCTGCACGGCGACGGGCTCACCGTCTGTCCGGATATCACCCGCTGGCGTGAATTTGTCCACGCCCCCGATATTGCCGCAAACTGCACCGAGGGCTGGGCGGAGTGCCGGGCCAAGGCGAGAGCCGCCGCAGGCGATGAGCAGCTCGTTGCCGGCTTCATGGGCACGGGCATTTTCGAGCAGTGCCACTTCCTCATGGGCTTTGAAAACACGCTCACGGCGCTGTACGAGCACCCCGACGAGATGCACGGGCTTATAGAATACATCACCCGGTACCGCCTTGAATATGTGCGGCTTCTTATCGACAACCTTCAGCCGGATGTCATCTTCTCGCACGACGACTGGGGCACAAAGACCGCACTTTTCATGAAGCCGGATATGTGGCGCGAGTTCTTCAAGGAGCCGTACCGCCGCTTCTACGGCTACATTCGCTCCCGGGGCTGCATCGCCGTCCACCACGGCGACGCATACCTTGCCGACATCGTCGATGACATGGCCGAGATCGGCATTCAGGTCTGGCAGGGCACGCTGCCGGAGAACAACATCCCCGCATTGCAGAAGCATCTCAAGGGCAGACTCGTTTTAATGGGCGGCATGGGCGCCGCCATCGACAGAGCCGATGCCACGCCCGAGGAGATAACCGCCTACGCCGGGAAAACGCTGCGTGACTGCTGCCCGGGCGGACACTTTATTCCGTCTATCACCTACGGCTTGCCCGGCGCCGTGTATCCGCATATAGACCGGTACATCGACCGTGCGATAGACGACTACAACGCAAAGCTGCACATGCCGCATTTCGACCTGCCGGAGGTGCCCCGCCGCAAGCTTGACGGTGCGGTCAAGACCGCCGCAGCCGAGACTAAGACCGAGGAGGCCGGGGGCGATATCCTCACGAGGATAGCATCAGCCATCAAGCGGGGTCAGCAGAAAAAGCTGCTGGCGCTCATAGACGAGGCGCTTAATGACGGCGTGGACGCTCAGGACATTCTCTCGGGCGGACTCGTCGTCGGCATGAACGAATTGGGCGAGGATTTCTCGGCAAACAGGGCCTTCGTTCCCGAAATGCTCATTGCCGCACGGTGCATGGCCGCCGCCACCGCCGTACTCAAGCCGCACATGGTGTCCGAGGACGGAAGCAGCCGCTCCATTGGCTCGGCCTGCATCGGCACGGTGCTGGGCGACCTGCACGATATCGGCAAGAATCTCGTCAAGATAATGTTCGAGGGCAGCGGCATCGAGGTGTACGATCTCGGGGCCGATGTCCCGCCGGAGAAATTTATTCAGACGGCAAAGGAGCATAACTGCGACATTATCGCCTGCTCGTCCCTGCTCACGACAACGATGCAGGAGATGCGGCAGATAGTGGAGCTTGCAAAACAGGCCGGCATCCGTGACACGACGACCATCATGGTCGGCGGAGCGCCCATCAGCCAGAGCTTCTGCGACGAGATAGGCGCAGATATCTACACGCCGGACGCAGCCTCCGCCGCCCGTGCCGCCGTGAAGGTACTCACCGCCTGAACACCTGCCCCTGCGGCTTTTTACCGCAGGGGTTCCCATTTGTGCGAAGTATCGCCGGTTTTCGCAATTTTTGTTCATATTGTGAAGGCCAAATCCTGTTGTTTTTTGCCTGACAATGCGATAAAATGAGGGCACAGTACGGTTATGGAAAGGACTGCGTTATGAAAGGATATGTGACGAGGCTGTGTGACATTGACAGCATCGGGATACCCGACGAAATGCTTGAGGTGCACATCGATAAAGAGCGTATCGAGAAACAGATCGCCGCCCTGTCGCTGCGCTATGCAAACGAGATAAGCTCCATTATCTGCGCCCGGGGCGATATCGTCCGCTGCAAGGCGGACGAGGCAAGCTACCCCGATAAGAGAACGATAATTCTGTTCACCGGCGCATCCCTCCCCGCCGCCGAGGAGGCCGCAAACGCCGCCATCGGCAAAAAGCTCGGCGAAAGCTTTAAGACCGAGCTTGCCGGAAAGAGCGTGGAGCTGACGGTTTTGAAGATCACCCGCCGCATGCCGGTCGAGGTCACGGATGAGCTCATTGCCTCCGTGGGCATTGACGGCGTCACCACCGTTGACGGCTACCGGGCATATCTCACGGCAAAGGCGACCGAGGATGCTAAGCTTGAAAACAGCAAGGCCGTCATGCGCTATCTCATGGACGAGCTGATAAACGGCAGCGAGTTTGAGTATGACGAGCAGGCGATGAAAGCCGCCGTCGAGCAGGCTAAGGCCGATTACGCCGCCATGCCCGATGAGGGCTACGCTTTCACCGACGAGGAGATAGAGCAGTCCGTTGTGTATAACTGCAAGCAGGGCTGGGCGGCCGAGGAGTTTTGCAGACAGCACGGCATCGAGATAGACGAGCAGGCCGTCAGGCAGCAGGCCGGGCAGCTCGGTCAGATGATGGAGCTCATGGGCGAGACCGTTCCCGATGAAGCGGAGCTTCTTGACATGGCCCGCTCGGAGGAGTGCCTCAATCCGCTGTTTGAGCACATAAACGATATGATAACCCGGAAGATCGGAGGTTAAGGGCATGGTAAGAGAGCTTAAAGACGACCGGTGGAAGGAATTTTCCAAGGCCGAATATGCCGTCATCGACTGCTGCGGCGAAAACAGCTTTGCCTGCGTGCAGCTTGCGCCGATCTTCGATGCTGCCGCCGACGAGCTTTCGGGCGTGTCCTTCGGCAGAATAAACATTTCGCTTTACCCCGAGATCGCCGACACCTACGGCATAGACGCAATGCCCACGCTGCTGTTTTTCCGTAACGGCGAGCTTGTAAACCGAGTGGCCGGCAGCATGGAGAGCGAGGACCTTTTCGGCGAGCTGTCCAGACTTTTGTATGAATAAGAGGAGACAAAAAAACGGGAAAGATAAGGCTCAATGACGGCGCAGCGGCCGTCGCAGGGATAAAGGCCGGCCTCAAGGAGACCGGTGACTACGAGCACACCGACCCCGACGGCATAAGCTACGACACACGCACCGTCCTAAAAAACGACGGCGTCATCGAGGCCGAGGGCAGTCCTAAGGAGCTTGATGGCTCAAACGAATACTACAAACTTTTCAGCAAGACCCTTTGAAAGGCGAGAAAAAATGATAACCGAAAAAACAAAACTTTGTGACCTTGAGCCCGGCGGCGTGACCGCCGGCTTCGAGCTTGAAAAAAAGCAGTATGTCGAGGCGAAAAAGGCAACGCTCTACACCCTGCGGCACAAAAAATGCGGTGCCCGGCTGTTGTACTTTGACAGAGCCGACCTTAACAAGACCTTTGCCGTCTCCTTCAGGACCCTCCCCGAAAACGACACCGGAGTTTTCCACATTCTTGAGCACAGCGTGCTTAACGGCTCGGAAAAATTCCCCGTAAAGGAGCCGTTTGTGTCGCTGCTGCAAAGCTCCATGCAGACCTTCCTGAACGCCTACACCTTTGGCGACAAGACCATGTTCCCGGTCTCAAGCCGCAATGAGCAGGATCTTTTCAACCTCATGAGCGTGTATCTCGATGCGGTGTTCCGTCCGAGCATCTACTCCATGCCCGAGATATTCATGCAGGAGGGCTGGCACTACGAGTTTGACGAGGAAGGCTCGGTCAGCTACAACGGCGTCGTGTTCAGCGAGATGAAGGGCGCATACGCCGATGTCGAGCGCATCATGGGCGATGCCTGCGACAGGCTCATGTACCCGGACACCTGCTACGGCTTCTCCTCCGGCGGCAGACCCGAGAGCATCCCCGATTTGAGCTACGAGCAGTTTATCGCAACGCACAAGCGCTTTTATCATCCGTCGAACGCCCGCTTCTTCCTTGACGGACACATGGATATCGACGGCGTTTTAGAGTACATAGACTCCGAGTACCTCTCCCGGTACGACTACCTTGAGCCGGACTTTGATTTTTGTGAGCAAAAGCCCGTCACCGGCACTGCGACCGTGAATTTCGAGCCCACCGAGGGTGAGAACGACCGTGCGCACATGGTCATGGGTAAGCTCCTGTGCCGCTTTGACGAAATTGAAAAGCTCTATGCGGCGAAGATAATCGCAGACTGCCTCACGGGCTCTAACGAAGCGCCGCTCAAGCGTGCGTTTTTGGAAAACGGTCTTGCGCAGGATGTCGCCCTTGAGATAAACGACGGCATTTATCAGCCGTCGGCGGCGCTCGTGGTACTCAATACCACCGCCGATAAGTTTGACAAAATTCGCTCCTTTGTGCCCGAGACCGTGCGCCGTGTTGCCGAAAACGGCCTTGACCGCAGCGCACTGCACGCCTGCATCGAGCGCTTTGCCTTCAACTGCCGCGAGGTCACGGAGCCGTATGGCGTAGAGCTTGCGATAAAGGCGCTCGACGGCTGGCTTTACGGCGGCGACCCGCTGCTGCACATCGATAATGCCAAGGTCTTTGACGCACTGCGCAATAAGCTCGACACCGGCTATTTTGAAGCGCTCATGCTCGAAATGCTCGCAGACCCCGACGATAAGTGCTATGTCTACGCTCTGCCGTCCAAAACGAAGCTATTTGACGACGCTCAGCGTGAAAAGGCAAGGTGCGAGGCCGAGGCCGCCGCATGGGACGACGAAAAGCGTCGGGAAATGATGAAGGCCACCCAAAAAATGCAGCTCTGGCAGCAAAGTCAGGATGACGAGCAGGCCCTCTCGACTCTGCCGGTTCTGGAGCTTTGCGATGTGCCCCGTGATGTCGGGCCGATAAAGACGGCGCCGGTAAATATCGCAGGCCGCACGGCGCTGAGCGTCGAGACAAGCTCGGACGGCATCGTGTATCTTAACCTGTACTTTGATGTGTCCGACTTCACGACCGAGGAGCTTCGGCTTTTGAACCTGCTCACGGGCTGTCTCGGCGACCTGCGCACGGAAAATCTCACGGCGCTTGAGCTTCAGAACAAGATAAAGGCCACACTCGGCGGCATCGCCGCAAAGGTCGATGTCATCTCGCACGAGGGCGAGCTTGACAGCTGCAAGCCGTATCTTCTCGTTTCGGCAAGCACCCTGCGTGAAAACGCACAGGCGGCCACGGAGCTGCTGAGCGAGCTTCTGCTGCGCACCTGCTGGAGCGAGACCGACAAGATAGGCGAAATAGTTATGCAGAGCGATTATTTCATCAAGCAGTCGCTCATCGGAAACGGCCACAGCTATGCAATGACAAAGGCGCTGTCGGGCTTTTCGGCCGAGGCTGCACTGCGTGAAGCGCTCGAGGGCGAGAGCTTTGCCCGCTGGTTTGCAGACCTTGCAGGCAGCTTCTCCGGGCACGCCGAAGCGCTCGGCGAAAGGCTTGCCGGGCTTGCGCACCGTGCCTTTGCCGCAAACAGGCTGTTTGTCGGCTTTGGCGGCGAGCCGTCTGCTTCGGCGATAGAGAGCTTTGTAAAGGCTCTGCCGGAAAGCGAGATAGGCGAAGCTGCCGCTGCGCCCGAGGGCGTAAAGACCGACTGCACCGTCGAGATACCCGCCGATGTCGGCTTCAGCGCACTGGGCGGAAATCTCAACGCATTCGGCGGAAAGTTTAGCGGCGCATGGCCTGTTTTGTCGTCGCTTATGACCTATGGCTACCTGTGGGGCGCCGTGCGTGTGCAGGGCGGCGCTTACGGCACGGGCATGAATGTCCGCTCGAACGGCGATATTTTCTGCTACTCGTACCGTGACCCGAATCTCATGAGCTCCGCCGATGCATTTGCGGCGCTGCCCGATGTGCTGGGTGAGATGCTCTCCGAGGACATGCCGCTTGACGATATCATCATCGGCACGGTGAACACCACCGACCCCCTGCTTGACCCCGCCGGACAGTGTGAATTAAGCTGCCGCCGCTATCTCAGGGGCACGACCCCCGAGGATATCGCCCGGCTGCGCCACGAGATACTCGACACCGCCGCCGCAGACCTCCGCTCGCTCATCCCCACGCTGCGGGCCTATGTCGAAAATGGCGTCTTCTGCGCCGTCGGCAGCCACGACGCCGTGAAATTCGTAAGCGGCAAATAATTCCGCAAAAATTTTATACTTGAAGAATTTGTCCCAAGGCGTTAAACTATACGGGTATTTAATGACTAAGCGAGGGCGAATGCTTTGGAACTGAAATGGATGGGACGATACCGTGAGCTTGTAAGAGCGCTGATATATTACTCTAACAGCTCCAACCGAGGTATGTTCAAAAAAACGCTCAACCCCGTCAACGGCATCGCACTTTCAAAGCCGGAGTATCAGATTCTTGAATATCTGTGCGAATTTGAAAACGAAAACAAGATAATGGCCGACATTGCGCACGACCTCGGCATCATCCCGAGCATCGTGACCAAGTCCACAAAGGTGCTCGTCGGCCACGGTCTTGTCGAGCGCTACCGTATCGCAGGCAACAGAAAAAACATTGTCCTCAAGCCGACGCAGGCAGGACGGGAAATGTATGTCGAGTGCTACACGAGGGAGATCGAAAAGCTGTTTATCCCGTTTTTCAAGTCGCTCGACAGTCTCACGGACGAGCAGCTCAAGACCGTCGAAAAGGCGGTGTACACCCTCGGCGCAGACTGGGGCGCACTTTCCGAGGGCCCGCTCGAAAAGATGGATTAAACTTCATAAAGCACAACGCCGATGCGGCTTCTGCCCGCATCGGCGTTTCTTTTTTTGTGTATAAGCACTAATTGGCGCCTAAAAACTTCGTGCAAAAAGATAATTGTTCATTTATGAATAATATGATATCATCGAATCATCCGAACTGCCGGCGGAAGGTGCGCTTTCCCCGGCCGATACGGCATTTGAGAAAAGACAGAAAGGAAAAGCCCCAATGAAAAAGTGCACGAAGATACTTCTTGCCGCAGCGCTGTGCCTTTGCCTTGTCAGCTCGATATTCGCATCCCTGTTCCAGTCATCGTTCAACACCGTGACGGTCAAGGACATGAATGTTGTCGTTGCTGCGGGCAAGTCCGTGAACGCACAGATCTACATACCCAAGAACGCAACTCCCGAAAACAAGGTACCCCTCATCGTGGTCTCCCACGGCAGCTACAACAACCTCGATCATCAGGATCAGAACATGATAGAGCTGTCCCGCCGAGGCTTTGCGGTCATATCGCTGGACGAGTATAACCACGGCTCGTCGGACATGGAGGTCGCCGATGCAAGCATCTTTGCCTCGCAGGCCATGCGCCAGCTTATAGACTACGCTTGTGCGTCCTACACCTTCATCGACACCGACAAGATAGGCGTGGCCGGTCACTCGATGGGCGGCATCATCTCCAACGCAACCGTTGCATACTACTTCGCTCAGGAGGCGCTCGGCCTCGGCGAAAACAAGGTCTCGGCCGTTCTGGATGTCGGCTACGACCCGCAGCTTGAGCCGTACACCATCGACGGCGTCGAAGAGCCCATTGACCTTACCATCGACTGGGGCGTTGTCTGCGCAAAGTACGACGAATGGTTCTTCAAGGGCGATACCGGCAATCCCGCCGACTACCTCACCAGCACCAATGCCCGCACCTTCGTCAATCAGCTCGACGGCGTCGATGTCACAGATAAGGTCGAAAACCACAAGCTCTACACCGGCACCATTGACGGCGAGGAGTACATCCGTGTCATAAATCAGAACAACGAGATACACCCGCTCAACCACTTCTCCAAGGCAAGCTGCGCAAATGAGATCGATTTCTTTTATGCCGCATTCGGCGTGCCCTCAGGCTATGAGAAGATAGACTCCGCCGACCAGATATGGCAGTTCAAGGAGCTTTTTAACCTTGTGGGTCTTGTCGGCATCTTCCTGTTCCTGTTCCCGTTTGCCTCCATGCTCATCCACGGCACGACCTTCTTCGGCGAGCTCGCCAAGCCGGAGCCCGCTGCCGCACCGGCGCTTACCACCGGCAAGAGAAAGGCCGCTTATTGGATAACCTATGCGATAAACCTCGTCATTCCGGCACTGCTCGTCGTCCCGGTCATGTTCAAGTGGGTCGGCAAGGAGATAGCCGTGCCCTACACCTTCAGCAAGTGGTTCGGCGAGCCGAACACGAACGAGCTGGCGGCATGGACGCTCGCCGTCGCAGTTGCACTGCTTGCCGTGTTCCTCATCTCCTGGGCGCTGACGAAGGACAAGACCCAGAAGGGCATCCCCGAGTGCTGGGGTCTCAAGGGCGGCGTGCGTGTGATATGGAAGAGCTTCCTGCTTGCTCTTGCAACGGTCACGGCAGCGTATGTGATACTGTTTGCATCCGACCTCATCTTCAATGTCGACTACCGCATTTGGGTCATCGATATGCGTGTGTTCAATGTCCAGAAGGTAGTCTATGCGCTGGCCTACTTCCCCGCCTTTGCGATCTTCTACCTTGTTAACTCCATGCTCGTAAACGGCGGCAACCGAGTCGAAGGTATGCCCTCGTGGCTCGTAACGCTCCTGAGCTGCGTGAGCAACATCGCAGGCATAGCGGCGCTTATCATCATCCAGTACGCAACGCTCATCTCCAGCGGCGTGTTCACCTTCAACTCCATGCGCATCGTAAACCTGTTCCCGCTGATCTTCCTCATCCCGATCGGCACCATCGTGACCCGCCGCTTCTACAAGGAGACCGGCAGCATCTACGCAGGCTCGTTTGCGATCGCAATGCTCTACACCATGATGACCGTCGC
>OLYM01000343.1_pt1 | contig 18867 bp, 20 predicted proteins | sample 1673691 | NCBI WGS metagenome assembly OLYM01 (sample SAMEA103958123, study PRJEB25191) | human gut metagenome | reverse complement strand
GACGCCTTTGACAAGGCCACCGGACGCACCAAGTATTACGAGGATCTGATGCCCCGGGACGCGCTGTATGTGCGCATCAAGCACTCCACCATTGCCCACGGCTTCGTGAAGTCTGTGGACACCACCGCTGCGGAGGCGATCCCCGGCGTGGTGAAGGTCCTGACCTGCTTCGACGTGCCGGAGCACCCCTTCCCCACCGCCGGTCACCCCTGGTCCATGGACCCGGACCACCAGGACGTGGCGGACCGTCATCTGCTCAACCGCCATGTCCGCTACTACGGCGACGACGTGGCCGTGGTCATCGCGGAAAACGAGGTGGCCGCCATGCAGGGCGTCCGGGCCTTGCAGGTGGAGTATGAGGAGCTGCCCCTGGTGCTGGACGCCCAGGAGGCTATGAAGCCCGGCGCACCCCGGCTTCACGATGACTATCCCGACAATGTCCTCAAGCACACCGACATGAAAAAGGGCGACTATCAGGCCGCCATCCGGGAGCCGGGCCTCATCCGGGTAGAGGGCTGGTACGATACCCCCACGGTGCAGCACTGCCACATTGAGAACCACGGGTGCTTCGCCTATGAGGAAAACGGCCGCATCACCGTGGTGGCCTCCACCCAGATCCCCCATATCATCCGCCGGGTGGTGGGGCAGGCCCTGGGCCGCCCCTGGAGCGATATCCGGGTGGTAAAGCCCTATATCGGCGGCGGCTTCGGCAACAAGCAGGACGCCCTGTACGAGCCTCTGTGCGCCTGGTGCTCCACCCAGGTCCACGGGCGCTGCGTCCGCATCGACTGCTCCCGGGAGGAAACCTTCGTCTCCAACCGGGTGCGCCACGCCATCCGGTTCCACATCGTGTCCTGGCTCCGGCCGGACGGCACCTTTGCCGCCCGGAAGGTGGAGCTGTTCTCCAACCAGGGGGCCTACGCCTCCCACGGACACAGCATCGTGGCCAAGGCCATGGGCTCCTTCCCCCAGCACTATCCCTGCGACAACATGGAGTGCGACGCATGGACCGTGTTCACCAACCGGCCCGCCGCCGGCGCCATGCGGGGCTACGGTATGCCCCAGGCCTCCTTTGCCGACGAGTCCAACGTGGACGACTGCGCCAAGGCCGTGGGCATGGACCCCCTGGCCTTCCGGATGCAGAACATCATGCCCCAGGGGTACGAGGACGGATTCTCCCACAACGTCAACTATGACGATTCCTTCCGCCAGTGTCTGGAGGCAGGCAAGAAGTACATCGACTATGACAGGAAGCTGGCGGAATTTGCCAAGGACACCGGCCCCGTCCGCCGGGGCATCGGTGTGGCCACCTTCTGGTACAACACCGCCGTGTATCCCATCTCTCTGGAGACGTCCTCCAACCGGATGCAGCTGAACCTGGACGGCAGCGTCACCATGCAGTGCGGCGAGACGGAGATCGGCCAGGGTGCCGACACTGTCTATGCCCAGATGGCCGCTGATGTGGTGGGCCTGGGCGACTATCGCCGGGTCCACGTGGTGTCCTGCCAGGATACGGACATCACCCCCACAGGCCTGGGCGCCTACGCCTCCCGCCAGACGTATGTGGCAGGGTTCTCCATCCGCCAGACGGGCCTGCTGCTGAAGGAGAAGATCCTGGACTACGCCGCCAAGCTCACCCGCCAGGCGGTGTACAACATGGACATCGCGGACGGCAATATCGTCCGCACCACCGACGGCAAGGTGCTGATGAGCCTGTCGGAGCTGGCCATGCACGCCCAGTATAACCCCAACGACTCCCTGCACATCACCGCCGAGAGCACCTACACCATCCGCAACAACGCCTATTCCTTCGGCTGCACCTTCGCCGAGGTGGAGGTGGATATCCCCATGTGCAAGGTGACGCTGAAGGACATCATCAACGTCCACGACTGCGGCAGGCTGGTGAATCCGGCCCTGGCCGAGGCCCAGGTCCACGGCGGCATGTCCATGGCCATCGGTTACGGTCTGTCCGAGCAGCTGCTGTTCGACGAAAAGACCGGCCGTCCCCTGAACAACAACCTGCTGGACTATAAGCTCTCCACCATCATGGACCACCCCCATCTGGAGGCGCAGTTCGTGGAGAATGCCGAGCCCACCAGCGCCTTCGGCACCAAGGCCCTGGGTGAGCCCCCGGCCTGCTCCGGCGCCCCCGCCATCCGCAACGCCATCTACAATGCCACCGGCGTGGCCATCGACCAGGATCCCATCACCCCCCACGTCCTTTTCCGGCGCTTCACGGAAGAGGGCCTGATCCGGGACTAAGGAGGAAACACCGCTATGTATGATATGTCAGCGCTCTACCAGGCCGAAAGCGTCCAGGACGCCATCCGCCTGCGGCTGGAGCATCCCGAGGCCCAGATCATCGCCGGAGGCACCGACGTGCTGGTGCAGATGCGGGAGGGCAAGCGGGCCGGAAAGGCCCTCATCAGCATCCAGGGCTGCCGCGAAATGCGGGGCGTGTCCCTGGATGACCAGGAAAATCTCCGCATCGGCAGCCTCACCACCTTCAGCCACATCACCGCCGATCCCCTGATCCAGCGGTACATCAACGTGCTGGGCGAGGCGGTGGACATGGTGGGCGGCCCCCAGATCCGCAACGCCGGCACCATCGGCGGCAACACCTGCAACGGCGTCACCTCCGCCGACTCCGCCTCCACCCTCCACGCCTGGGAGGCCATCATCGAGATCACCGGCAAAAACGGCGTTCGCCGGGTGCCCATCAAGGATTTCTACCTCAAGGCCGGCGCCGTGGACCTGCGGGCGGAGGACGGCGAGATCCAGACCGCCATCCTGATCCCCAAGGCATCCTATGACCGGACCTTCGGCCACTATATCAAGTACGCCATGCGCAACGCCATGGACATCGCCACCCTGGGCACCTCCGTCAACGCCCGACTGAGCCCGGACAAAAAGACCTTTGAGCGGGTGCGCATCGCCTTCGGCGTGGCGGGCCCCGTGCCCCTGCGGGCGCTGAATGCCGAGGCGTTCATCAACGGCAGGGCCGTCACCCTGGAGAACATCGAGCAGTTCGGCCGCACGGTGCTGGAGGACATCCACCCCCGGGATTCCTGGCGGGCCAGCAGGGCCTTCCGCTCCCACATCGCCGTGGAGAGCGCCAAGCGCTGCCTCATCGAGTCCGTAAAGCTGGCAGGAGGTGAGCTGTAATGGCAAAGAATCAGTATCAGCTGGTGACGTTCTTCCTCAACGGCAAGGAAGTGGAGAAAATGGTGGACGTCCGGGCATCTCTGACGGATATGCTCCGCAACGACTTCTCCATGACCTCCGTGAAGAAGGGCTGCGAGGTGGGCGAATGCGGCGCCTGCAACGTGCTCATCGACGGCGAGTGCTACAACTCCTGCCTGTACCTGGCCGTGTGGGCCGAGGGCAAGCACATCACCACCCTGGAGGGCCTCATGGGCCCCAACGGCGAGCTGTCCGACATTCAGCAGGCCTTTATGGAGGAAACCGCCATCCAGTGCGGCTTCTGCATCCCGGGCTTTATCATGACGGCGGTGGAGATCCTGGACCGGGGCGTGTACTATACCGACGACCAGCTGCGCAAGCTGCTATCCGGCCATCTGTGCCGCTGCACCGGATATGAGAACATCTTCAAGGCCGTGAAAAAGACCATGCTGCGCCGCCTGGGCCGCCTGGACGACCCGTATCTGAATACCTGACCCCTCAAAATCCCCTTATGCCCCCGCATAAGGGGATTTTTTTTGAAATTTTCTGTCAGATTCCGCTGCACCGCGCGTCTAATAAACAGAAAGGAGGGAGGACATGGCCCAGGATATGGAGCAGCTGTACCGCCGCCACTATCAGACGGTGTACCGCTACGCTCTGCGGCTCACCGGCAGCGAACACGCCGCCGAGGAGCTGGCGGCGGAGACCTTTTACCGGGCCATGGTGGCCCTGCCGGATTTCCGGGGCGAGTGCGCCGCCTCCACCTGGCTGTGCCAGATCGCCCGGAACACCTGGACCTCCCTGCGGCGGAAGGAGGGCCGGTGCCAGCCCCTGGACGACACCGCCGCCCTGCCGGACAGCCGGGACTTTGCCGCCGCCTTTGAGGACAAGGACCTGGCCCTGCGCATCCACCGGCTGCTGCACCGGCTGCCGGAGCCGTACCGGGAGGTATTCCTGCTGCGGGTGCTGGGGGAGCTGTCCTTCCGCGACATCGGCAGCCTGTTTGAAAAGGGTGAAAATTGGGCCTGCGTCACCTATCACCGGGCCCGGAAGAAAATCATGGAGCAAATGGAGGGAACGCCATGAAAACCATCGACTGTGCCTTGGCCCAGGATCTGATGCCCCTGTACACCGAGGGGATGCTGAGCCCGGAATCCCGGGAGGCCCTGGAGGAGCACCTGGCCGGGTGCGAAGCCTGCCGCCGGACGGCGGACGAAATGTGCCACCCCCTGCTGGAGCCGCAGTTTCAGGAGGAGGCCCGGCTGCTGCGCCGCCTGCGGCGGCGGCGGAAGGCCCTGTGGGCGGCGGTGATCGTCCTGGCGGCGCTGCTGGTGCTGTCCGGCATTCTGCGGTACACCGAAGCCCGGTACACCGCCCAGGCCCTGACGCCCCGCCTGACCAGGCTGAGCATTCCCAGCCAGGCCGTCCAGGAGAGCTATACGGTTGAGGACGGCAGCGTAGTCATCCAGAAGGCCCCCAACCAGAAATATCTTTACTACTTTCTTCTGCGTTCCAGCAGCAAGGACATCCCCCTGAAGCTGACGGAGGGAAAGGCCTACGGGTTCTATGACGGGCAGCTTTATCAGCTGGACGCCCAATTCTACATCCACGACACCTCCAAGGGCGTCCTGCCCCTGGGGTATGAGTCCGGCGTGGAGTTCAGCAATCAGGTGGTAAACGGCTGGCTGAACCCGCTGCCCGCCCAGGGGCGGCAGCTGGAGCTGGTGATGGTGCTGGACGAGTACCCGGACTATCTGGATCAGCCCGATCAATTCCTGCTGGAGCTGACGTATCAGCCCGCGGGCTTCGCGGCGTCGCTGCTGCCAGACGGCGACACCGCCCCACGGACGGTGCGGCTGTGGAGCGAATGAAATAGACAAAGCCCCGGGCGGCCATATCTGCCTTCCGCCGTCCGGGGCTCTGTCATGCCCAAAATGGCATTTTCCCGCCCTGCCGTATTGACAATCCCGGCGGATTTTGCTATACTGAACAAAAATTCATCTGGTTATCTAAATTTTTTTGAGATTCGTTATTCTATTTTGAAAATATCGCTATGGGAGGACGCCATGATCTTCTATACCGCCGACCTCCACTTTCACTATGAGCCCTTCCTGCCCTCCCGTCCCTTCGGCTCCGTGGAGGAAATGGACCGGGTGCTGATCGCCCGGTGGAACGCCGCCGTGTCGGAGGATGACACCGTGTATGTGGTGGGGGACGTGGGCTATAACCGGGGCCTGGTGCCGGGGGACGCGCTGGCGCGGCTCCGGGGCCATAAGCACCTGATCCGCGGCAATCACGACACCGGCTTTGAAAACGCCGGGGAGCTGTACCGCTATTTTGAGACCGTCACCGACTTCAACGAGATCGACGACGGAGAGGTCCACATTATCCTCTGCCACTATCCCATTCTCTACCGCAGGCGGGGCTATATGATCCACGGTCACCTGCACCAGGCCCGGGGCCCGGAGTACGGCATGCTGCGCCAGATGCCCCGGGTGCTCAACGCCGGGGTGGACGTGAATTTCTACCGCCCCGTGACCCTTCCCCAGCTCATCGAAAACAACCGCGCCTTCTACAGCGGGGAGAATGATGCCCTGATCCCCCCTCCCCCGCCGCCCCAGCGGCGGGTCGGTGACGGCTGGCTGCCGGGCCGGCCGGATTTCCGCCCCCTTCCGTCCCGGCCTGATTCTGATAAGGAGTGACCTATGAAGCATCGTATTCTCGCCCTATTCCTGGCCCTGTGCCTGTGTCTGCCCCTGGCGGCCTGCGGCAAAAAGCAGGGCTACGACCCCCTGGAGGGGGTGCAGACCCGGGTCGTCACCGACTCCGCCGGCCGCCAGGTGGAGATCCCCGCCGATATCCGGCGGGTGGCCCCCAGCGGCTCCACGGCCCAGATGATCCTCATGCCCATTGCCTATGATCTGCTGGCGGGTCTGGCCAGCAGCCCCAGCACGGCCCAGATGCCGTATTTTCCGGAGGAGGTCCGCGATCTGCCCACCTTCGGCCAGTTTTACGGCAGCAAGGCCAACCTGAATATGGAGTCCCTCATCGACGCCCGGCCCCAGATCATCATCGACCTGGGTGACAAAAAGGACAGCATCGCCGACGATATGGACCGTATACAGAAGCAGACCGGCATTCCCACGGTGTTTATCGAGGCAAACCTGGACGATATGGCCGCCGCCTACCGGACCCTGGGGGATATCCTGAACCGGTCCGACATGGCGGAGCCTCTGGCCCAATTCATTGAAAAAAGCGTGACCATGGCCCAGGAAAATTCCGCAAAGATTCCGGAGAGCCAGCGGCTCTCCGTGCTGTTCGGCACCGGGTCCACGGGCCTTGCCTGCAACGCCGCCGGGTCGGTCCAGGCGGACGTCATCGACCTGGTGGGGGCCGTCAACGCCATTATCCCCCAGGAGGTCAGCAACCGGGGCGGCGGCACCACCGTCAGTCTGGAGGAGGTATACGCCGTGGAGCCGGACGTGATCCTCCTGTCCGCCGGCGGCCCCTACGACACCCTGGCCCAGGGAGAGTGGGCGGGCCTGAAGGCCGTGCAGTCCGGGAAATACTACGAGATCCCCGGCCTGCCCTACGACTGGATGAGCTCTCCCCCCTCCGTGAACCGGGTGCTGGGCATCTGGTGGCTGGGGAATCTGCTGTATCCGGAGCTGTACGACTATGACATGGTGCAGGTGGCCCGGGAATACTATGGGCTGTTCTGGCACTATGACCTGACAGAGGAGGAGGCGCGGCAGATGCTCAGCCGCTCCACCCTGAAATGAGGAACGCTATGAGGAAAATCTGCCGTGCCCTGGTTCTGTGTATGCTGCTGACGGCCGCCGGCGCCGCCGCCCAGACCGTGTACTACAGAAAAGAGAGGAACCCATAAATGAGCACCGTATTTCACAATATCCTCCGGGCGGCGGATAAGCGCTATGCCCGGCGGTTCGCGGTGCTGGGGGCTGTTTTCCTGGCGGTGCTGCTGGGGTCGCTGCTATTAGGACGGTATGCCCTGTCCCCGGGGCAGCTGCTGCATATGCTGTGGACAAAGGTCACCGGCGGTGCGGCGGACTGGCCCCTCAGCGACGACAAGGTGGTGTTCGCCGTGCGGCTGCCCCGGGTGGCGGCGGCTGCCCTGGTGGGAGCGGCGCTGGCGGTGTCCGGCGCGGCGTATCAGGGGATGTTCCGCAACCCCATGGTGTCGCCGGACATTCTGGGGGCCTCCACCGGGGCGGGCTTCGGCGCGGCAGTGGCCATCCTGCTGGGTGCGGGCTATTTCGGCATTTCCGCCGCCGCCTTCTGCTGCGGTCTGCTGGCCGTGGCGGCGGCGTGGCTGGTGAGCCGCCTGTCCAGAACAAACCAGACGGTGGCCCTGATTTTAGCGGGCATGATGATCTCGTCCCTGTTTTCGGCGGGAACGTCGTTTGTGAAGCTGGTGGCGGATACCCAGCAGCAGCTGCCCGCCATCACCTATTGGCTCATGGGATCCCTGTCCTCCATCAAGGACAAGGACGTGGTATTTCTGGCCATTCCCGTGGCCCTGGGGATGATCCCCCTGTTTTTCCTGCGGTGGCGGATGAACCTGCTGACTGTGGGCGAGGAGGAGGCCCAGTCCATGGGCGTGAACACCCGGCGGCTGCGGGGCGCGGTGATCGTGTGCGCCACGCTGCTGACCTCCGCCAGCGTGGCGGTGTCGGGCATGATCGGCTGGGTGGGCCTGGTGATCCCCCACTTCTGCCGGATGCTGTTCGGGTACGACTACCGGCGGCTGATCCCCGCCGGGGCCCTGTTCGGAGCGGCATTTCTGCTGGCAGTGGACGACATTGCCCGGCTGGTGACCACCGGAGAACTGCCGCTGGGCATTCTCACGGCCTTTGTGGGCGCGCCGCTGTTTCTGTATCTCATTGCGACGGGAGGTGGACGCCGTGTCCATTGACGTAAGGGAGCTGTCCTTCGCCTACGGGCGGCGGCAGGTGCTGCGGAACGTGACCTTCCGGGCGGAGCCGGGGCAGCTGGTGGCAGTGCTGGGCCCCAACGGGGCAGGCAAGAGCACCCTGTTCCGGTGCATTCTGGGCTTTCTGCCCAGATACCGGGGAGACATTGCCCTGTGCGGCCACGCTCTGCGATCCCTGGACCGCAGAGCTCTGGCCCGTCTGGCGGCGTATATCCCCCAGACCAGCGCGCCGGTATACAACTACACCGTCCGGGACACGGTGCTGATGGGGGCGGACCCCTTTCACGCGCCGGGACGGCGGCAGCAGGAGACGGCGGACCGGGCCCTGGAGCAGCTGGGCATTCAGGACCTTTGGGACCGGGGCGTCAACGAGATCTCCGGCGGCGAGCGGCAGCTGGCCCTGATTGCCCGGGCCATGGCCCAGCAGGCCAGGATCCTTCTGATGGATGAGCCCACCGCCAGCCTGGACTACGGCAACCAGTTCCGGCTGCTGCGGCAGGTGCGGGCTCTGGCGGACAGCGGGTACACGGTGCTGCTGTCCACCCACAATCCGGAGCACGCCTTCCGGTTTGCCACCCACGCCCTGGTTTTGCAGGACGGCGGCGTCCGGGCCTGGGGCCCGGTGAAGGAGACCCTGACGGAGGAGCTGCTGCGGGATATGTACCGCATTCCCCTGACGGTGGCGGATATTCCTCTGGCCGGAGGGCCGGCGAAGGGGTGCGTATACGGGGAATAAAACGTATAGAACCCTGAAGGGGTTGACAAACGGAAACCACACGCTATAATAGGGTACGCAGGTGTCATGACACCTGCGTACCCTATTACTTTACATATGCGAGGTCAATGCTATGGAAGCGGTTCGCAAATTCCTGGCCCGGAAGAACATCGTGTTCTCGGCCAGGCGGTACTTTATCGACGCCATGGGCGCCATGGCCCAGGGGCTGTTCTGCACCCTGCTGGTGGGGACCATCCTCAACACCATCGGTCAGCAGCTTCATATCGGGTTTCTGACGGAGGTGATCGTCACCCTGGGCAAGGGGGAGGGCGCCGTGACGTATACCATCGGCGGCCTGTGCTCCGCTATGGTGGGCCCGGGCATGGCGGTGGCCATCGGGCGGGCGCTGGAGGCGCCGCCTCTGGTGCTGTATTCCCTGATTCCCGTGGGCTTCGCCACCAACTATATGGGCGGGGCCGGAGGGCCTCTGGCGGTGCTGTTCGTGGCGATTCTGGCAGCCGAGATCGGCAAGGCCGTCAGCAAGGAGACGAAGATCGACATTCTGGTGACACCTATCGTCACCACTCTGGCGGGCATCGGCATTGCCGCCCTGATCGCCGCACCCATTGGTACGGCGGCCAGTGCCGTGGGCCGGTTCATCATGTGGGCCACGGAGCTGCAGCCCTTCTTCATGGGCATCATCGTATCTGTAGTCATCGGCGTGGCGCTGACGCTGCCCATCTCCTCCGCCGCCATCTGCGCGGCCCTGGGGCTGACGGGGCTGGCCGGCGGCGCTGCCGTGGCAGGCTGCTGCGCCCAGATGATCGGCTTTGCCGTGATGAGCTTCCGGGAAAACCGGTGGGGCGGTCTGGCGGCACAGGGCCTGGGTACCAGTATGCTGCAGATGGGCAACATCGTCCGCAACCCCCGGGTGTGGATCCCGCCCACGCTGGCCTCCGCCATTACGGGGCCTATTGCCACCTGCCTGTTCCGCCTGGAGATGAACGGCGCGGCGGTATCCAGCGGCATGGGCACCTGCGGCCTGGTGGGCCAGATCGGCGTATACACCGGCTGGGTCAGCGATGTGGCCGCCGGGGTCAAGGCCGGCATCACCGGCATGGATTGGCTGGGGCTGGTGCTGATCTCCTTCGTGCTGCCGGCGGTGCTCACATGGCTGCTGGCCCTTCCCCTGCGGAAATGGAAATGGATCAAGGAGGGCGACCTGGCCCTGGACCTGTAAAGCCTGCAAGCGGCGTCTCTCCCGGGAGAGGCGCCGCTTTTTTTCTTCTATGGGAAACGCCGCTTGCAAACCGGGACGTCCCGGAGTAAAATGGGACAAAAGGGGGAGGGGATGCATATGCAGCCGGGGATCATGGAGCTGGATCTTCACGGAAAAAACACCTACCAGGCCCGGGTGGCCATCGACGCGGCCCTGCGCCGCTGCGGCGGCGGGGTATACCGCCTGCGGCTGATTCACGGATACCACAGCGGCACCGCCCTGCGGGACCTGTGCCGGGAATACGCCGGACACCCCCGGGTGCTGCGGCTGGTGACCGGCAGCGGCTCCACGGAGCTGGTGCTGCGGGAATTTTAGGGGAGAAAGCAGGATGAAAGCGGATGTGTGCCGCCTGCGAAAAAGTAACATTTGCCTTTTGAGGGAATGTATGCTATGCTGGGGAGGCGTTGGGCCGGAAACCCGGCGCCACTACGGGAAAAGAGGGAAAGCATCATGAAAACTTATCAGGAAATGACCCTTGCGGAGCGGCAGGCGGAATACGCCGCCCTGTGCAGGACCCACCAGGAGCAGAAGGCCCTGGGGCTGGAGCTGAACATGGCCCGGGGCAAGCCCGGCCGGGAGCAGCTGGATATGGTCATGGAGATGTACAACATCCCCCTGACTGCCGACGACTTCATCACCGACGGTATTGATGCGCGAAATTATGGCTATGTGGCGGGTATTCCCATTGCCCGGAAGCTGTTTGCAGACCTTCTGGGCTGCAAGCCCGGCCAGGTCATCGCCGGAGGAAACTCCTCCCTGGAGTTGATGTTCGACGCCGTGTCCAAGGCGTATACCCACGGCCTGCTGCACAGCGAGAAGCCCTGGGGCAAGCTGGACCGGGTGAAGTGGCTGTGCCCGGTGCCGGGATACGACCGGCATTTTAAGGTGACGGAGTCCTTCGGCATGGAGCTGATCCCCGTGACCATGACGGAGAACGGGCCGGATATGGACCAGGTGGAGCGGCTGATCCGGGACCCGGAGGTCCGGGGTATGTGGAACGTGCCCAAATACTCCAACCCCACGGGCATCATCTATTCCGACGAAACCATTCGCCGGCTGGCCGCCATGAAGCCCGCCGCGCCGGACTTTATGCTCATGTGGGACAATGCCTACTGCGTCCACGAGCTGGAGGGGGATTTCGTGCCCTTCCCGGACATTCTGTCCCTGTGCGCGGAGTACGGCAACGCCGACATGGTGTATGAGTTTGCCTCCACCAGCAAGATCACCTTCCCCGGGGCGGGCATCGCCTGCGGCGCGGTCAGCGAAGCCAACGTGGAATACTTCAAGAATCTGCTGAACATCCAGATCATCAGCTACGATAAGATGAACCAGCTGCGCCATGTGCGGTATCTGAAGGATAAGGAGACCACCCTGGCGCTGATGCGGCGTCACGCGGCCATTCTGGGGCCCAAGTTCCGCACGGTGGAGGACGAGCTGGACCGCCATCTGTCCCCCTGCGGCATCGCCCGGTGGAGCCATCCCAAGGGCGGCTATTTCGTCAGTCTGGACGCCATGCCCGGAACCGCCAAGCGGGCGCTGGAGCTGTGCCGGGACGCCGGCGTCACCATGACCGCCGCCGGGGCCACCTTCCCCTATGGCGTGGACCCCCAGGACAGCAACATCCGCATTGCCCCGTCCCTGCCGCCCATCCACGAGCTGGAGCAGGCCATTGCCATTCTGTGCGACTGCCTGCGTATGGCGGCCCTGGAAAAGCTGGGCGTATAAGAGACAATCAGCTCAGCGCCGCACCCGGAAGGATGCGGCGCTGAGCTTGTCAAGAATCCGTTTTGTCAGGCCGCTGCCGGCAAATTCGGCTGCCGGGGGCAGCTACTCCGCCAGGAAGCCCAGCTGCCGCAGGCGGTCCGTCAGCTGACGGTAGGCCTGCTCATCGGGGCAGGACAGGGTATGCAGATGGACGCCCTCCGTCAGCTGGGACAGGGGCGCGGCCCCCTTCATGCGGTTCATGAACTGCTCCACATCCAGGCGGCTGTGCAGGTGCAGCGGCGCAGACAGCTGGCCGTATACCGGGTGGTCCACAATGACGTCGATGACCGTGCAGCCGCAGTCCACCATGGCGTTGAGCTCGTCCCGGGTACCCGCGCCGTCGTGGCGGCAGGCCACCTGGCGCACCGTGCCGTCTCCGGGGGCGGGGATCACATAGCCCCGGGCGGTGGCGGTGATGGCCTGGCCTCCGGCCCGCAGCAGGGCCACGTCCCCCACAATGATCTGGCGGCTGACGCCCAGCTCTCGGGCCAGGACAGTGGCGCTGATGGGCTGCTGTGCTTCATGGAGCCGGGTGCTGATCCGGCTCCGTCGTTGTTCGGCGGTCATTTGAGAGAGCTCCCTTCCTGTTTTTCCCCTATCATACACCATGACGGCGCCGGATGGCAAGTGTTTTTGCCAAAGTAATCCCCGGTCCCATCTGCCCCCTTGACAGAAGCGCCGCCGGATGGTACACTATCCGTATATAAAGAATACAATGCGCAAGTGCCTGTGCCGCCGGTTGGGCGGCGCGGGAGAATAGTGAATCAGGTGTGAATCCTGAACGGTACCGCCGCTGTATACGGGGAGGCCGCGCACATGGGACGAAAGTCCGTCACTGGGAAACCGGGAAGACCGTGCGCCGCTGCTGATCCGCCAGTCAGAAGACCTGCTTGCCGCCATGCTGTCCCCGCTGCGCGCCCTACGGCGGAGGATGGGTCCGATCGCGGGAAACCGGCCGCGCCAATGGAGCATTGGCGCGGTTTTTTTGCAAGCCTGAGCGCGGCACAGCCGCAGCTTTCCACGGGGCGGGCAGGGGCAGCCACTCCCGCCCGCCCCCTACCTCATTTTCTGTCAGGAGGACGAACAAATGCTCATCAACTGGTTCCGGGACCAGGATCACCTGGTCTATATCAACGGCGAGACCCAGCTGGCCCAGCTGGAGAAAACCCTGCGCTTTCCCGGCCTTCAGGAGGCGGCAGAGGCCCTGCGGGACGACCCCAACCCCGAGGGCTACACCATCAAGGGGCCCAAGCGCACCTGTGGCCGCCTGTTCGTGCCGGATCTGACCTTCGGCAAGCACATTGAAATGGGCGAGAACGTGTTTTTCTACATGGGCGAGATGGCGGAGTGCTATGTCATCTATTGGCCCGGCAAGCCTGTAACGGAGGTGCACCATGGAGAAGTGTGAGGCCCTGTCCACCAAGCCCGAGGAGTGCCGTTACTCCTTCTTCCAGCACACGGCCTGCGAGTTCTTTCCCTGCCACGAGACGGCCCATCCGGAGGATTTCAACTGCCTGTTCTGCTACTGTCCTCTGTATGCCCTGGGCGACCGGTGCGGCGGCAACTTCCGCTATGTCGGCGACGGCATCAAGGATTGCAGCGCCTGTCTCCTGCCCCACGGGCGGAAAAGCTACAGCTATGTCACCGGGAAGTTCGGCCAGATCGCGGAGCTGGCCAAAAAGAACCGCCATACGGAAGAATAAACAGATGAAATCCCCCCTGCCGGTTGGCAGGGCGTTCGTAAAACAGTCAATGGAGCGTATCGATACAGATACGCTCCATTTCTCATGCCAACATACTATGCAGCAGGGCGCAGCCCCTTGGCTCTCCCTTTGGGAGAGCTGTCACCGCAGGTGACTGAGAGGGTCTTGCCGTTTGCCCTCTCCGTCCTCGCTGCGCTCGGCCACCTCTCCCAAAGGGAGAGGCAAGGGAAACTGTCTTATGACCCCCTGCCGGTTGGCAGGGGGGATTTTGTGTCTCAATAGAAAAGATCGTCCAGCTCCATGGTGGCATAGGCGTTCAGGTCCAGCCCCGCCCGGCGGCCCGCCAGATACTCGTAGTACCCCTGGGCGCCGATCATGGCGCCGTTGTCGCCGCACAGCCGCAGGGGCGGCAGATACAGCCGGTACCCGGCCTTTTCACAGGCCCTCTCCAGGTCTCCCCGGATGATGGTGTTGGCGGCCACGCCGCCGGCGGCTGCGATGCAGGTGCGGCCCCGGAGACGGGCGGCCTCCATGGCCCGGGGCACCAGCTCGTCGGACACCGCCTGGTTGAAGTCATGGGCCAGGGCGGCGGCGTCCAGGGGCTCCCCCTTCTGCTGGGCGTTGTGGGCCAGATTTACCACGGCGGTTTTCAGCCCCGAAAAGCTCATGTCCAGAGGTGCGCCCTCCACATGGGCCCGGGGCAGGACGTATTTCCCGCCGGGGGACTGGGCGGCCAGCCGGTCCATGGGCTTTCCGCCGGGGTACGGCAGGCCCAGCACCCGGGCGGCCTTGTCGAAGCACTCCCCCGCCGCGTCGTCCCGGGTGGCACCCAGGACCTCCATATCCGTGTAGTCCTTCACGTCCACGATCAGGGTGTTGCCGCCGGACATGGCCAGCGCCAGAAACGGCGGCTCCAGCTCCGGAAACGCCAGGTAATTGGCAGCGATATGGCCCCGGACGTGGTGCACCGGGATCAGAGGAACCCCCAGGGCGTAGGCGGCGGACTTGGCGAAGCTGACCCCCACCAGCACCGCGCCGATGAGGCCCGGGGCATACGTCACCGCCACGGCGTCGATGTCCTTCCGGGTCAGGCCCGCATCCCGCAGAGCCTGATCCGTCAGACCGGCAATGGCCTCCACATGCTTGCGGGAGGCGATCTCCGGCACCACGCCGCCGTACAGGGCGTGCATGTCCGCCTGGGACAGGATGGCGTCCGACAGCACCGTCCGCCCGTCCCGCACCACCGCCGCGGCAGTCTCGTCGCAGGAGGATTCAAAGGCCAGAATGTTCATTTGCTCTCCTCCCCAAAGGTCCGGGTCAGGATCAGGGCGTCCTCCCGGGGCAGATCATAGTAGTTCCGGCGGCGTCCGGCCTCCCGGAAGCCGAACCGGGTATACAGGGCAATGGCGGCGGCGTTGCTGGGCCGGACCTCCAGGGTCAGAAAGGCCAGGTGGTTGGCCCGGGCAAAGCGCAGGAACACGTCCAGCAGCTTCCCGGCCACGCCCCGGCGGCGATACGGGGGAAACACCGCCACGTTGGTGATATACCCCTCGTCGGCGGCCACCAGCAGCCCGGCATAGCCCACCGCCTCCCCCGTGGCGGCGTCCTCCGCCACCAGAAAGGCCGCGCACTCATTGTCCAGCTCCTCGGCCAGCATTTTCCGGGACCAGGGCCGGGAGAAGCAGGTGCGCTCCAGCTGCTCCAGAGCGTCCAGATGATCCGCCGTCATGGGTACAATGTTGATGTTGTTCATAATTTCCTCGGTTTTACGCGATGTTATTCCACGGTGACGCTTTTGGCCAGGTTCCGGGGCTTGTCGATGTCGCAGCCCCGCTCCAGGGCGATGTAGTACGCCAGCAGCTGCAGGGGTGCCACACCCAGCTGGGGCAGCAGCATAGGCTCCACCTCCGGCACCGTCAGCACCCGGTCTGTCCGGGCCAGCATAGCCTCCCGGTGGGTCTCGGTGGTCAGGGCCAGGACGCGGGCGCCCCGGGCCTGTACCTCCACCACGTTGCTCATGGCCTTGTCAAACAGAGGCCCGTAGGTGCTCAGGGCGATAACCGGCGTTCCCTCCTCGATCAGGGAGATGGTGCCGTGCTTCAGCTCGCCGGAGGCATACGCCTCGGAGTGGATATAGCTGATCTCCTTGAGCTTCAGGCTTCCCTCCAGGCTCAGGGCATAGTCCAGGTTCCGGCCGATGAAGAACACGTCGTCCCGTCCGGCGAAATCCTTGGCCATCTCCCGGATCCGGTCCGCCTGGGCCAGCACCTGCTCCAGCTTTTCCGGAAGATCCAGGATATCCCGGATCATGGCGGTGTATGTCTCGTAGTCCACGGTGCCCATGACCTCGCCGAAGTACAGGCCCAGCAGGTTCAGCACCGCCATCTGGGTGCTGTAGGCCTTGGTGGTGGCCACGGCGATCTCCGGCCCGGCCCAGGTATACAGCACGTCGTCGGACTCCCGGGCAATGGAGGAGCCCACCACGTTGACGATGGACAGGATGCGGGCGCCCCGCTTTTTGGCCTCCCGCAGGGCGGCCATGGTATCCAGCGTCTCGCCGGACTGGCTGATGACGATGACCAGGTCCCGTTCCCCTACGATGGGGTCGCAATAGCGGAACTCGGAGGCCAGGCACACCTCCACGCTGCGCCGCAGCATCCGCTCCAGGTTATACTTGCCCACCATGCCCACATGGTACGACGAGCCGCAGGCCACGATGTAGATGCGGCCGATGGCCCGGATCTGCTCCGGGGTCATGGTCAGGTCCTGAAGCACCACGCGGCCTCCCTGGATCCGGGCGGCGGTGGCCTTGCGGATGGCGGCGGGCTGCTCCATGATCTCCTTGAGCATGAAGTGGGCGTAGCCGCCCTTTTCTGCGGCGTCCACCTCCCAGTCCACATGGTGGTGCTTCTTCTCCACCGGGCGCAGCTGGCGGTCGTATACCCGGATGCCGCTGCGGGAAAGGATGGCCAGCTCCCCGTCGTCCATATAGGCGATGTCCCGGGTGTGGCGGATCAGGGCCGTCACGTCGGAGGCGATGAAGTTCTCGCCGTCGCCGAAGCCCAGCAGCAGGGGCGCGTCCTTCCGGGCGGCCACCAGCCGGTCGGGATAGTCGGCGCAGATGATGCCCAGGGCATAGGCCCCGTCCACCGCGTGGAGCAGCCGGTTCATGGCCTCAAAGAAGTCGCCGCAGTCGCTGTAGTAATAATCCAGCAGCTGGGCCACCACCTCGGTGTCCGTCTCGGAGCGGAAGGTGTAGCCCTTTTGCAGCAGCTCCTCCTTCAGAGCGATGAAATTCTCGATGATGCCGTTGTGGACCACGGCGAACTTGCCGCTCTGGCTCAGATGGGGGTGGGCGTTGACGTCGCTGGGCTCGCCGTGGGTGGCCCAGCGGGTGTGCCCGATGCCCAGGGTGCCCGGCAGGTCCGCGCCGTCATGGCTCATCTCCCGCAGCACCTGGACCCGGCCCTTTTTCTTGCAGACCCGCAGCACGCCGTCGCCGCACACGGCCATACCGGTGGAGTCATAGCCCCGGTATTCCATGCGCTCCAGGCCCTCCAGCAAAATAGGGGCGGCCTCCTGGCGGCCTACGTATCCGATAATTCCACACATAAAAAAATTCCTCCTGATCTGTTGAAATGGGGAGGACAAACACGCAGATGATTTGCCTCATTCTCCGGTCGCAGCATCTCTGTTTTGCGGTCGCCCGCATATTTGCCCGCTGCGTACGCGCCCGGACGGCGCGGGAGAGCTCCCGCCGAAGGCTCGATACTCTCTCCTCCTCGTTATCCTGCCGGGAAGCGGCAGGCACATGGCGCTTTGTATGGGTTTTTCCCGGGGGCCTCCTTTCGCGGTTCTGCGTTCTGTATATCAAACGGCCTCAAGGCCGGATGAAGCGGTATAATTTTCCCTCCCCCGCGCATACTGGCGATAGAAGGGGGAATGCCTGTGGCCACTGCTTTTTTCCGCACCATCATTCTGTATCTGCTGCTGATCGTGGGCCTGCGTCTGACGGGAAAGCGCCAGATCGGCGAGCTGGAGCCCATCGAGCTGGTGCTGACCATGCTGCTGTCGGACCTGGCGTCGGTGCCCATGCAGGATTTCGATTCGCCGCTGATCAACGGGGTGGTTCCCATCCTGACGCTGCTGGCCCTGACCACGCTGCTGAGCTATATCAGCTTCCGCAGCGGGCGGTTCCGGTCCCTGATCTGCGGGGAGCCGGCCATTGTGGTGCGCTGCGGCAGGCTCCAGCAGCGGGCCATGCGCCATAACCGCATGACGGTGGACGAGCTGATGGAGGAGCTGCGGGGCCAGGGGGTCACCAACCTGAAGGACGTGAAATACGCCGTGCTGGAGACCAGCGGCCAGGTATCGGTGCTGCTGATCAACGACGGGCGGCTGCTGCGGGACAACATGAAGAAAATGGACGTGGACGACGCGTGGCTGCGCCGGCAGCTGAAGCGGGAGCACCTGAAGGACCCGTCTCAGGTGTTTCTCCTGTCCCTGGACCAGGGGGGCAACGTGATCTGCCAGGCCAAGGAGGACGTATGAAGCGGTTTCTGATCGTTCCCTCGCTGGTGCTGGCGGCTCTGCTGGCCCTGTGCATTCTCAACGCGGCGGCTCTGAACCGCCGGACCGGCCGGTGGATGGACCAGGCGGACCGGATCGCCCAGCTGGCGGCCCAGGAGCGCTGGGACGTGGCCCGGGAGGCCATGGACGCCCTGGCGGACAGCTGGGACGGGGCCCAGGATTATCTCCATGTGGTCATCCACCACGAAACCCTGGACGCGGCCCAGGTGACCCTGTCCCGGTGCCGGACCCTGTGCCGGCTGGAGCAGGGGGATGACCTGCTGCCGGAGCTGACGCAGCTGCGCCAGCAGCTGGAGCTGCTGGACGAGCTGGAGCGCCTGAGCCTGCGGAACATTCTATAAATTTATTGAAAAAAGCAAAGCTTTTTTCAATAAAAGGCTCTCGCTCCGAACCGCGCGTCCCGCCGAGTCGGCGGGACACACTCTCTCCGCGCAAAGTGTTTTTTGTGACGTACACGCCGCCGCAAAAAACGGATTGGATTTTATTCACGGCCTGCGGGCCGTGAACTCTGCGAGGCAGATTCTAAAATAAATATGCGTTCTATTTCTCACTCAGGAGCTTGTTCAGCTCGCTCATGAAGGTGTTGATATCCTTGAACTGGCGATACACCGAGGCAAAGCGGACGTAGGCCACCTCGTCGGCCTTCTTCAGCTTCTCCATGACCTTCTCGCCGATGACA
>OLYM01000337.1_pt1 | contig 19091 bp, 15 predicted proteins | sample 1673691 | NCBI WGS metagenome assembly OLYM01 (sample SAMEA103958123, study PRJEB25191) | human gut metagenome | reverse complement strand
CCGGAGAGGGCAGCCAAGCACTGGAGCAAATTTTGCTGTCGCTCATGCAGGCGGCGCAGGATGCGCACGAACAGAGTCAGGAGATTTGCAGCTATCTGTCTGCGGCGGCAATTTTACTGGCGCTGCGCCTGCAGCGCGCTCCCGGAAAGCATCTCATCGATGTCGCCCCGCACGACGGCAGGTGACTTGGGCTCGACGGCAAAGGCCGCGTGGTCGGTGTCAAGACCGGTGTCCAGCACGGCGACGACCATGCCGGAGCCGTCCATGCCGAGATTCCAGGCTGTCGGCGCGCCGATCATGCCGCCGCCGGAGGTAACCTTCGGCTCCGTAGGGAGCTCATAGGTCTGCACCATATGGACTGCCTTGACGCCCGGCAGAGCTTCCAGCTCCGCGATATGGCCATAGGCGCATTCCAGCGCAATACCGTTGAGCAGGAGAGAATAGGAATAGCGCACGGAAGCCTCCGGTGCGGCCTCGGCGATCTTCGCTTCGACCTGCTCCTGTGCCGCAATGGCGTTCTGCTGCGCTGTGCGGCCCGCATCCGTCAGAGCCTTTCCTGCGAACATGCCGCTCTGCTCCGTCAGGGCGGGAGCGTCGAGCTCCACGATGGCGCGGACAAGATCGGTGTCCTTCGGGGTCTCCGGCTGCAGCGCTTCGAGCTCTGCGTCCTTGTTTCCCTGCAGGATCGCGCCGAGATCGGAGCCTTCCGGCATCTGCGCGGCTTCCTCCGCAATGGAGCGGGCGCGGGAGGGGGTGGGGACGTCGGCGTACAGCGTGTCGCGCACCGAGAACATTCGAAGCGTGGACGCGTCGTGCGGGCGGAGGGAATCGAACAGCGCCTGCGTGTCGCGCAGCACCGTGCGCCACGCCCTTAAGGTTCTCGTTGATGAGGGCCTGGTGCGCACCGAGCGCGGGCGTGGCGCCTTTGTGGCCGACACGCCCGCGCTCCACGAGAACAACCTGGTGTTTTCGAGCTATACCAAGCAGGTCGAAGGCCAGGGCATGAAGCCCACCACGCGCACCGTAGACTCGGGCTTTGCCAAGGCGGCCGGCAGCATAGCTAAATTCTTTGACGCCGCCGTGGGCAGCAAGCTCGTCAAACTTGTCCGCCTGCGCTACCTGGACGATGCGCCGCTGTGCCTGGAGACCACCTACCTACCGCCGAGCTTTGAGGCACTCATCGACCGCGATATCAACGGTTCGCTCTACGCGACGCTGCGCCAAGAATTCCATCGCGCGCCAGCCCAAGGACACAAGACCTTTGAGGTGTGCTATGCCTCGCAAAACGAGGCGTTTTTGCTCAACGTCGAGCGCGGGCAGGCGCTGATCCTAATCACCGACTACGTCTACGACACCGACGGCCGCCCGCTCCACGTCTCCAAGCGCATTCAACGAACCGACCGCGCCAAATACACCGAACCCATCGGCTAACCAAACGAAAACCACCACAAAGGTGCCTGTCCCCATTGTGGTGGTTTTAGGCGGGAAGATCGGGGAACCAGGTTGGTTTGGGTTGGTTAGGGATGCGCTCGGCCAGGACCAGCTCCATCCAACACATGTCGTACCAGCGACCAAACTTTTGGGCGCAGCGGTCGAAGACACCCACCAGGCGATATCCCATATGGGCATGGAAATCCTGGCTGTTGTGCGTCAGGTACTCGTCGTCCTTGTCGTGCGGCACGGCGATGAGGGCGCACATGTTGGTGATGCCCATCGCGACCAGGCATTGCTTGAGCGCGTCATGCAGCTTGCGGCCCAGCCCGCCGTGGCGCACATCACGCGCTAGGTAGATCGACGTCTCGACCGACCAGTCGTATGCCTCTCGGCTGTTGAGCGGGCTCACATAGGCATAGCCCACCGGACGTCCGCCGAGTTCCATCACCAAATACGGATAGCGCCTGAGCGTACGCTCGATGCGCCCGGCGAACTCCTCAACGCTCGGCACCTCGTATTCGCAGGTAATCGCCGTCTGGCGCACATACGGCTCATAGATGGCAAGCAACGCCGGCGCGTCTTCGGGCGTCGCCAGGCGAATCGTCGGCTCGGACATCTCGGGCATACAGCCCCTCCCTCTCAAAAGCAAAGACCGCCTTGCGCCAAACCCAGCGCAAGGCGGCCCCTCGTCATTACATCAGGCTACAGGACAGCCGCCAGCGCGTCGATGTCCTCCTGTGTCGTGGCCCAGCTGGTGCAAAAGCGCACCACCGTGTGGGTCTCATCGTACTTTTCCCAGTACTCGATCGAGGCATGCTCGCGAATGCGGGCCATGTTCTCGTTGGGCAGAATCACAAACTGCTGGTTCGTGGGCGTCTCCAAGAAGAACTGGTAGCCGCGCTCGTGCAGCACACGACGCAGCGCCTGGGCCGTCTGAATCGCCTGTCGACCAATCTCAAAATACAGGCCATCGGTAAAGAGCGCCTCAAACTGCACACCCGTCAGGCGGCCCTTGGCCAACAGCGCGCCGTGCTGCTTAATGCGCGGAATAGGATGCGCCGGAGCGTGCATGCCGCAAAACACCACGGCCTCGCCGCACAGAGCGCCGCACTTGGTGCCACCGATGTAGAACACGTCGCACAGCTGCGCCAGCTCGGGCAGGGTAATGTCGCACTCATCGGACGCCAGCGCATAGGCCAGGCGAGCACCGTCCACAAACAGCGGAATCTCGCGCTTCTGGCACACCGCGTGAATCGCTGCGAGCTCGGCCTTGGAGTACAGTGTGCCGTACTCGGTCGATAGGCTCACGTACACGGCACCCGGGAACACCGTGTGCTCGTAGCTCTCGTTTTCGTAGAACACCTGGATATAGTTCTCCAGATCCTCGGCGTGCATCTTGCCCTCGTAGCCGGGGATGGTGAGCACCTTGTGGCCGCCAAACTCGATGGCGCCCGCCTCGTGGCAGGCGACGTGGCCAGTCTCAGCAGCAACGACGCCCTCGTACGGCGCGAGCAGCATGTCGATCACCGTCGCGTTGGCCTGCGTGCCGCCCACCAGAAAAAACACGTCGGCATCGGGGACCTGACAGGCCTCGCGGATAAGCTGCTTGGCACGCTCGGTGTGTGCATCGGTACCATAGCCGGGCTGCGGCTCCATGTTGGTATCGACGAGCGCCTGCAGCACCGCCGGGTGTGCGCCGTGGGAATAATCGTTGTTGAACGCGAGCATGGCAATCCTCTCTTACCGGGTATCGGCAGATGATTCAAACGGAGCTATTGTACGCCGTGCGGATAGGCAATGCGCGCGGCAAGACACTCAAGTGCCAGTACCAGAGCAAAACCGCAGCTCACGTCACTCAAAAAGTGTGCTCCAATCACGATGCGCCCAAAGGCGACGAGCGCCGCGACGGCCGCTGCCGCCCAAAAGATCACGCGGCGACGCGAAGGCTTTTCCTTAAAGGCTGCTGCGGGAAGCCCAGCGAGCATCAGGCCGATCGCCGCATGCGCCGTGTGTCCGCTCGCAAACGACTTGAACCCGTCCTTGATCACGCCGGCGGCGATATAGGTCCACTTGTCGGGATTGCCGATCACCCACCACGGCTGAAAATTGAGCCCCGGCGTGACCTCGATCACGCGCATGCGCGGACGCGACCACAGCGGCTTGACGACTACGTTGAGGATGATGGCTTGAGCGACCCACACAGCCAGCACCATCAACGCCCAGCGCGTGAGCTCGTCGGGCTCGGTCGTGCGCGTGAGGCGATAGACGATAAGGTTGGCGACGATGACCAGCACAAACGTCAGCACCAACTGAGCCGCGATGAGTTTGCCGCCAACCCGGAGCGATCCAATGATCTCATAGCCGACCAGGGCCACGTTGATCAGAACGCCCAGCGCGGCAAGCCACTTGCTCGTCTTAGAATCGGGGCGTGCCGAGCGCACGAGCATAACGCCCGCAACGCTCGCCGTCAGCTCAAACGGCAGCTCGCCGGCGGCCTCGATAAAGCGGCCGTACATGCTGCCGATGTTGAACAGCATGCTCGAGATTTGGTAATCGAGAAAGGTGCCCACGCCCAGGCAGAGGGCAAGGATAACCGCGATAGCAGCGGCGTCTTTCTTATAGATGTACCCGAACATACTTTCCTTTCGATGGAACCAGATTGCCCAAATGGGGCGTTTGCAGCGTCGACCCGTTAATCATCGTCGGACGCGCCCAGCTGCTGCAGCAACATGAGTGCCGCGGCCACCGGGCCGGTGCCGTCGTTGGCGTCGAGACCGCGACCCAGGCCGCTGCCCGCGCCGGCGCCCGCCTTGTAGGGCACCGACAGCTTGCGGCTCTTGGGGAAGTTCACCGCGCCATAGCGGGTCTTAAGCTCATAGGCCACCTTCTTGGGCACGTCGACACCCAAAAACGTGATGCGACCGCCGCTGAGCGTGACGCTCTCGAGCCCCAGGCGCTCGCCGCGGATACGGATGCGCGCGCGGTTGAACAGGTTGAGTCCCGCCAACGGCAGCTCACCGTGCGCGGCCTCGGTCTCCTCCTGCACCTCGTCGATACTCTCCAGGTCCTCGGCGGCCGCGAGCTTGCGGTACACGAGCACGCGCTGGTCCACCGCCGGCAGGTACTCCTCGGGCAAGAAGTAATCGGCCGGCAGGTTAATGCCCACGCTCGCCGCCTCCACGCCGGCGTCGTCATCGCCGCGCGCCTCGGCCACGGCCTGGCCCAGCATCTGCGTAAACAGGTCAAAGCCCACGCTCGACAGGTTGCCGTGCTGCTCGGCGCCCATGAGCGAGCCGGCACCGCGGATCTCCAGGTCGCGCATGGCGATGCGCATGCCGCTGCCCAAGTCCTGGAACTCGGAAAGTGCGGTCAGGCGCGCCGTGGCCTCCTCGGTGAGCGGCAGCTCACCCGGGAACATAAAGTACGCATAGGCCTGCGTGGCCGAGCGGCCCACACGGCCCTTAAGCTGGTAGAGCTGTGCCAGGCCCAGGCGCTGCGAATCCTCGATGATGAGCGTGTTGGCAGTCGCGTTATCGATGCCGCTCTCCACGATGGTCGTGGCGATGAGCACGTCGATCTTTTTGGTCGCGAACTCGATCATCACGTCCTCGACCTCGCGCGGGCTCATCTTGCCGTGCGCCACGCCCACGCGTGCCTCGGGCGCGGCCTCGTGCACGCGCGCCACGGCGTCGTCGATGGTTTTGACGCGGTTGGACACGTAGTACACCTGACCGCCGCGACCAACCTCCAGGCGAATCGCCGCGCTCACCACGTCGGGGTCATACTCCCCCACGTGCACGATCACGGGACGACGCCCAGTCGGCGGCGTGGTGATAAGGCTCATGTCGCGCACGCCGCTCATGGCCATCTGCATGGTTCGCGGAATCGGCGTTGCCGAAAGCGTGAGCACGTCAATCTGCTCGCGCAGGTTTTTGAGCTGCTCCTTGTGCTGCACGCCAAAGCGCTGCTCCTCGTCAATGATCACCAGGCCCAGGTTCTTGGGGTTCACGTCGGCCGAAAGCAGACGATGCGTGCCGATAAGCACGTCGATCATGCCCTCGGCAAACGCCTTGAGTGCGCGCTTTTGCTGCGCCGGCGTACGGAAGCGGCTGAGCACCTCGACCTCGAGGCCAAACGGGGCAAAGCGCTCAAAGAACGTCTCGTAGTGCTGCTGAGCCAGAATGGTCGTGGGGCAGAGCACCATGACCTGGCGGCCGGAGTCAACGCACTTAAACGCCGCGCGCAGGGCGACCTCGGTCTTGCCAAAGCCCACATCGCCGCACAGCAGGCGGTCCATAGGCTTGGGCGCCTCCATGTCGGCCTTAATGTCGGCGATGGCCTCCAGCTGGTCGCGCGTCTCGTCGTAAGGGAAGCTCTGCTCCATCTCGATCTGCTCGGGCGTGTCGGGCGGGCAGGCGATACCGGTAATCGACGAGCGGCGCGTATACAGGTCGACCAGGTCGAACGCCAGCTTTTTGGCGTTCTTGCGCGCTTTGTTGGTGGCACGCGTCCAGTCGGCGGTGTTGAGCCTGGTCAGGCGCGGCTTATCGCCGTCGGGGCCAACATAGCGTGTGATGCGGTCGACCTGCTCCAGCGGCACGTAGAGCTTGTCGCCGTCGGCATATTCCAGCAAAAAGTAGTCGCGCTCCTTGCCGCCCACTTCCTGGCGCGCGATCTCGCTAAAGAGCGCGATGCCGTGAGTGGCGTGCACCACGTAGTCACCCGGCTTAAACGGGAAGGTAATCTGCGTAATGTCCACCTTGCGACGGCTGCGCGCGCGGTTGGCGTCCATGCGGGCATTGAGGTCGGCAATGGAGAACACGGCCAGGTTGGCATCGGGCACCACCACGCCCTGCGGCAGGGCGGCATCGACAAAGGTCACGCGCCCGCGCGAGATGGTGGGCACGGCGGCACCGGCGGCAGCCTGGGCGGCACCCGCCTCGAGTGAGCGGGCGTTGAGCGCATCTGCCTTGCGCTCGCGAATGGAAGCATGGGCCTCCTGGCGGGCGGCGCGATCGGCAGAATCCGCCGCTGCAACGCGCACATGGTCGCCAATGACGCCTGCGTTTTCGGGCGCGGCCGTTAGCGATTCCTCAAAGGTAATGCCCTCGTCACCAAAGGTGAGCTCCATCGACTCGCGCGCACCGCGGTCGGGGATGGCAAACACGCAGGCGTAGCGCTTGCCCACGACTTCCTGAATGCGCGTCATAAAGCGATTGTCCGAGCCTGCGATGGCTGGCTGCTCAATCTTGAGCTCGGCCGTCACCGCACCGCCGGCACGGATGAGGCTTACGTAGTTCAGGCGCTGCTGGGCACCAAAGTCGAGCTGCTGGGCGCGCACGTACAAGCCGTCTAGACGGTCAACCCCCGCCTCGCCGGCACGGGCCTCGATATCCTCGTAGGCGCGCAGGCAGTCGTCGAACAGCGAGCGCGGCTCGGACAGCACCACGAGCGCCTTGCCACTCACGTGCGACAGCGGGCTCACGGTTTGGCCGTACATCACCGGCAAAAAGCGGTCGAGCTCGGGCGTGACGATGCGCGCATCCACCATCTCGAGCAGCGCTGCCAGTTTGCTGTCGTCCTGGCTGGCGCGATAGAGCGCCACATGCATGTTGTGGACGGCCTCGTCGGTGAGCGCCAGCTCACGGCAGGGGAAAATCTCGATACTGTCCTCGTTGCCGATGGTCTGGCCCGTTGAACTCACCATGCGGCGGATGCGGTCGATCTCGTCGCCAAAGAACTCAATGCGCACGGGCGCCTTTTCCTGCGCGGGAAACACCTCGACGGTGTCGCCGTGCGCACGGAACAGACCGGGCGCGTCGGCGGTGCCGGCATTCGTGTAGCCCATGCCCACCAGGCGCTGCGGCACCTCGTCAAAAGGGATCTCCTCGCCCACGGCGAAGATCGTGGACTCCCAGTAACGGCTCTCGACCGGCGGCACGCAGCGCAGCAGCGCGCGAGCCGAGGCGACCATGATGCAGTTGTCCCCGCGTACGATGCGTCCGAGCGCCTCGCAGCGCTGGGCCACCACGGCGTCGTCGGGCGCCTGTTCGCGCCAAGGGTAGTCCTTACGCTCGGGAAAACGGCACACGTGTGCCAGGCCCACATAAGCGGCAAGGCTGCGCGCGGCGCGATCGGCCGCGTCCTCGCCGCTCACAATGTAGACCGTGGGGCGCGGACGGCGCGCAAACTGGGCTGCCGCCATAAGCGTGCGACCCGACTGCGACACGGCCAGCGTCACGTCCTCGCCGGCATCGAGTCCGGCCTCGACGGTCTGCAGCGCCTCGGCAGTGTAGAGCTGCGCGGCTATACGGTGAATGAGCATGCTGTTCCTCCGGCATTGCAACGCCAAAAGCCCGCCGGGGCAAGCTCGGCGGGTCGTACGTCAAAAATCATTGCCTGTCATGGTAGCGCATGGAGAGGACTCCTGCTCAAGCGTACGCCCAGCCCCGCAACAAAAACGCCAGATAGAACTGGACTCACCGGCTTCGCCAAAATCTCCCCGTCACGTCGAACGCCGCAACCACGGAAGGTGCCCCAAGAAACGGCTATTCCTCAAAAAAGCTCGCAACGTTTAAACGGCTCGTCCACTCTCCTATGGTGTTGGCAAAGCCGACGCGTGTGTACACGCCCGCAAAACGGCCGCGATACAGGTACAGGCCTTCCATATTAGAAGCAGGCGCAAAACCAAGATCATCCACAAGTCCTTTGGGCGCCTCTCCTCGATGCGGCCCATCGACAAGCGTTCCGCGCAAGCAGGGAGTCTGATACTGCTGAGCATACTCCTGTACAATCGCCCCAGCGGCCGCAGCGCGAGCTAGCACCTGGGACCATTCCTGTTCCGTGGCATCCAAACCAGCGACAACGCCAACCGCATTGTAGCCGCCGCACGGCTTGACGATCCATCGGTCCTTTTCGGCAAATCTCGACAACTGGGTGCTTTCGTCCAAAATCTCGGTATAGGGCACATGCTCCCGTACAAACGATTGCTCCTCCGGGCTCAACAAGGACTGACCGGCCCGAGACCACAAAAACGCAAATACGGTCTTAGTCGCACACGGCCACGTTCTAAAACCACCGACGATGCATGCAAGCCCTTCTTGGGCAGCCTCGATTAAGGCCGAGCGTCCGTCGCACGGCTTATTCCACAGCTCGCCGGTCACCGCGCGCCGCCAGACGCAATCAATAGGACCAGCGGCATCGCACAGGCACCTAGCACCGCTTTCGCCTTCGCCAATCCGCAGGTCGCGCACATCCGCAAAGCGTGCGACTACACCCCGCCGCCTCATAAGGTCGACAAAATGAGCCGCATCTTCCAAGTCGATGCTTTCCGAATAGTCGACGATTGCCACCGAAGCGGGACATTTCTTTGATTGCGGTGCATAGAGCCCCTCGTCAACGCGGGCCCCGTCGTCCGATCGTGCGCTATCCTCGGTGCGGCGAGGATGGGCCAACTTCCACTCTGCATAGGTCTCAAACAATGCATCTATCCAACTACCGCACAAATCGTACTGCCGAAAGCCGGGGTAGTCGGATGCAAACTCCTCAAAGGAAGGCGTCATTCGCACTGCCTGACAGACCGCATCGGTTACTACCATTCCAGCACTGCCGTCGGTATTGAGCTCGCAAAACGTATACGAACCGGTGTCCTCGTCAAGAAAGATATCAACACGCGCAAGGGGAATCTGGCAATCATAGCCGGCATCCATAGCGCACAGGTCAGCAAAAGCCTGATCTATGCGAAACCACGCACGCACGGACGCATCGGAGCAAAACGCCCGCGTCACCTTGTCCATGATGCCGTACATACGCTCGGCGGCCTCTTTAAGAAGCGACGTCATGTTCTTGTCGAATATCTTTGGCGTCAGAGCCCAGGGCGCAGGATCGCCGTGGTAGAGCGCATGGGTTTGAGACAAGTGCTCGTCGCCTTTGCGACGACCAGGCAGGTCACCTTCGCGCTTGCGCACGATGCGCTCAAAATAATCTTCAAGCTCTCGCGTCTTCAATGTTGCCACGTTGCCCTCCATTGCTTGTTTTTTTGCTCATGCTACGCCAGCACGCCACGACTTCGGCACGCTTGAATAGCCTTCTAAATTAGCAACACATTTTTGCATGAGGCAGCGGGAGGCAACATATACTCCAGCTCAAGCGTACGCCCAGCCCCGCAACAAAAACGCCAGACGGACGAGCCGCCTGGCGTGATGGAGACAAATTCTAATTCCGAAATCTAGTCGTAATTAATGCTTTGCAGGGCGAAGGCAGGAGCACCGTCACCGGCGGCGACCTTTACCACGGCAGTTCCGGACATCGCAGACGTAGAGTCGACTCCAATCGTCGCCTTCAGCTGATCGGCAGGCAGCCCGTAAACGCTCTCGGGGACATCCGAGACCAGCGGGGATGGGCCACCGTTATAGCTCTGCGCAACATATGCCTCAAATGTCAGGCGGTACGTGTTGTTTCCAAGGTCCTCCGCCGCTGTAACGATTGCCGGAACGGCTATTTTCGCAACCCCGTGTTCTTCGTTGAAATACAGGTATCCGTCTTGGACCGTAGCCCTCGTCCCAAGCGCCTGAATAACTTCGTCGTACTTCCCCTCATTGTCATCAAACTGCATTTCGTCATCGGAAAGCGTCATTCCAAAAAGGCGATTCATTTCGCTATGTACGGCATCTATCGCGATTTTAAACCCGTATCTTTTCCCGCCGATGTCGCTTCCCCGCTCTACGCGCTTTGAGCCGTTGTCAAGAAAATGGTTAAAGATGAAAAACGTCATGTCGCGTTGCTCTTCTGCAGACAAGCCATCCGTTACGTCAAACAGCGAACTCGGGTCATTCTTGTTGTAGCCAAAGTCCTCCTCCGTAAAGTTCGACAGGAACAGGTTCGCGGCGGCATAGGTTGCCTGGTCGTTGAGGTCGACTTTTACGCTGCTGCCGGTCTGCTCAGGCTCATCCGCCTCATCCTCGTCGGCGGCAGGCTTCTTCTTGGCGCTTCCCTCGTCCTTGTGCTCGGCCGAACCCTCGTCGGACCCAAGCGCCGTAATCTGCGATGAGCCACCCTGCCCAAGCGGGCCCAGCACGCCGGTCAGTGCCAGCGCAGCGCCACCGGCCACCAGCACGCCTGCCACACATATGCCGATAATCACCGCTCGCTTATGCGATTTCTTTTGTACGGCACCCTGCACGGGAGGCATCCCTGCCGCCGACATCGGTGCGGGCTCAGCAGGCGCGGCCGCCGGAGAAGCGGCGCCCACACGCGCCCCGCAGTTCGTGCAAAAATCGGTTCCGTCGGGTATCTCGGAGCCACACTTGGTGCAAAACATATTCGGACATCCCCTCACAACAAACGGCATCTGTCGCCATCATATTGAGCCTTCGCAGCCCAAATGTGTTGCGCAACATTGGCCAAAGCCTTCGGACGCCGGCAAAACGTGCCGAGCCCTACCCCGTCACGCGCACGCTGGGGCACAAATCCGCCAGCGGGCACTCGTCGCACTTGGGCTTACGGGCATCGCAAATCTCGCGGCCAAAGGTGATCCACTGGTGATTGACCGACTCCCAATACTCGTGCGGCAAGATCTTGAGCAAATCCTGCTCGGTCTTGAGCGGCTCTTTGGCGTGCGTCTTGGGACTCAGCATCAGGCGGTGCGCGATGCGGTTGACGTGCGTATCGACCGCGATGCCCTCAACAATGCCAAATCCCACGTTGAGCACGATGTTCGCCGTTTTGCGTCCCACGCCCGGCAACTTGACGAGTTCCTTCATGTCGGCCGGCACCTCGCCGCCGTAATCGGCGACGATCATTTGCGCGGCCTCCACGGCGTGTTTGGCTTTGCTCTTATAGAAGCCGAGCGACTTGATGGTCTCGGCCACATCGGCCACACTTGCCCCGGCCATGGCCTCGGGCGTGGGCCACTGGGCAAACAGCCGCGGCGTCACCTTGTTGACCTGTGCATCGGTCGTTTGAGCCGAGAGTAGCACTGCAATCAGCAGGCGAAAAGGATTCTCGTGATCCAAAAAACACTCGACCGGGCCATAGCGACGGTTGAGGCGCTCGCACACCTCAACGGCGCGCTCGCGTTTGGCGGCATTGGTCTCGCGTGGCATAACGACTCCTCGCTTCGGCGGCATAACAAACCTATGGGCACAATTGTCCCACGTATGGGGTCTTTACGCCTCCAAAAATGCGCCGGTCTGGCGGCCCCACAGGCTTGCGTACTCGCCGCCTGCCTCGACAAGCTGCGCATGCGTACCGTCCTCGACAATCTCGCCGTCCGCCAGCACCACGATGCGGTCAAGCGCCGCCACGGTGGACAGGCGATGCGCTACCACAATGGAGGTGCGACCGCGCATCAGGTTCTCGAGCGCCTCCTGCACCAGCGCCTCGGACTCGCTGTCCAAGGCAGACGTCGCCTCGTCGAGCACCAGGATCGGCGCGTCAGCGAGGATAGCGCGGGCGATGGCCACGCGCTGGCGTTGGCCGCCCGAAAGCTTAACGCCGCGCTCGCCCACCATGGTGTCAAAGCCACGGGGCAGGCGGTCGATAAACTCCAGGGCATTGGCCAGACGCGCAGCCTCGCGGATCTGCTCGTCGGTGGCGTCGGGACGGCCGTAGGCGATATTCTCGCGAATGGAGCGGTGAAACAGCAGCGCCTCCTGTGGCACGTAGGCAACCTGGCGGCGCAGGCTCTGCTGCGTGCAGTGCGAGACGTCTTGGCCGTCCACGAGCACGCGGCCGCCCTGTACATCGTCCAGGCGCAGCAACAACTTGGTGAGCGTCGTCTTGCCCGAGCCCGATTTGCCCACCAGGCCCACGCGCTGGCCCGCCGGCACATGGAGCGTCAGGTCGTCGAACACGCTCTCGCCCGCCGCGGCGTCACGGTATGCAAAGCTCAGGTGCTCAAAATCAATCGCGCCCTCACGCACCTTGAGCTCTGGGGCATTCGCGTCGTCTGCCACCAGACGCGGCTCGTCCAGCACGCGCGTCATCTCGGCCGCATCGCCCAGCGCGCGGTTGATGCGCTGCATCATGGAGCTCACGTAGTTCAGACGCATGGTGAGGTTGTACGTATAGGTAAAGATCATGACGAGCGCGCCGGCAGAGATGCCAAACCACGCGTTGCCGCCCGCCACGAACACACTCACCACGGCCATGGTGATGACGATAAGGCCCGAGGTCGTAAAGTTGCGCTGCATCATGGCGTGCATCGATACCGTTTCGGCATCGCGCGCGGCGCGGTCGGCGGTATCGAATAGGTCGCGCTCAAAGTCCTCGCGCCCGCAGGTCTTGACGGCCAGAATGTTCGTAACCGCGTCGGACAGTACGCCCGACAGCTTGTTCTGCGCGGCGGACGTCGCGGCCGAAAGCGGCATAATGCGCTTGTACATAAGCCAGACAAACGCGATGTAGACGGCCATGATACCCACCAGGATCACGGTAAATGTGGGCACCACCGGGGCGAGCGCCGCCACCGTGCAGATGATCGAGGTGATGGTGGGGATGAGCGAATACACCGTCACGTCCACCAAGCCCGTGTAGCCGCTCATAAAACGGCTCGTCTGACTCACGAGCGATCCACCAAAGCGGCTGGTGTGGAACGTCATGGACTGGTTGGAGAGCGTGTCAAAGCACAGGCGCGCCAGATGGTAGTTGCCCGCGATCTCGAGCTTGTAGACGGTGTAGTCTTGCAGTTTGGAGAGGATCTGACCCATCAGGTTCACAAGCACGAGCGCCAGGATGTAAGGGCCAAAGACTTCGAATACTTGATCGCCCGCCACGGGGCCCGCTTGGACGCGATCGACGATGAGGGCCATCACATAGGTGTTGGCAAACGTGAGCAAAAAGATGTAGCCCGCCGACGAGAACACCGAAAGAAAGACGATCAGCGGCTGCGTGCGCGTGACATCCCAAAAACGCCGCAGCGTGCGGCGCACGGTGGAGCGCTTGAGCGGGCTGGTGCTTCTCTGAGACATGGGCTTCCTTTCGCATCTGATAGGGCGAAACGCCATTGTTGCACATTGAAGCGCACTCCAGGCAAGCACGATGCGAAAAGCGTCCGCGCCCCGCGTTTACGCCGGCACCCCGCCGTCCGTTGCGGCTAGTCCTCGTCTTCCTGGCCTGCGAGGAAGTCTGCGGACTCCAAGTCCAAAATCTCGTCGGCTTCCCGCGCGTCTTCCAGCGCATCGATATCCTTGAGCTTGCGCTCCATAACGTTGGTGCGCGTGGTGATAATGCCCTCGACCGTTTTACCCGCGGTCTCGATCTGCTGCTGGGCGCGGCGCAGTGCCTTTTGATAGCGTGGCAGTTCGGCCTTGACGGCGGAAAGCACGCGCAGCACGTCATCGGTGCGTTTTTGCAACTTAAACGTCTGGTAGCTCATCTGCAGGCTGTTGAGAATGGCCGCCATGGTGCTGGGGCCGGCAACGTTGACGTGATAGTCGCGGCCCAGGGTCTCGATAAGCCCGGGGCGGCTGACGACCTCGGCATACAGGCCCTCAAACGGCACGAACATAATGCCAAAATTGGTCGTCGCGGGCACGCTCAGGTACTTTTCGCAGATATCCTTGGCCTCGCGCTTTACCATGGCGTCAAGCGTCTTGCGCGCGGTGGCCACAGCCTCGGCATCACCCGACTCTTGCGCGTCGAGCAGGTGCTCGTACGCATCTCCGGGAAACTTGGAGTCGATCGGCAACAGCACGGGGTCGCCCTCGTCCACCGGCAGCTTGACGGCAAACTCAACCCGCTCCGAGGCACCGGGCTTGGTGGCGACGTTTTCCAGATACTGATCGGGTGTGAGGATATCCGCCAGAATCGCGCCCAACTGCACCTCGCCCAAAATGCCGCGCGCTTTTACATTGCCCAGCACGCGTTTGAGGTCGCCTACGCCGGTGGCAATGGATTGCATATCGCCCAAACCCTTGTACACAGCCTCGAGCTGGTCGCTCACCTGTTTAAACGATGCCGACAGGCGATCGTTGAGCGTGCGGGAGAGCTTCTCGTCCACCGTCGCGCGCATCTGATCGAGCTGCACGTTGTTGTCCTTGCGGATGGCGCCCAGCTGGGCATCGACTGTCTCGCGTACTTTGTCCAGGCGGTGTTCAATGCCTTCGCGGTTGGCGCCCAGCTGCTGGGCCGTCTCGCGACGCAGGTCGTCCATGCGGTCGCCGGCCTGTGTGAACTCGCGCGCAATGGCCAGATAGCGTTGCTGCTCAACGGCCGCATCGGTTGTCTGCTGCTGCGCGATGGCATTTGCCGTGCGGCGGGTTTCGGACAGCGCGACGTTCAGGGTGTCGAGCGCGTTGTTGGCCTGCTCGAGCGCAGCCAACATCTCTGCCCCGCCATCGCCGCGCTCCCGCAGCTCGGCGCGAAGGCCCTTAAGCTGCAGGGCACAAGCCACAGCAACCCCCACCGCCACCAAGGCGATCACAACAAGCACGATATCAATAGCAGACATAGACTCCGCCCAACAAACTCAATCGACCACCGATCAAAACCGCGATCAATCTTACCCCGCCGCACGCACCGGGCGCTCCACGGCAATCGGGCAAATGGATTTTGGGCCACAGGCATCAAAACGTTAACTCTCCCAGCCGGCGCGGATGGTTGTTATGACATCGCCTAGGCGCTGGCCGAGGGCTGACAGATGTTGGAGGACTTCGTTGGGCGAGGCACCGTTGAGGATGCAGGTGAGCGCATACGAGACCAAGAAAATCGCCGCAAGTCCTAACGGAATGAGCACGATCATCGCTAACGCGCGCAGGCGCTGGCCCACGCGGCGACGACGCGTGCGGCGTTTGTCGAACGCAAGCTCCTGCGCATATGAATCTTGTTGTACGGAATAGTTCTCTGGCGCCGATTCGCCCGCAGGCGAAACCGCGGTCGCGGCATTTTGCGCAGGGGGTTGGGCGGCTACCCCTTGCATTTGCATCTCCATGAGCCGTTGCTGCTGACGCAACATACGCTCAGCTTGTTGCTGCGGAGTCTCAAGAAACAGGTCCATGCTGGCCTCCTCAATCGGAGCATTCGGCGCTTACGCCCAGCATCCCGCACCGCCAAGGCCACGGCAACGCAATCCGTAGCAATAGCTGCAAAGTTTCTTGTTGACAAAAGCTGTCGAAAACCTCAACAACTCCCCTACCAGCACTTTCTCTGAGCTTTTTTATCGAATGATCTTTTGTCCTTCCGCCAACCCGTCAACTAACCAAAAGCTGACCAAAAGCTTGACGAAAAGTGTGGAGACCGGGACCCCACACAAAAAGTGCCGCCCCAAAGGGGCGGCACACAAACTTATTATCAGCTTTTCTGTAACGAGCATGCGACGACTCAACGCCGGGGCGCAGGGCGGGGAAACCTTTGCCTCGCGCGACCCTGCGAAGCCGTGAGCGAGAGGGGAAGGTTTCCCCGCCCTGCGCCCCGTGGTCGGTGAGAACAGACTACATGCCCGCGAGACCGCGGGCGGCGGTGGCGCACAGAAACGCCAAGGCTAGAATCACGAGCGAGCCCGCAATATCGGCCACCACGCCCGCAAAGCGACGCTCAAACAACCAGCTCTCGAAGTGCGGGGCAACGTTGCGCCAAACACGCCACAGCAAGATGCCCATACCGATGACGCCCGGGATATTGAGCAGTAGGATCTCGGAGCACAAAAGACCGATCAGGTTACCGGCGGCAAAGCCCGCATCACCCTCGCAGTATTTGCGGTAGACCATATACAGCATGTACGCCACAAACGGCTGCAAGCACGCAGAAATAAACGAGACCACCATCGAGGGGTCCTGCGAAAAGACCTCGGTGAGTTTATCGACACTCGTGGCGTCCTTCGAAGCCAAGAATAAACCGATAACCACAAGGGGCACCACGCCCAAAATTACCTCGACCAGAGTAAACAACTTGGCAGTCAAATCCTCACTAGCCGAATTCAAATGAGGCGCCCACTCAGGATGAGCATGCGCGCCGACTTTCTTGTCCTTCTCGGCACGATCGGCCTTTTTACCCTCGGCAACCCGACGACCAGGATCCTTGCGAGTTCCCGCCGCAGCAACCCGAGCCCGAGACTTCTTGCCCATAAAAAACACCCCATCAGGTAGTAGATAAACTAAAAGTCGCCACCCAGTGTACCCCACCCATGAACGCTGCCGTCCCAACCAGTCCCCATACAAAAACGTGCCGCCCCAAAAGGGGCGGCACACAAACTTTAATATCAGCTTTTCTGTAACGAGCACGTAACGACCCGAAGCCGGAGCGCAGGGCGGGAGGCCGGATTGCCTTCCCTCCCCGCTCACGGCTCCGCAGGGTCGCGTTGAGGGAAGGCGATCCGGCCTCCCGCCCTGCGCTCCGCAGCAGCCAGCGCCAAGTGCTAGTAGTTCACCACTTGCTCCTCAAAGTACGCCTTGGGATGGTTGCACACCGGGCACACCTCGGGCGCCTCGGCACCCACATGCAGGTGCCCGCAGTTCAGGCACTTCCACACCTTTACGCCCTCGCGCTCAAACACTTCGCCCGACTCGATGCGCTCGACGAGTTTGTTGTAGCGCTCCTCATGGGCCTTCTCGACGGCACCGACGCCGCGGAACTTTGCGGCAATCTCGGCAAAGCCCTCTTCCTCGGCGGTCTTGGCAAACTCGTCGTACATCGTGGTCCACTCGTAGTTCTCGCCTGCCGCGGCGTCACGCAGGTTGTCCAGAGTGCCCGGAACGGCACCGTCGTGCAGATACTTAAACCACAGCTTAGCGTGCTCGGACTCGTTGCCCGCGGTCTCGGCAAAGATATTCGAGATCTGAACGTAGCCGTCCTTCTTGGCCTTGGATGCATAGTAGCGATACTTGGTATGCGCCTGCGACTCGCCGGCGAAAGCGGCCTCGAGGTTCTTCTTGGTTTGGGAATTCTCAAAATCCATGGGTGTACTTCCCTTCATCACATGCCACCCGTAGGCTTCGAGCGGCCCTATCTTTAGGATGCCCCCATGCCGAGAATCTAAACCTTACAATCCCGTTCTTCAAATTCAAGCGAGCTAGACGCTCAGCCAGCGATTGTCCTGCACACGACAGAATCCCTCGCGTTCCAGGTCGGCAAGAATGCTTGCGACCAGCTCACGCTCGACCGGCTCTCGGCCGGCTGCCGCCTCCATCTCGTTAACGTCTGCAACGGCTTCATCGAGCGTAATGCCTGCAGGCTGTCCATCGCGCGCAGCCAACAGCATACGCACGATGTGGGCGCGCTTTTGACGACGCGAACCCTCAAACTTGGACTGGCGACTATAGCCCGCCGATCGCCTAGACGGATTGGGCAATGTCTTCTTAAGATACGCGCCATAATCCAGCAGCGCGTAATACCACGCGCGCGGTGTGTCGGCGTCGTCTTGAGGCGCGGCAAAGGGAGCAATCTCGTCCGCCGTCGCACCGGGAGCCGCCGGGCAGGCCGCCTGAATCAGCGGCACCAGCTCGCGATCGGGAACAGCCGGCACGTCGGGAAAGAAATGGTGCAGAAAGACCGTGCGCACGTTGGTCTCCAGATACACGCCCGGAAGATCGAACGCGAACGACCGAATGCCCTGCGCCGTCGCCGGCCCAATACCGGGCAGGGTGACCAGATCGCGCGTCTCGCGCGGGAACTCCCCGCCCCAGTCCTCTACTAGCCGCTGTGAAGCCCTGTGAAGTGCCAGAGCACGACGGTTGTAGCCCATGCCCTGCCAAGCGTCCAAAACGTCCGAGGGTGCCGCCTGCGCAAGTGCCTGCACAGTCGGGAAGCGCTCGAGCCACGCCGGCATGCGTGTCTCCACGCGCGGCACCTGCGTCTGCTGCAGCATGACCTCGGAGAGCCAAATAATGTACGGGTCACGCGTACGTCGCCACGGAAGGTCGCGATAGCGCAGGACCCCTTCCGATCGAATCATCGAACGAAAGGGATCCTGAATCATATCTATGCTCCTTATGCGGCGTTATTCCTCCTGGCAAGCACACGCACAGGCGGCGTACTCGGGAAACGCATCGCGGTCGGCAAACTTGGGGTCGACGGCCGGGAACTGGCGGTGAGCGACGATATCGCCGAGCGAAACGGAATCGAGGTAGTCGCGCATCAACGCTTGAGCTCCGGCCCACAGGGGATGATAGCAGCACGTGCCCATGCGCGCACAGTCGCCATCGGGTGCGGCGCAATCATTCATAACCATAGGGCCCTGAACGGCCTCGACGACCTGACGAATGGTGACGTCGTCCGGGCTGACCTTAAGACGCATGCCGCCACGGACGCCGCGCAGGCTCTCCACGATGCCAGCCTGAACCAAGCCATGCTGAATCGAACGCGCGAACGAATAGGGCACGTTGACCTCTTCGGCGGCAGTGCGAACAGAAAGCAGCCGCTCCGGCTCCTCGGCAAGCATCGCAAGCATGCGAAGGGCATAGTCAGTCTTCCTCGATATGTCCATTTTTCCCCTTTCAAGGAATAGGAACAGCTCGAACGGGCTCCGGGGCCGAGCTTACGTCGAGACGCCAAACGAATGCCAGGACAGCCAAATAGCAAATCGGGTGTCCACTGGATGCCGAGCCTGAAGTTGATTGCATCAATACCGGCCTACAGCGAAACTTAGTATAACCTAACCCCCTGCCCCATTAAACAGGTGTTGTGCAACAAACGCCTTGTTTGAACATATATATCAGTTGGGC
>OLYM01000328.1_pt1 | contig 19290 bp, 18 predicted proteins | sample 1673691 | NCBI WGS metagenome assembly OLYM01 (sample SAMEA103958123, study PRJEB25191) | human gut metagenome | reverse complement strand
CGTTCCAGACCTCCTGGGGCTCCACCACGCGCATGATCGGCGCGGTCATCATGGCCCACGGCGACAACAACGGCCTCGTCCTGCCGCCGAAGATCGCGCCCGTGCAGGTCATCGTCCTGCCCGTCGCGATGCACAAGGCAGGCGTTCTGGAAAAGGCCTCGGAACTGAAAGACCGTCTGATCAAGGCGGGGCTTCGCGTAAAGCTCGACGATTCGGATAACTCCATGGGCTGGAAGTGCGCGCAGTATGAGATGAAGGGCGTGCCCGTGCGCGTCGAGATCGGCCCGCGCGATATCGAGGCCGGACAGTGCGTGCTCGTCCGCCGCAACGACGGCGAGAAGACGGTCGTCCCGCTGGAGAATCTCGAAGCCGCCGTTTCCGAGCAGCTGGAGCTTGTCCAGAAGGGGATGTTCGAAAAGGCAAAGCAGAATCTCGACAACCATATCTATGAAGCGCATTCGCTCGAAGAGGCCAAGCAGCTGCAGGCCGAGCACGGCGGCTTCATCAAGACGATGTGGTGCGGCGAACTCGAGTGCGAACTCAAGATGAAGGAAGAGGGCGGGATGTCCTCCCGCTGCATGCCGCTCAAGCAGGAGCATCTCGGCGACACCTGCCCGATCTGCGGCAAGCCCGCCAGGAAGATGATCTACTGGGGCATCGCATACTGATCGAATATGAAAAGAGGGCTGTCCCGAACACATCGGGACAGCCCATTTTGTTATCCTGCCATCCGCACGAGGATCGAGGCGATCTGCGCGCGGGTGAGCCTGCTCTGCGGCAGGAAGCGGCCCCGCGGGTCGCCCTGCACAAGGCCGAGTCCCACGCAGACCGATACGCCGTCGACGGCCCAGCCGGAGATTTTCGCAGCGTCCGTGAAGTCCAGACTTCCCTGCATCGTGACGCCGGAGCGTGCATAGTACCGCGCCAGCATGACGGCCATCTGCTCCCGTGTGAGGGTCTTTTCGGGCCGGAAGGTCCCGTCGTCGTAGCCCGCGACGATGCCGCTGTCCGCCGCCCAGGCGAGATACGGCGCGTCCGCCGCCGTCAGATCAACGTCCGAAAAGCGCGCCGCACCCTCCAGCGGATAGAGCGTGTGGATGCCCGCGAAGCGGGCAAGATCGGCGGCAAACTCCGCCCGCGTAACAAATGCGTTCGGCTTCCATTCGCCCGTGTCCGTCAGCATCATCCAGCCGTAGTCCAGACAGGTCTTCATGGCGGCGTAGCCCCAGTGCGTCTCGATGCGGCTCTCGTCAAACGCCTGCTCGCCGACCGCATCGGCGGGCAGATTGATCCCGTTGTTTTTTGCCGAATAATAGACTGTCGCCGCCTCGGGCGTTACGCCGCGCCGCAGCAGCAGGTCCTGCACCGTGACGAACTCATAGCCCTCGGCCAGCAGATCATCGATCGCGGCCAGCGCACCGTCCACGCTGGTCTTGTAAATGTCATGGACCAGAATGATCGCGCCGTCAAAGACACCGGCTTCGATATTGCTGCGCACCGTCTCTGCATTGCGGTACTTCCAGTCTTCCGGGTCGACCGACCAGTAGATCAGCGGCGCGGTCACGACGGATTTGACCGTTTTGTTCGCGTTGCCGTAGGGGGCGCGGATATACGCGTTTTCGTCGCCTCCGGCGGCGGTGATGAGCGCCTGCACGGCGCTGATCTCATATGCGACCGTCTGCGCGGAGCAGGTGTTAAGGTTTTTGTGATTGTATGTATGGTTCGCAAGCTGGTGGCCCTCGTTTACGATGCGCTTCAGCGTCTCCGGCCAGCCGGAGGCGTTGACGCCGTTGACAAAAAACGTCGCGTGAACGCCGCGCTCGGCAAGGCCGTCCAGAAGCGCGCCGGTATATTTGCCGGGCCCGTCGTCAAACGTGATGGCCAGCAGCTTCGCGCCGCAGTCCTGCGTCCCGTCCGCCCGCGCGGGCAGACACAGTGCCGCCAGCAGACACAGCGCCAGAGCAGCGGATAAAATTCGTGTTATGTTTTTCATAAGGTGCTCCTTTCTCTGCCATCATACCAGATTCGGCAGATTTTGCAAGCGCTCAACGCATTCCCGCGCTGGACAGTTTAGCGCTTTGCAGCAAGCAGCCCCCGGCGGCGCCGGGGGCTGCTGGTCGTTTATTCGGCTTTTTTATAGACCCATGCGTTCGGCAGGGGACGGCCGCCGGTGTAGCGCAGAGGGGAGGACGACGACTGCGTGATATACTCGCCGTCGAACCACAGCATGGCGCTCGAACCGCCGTCGAGGTTGATGGCCTGCATACACTTGTGCTGGAGCAGGATCTCGGAGCAGTTGTTGACGCTCGTGCCGAGGATGCCTTCAAGCGGATAGCGGCCCTCGATGACCAGCATGAGAATTTCGTAGTTCTCGCTCTGGCCGATGCAGGCACGCGGCTGCTCGCCGGTCCAGTAATCGTCCATGATCTTCTTGCCGTCGACGATGAGCGCAGGTGTGAACTCCGCCGCGTCGGTGCAGTCTTCGCTGACGGGAGACAGCGCGTCCTTGATATAGAACAGGTTGTCCTCGTGCAGCTCGATGCGCTTATAGGCGTAGGCGGAGAAATGGTCGCCGTAGGCCGTGCCGTTGGACATCGTATAGCCCGCAAGCAGACCGCCGTTGCCCGCGCCGTTGGGGTCGAGGAAGCCGTTGGCGTTCATGGCCAGAACGCCGTTGTGCGCCTCGGCGATGGTGCCCGAGAGCTGTCCGGCGGTGCCGAGCGTCGTGGCCATCTCGATGGACAGGCGCGACGGATCCTTGCCCACGGCCAGCACGCCGCGATAGCCCTTGCCGGAAATGCGCAGCAGCAGAACGCCGTCCTTCGCGTCGATTGCCAGCACCTGCTCGCCGAAGATGGACTGGATGGACGTGCCCTCGTCGTCAAAGCCGGCTTCGTTGATGTAAATTTGGTCCCAGCCGTTCGCCAGCGTGTCGGGGTGCTCGGCCAGATATGCCTCCATGGACGTGCGGTCCAGCTCCCAGAAGACAGAGTAGAAATTCTCCTGCGCCTGCTTTTCCAGCTCTTCTGCCGTCGGGGTATTGTCTTCCGTCTGCTCCGACTCGTGCGTGATGTTCGGATTGATGTGCGTGACGTTGTCGTCCGCTGCGGGCGTGTCCGTGCCGGCGGGCGTGTCGTCCTTCTTGCCCCAGTTGGCGTTGGATTCCTTGCCGACCGTCGCAGCCCTGACCAGACCGTATTCATACCGGACCTCGTCAATGACGTCCTTGGGGATAAAATAGGTCGCCAGCCACTGGTGGCGCATGGTGTCCATCGCGGTGTTGATGTAAATTGTCCGCCATTTCTTGACGAAGGTGTTGTTCGTATATACGCAGAAGAAGTACAGCGCCTCCAGGCAGAGAATGACGAGCAGCCAGATGGCAAGCGTCTTCAGGGGCTTTTTGACCTTCTGCTTTTTCGGCTTGCCGGAACGCCTGGCCACGCGTGTGCCGGTCGAGCTGAACAGTTTGACCTGTGACATCGAATCTCTCCAGTAACAATAAAAATCACATACGGGTGCATTCTATCACATATCGCCGCAGGAATCAAACCTTTTCCCTGAAAGTTAAGAAATATTTACAATTTGGCACAGAATCGACACTTATTTTGTACCGGTCTGCGTGCTTTGTCTGACGGTGCCGTGCTCTGCTTCCAGATTTTCGCCGTATTCGACCGCTCCGATGCGGCAGCCGTGCCCGATGCGGACGTATTTGCCGCGGACGATCTCGGCTTCGACATTCTCCAGCTCAATGTTATCGCCCTCGATCGAGCCGATGCAGGCGCAGCCGGGGCTTGTGCGGAAGATACCGAGGACCGTTGCCGTGTCCTTCTGCAGGACGCGGATAGTTCCGCCGCCGATGGCACTGATGTGCACCGCGCGGTTGGCCGAGATCTCGACTGTCTCCGCGTTCAGCAGTCCGCCGATCTGCACCGCGCCGCTTAAAACTGCTGTCTCCGCCTCGATATCTCCGCTGATCCGGCACGAGCCGGAGGAACGGAGCGCCCGGCAGTGGACGCTGCCGGCCTCCAGAGAGCCGGACGCGCGGAGTTCGTCCGCCGTAAACGCCTGCTCTGTCCGTAAAGAACCGGAGACGGATGCGAGCCCCTCCACCTGTACCGTCTGCGCGGAAAATGCGCCCGAGGCTGACAGACTGCCGCACCGGGCGCTTCCGTCCACCTTACCTGCGCCGTTCGTGCGCAACTCGCCCGCGCAGTCCACGTCGCCATGGACCTTCGCCGCACCGGAGCAGTGCAGTTCCTCGCATTTGAGGCTGCCCTGCACCTTCCCTGCCCCGCTGATCGAGACTCTGCCGTATTCGCCGCCCGGCATGCTGCTCGCGCCGGAAATTTTCATATCAATGTGTTCGTTCATAATGCTTCCTCCTTCAGATGCTCCAGAATATCGGTTTTGTGTTCGCCCTCGGCTAGATACAGGTGCAAAAGCTCGTCGAGGGAATAGGTTTTCGAGCCGTATTTCGTTTCAAGGATCAGCTTCCGCTCTGCGGCCGCCGCCTGCTTCTGCCCGGCCAGCTCCTCCGCCAGCGCGTCCAGCGAGACGCGCTCCTTGCTTTCCAGGATCCGCTCCACGCGCGGGCAGATCTGCTTCGTGTGAAAATACGTCTCCTGTCCGCTCGGCGTCGAACGGCGCAGGAACCAGCTCTCCGGGATCAGGCCCATCCGCTTCCAGCGGTACAGCGCACCATAGGAGATCCCATAGCGCTCCAACAGCTCCTTTTTGGAAATCAGATCCTCATCCATGTGCAGTCTCCTTCCGTAACATTGTTCCGTAACATTGTTACGGTCGTATAATAGCATAACATTGTTACGTTGTCAAGAGGTCTTCCCTGCCGAAACGAAGAAATCCCATCGCCGTGCGGAAACACAGCAATGGGAGTTGAAATTTACGCGGATCGATTTATTTTACCGCCTGTACAAACGCGGCCTTGTCTGCTGCTTTAAAAAACGCGCTGCCTGCGACAAGGACGTTTGCGCCTGCCGCCGTGCAGACCTTTGCAGTCTGCGCGTTGACGCCGCCGTCGACCTCCAGCTCGCAGCCGGGATTTTTCTCATCGATATACGCGCGGATGGCCCGCACCTTGGGCATCATGTCGGCCATGAAACTCTGTCCGCCGAAGCCCGGCTCGACCGTCATGACCAGAATCAGATCGACAAGGCCGATGAACGGCAGAACAGCTTCTGCCGGCGTTTTGGGTTTGACGCAGATCGCGGGCTTTTTGCCGCAGGCGCGGATAATGCGGAGCGCCTCAAGTGTGTTTTCCTGCGTGTCAGCCTCGACATGGACGGTCACGATGTCCGCGCCAGCCTGACAAAAGCGCTCGGCATAGCGCACGGGGCGGTCGATCATCAGATGCACGTCGAGCGTCAGATCCGTCACCTTGCGGATGCAGGACAAAACGGGCAGTCCGATTGAAATATTGGGAACAAACAGGCCGTCCATAACGTCAATATGTACATACTCGGCGCCAGCCTGTTTGATCGTACCGATCTCGCGTTCCAGATTTGCAAAATCTGCCGCCAGAATCGAAGGAGATACACGGATCATAGGAATGCCTCCATTACATAAAATAAAGCCGCGCACCGCCTTCCGGCTGCCGGCATAGGTATGGATATGCGGCAGGGAGCCGGTTCCTCAAGGATGCTTCCGCAGCTTCTCCCGCGCAGCCGGTTCCTTCCGCACTCTATTATACTGTGCGCCGCAGTCCGTGTCAATCCGGTCCGGCAGTTGACTTTCCGCAACGTTTGTACTACTATTAGTTTGAGGAAATATCCAGAAAAATGCTTCGCCTTGCGGAGAAAGGAATACCATGGACGAACAGAAAGAGAAACAGAACGCAAAAAAGAAGCGCTCCGCGCTTCCGATTTATGCCATTGGCATCGTATGGCTGCTGTACGCCGGCAAGCTGAACACCTTCCGGGGGATTCTTTCCTGCGCGGTCGTGTCGGCGATCGTGTATGCGATCCTGCGCATCGTGCTGCCCGGCAAAAAGACGGACGAGCCGCCGAAGGCTGCCGCGCCGGAGCAGCCCCAGCCGAAGCAGGCGGAAAAGAAGCCTGAACCGCAGCCGGAGCTAGAGCCGGCGGAAAAGCTCCCGCCGGAGCTGCAATCGGTCATCTATCAGGGCAAGCGCGCCATCGCCGATATCCGCCGTCTGAACGACGAGATCCCTGACGAGCGCATAAGCGCCCAGATCGATCTCATCGAGCGGCTGACGGCGCAGATCTTCGACTGCGTCCGGAAAAACCCGAAAAAGCTCAGTCAGATCCGGCAGTTCCTCAACTATTATCTGCCGACCACGATCAAGCTTATGGAGCAGTACGTCACGCTGCAGAACCAGAGTCTCAAAACGGAAAACATCACCGAGGGGATGCAGAAGATCGAAGACCTGCTCGACAAGGTCATTATCGCCTTCCAGCGGCAGCTCGACGCGCTGTTTGAGGCCGACGTCGTCGACATCACCGCCGATATCCGCGTGATGGAGCAAATGATGGCCAGCGAAGGGCTGACGAACAAAAAGGATTTTGCATAAACGGTACAAATAGATACAGGAGGAACAGATTATGGACGAATACATTCCCCAGCTCACCCTGACGCCGGATCTGAACGCGCAGCCGCAGCCGGAGGTCAAACAGGAAGCGGATCTCATCACGAAAGCACAGGCCGCGCCGGAGGCAGGCCCCGATCTTTCCGCGCTCTCCGAGCAAGAGCAGCAGGCCGTGCTGGCCTTCTCGAAGCAGATCGATCTGGAAAACGCGCAGCAGATCCTCGAATACGGCGCTTCCGCACAGAAGAACATCGCAGATTTCTCCGACACGGCGTTGGCCAAGGTCAAGACCGGCGATCTGGGCGAGATCGGCGATATGCTCTCCGGCCTGCTTGTCGAGCTCAAGACGATGGACGAGCCGGAAAAGAAGGGCATCGCGGGCCTGTTCCGCAAGGCAAAGATCAACGCCGAGGAGATGAAGAGCCGCTTCGCGACGGCGGAGGTCAATGTCGACCGCATCTCCGGGGAGCTGGAAAAGCACAAGATCACGCTGCTGAAGGACGTAGCCGTGATGGATCAGATGTACGAGCGGAACCTGCAGTACTTCAAGGAGCTGACCATGTATATTCTGGCCGGCAAGCAGAAGCTGGCCGAGGCCCGCAGCACCACGCTGCATGAGCTGCGCGCAAAGGCCGAGGCTTCGAATCTGCCGGAGGATGCGCAGGCGGCCAATGATTTTGAAAACAAATGCGTCCGGTTCGAAAAGAAGCTCCACGATCTGGAGCTGACGCGCATGATCTCGCTGCAGACCGCGCCGCAGATCCGCATGATCCAGAACAACGACACCGCGCTTGTCGAAAAGATCCAGACCTCCGTGCTCAACACCATCCCGCTGTGGAAGAACCAGATGGTGCTGACGCTCGGCATCGAAAATTCCCGCCGCGCCATGGAGGCCCAGCGGCAGGTCACGGACATGACGAACGCGCTGCTGCAGAAGAACGCCGATATGCTGCATATGGCCTCCGTCGAGACGGCGAAGGAATCCGAGCGCGGCATCGTCGACATGGAAACGCTCAAGCACACCAACGAGCAGCTGATCTCCACGCTCGACGAGGTTCTGCAGATCCAGACCGACGGCGCAAAGAAGCGGCAGGAGGCCGAAGCTGAGCTTCGCCGACTGGAGGGTGAGCTGAAGCAGAAGCTTCTGCAGCCGCGCAGCTGAAACTTTTAAAAGGAGCAGGCATGAAATTCTTTCAGAAACCGGGCGTTGCGGTCGTCTTTACAATCGTGATGATCGCCGCAGCGCTCTTCATCGGGCTGTCCCCGGTGCTCAAAAGTGACAAACCGGTTGAGGCAGCGCAGACAGCCGTGCCGGAGCAGACTATCTCCCAGACGCCTGCGGAAAAGCAGACATCCAATACAGCGGGAGACGAGACGATCTCCGACAAGTATATCCGCGACGACGCAGGGCTGTTTACCCGCAGCGGCGAAAATGCGATTCAGGACTACAACACAAAGATCTATAACAAAACCGGCAGCCATATCGCCATTCTGACGACAGACAGCACCGGCGGTAAGACGCTGGAAAGCTATACGGACAGCGCATTTGATTCGATGGGGCTGAGCGAGTATGACATGCTCTTTGCCATCGATACCAGCGCGGACGAGTGGTATGTGACGACGGGTATGTATGTCGCGGATTACACCGATAGCAAGCTGGAATCGATCTTTCAGGACGGCTTTGCCGCCATTCTGGACGGCGATGCGGACGACGCGGCAAACACGATGTACGAGGATCTGTACAGCTGGTGCAAAACCAGCCTGAACGGAGCTGCGAATGAGGAGTATACGCCCGCGCAGGATACCGGGCGTGGCAGGAGGAAAAGCATAATCGGTACAATTATTACGATTCTGGTCATTTTCTGGATCATCAAGGCCATTTTCGGCTCCGGCCGCAGAGGCGGCGGAGGCGGAGGCTTCTGGTCGGGCCTGTTTTTGGGCTCGCTGTTCTCGAACCATCATCACCACCACGGCCCCGGCCCGGGGCCTGGCCCCAGACCCGGCGGTTTCGGCGGCGGCCCCAGACCCGGCGGCGGCAGCCGCGGCGGCTTTGGCGGAGGCCGCGGAGGTTTCGGAGGAGGTCGAGGCGGGTTCGGCGGTGGCCGCAGATAAAAAATTTTCCAGCATGAACAGGCCGTTTGCGCACATACTAAGTCCGTACCTTAAAAAAGGAGGAAGTTTTGTATGAGCTTTGCAAACGAAAAGGCCAACCACGCAATCGAGTGCCACGTGAGCCAGTGCAACAACCACTGCGGCTGCGAGGATTACTGTACCCTCGATAAGGTTTGTATTGGAACCCATGAAGCCGATCCGACGGTTGATCAGTGCACGGACTGCCTGTCCTTCGTCAAGAAGTAAATCCCAGCCCCTATGAAAATGCCCCGTGCCGCAGCACTGCGGCACGGGGATTTTCTGTCTGCGCTGCATTTCGCCTGCAGACGCTTTTCACGCCTTATGTCCGCCGATCTGCTCATTTCTCTGGCGGGCAGTTGCGCCGTCGCGGAGACTCATGGCCTTCAGGATGGCGTTTTTGCCGTATTTTTCGCGGATAGCCAGCACGGCGTCCTGCATCCGCCGTTCGCGCGCACGCGCGGACTGTTCCTCGCGCCGAGCCGTGAGCGCCGCTTCGTCGGCAAACAGATCGAGCTGAACGTATTCCGGCTCGGTCTGCACGTCCCGCTCCCGCTGCACATGGTTCGCAACGACATACATCCGGCGCACGAGCAGCCCGCGGTCCACGATCCGGTCAAACAGCACCGTCAGCGCCTGCAGGAGCTCTCTGGAGGAGGCGGTCGGTGCCCGGAGCGTTTCTGACCCGTGCGCGGCTTTCGGGACGCGCCGCCCGTAATGGTCGACTGTGACCGGGCCGTGATACGGCGGACAGGACGGGTCTGTCAGGCTTTCACGGTCATAGCCGACGGTCAGGACCATCTGATCGGTCACAAGCCCCTTCCGGGCTAGCTCCAGCGCCAGCGCGTCCGTCATCTCCCGCGCGACGAGCCGCGCCTTTTCAAACGGATACGGGCATTGCAGCACCTGACCGGAGCTGACGCTGTGCGTCTGGGGCCGGTAGGCCTTGATGTCCGCAAGCGTGCACGGCTCGCAGCCCCATGCGTGGTCGATCAGCAGCTCCGCGTTCACACCGAACATCCGGTACAGCAGCTCCTCGTTGTAAAATTCATCCGGCCTGCCGAGCGAACAGCGGGCGATATCGCCCATCGTGAACAGGCCCTTTTCCTCAAGCTTTTTCGCGATCCCGCGTCCGACGCGCCAGAAATCCGTCAGCGGCCGGTGCGTCCAGAGCGTTTCGCGGTAGCTGCGCTCGGTGAGGCAGGCAATGCGCACGCCGCTTTCATCCGGCGCCACGTGCTTGGCCCCGATATCCATGGCGACCTTCGCCAGATACAGATTCGTGCCGATCCCGGCGGTCGCGGTGATGCCGGTCGTGCGCAGCACGTCCAGAATGACCGTCCGCGCCAGCTCCTGCGGCGTCTGGCCGTAGGTGCGCAGATACGGCGATGCGTCGATGAAGACCTCGTCGATGGAATAGACGTGAATGTCCTCCGGCGCGAAATATTTGAGGTATATCTGATAGATCTGCGTGGAGACACGTATATAGTTCGCCATCTGCGGCGGCGCGGTGATGAAGGAGAGCGCCAGCTCCGGGTGCGCGGCAAGCGTGTCCGCGTTTTCGCTCTGGCCGCGCAGCTGTCGGCCCGGCGCGTGCTGCCGCCGCATGGCGTTTACCTGTTCGACGCGCTGCACCACCTCGAACAGCCGCGCCCGGCCTGCGATGCCATACGCCTTTAAGGACGGCGAGACGGCCAGGCAGATCGTTTTCTCCGTCCGCGCCGCGTCCGCCACAACGAGATTTGTTTTCAACGGGTCAAGCCCCCGCGCCGCACATTCCACCGACGCATAAAAGGATTTCAGATCGATCGCCAGATACACCCGTTCCGCCTCCCTTCAGGTTCTGTCCCTATCATACCACCGAAGGCGGATCCAATGCAAGCATTATTAGAAAATTTGTTCGATTTAGAAGATAAAATAAAACTGCAGCTGGTAAGGGGCAGGCGGTGTGGGCCGAATACGATGCAATTGTCACAGAGGGGGGTTGGGCTTCCCAGCCGAAGCAGGGAAGCCCGGATTTGCTTGCTTGAAGGAGAGAGGGTTAAAACGTTTCCAATGCCATAGCCGGAAGGAATGAGGGATGACTCCGCTGGCATATATACCAACGATAGCATACACTACAGCTTTTTTCAAGTCCTTCCGTGCGTTTTTGATGGGAAAATAACAGATTCCCCGCCATGCGGGCGGCATGGCAGGGAAAATTGTAAAAATATTGGAGCCTCAGTTAAAGCTGCCCAGCTGCTTGCCGGAGAGCACGTGGAAGTGGATGTGATGGACGGTCTGCCCGGCCAACTCGCCGACGTTCGTTACCACACGGTAGCCGTCGGCAAAGCCCATTTCCCGGGCAAGCTTGGCAATGACAGTATAGATGTGGCCGACCACGGCTTCATTTTCCGGCGTGACCTCAGCGGCGGAGGCAAAATGCTGCTTCGGGACGACGAGGAAATGTGTGGGGGCAAGGGGGCTGATGTCCTTGAAGGCATAGCAGAGGTCGTCCTCGTAGACCTTTGCGGACGGGATCTCGCCCGCGATGATTTTGCAGAACAGGCAATCAGACATGGTGCTTCCTCCTTAGTCCTTGACATTGGCCGCGACGTAATCGTCGACAGCCGCCAGCGCGTCGTCGATCTTGAGGGCGTTCGTGCCGCCGCCCATGGCGGAATCCGGCTTGCCGCCGCCCTTGCCGCCGACGATAGGCGCAATATTCTTGATGATATCGCCCGCCTTGATGCCGCGTGCGACGGCGTTTTTGCCGCAGACGGCCAGCAGCGTGACCTTTTCGCCGTTGACAGCGCCGAGAGCCGCGACGGTGTTCGGGTTCTTGTCGCGCAGGAAATCGCCGAGCTTACGCAGGTCGTTCGCGTCGGTGTTCTCACGGCTGGCCGTGACGACCTTGAGGCCGTTTACGTCCTTGGCGGAGAACATGAGGCTGTCCACATCGCCCGCGAAGAGCTTGTCCTTCATGCGCTCGATGGTCTGGTGCAGCTCACGGATCTCGTTCATGCTGCTCTGGGCCTTGTTGATCAGCTCCATCGGCGTGGTCTTCAGCAGCTCGGCAGCCTTGACCAGGCGCATATTCATCTCATCGACGAGATTCAGGAACGCTTCGCCCGTGACGGCCTCGATGCGGCGCACGCCGGAGGCAACGGAGGATTCGCTTGTGATGCGGAACGGGCCGACCTTGGCGGTGTTATCGACATGGGTGCCGCCGCAAAGCTCAATGGACTTGCCGCCCATGTTCACGACGCGCACGACATCGCCGTACTTTTCGCCGAACAGCGCGATGGCGCCGAGCTTCTTTGCCTCCGCGATGGGCATTTCCTTCGTCTCGACGGACATACCGTCCAGCACAAGCTCACTGACAAGGCGGCTGATCTTGACCAGCTCGTCGGCGGTGACAGCGGAGAAGTGCGTAAAGTCGTAGCGCAGGCGATCGGGCTCGACGAGAGAGCCTGCCTGATGCGCATGATCGCCGAGGACGGTGCGCAGAGCGTAGTCCAGCAGATGCGTTGCGGAGTGGGCGCGCATGATGGCCTTACGGCGGGCTGCATCGATGGACGCGGTCACGGTATCGCCGACGGCCAGAGAGCCGGAGACGAGCTTGCCGTAGTGCATGAACTTGCCGCCCTTGTTCTTCTGCACGTCGGTGACGGTGAATTCGGCGGTTTCGGTGTGAATGGTGCCATGGTCGGCGACCTGGCCACCCATTTCGGCGTAGAACGGGGTCTGGTCGAGGACGAGGATCGCATCCGTGCCGGACGTGATCGCACCCTGAAGCTCTTCGTCGGCGACGATGGCGACGATCTTGCCCTCGGCTTCCTTATTGGTGTAGCCGATGAAGGTCGTGGCGGGGATCTCCTTGCCGAATTCAACGCCGGCCCAGCCGAGGTCGCCGAGCGCCTTGCGCGCCTCGCGTGCGCGGACCTTCTGCTCCTGCATGAGCTGCTTGAAGGCCGCTTCGTCGACCTGCATCCCCTCTTCGGCGACCATTTCGTTGGTCAGGTCGATGGGGAAGCCGTAGGTGTCATAGAGCTTGAACGCGTCCGCGCCGGAGAAGGTCGTCTCGCCCTTGGCCTTGTGGCTCTCGAGCATTTCGGAGAAGATCTTCATGCCGCCATCGATGGTCTTGGCGAAGTTTTCTTCCTCGGTGCGGATGACGCGGGTGATATAGGACTGCTTTTCGCGCAGCTCGGGGTACTGGCACTCGTTTTCATGGACGACGGTGTCCACGACCTGATAGAGGAACGGTTCGTTCACGCCCAGCAGCTTGCCGTGACGCGCGGCGCGGCGCAGCAGGCGGCGCAGGACGTAGCCCCGGCCCTCGTTGGAGGGGAGAATGCCGTCGCAGATCATGAAGGTCGACGAACGGATATGGTCGGTGATGACGCGCAGGGACACGTCAGTCTTGTCGGACTCCTCATAGTGTGCGCCGGTGATCTCGGAGACTTTATTCGTGATGTTCATGACAGTGTCGACGTCGAACAGGGACGCGACGTTCTGGCACACGCAGGCAAGGCGCTCGAGGCCCATGCCGGTGTCGATATTCTTCTGCTTGAGCTCGGTATAATTGCCGTGGCCGTCGTTATTGAACTGGGAGAAGACAATGTTCCAGACCTCGACATAGCGGTCGCAGTCGCAGCCGACGGTGCAGCCGGGCTTGCCGCAGCCGTACTGCTCGCCGCGGTCATAGTAAATTTCCGAGCACGGGCCGCACGGGCCGGAGCCATGCTCCCAGAAGTTATCCTCCTTGCCGAAGCGGAAGATGCGGTTTTCGGGGATGCCGATCACGTCGCGCCAGATGGCGAAGGCCTCGTCGTCGGCAGGGGTCGTCTCGTTGCCCGCGAAGACGGACGGATAGAGGCGGTCCGGCTCAAGGCCGACCCACTCGGGGCTGGTCAGGAATTCCCATGCCCAGGGAATGGCCTCCTTCTTGAAATAGTCGCCGAAGGAGAAGTTGCCGAGCATTTCAAAATAGGTGCCGTGACGCGCCGTATGACCGACGTTTTCGATGTCGCCGGTGCGGATGCACTTCTGGCAGGTGGTGACGCGGCTGCGGGGCGGCTCCTCCTCGCCTGTGAACCACGGCTTCATCGGCGTCATGCCGGCGTTGATGAGCAGGATGGACTTGTCACCGCGCGGGACCAGCGAAAAGCTGGGCAGGCGGAGATGTCCCTTCGATTCAAAGAACTTCAGGTACATTTCACGCAGCTCATTGAGCCCATAGGGTTTGTGTGCCATAACGGATTCTCCTTTGTATCCAATAATTTTCTCATGCTTCGGGCGGCACGGCACGAAAAAAAGAAACTCCGCCACCACATAGGGGCGAAGCTTGCTTCACGGTACCACCCTAATTGCGCCGAGGGCGCATCTTAGCCGCCCTGTAACGGGAGCGCCCGCTCCGCTCATCGCGGAGATGCTCAAAAGCGGCTGCCGCAGGCCGTATGCGAAGGGCTTCCACCGTCCCCTTCTCGCTCTGGCGCGCACCTGTGGCTCTCTTTTTCATCGCAAATCAAATATTTACTGCATCATTCTACCACATTTTCCGCACTTGTCAACGGTTTTTTCTCCCCGGGCGCCGACGGTTTTCCGTCCGCATCCAGCAGAAGCACCCAGCAGAGCCTTCCCTGTACCTGCCGCAGCGCGCAGAAGCGAAAAAGCGGCATCAGCGGAAACTCGCGTCCCGGCTCGTAGGCGATCGCAAGCTGCGTGCCGCCGCCCGATTTTTTCTGCATTCCGGCCGCCGGATATCCCAGCACGTCCCCGGAAAACGGCTCCCATCCCTCCCCGTCTGCCGTCTTCGGCGCGTCCGGGCCGGTCGTGATGCGCGTGTCCGGTGTGAAGGAGAACGCGCTTGCCGGAATGCGGCGGCTCAGACGCAGTCTTCCGGCCTCCGGCATCAGGACGCCGAGATTCATGCTGTTTTCTCCGTCATGCGCATAGAGGCGCACGATGCAGTCCGGTTCTGCCGCAGCCTCGGCGGTGACGCGCCAATACAGCCCCTGCCGCTCTGCGCAGGCGCTGCCGATGACGGTCTGTTCCTTTCGGATCGCATAGTTCAGTTGCTCCATATGCAGACAGCCTCCTGTATAAGCTGAAACCAGCTTATGCAGGAGGCCGGATCTTCATGACAGCGTCTTTTCAATTGCGTGCCTGCGCCTCAGCCCTGAAGGCCGAAGCTCACCGCGATGGCGGAGTCCACCTGATTCATGAGCCCCTCATCCACATGACCCATATGCTCACGCAGACGCCGCTTGTCGATGGTGCGGATCTGTTCGAGCAGCACCACCGAATCCCGGCTGAGCCCCACGTCATGACCGGCGAGGGAGATGTGCGTCGGCAGACGCGCCTTTCCGGTCTGGCTTGTGATCGCGGCAGCGATCACCGTGGGAGAATGCTTGTTGCCGGTGTCGTTCTGGACGATCAGGACAGGCCGCGTGCCGCCCTGCTCGCTGCCGACGACCGGGCTGAGGTCGGCATAGAAAATATCGCCTCGTTTTACGTTGGTATCCATTCGCTTCACACTCCGCGGAAAAATAGTAAGAAGGGCCGGTCTGTCTCCGGCTGGACTACCGTTATTTTCCCACGCTCAAGCTGAATTTATACAGCCGCAAGGCTCTCAGACCATACTATGCGGCGCCGCACGCTCTTGCGCCCGCTCAGACGATGTATTGCAGGATCTCCTGCTCCCTTCCGTTTTGCATGTAGATGCGCGGGATGCGCTTACTGATGTCGCAGAGGATCTCATAGCTGATCGTCCCTGCCTGCGCGGCAAGGCGCTCGCAGGGAAGGCGCGTCCCATCCGTGTCAAAGCCGAAAAGCGTCGCTGTATCCCCGACCGAAACACCGGGAATGTCCGTCACATCGACCATGCACATGTCCATGCAGATGCGGCCGATCACGGGCGCGTCCTTGCCGCGGATGCGGAATGACGCTTTCCCCGAAAGCGAGCGCGACAGACCGTCTGCATACCCGATGGGCAGGACTGCCATGCGCGTCTCGCGCGACGGCGTGAACGTCCTGCCGTAGCTGACGGGCGTTCCTGCCGGGACCGTGCGCAGCTGCGCCGTCTTTGTCCGCACCGTCATGAGCGGCCGCAGGTCGAGCACGCCCTCCGCATCCTGCGACGGCGCATGGCCGAAGGTCGCGATGCCGGGTCTCACCATGTCCATGGCGAACTCCGGATACAGGATCGTTGCGCCCGAGCTTGCACAGTGGCGAAGTTCCGGCCGGATGCCCTTTGCCGCCAGCGCGTCCAGCATGGCGGTAAAGCGCGCATACTGCATCCGTGTAAAGGCCGCGTCCTCGGGCGCTTTGCTGTCAGCGACGCAGAAGTGCGTGAACACGCCCTCGACGTGCAGATGCGCAAGCGTGCACGTTTCCAGCAGCTCCGGCAGTGTCCGTTCGTGGTCATATGCGAAAAAGCCGATGCGCGTCATGCCGGTGTCGAGCTTCAGATGCACGTTCAGGATATAATTCGTTCCGGTCAGCGCCGCATCCAGCTCCTTCGCGTATTCCAGCGAGTGGACCTCCTGCGTGATGTCCATAAACACCATCGTGTCGGCAAACTCCGCCGGCGTATAGCCGAGGATGAGCAGCGGCGCGCGGATGCCGCCGCGCCGAAGCTGCACAGCCTCCTCCAGATTGGAGACCGCCAGATAGTCCGCGCCGAGCTCGCACAGCGCGTGGCTCAGCGGAACGGCGCCGTGGCCGTAAGCGTCAGCCTTCATCACGCCGAGAAAGCGGCAGCCGGAGGGGATATGTTCCTTGATCGCGCGGTAGTTGTGCTCCAGATTATCCAGAGACACCTCCGCCCATGTTCTTCTGAGAGTTTTCATTCTGATTGCCTCGTTCCAGAGAAAAATGATGCAGCTCCGCCTTCAAAAGCGTCTGCCCCTGATAGGATACGGCGGCGCGAACCGGCATGCCGGAGGCGTCGAGCCACGTATCCACTGTAATTTCATCTTCGTCATAGCCCAGCAGGTATGTCGCCCGCAGGACGCCGTCTTCCCATCCGCAGGCGGAAATATACCCGCGGTACCAGCTCTCCGCCAGCAGATACGGAAGCCGCATCGGCGAGACGCGGCCTCCGGCAAGCTCGGCAAAGCCGACCTCCGTGTCCTCATAGGCGACACGCGCGCCGTCTGCGGAGACCTCCGCACCGATCCCTGCAAGCGTCTGCGGCTCGGTCAGGCGTATCGTGACGCCGCCGCCCGCTTCATACGCGCAGTCCATCGAAAACCGAAAGATCTCCTCGCCGTAATTGACCTCGGCCTGCGCCGCAAAGACGCAGCCGCCCGCCGCCGTCAGCGCCGTGCGAAGATCCAGCGCCCGCTGCATTGCCGTATCCTGCCGCGCGCAGCCGCTGAGGGTCAGCAGCAGCGCCGCCAGCACGCTGAGCTTTTTGCCGTGCAAACGATCACCCGCTTATCGCAAAAGTCGCGGGATCCTCGTCAGCAGGTCCTCCGGCGTCATGCCGTACTCCCCGATCTCCGCCGCGGCAAGGTCGCCCGCGGAGCCGTGGAGCCACGCGGCGCACGCCGCTGCCTCCAGCGGCATCACGCCCTGACCGAGCAGGGAAACGATCACGCCGGAGAGCACGTCACCGCTGCCGCCGGTCGCCATACCGGGGTTTCCGACGGCGCTGATGTAGGTGTTATGGCCGTCGCTCACGATCGTCCGGTGTCCCTTGAGGAGGAGGATCGAGCCTGTCCTGTCGGCAAATTCCCGCGCTTGCTGGACACGGTCCTCCGCCATCGGGTCACCGCCCAGCCGGAGGAACTCACCGTCATGCGGCGTCAGGATCACGGGACAGGCCGTTCCGCGCAGTATATCTATATTCCGCTCCAGCGCGTTTATGCCGTCCGCATCCAGCACCAGCGGCTTGTGGCAAAAATCGAGCATCCAGCGCACCAGCGCCGTCACCTCCTCTGAGCGTCCAAGCCCCGGCCCCATCAGCACGGCGTCCATGTTGGTCATCCGCCGCTCGATCACGGGCTTCGCCGCAAGGCTGAGCCTGCCCTCGGCGTCACAGGGAAGCGGAAACACAACCGGCCCGAGACACTGCGCCGCGCAGATGGGATACACCTGCTCCGGCACGCCGAGATACACGACCCCGCTTCCGGACCGCACGGCAGCGTTTGCCGCAAGCACGGCTGCGCCTGTCAGCCCGGTGCTGCCGCACAGCAGCAGCACTCTCCCGTAGTCGCCCTTGTGGGAATTGCGCGCACGGACCGGCAAAACCGTCTTTACCAGCTCCGCACCGACATATTCCGCCAGCCAGAATACCTTTGCCATAACGCCATCTCCCTTCGCCCGTACAGTTTATGTCTTCCTGCCACAATTATAGTGCGGTTTTTCCGGAACGTCAAATTTTATTCTTGCGAAATCGGGTATGCTGTGCTATGATGGGCATGCTCATAAGATAAAAGCGATGATCGAGTCGTCTGACATCAGAACGCGGCCGCAGAGAGGACGGGATGCTGGGAGCCGTCCGCCGCAGATGAAGGGCTTTCCCTCGTGAGCCGCCGTCTGAAGGCCGTGCCGCCGCATGCTGCGGCGTCTGCGGAAATAGGATGTGCCGGGCCGCTCCGTTAAAGGCGAAACAGGTCTCTGGCCTGAAAGCGCGCCGTTTGGCGAATGCGGGTGGTACCGCGGAAGCATGTCTTTCGTCCCCAATGTGGACGGAGGGCAATTTTTTTGCGGTCTTTCCGCCAGAATTTTGTAATTTCATTCAACAAAAGGAGAATTTCATTTTATGAAAGAGCAGCTTGAAAAGATCCGGCAGGAGGCGCTCGAGGCGCTGAACGCCGTCGCCGATCCCGGCGAGCTGGAAGCCCTGCGCGTCCGCTTTCTCGGCAAAAAGGGCGAGCTGACCGCCGTCCTCAAGACGATGGGCAAGCTCTCCGCCGAGGAGCGCCCCGTCATGGGTCAGATCGCAAACAACGTCCGCGCCGCCATCGAGGAGAAGCTCGATGAGGCAAAGACCGCCCTCAAGGCAAAGGCGCTCGAGCAGAAGCTCGAGGCCGAGGCCATCGACGTCACCATCCCCGGCAAGCCCGTGGAGCTTGGCCACCGCCACCCGATGAACATCGCGCTCGACGAGGCGAAGGAGAAGATGGAGGAGGGCGCTGAGCTCGTTCCGTTCACGACGCTCGTCGTCAAGGAGAACCTGTTCATCGAGTCGCATCCGGGCGATTCCTCCGAGGAATGCTACAACCTCGCGCAGCATACGGTGGAAGGCGCACGCGGCGCAGACGCGTATGCGTTCTGCTATGACGGCTACGTCGAGACCGACGATGGCACGAAAGACGTTATCATCGCGGAAGGCGGCGTGCCGGGCGCGGAGGACGGCTATGCGGTTGGCTACCTTTATACCGTTGATGATGAGGGCGGCTACACCTTCGAGGAAGAGGCTGCCTACATCGGTGAGGCTCCGAACTTTATGGCGAAGCTCAAGAGCGGGGTCGACTACGGTGAGGACGAGATCGACGAGAAGTATCTGACGGAAGTCGACGAGGATCCTTCGACGGGAATCGACGCCGACGGAGAATAAATCCTCCTCTTAGATTGAATTTCTGCGAGAGCCCCGTGCAAATGCA
>OLYM01000325.1_pt1 | contig 19318 bp, 16 predicted proteins | sample 1673691 | NCBI WGS metagenome assembly OLYM01 (sample SAMEA103958123, study PRJEB25191) | human gut metagenome | reverse complement strand
GAGCCTTGTTTTGTGCAATCGTATGTTCCATTCTATTCCTCACTTCTTCCCACACAAACCCTGCCAATTCGCCCCCGGTTTCCCCCGTGTCCCCGCCCAATCGCACCCAATTTCCCCCAGTATTGTAAACTTTCTGTGAACACTCTGCGTACATATGTTCTTTTTCGCCGTCATATGCTACAATGAAATCAAACTGGATAAGTATACACCAAGGGAGGCCCCGTCATGAAGCTGCTCCATCTCTCCGACCTGCACCTCGGCAAGCGGGTCAATGAATTCTCCATGCTGGAGGACCAGCGATACATCCTCACCCAAATCCTCCTGATCATCGATGAGGAGCGCCCCGACGCCGTTCTGATCAGCGGCGACATCTACGACCGCACCGTCCCCCCGGCCGAAGCGGTGCAGCTGCTGGATGACTTCCTCTGCCGGCTGGCCAAACGGCAGCTGCAGGTCTTTCTCATCAGCGGCAACCACGATTCAGCGGAACGGGTGGCCTTCGGCGGCCGGCTGATGGAACAAAGCGGGCTGCACATCTCCCCGGTCTACACCGGCCCGGTGCCGCCCCTCCCGCTGCGGGATGAATGGGGAACTGTAAACTTCTACCTACTGCCCTTTATAAAACCCGCACACGTGCGTGCGGCGTTTCCGGGGGAAGAGATCGAAAGCTATACCGATGCGCTGCGCGTGGCGATCTCCGGGCTTTCTTTGGATGAAAATGCCAGAAATGTCCTGCTGACCCACCAGTTCGTCACCGGCGCCCAACGCTCGGAGTCCGAAGAAATTTCGGTGGGCGGGGCGGATAATGTGGATGCCGCCGTTTTTGCCGGCTTTGACTACGTGGCCCTGGGCCATCTGCACGGCCCCCAGTGGGTGGAAAAGGAAACCATCCGCTACTGCGGCTCCCCCCTCAAATACTCCTTTTCGGAGGCCAACCAGCAAAAATCAGTCACGATCGCCGAGCTGCGGGAAAAGGGAAACATCACCGTTCGCACCGTCCCCCTTTTGCCGCAGCACGACCTCCGGGAGCTCCGCGGCAGCTATGAGCAAATCACCTTCAGACCCTTCTACGAAGGGACGGCGACCGATGACTATCTGCACATCACCCTCACCGATGAGGAGGACATCCCCAATGCAGTCGCAAGGCTGCGGACCATCTACCCCAACCTGATGCGGCTGGATTACGACAACCAAAGGACCCGCCGCACCGCCCATTTTGAGGACGGGCCGCAGGTGGAGCAGCAGTCGCCGCTGCAGCTGTTTTCGCAGTTTTACGAAGCCCAGAACAACCAACCGATGACCGAGGAGCAGCAGCGCTTCGCCCGCAGCCTCATGGAACAAATTTGGGAGGACGCCGACTGACCCCGCAACCCGCAGTTTTCGGGACGAAGCTGCCCCATCAAGCCGCAGTATTTTTGCCGGATGGCGACCCCACCGCCCCTAAAAACCCATAGCTTTCGGGGCTGTTTTTCGGGATGAAGCAGTCCCATCTGACCGCAAAGAAACCACAGTATTTTGCCGGGGAACGGCACAGATTTGGAGGGAGAACAATGAGACCGATCCGACTGACGATGACCGCCTTTGGGCCGTATGCCGGCAGAACCGAGCTGGAGCTGGATCAGCTGGGGACGGCGGGGCTGTACCTCATCACCGGGGATACCGGCGCCGGAAAAACCACCATTTTCGATGCCGTCACCTATGCCCTTTTCGGCGAAGCCAGCGGCGACAGCCGGACCCCGGATATGCTGCGTTCCAAATATGCCGAGCCGGAGACCCCCACCGGGGTGGAGCTGACCTTCGACCATGCCGGCCGGCACTACACCGTAAAACGAAGCCCGGAGCAGGAGCGCCCGGCCAAGCGGGGCAGCGACCGTTTGGTGAAAAAGCCCGCCGAAGCCACCCTGCAGCTGCCGGATGGCAGCATTGTGACCCGGCAGCGGGATGTGACCGAAAAAATACAGGAGATCCTGGGGATCAACCGGGAGCAGTTTTCGCAAATTGCCATGATTGCCCAGGGGCAGTTCCGGCAGCTTTTGCAGGCCGATACCAAAAAACGCATCGAGATCTTCCGGGGGATCTTCAAAACCGAGCGCTACGAAAAATTGCAGCGCCGGCTGAAGGAGGAGGCATCGGAAGCCAGAAGGCAGTGCGATACGCTGCAAAACAGCGTCCGGCAGTACCTTTCCGGCATCTGCTGCGGGGAGGATGACCTGCTGCTGCCGAAGGCAGAGGCTGCCCGAAACGGCGAGCTGCCCGCCGGGGAGATCCTGCCGCTTTTGGATGAGCTGATCCGGCAGGAGGAGGAGAGGGAACGGCAGCTGGACGAGACCGGGAAACGGGTCGAAAAAGAGCAGGAAGCGCTCACCAAAAAACTGGGCGAGGCCGAGGAACGGGCCAAATGTGAAGCGGGAAAAACCGATTTGCAGGAGGCGATAACCGGGCAGCAGCAAGCCCTGACGCAGAAAAAAGCCGAGGCCGAAGCCGCCGAACAGGCTCTGCCGCAGGCCGAAGCAAAGAAGGCGGCCCTGACGCTGCTGAAAAACGAGCTGCCCCGCTACGGGGAGCTGGAGGAAAAACGCAGGACTTACCGCGGAATACTGGCCGAGCTGGCGCAGGCCGCGCAGAATAAAACAGCCGCCGCCGGGCGGGAATCCCTGCTGACCGGGGAGATCGACGGGATGCAGCGGGAATGGAACGGCCTGGCGGACGTGACCGCGGAAACCGAAAAGGAAAAGGCACTGGCCGAAAAGCTGAAAACCCGTGGGGAGGATCTGGAGAAGCTGCAAGGCCTGCTGCGGGAGGAGCAGGCCTTAACGGAGGCACTGCGGCAGCGGGAAACCGAAAAAAAGCGGGCGGAAGCGGCCACGGCAGCCCTGAAGGCCGAGCTGGAAACGCTGGCGGACGCCGAGGAAACCGACCGCCGGCTGCGAGAGAGGGAAAAGGAGTTATCCGACCGGCAGACCGAGCTGGAGAACATCCGGGCGCTGCTGACGGCATACCGGGCCGAGGAAACGCTGCTGGAGCAGACCCGCAGAGAGTATCTCCGGCTGGAGGACGAGGAAAAGCGGCTGACCGGGGCTTACGAGGATAAATTCCGGCGGTTTTTGGCGGCGCAGGCCGGGCTGCTGGCCCGTGACCTGACCGAGGGAGAGCCCTGCCCCGTTTGCGGGGCGGTGCACCATCCGGCCCCGGCCGAGACCCCGAAGGACGTCCCCGACCAGGCGGAGGTGAACCGGGCCAAAACGCTGGCCGAAACGGCAAAGGGACGCTTGAGCGAGAAGGCCAAGGAGGGCGCCGAGGTGCGGGGTCGCTACGAGACCAAAAAGGAGGCGCTGAAAAAGGCCTTGGGAGAGGGCCGGGACGGCTGCCCGCCCGAAAAGGCAGAGGACCGGCTGACCGAGAGCGGGGCGGCGCTGGCCGAGGAGAAAACGGCGCTGACGGGGGAGATGGAAAACTCCCGGCGGAGATGCAGCCGCAAAGCAGAGCTGACCGCGGCACTGCCCGAAAGGGAAAAGGCCGAAAAGCTAGCCGAAAAGGCGCGCACGGAGACGGATAAGCAGCTTTCGGCGAAGAGGGCCGAGGGAAGGACCGTTGCGGCGAGGATAGCGGGGCTGACCGAGACGCCCCCCGCCGACCTGCCCCGCAAGGCAGCGGAGCTGCTGCGGGAGAACGCGGACGGCAGAAAGAAAGCGGCGGAGCGGCTGGCGGCCCTGCAGGAGCAGCAGCGGCGCCGCGGAGAAATAGAGGAGCAGCTGCCCGAAAAACAGGAGGAATTGCGGCGGGCTGCCGATGAAAAGCAGCGGTGGGAGAAGGAGCTCACCGCCGGGGAGGAACGGCAAAAGGCCGCAGAGGGGCAGATCGCCGAGCTGGAAAAGCAGCTGCGCTATCCCGACCACCAGGCGGCAGAGCAGCAGATCAAAGCGGCGGAGGCAGAGATTGAACAGATCACCGGGGAATACAAGGCGGCACAGGCCGCCGCAGCCGAGGCCGAGAAAAAGCTGGGGAATTTGCAGGGGCAGATGAAGCAGCTGGAGGACCGGCTGAAGGCCCTGCCCTGCCACGACACCGAAGCCCTTGCGGCCGAGCAGGAGACGCTGCGGCAGCAGAAACAAAATCTGACCGAACGGGGCAAGGAAACGGCGACCCGCCTGAACGGCAACCGGTCGGTGCGGGAGCATTTTTCCCGGCAGAGCGCCCGGCTGCAAAAGGCCGAGGAGAGCTATATTTTGCTGCAGCGATTGAGCGAAACGGCCAACGGAAATCTTTCCGGCAAGGAAAAAATAATGCTGGAGACCTATGTGCAGATCACCTATTTCGACCGGATCTTGAGCCGGGCCAATGTGCGGCTGATGGTGATGTCCGACCGGCAGTATGAGCTGAAGCGGCGCACCACGGCGGCCGATGTGCGTTCCCAAAGCGGGCTGGATCTGGACGTCATTGACCACTACAACGGCAGCGAGCGCGGCGCAGAGTCGCTTTCCGGTGGCGAGGCGTTTCTGGCATCGCTTTCCCTGGCGCTGGGGCTTTCCGATGAGGTACAGTCGGCGGCGGGCGGCATCCGGATGGAGACGCTGTTTGTGGATGAGGGGTTTGGTTCCTTGAGCGAGAATGCGCTGGACCAGGCCATGCGGGCGCTGGCCGGGCTTTCGGAGGGGAACCGTCTGGTGGGGATCATTTCTCATGTGGCGGAGCTGCGGGACCGCATCGACCGGCAGATCGTGGTGCGGAAGAATAAGGTAGGCGGCAGCGAAGCAGAGATACGAAGATAAAGGAAACCGCCCCGGCTGTCCATTGGATGGTCGGGGCGGGTGATGTTGTGGGGAGACGCCCGCCGGCGGGGCAGGGACGGCCGCAGGCCCGGCGGCGCCCGGCGCCGCCGAAACGGGCGGAGCCCGTTTGCCCGCCGGAACGGCGGGCGGCCTGCGGCCGGATTTGGCGGGGAGACGGGGTTCCGTATAGGGGAACGAATTTTCCGCAGTTCCGAATAAGGGGGTTGTTTTTTTCCGGGGAAGCCGCTATAATGACATTGACCATTATTCTTTACAGAGTCAAACGGGAAGGACGGTGCGGTCATGCCGGAGGTAGGCGGACGGGTACAATCGATAGAGAAGGCGGTGCGGATACTGGAGCTGCTGGCCGAGGCCGGCGAGCCGATGCCGCTGCGGGAGATCGCCCGGCGAACCGGCCTGCCGAAAAGCACCCTGCACGGGATTATTTCCACCCTGCGGGAAACGGGCCTGGTGGAGCAATCTGCAGTGGACGGCTGCTACGGGCTGGGGCTGCACCTGTTCGAGCTGGGGTGCGCTGCCAGCGGCAGCCGGGATATCACCGCATTGAGCCGTCCCTTTTTGCAGGGGCTGGCTTCCCGTGCGGGGGAGACGGCATTTTTGGCGGCGCTGGACGGCACCGACGCCCTGCTGCTGGAGGTGATGGAGGCGCCCAACCCGCTGCGGGTGGCGCTGGCGCCGGGGACCCGTCTGCCGCTGCACTGCACGGCACAGGGGAAGGTATTTTTGGCGTGGAACGAAAACACCCTGCGGCTGGTGTGCCGCAGCGAGCCGGTGGCCTACACGCCGCATACCCACATCACCCCGGAGCAGATCCAGGCGGACGCCGCTGCGACACGGGAACGGGGCTATGCCATTGAGGACGGCGAGCACCGGATCGGGCTGCGGGCCATTGCCGCGCCCATCCCCGATGCGGATGGCCGGGTACGGTATGCCATCGGTGTGGTGGGGATGTTCCGGCGGGTGCAGTCGGAGGAATTTTTGACTGCCGCGCATCTTTCGGTGGAGGCCGCCCGTGCGATTGCGACCTCGCTGCAACGTAGGCTGTGACCATGATGAAATAACAGAGCCGCTCCCGGAAGGGGGCGGTTTTTTGCGGATTTTTTGACAGGATGTGACAGATTGAACAAAAAGACGGAGAAAACTTTGACAGAAAAATACACAGCAAAACTGGCACGGCGTGCATTTTCATGTTAAAATATAGGTACGGGAAACCCCATGGGGTTTCCTCGTGTTTGCACACAAACACGAACTCCCCTGTTGGCAAAAAACCAAAAGCGAAGGAGAGGTTAACATGAAAAAAGTAATAAGCATAGCGCTGGCCCTGCTTATGGTGGCTGTAATGCTGCCGGTGATGGCGGCCGCGGCGGATGCCGAAATCACCACAGAAGCGGAGCTGCGCAGCAAAGTAAGCACCATGACCGATGGCGATAATGTTACCGTGCGGCTACAAAACGATGTGACCATCAACGGTAACCTGACGGTGAGCACCGGCACGCTGACCATTTTGGGACAGGGAAACAAGCTAACCATGAAGAGTGGCTCTATGGTAATATCTAATGGTGCCACTGTAAATTTGGGTACCAAGGAGGGAGAAGGAAAGCCGGAGAACAAACTCATTCTTACCTCCATAGATGATACAAACGCTGTTATAAACATGGACGGTTCGGCGGTACTTAATATGTATCACGGCGTGGAAATTAGGGATTCCCGTGCGGGCGGACAGGCCGGCGGCGTGCAGTTGATTGGCGACAAAACGGTGTTTAATATGTACGGCGGCGTGATTGATAATTGCGTGAACTGGGCCTCGGTTGCGGGCGGCGTATGTATTGATGGCGGAGCTCTGTTTAATATGTACGATGGCGTGATCCAGAACTGCTCGGGTTGGGCAGGCGGCGCAGTTAGTGTTTCCGGGGGACCTGCCATTGGCGAGTATTTAAGCGGTTCGACCGGTTTCCACATGTATGGCGGAACCATCAAGGACTGCCACGATAACTGGCTGGGCGGCGGCGCCGTCTGCGCATATACAGCGGACCCGGTTTCGTTCATTATGGACGGCGGCACCATTACCGGCTGCAGTGCGGATGGTGACGGCTATGGCGGCGCTATATTCATCTACACTACGCACAAAGACGCCGTGATTGAAATCAATAAGGGTGAGATTACCGGAAACAGCGGCGTTTATGGCGGCGGAGTGTTTGTCTACAAAGGAACGGTGAAGATCGCCGACGGTGTGGCGCTGCACAACAATACTGCCACAGAAGAGGGCGACGACCTCTACAATGAAAGCGGCAGCATCACATTAGGGAAGCTGCCCGCCGGGCTGAAGCTGGCCGCCAGCGGGCGCGATATTGACGGCTGGTACCACGATAAAAAAGACGCCCGCTGGAGCTGTGAGGATGCCGATCAAATAGAAAAACACACGGAGACTGCGTTCACAGACGGACGTGCCCTGAAGGCTGCCCACGGTGAAGCACCGGCACCTCCGATTATTATTGTGCCGGAGGCGCCGGAGCAGGAGGCCCCAAACCCGACAACCGGGAGCCGTGACCTTGCGGGTGTGGCTGTGGCGATGGCGGCGGTTTCGCTGTTGGGCGCTGCTGCGGTCATCCGCAAGAAATAAACTGAACTGAAAGCCGGACGGGCATTTGTGTGCGGTGCCCGGCCGACAGAAGCAGAGAGGCTGCGGTATTTGCCGCAGCCTCTCTGTTTCTTTGCAGGGGGCGGGGGCGGGGGCGGGCCGCAGGCCGCCCGCCGCCGGAGGCGGCGGGCAAGCGGGCGAAGCCCGCTTCGGCGGCGCGGAGCGCCGCCGGGCCTGCGGCCCGTGTGCGCCCCTTGCAGGGGGAAAAAAGGAAAGCGGCGCAGGCGACCTTTTCCGGCCGGATGCACCGCTTTATGCTATTCGGGTTTTTGCTCCAGGGCGGCAAGGGCCTCGGAGATGGTTTTGTCGTTGGCCTCCATGCCGTATTTGTCTACTTCGGCGCGGCTGCGGGGGCCGTGGGTAAGGCAGCCCGCCCCGCCGATGCACCCGCCGGTACAGGCCATGCCCTCGATGAAATTGGCGTCCAGCAGGTTTTTGCTTTTTTTAAGCAGGGCGATGCGGCATTGCTCGATGCCGTCGCAGGAGGTGGCCTTCAGCTCGAAATCGGTGCTGCCGTGCTCCCGGATGCCCTGTGCCACCGCTTCCGCCAGACCGCCGCAGCGGGCAAAGATGCGCCCGAAGTAGGAGGCTTCATCCAGCACGCCCTCCTCCAGTGCGGTGATGTCGATCTCCCGGCTGTCGAACAGCGCCTGAAGCTCCTCGAAGGTCATGGCGGCGTCCACGTAGGGGCGCACCTCCGGCTTTTGGGCTTCGCCCTTTTTGGCGGTGCAGGGGCCGATGAATACCACCTTTGCCGTTTCGTCACGCTCCTTGAGGTAGCGGGCGATGGTTGCCATGGGGGAAAGATTGTGGGAAATGTAGGGCTTCATCTCCGGGAAGGCCTTTTCGATGTAGCTGACGAACCCGGGGCAACAGGAGCTGGTCAAAAAGCCCTTTTCCACCAGCTCACGGCTTTCGGCATCCGCCACCATATCGGCGCCGAGCGCCGCTTCCGCCACCGCGTAAAAGCCCAGCTGCTTGAGCCCGGTGACCACCTGCCCCAGCCGGGCATAGGTGAACTGGCTGGAGATGGAGGGTGCTATGACGGCGTAGACATGGTATTTGCGGTTGTCCTCGCTTTTTTTGATCATGTCGATGACATTGAGGATGTAGGATTTATCGGTGATGGCGCCGAAGGGACACTGATAGACGCACGCCCCGCAGGAGATGCAGGTATCGTTATCGATGGCCGCCGCCTTATTTTCGTTCATGGTGATGGCCTTTATCTTGCAGGCGTTTTCGCAGGGGCGCTTGCGGTCCACAATGGCGGAATAGGGGCAGACCCGGGCGCAGGCGCCGCAGTCCACGCACTTGGATTTATCGATATGCGCAACGTGGTTATGGAAGGTGATGGCGCCCTTGGGGCAGACGTCCTCGCAGCGGCGGGCCAGACACCCGCGGCAGGAATTGGTCACCTCGTAGCCGCCCATGGGGCATTCATCGCAGGCGATATCGATGACCTCGATGACGTTGGGGTTCTGCTTATTGCCGCCCATGGCCAGCCGTACCCGTTCGCTTAAAATGGCCCGTTCCTTGTAGACGCAGCAGTAGATGGTTTCGGCATTGCGGGGCGCCAGCTCCCGCGGGATGGACAAGACGTTATCCAAAAGCGTATCGTTCCACGCCTGCCGTGCCACCTCCCGCAGCACCTTGTATTTGAGGTACTGTACCTTGGTATCGAATTTTCTCATGGGCGTTCCCCCTTGTTTTTATCAGAAATACATGACCTTGACCCGCTTGCCCATTTCCCGCAGCAGCTCCGAAAGCTCCTCCACCAGCTTCATTTTGATGTGAAAGCTGATGGGCAGGTTGGGGTCCTGATGGGCGGGATTGACGGCCCGGCCCACGAAAAAGTTGATGTCGGTCGCTTCCTCGAACAGCATGCGGCTGATGAGACTGGCGCCGTCGTGGCCGCAGTCCCATTCCTCGTGGCGCTCGTTCTGCTCCAGCATATCCTTGGCGTAATCGATGACCCGGCTGACGGTGATGATGCCCTCGGTAACCAGGTCCACGCCGTCCATGTGGCCGATGGGCGGCACGTCCCCGCCGGAATATTTGAGCTCGGTGGTGATGGGCGTGCCCAGATACTGCGATGCGATGGCGGCGGTGGTCCCGCCGCAGATGATGTGCTTGCCCCCCTTGGAGAAGAACAGCGTCATCATTCTGGCGTCGTCCTCCCGGCTGCGGGGCGGCCCGAAGGCGATATTCACCGGCTCCCGGCGGCGCACCCTGACCACGCAGGCGGTGGCGTCATCGCCGGGCTTGCCGCCGTACAGACGGTCACATTCCGCAATGAGCATGGTGGAAAGGGTTTTGGCATTGTACCCGGCCACCGATGCCGTTGCGACAAAGTCGGCGATATCCCGCAGCTGCCAGCCGAAATTATACGCCACCCCGATCCCGGCATGGGGGCAGCCATCACTGACCGCCACCAGAATATCCCCCTCCTGCAGGCGCAGCTCGCTGCGGTGCACCTGCTTGCCGCCGACGATCATATCCCGGCCGGGCAGCTCGGTGGGGGCGCCGTCCCGGATGAGGATGACCGGGGGGTTATCGTAGCAGATGATCTCCGCAAGTTCATTATTGATGAGGCGGAGGATGGTAAAGGTGGAGTAGGCCACTCCACGGGAGGAGCAGATGGGCAGAGTGGCGGCGATGGCCTTGACACATTCCTCCAGCGGCAGCCCCTCGGCGATCATGGTGGAGATGATGCGGGAGGTGAGGATGGAAAGGATATTGGCCTTGACGCCGCTGCCCAGTCCGTCCGCCAGCACCAGCACCTGCGAATCCTCGCCCTGTCCGGCGGTTTCCACATGGTCGCCGCACAGCTCCTCGCCCACATGGTTTATGCTGTTATAGCCCAGCTCTACACACAGGTCATTCATCGGATACCGAACCTTTCAGCTTATACAGCGCGATCTTGGTTTCCGCGGCGGTTTCTCCCAGCAGAGAGGCGATCTCCTGAACGATGCGCATCTGCTTTTCCACCACCCCGTCGGCGATCTCCGCCGTCTGGCGGGAAAGCTCCTCCTTCTGGCGGCGCACCCGCTCCTCCTCGGTCACATCCCGCAGGATGCAGATGATCTGATGGAATTCGTGATCCGGGATGATGGTCTCCTCGGCGTAGCGGTCGTATTCCGAAAGATAGACACGCTTTTTTTCGATGCTTTGTCCGTTTTCCAGCACCGCAAAGAAATCGCCGGGGTCCAGCACCCGCACCACCGGCTCGCCCAGCACGTCCCCGGCGGCCCGCAGGTTCATCATCGCCAGCGCCGACCGGTTGATCTGCTGGATCTCCAGCTTTTCATTGAGCACGATAAAGCCGTTGGGGGAGTGATCGAGGATGTTGCCGGCCAGACGCTCGCTGCGGTCCTTCAGATAGGGCAGGCACATGCTGATCTCCGCCTTGCCCTGATAGACCGCAATGGCCTTTTCCCGGCAGGTATTGTAGCCGCAGCTGCCGCAGTTGAGCTCATCCGAGGGCTTCTTTTTGCCCATCTGCCGCAGGATCTCGGTAAGCTCGCGATCCCCGGGCAGGTGGCGTTCCTTGATAAGCGGCAGGCGCTCGGTGTAAAGCTGCTCCGGCGCCGGTTGCGGGAGGGTGAAATCCGCCGCCCCGGCGCTGCGATCCACCGCCTGATGATCCCGCACCGGGGAACGGTGGAATTTTTCCATGACCGGGCCGCCGACACAGCCGCCGGCACAGATGGACATTTCGATGAAGCAGCGGTGCAGCCCGCCGTGCATCAGGTCATCCAGCACCTCGATGCAGCTTTGGGCGCCGTCCACCGAGAGATAGGTGTAATCGGGGTTGGGCTTTTCCATGCTGCGCAGGATGCCCCCCGCCGTGGGGAACAGCCGTGCCCGGCCGCCCTTTTGCGGGGCGGGGGAGGGCTCCACCGGGATGTTTTTTTCCTTGAGCCAGTCGGTCAGTTCATCAAAGGTGAGAACGGCGTCTACCTCGGGACATTCCTCGGCTTCGCTCTTTTTGGCGACGCAGGGCCCGATAAAGACGGTTTTTGCCCCGGGGATGCGGCGTTTGATATCGGCACAATGGGCCTGCATGGGGGACATGACCGGCGCAAGATACCCCAAAAGCGACGGGTAGTACCGCCGGATGAGCAGATTGACCGACGGACAGCAGCTGGAAATGATGATGTCACGGTCGGCGGCCTGCACCATGCGGTCGTATTCCCGCTTGACCACGGTGGCGCCCAGCGCCGTTTCCTCGGCATCGTAAAAGCCAAGCTGCCCCAGTGCACGGCGCAGCTCGGCGATATCGCTGCCGGCATAGTTGGCGACAAAGGAGGGGGCAAGACTGGCCACGACCGGTGCGCCGCTTTGCAGCATCACCCGGACCTTATCCACTTCGCTGACGATCTGCTTGGCATTTTGCGGGCAGACGACAAAGCACTGGCCGCACATGATACATTCATTGCCGATGATATAAGCCTGATTGCCGGAAAACCGGATGGATTTGACCGGACAATGGCGGATGCATTTATAGCAGTTTTTGCAGTTGGATTTTTTGAGCGTCAGACATTCCATGCAAAGCGTTCCTCCCTGCGGGTTATTGCTTGTTCAGCGGCTTTCGTACCTTTTCTTCGAAAAATGCGGCGGTGCCCTCCGGGGTGACCGAGCAGAATTCGTCATCTACCGTGACGCACACCCCCTGCTGGCAGTTGCCGATGCAAAAGGAGCCGCACAATTCCACCTCATCGCCCAGCCCGTTTTTGCGGATGAGGTCCTGTAATTGCTCCACCACCTGACGGGAGCCCCGCACATGGCAGGAGGAGCCGATGCATACGGTAATTTTCATGCGTTATTTCCCTCCGTTTCCCATTCGCCCTCCGGGGCGTCGATCCATTGCTGAAGCACCGTGCGGGTGCGGGCATTGGCTGCCACCGTTTGGGAGGCAGCCACCAGCGGCATCCACCGGCGGATATAAGGCGGCTCGATGCCGCTTTTTTCACAGAACAGGGTAAGGTACTGCTCGGCGAGGTCATGGCGGCTGCGCATCCGCAGCAGCAGGTAGGTCAGGGCTGCATCGGCGGCGGCATTGCCCTGCGTGGCGTGGAACCAATCGATGATGTAGGGCTTTCCCGTTTCGGCGCTGATGATGACCTTGGAGGGGATGAAGTTGCCGTGGCAGACCTCGTTATATTTGGGGATGCGCTCCAGCCGGGAATAGAGATCGTAGCGGTCGGTGGCGCAGAGCGCAGAGTCATTGATGCCCCGCTGTAATTCGTCCTTGAGCTTTTTGAAGGCGGGGCAGGACTGCTGATGGATGCGGCAGTGCAGCGATGCGAAAAGCGCCATGTATTCTCCGGTTTTTTCGGGGTGCTTGGCGATGAGCTGCTCCAGATTTTCCCCCTTGATGTATTCCGAAACGATGGCCCATTTGCCGTTTACCTGCCGCACCTCCCGGATCTCCGGGACGGTGACGGTGGTTTCTTCCATCCGGGCCTGATTCAGCGCCTCATTGAGGACGTCGGCCTTGGCGCAATCGGGATTAAAGACCTTCACACAGCGGTCGCCGTCCCGGTAGACGGTGATGCTGTTCTGCACCGAGATAATGCGGTCGAGGTTCATTTACACCCCTCCTTTACAGTCTTGCCTTCAGGTGCGCCAGCGAAAGCGCCAGATTTTCATACTGGATGACGGCATCGGGCGGCAGCTGCAGACGGCAGGGCGCAAAGCACCAGAACGCCCGCACCCCGCTGCGGTACAGCACATCGGTGACGGCCTGCGCCGCTTCCTGCGGGACGGTGACGATGCCGATGCTGACATGGTTGGCGGTGCAGAAATCCGCCAGCATGGACATGGGGTAGATCGGCTTTTGCTCGCTGCGGTCGCCCCCGGCGGGGAGGTGCAGATCGAAGGCGGCAAGGATATTGGTGCCGTATTCCGAAAAACCGGCGTAATCCAAGAGGGCACGGCCCAGCTTGCCCGCCCCGACGATGACCGCTGCCGCGGGACGCCCGCCCAGACAATCCTCCAGACTTGCGGTCAGCTCGGCACGGTCGTAGCCCACACGGGGACGCCCCGCCCCGCAGACGGCGCCCAGGTCCTTACGAACCTGGACCTCGCCCAGCTCCAGCGCCTTGGCGATGCCGGTGGCGGAAACGGTGGTGATCTCCTGCGGGAGGGCGGTGATATACCGCAGGTACTGCGGCAGGCGGCCGATGGTGGCTCTTTTGATGTCTTTGTTGCTCATATTCTCTCCTTTTCTGCCCCTGCGGGCGGCAGGGGTTCCGGCTCTTTTTTCGGTTCCGCCCTCATTATAATACTTTGTTAAATCTTTTTCAATCTTTTCGATATAGAAAATATCGATATTTGGCGGATGAATTTTGTGACAAAAAGAAAAAGCCCGGCCGGGGGGCTTTGATGTGGGGGCGTGGGGGTGGGGATGGAGATTGCGGCAAAAGAAAAAGCCCGGCGGGGCAGGGGGGAAGTGCAGGGGGAGGGACTGCAAGGGGAGGCGGCCGCAGGCCGCCCCGGCGAAGCCGGGGCCGGCGGGCGGAGCCCGCCGAAACCGTCCGGAGGACGGTTTGGCCTGCGGCCGTCCGGGCCCGGTTACAGGAAAAACTTTTTATGCAGCGATTCCCGCAGCGGGCGGCAGCAGCCGATGACGATGAGCATCAGCCCCAGCAGGATGCCGGCAGCCAGCGGGTAGATGGACCACAGCAGGGCATCGTGCAGGCCGAAGGTGAGGTTGAGGAGGAATTCCACCAGCACCATAAGGCCGCCGGAAAGGATGAACGCCCCGCCGAATACAAACAGGTGTCCCCCCGGCAGGTAGCGCAGCAGAGCGACCATGGCGGTGATGAGCAGTCCTGCCGCACCCACCACCGGGAAAGCAAAGGAAAGGAACCAGTGTCCGCCGGAGGCAAGATCGATATACAGCAGGTAAAGCCCCAGCACCGCAAAATCGATGGGGACAAAGATGACGGGATTGCCGCGGCGGAACCACAGCGGCAGCACGATGACGGTATAGCTGACCAGCAGGGCACCGGCCACATAGCCCGACCAGACCAGCCGGCCGTTGATGCGCCAATCGCAGAGGATGCAGATGACAATGGGCAGAAGCGTGAGCACCGTTATCACAAACAGCGCCCCGCTGGGGCTAACCTCCTTATGGAGGTGCTCCTCCGGGGGGTAGGGGCCGTCATCTTTCGGGGGCTCCATTTCCGGGTGGAACACCGTGGTGCCGCACAGCGGGCAGGTCTTTTCGCTGTCGCCCAGCTCCACACCGCATTTTACACAGTACATAATGAGACCTCCTTTGGCCTTATCTTCTTCCGTTGCTTTCCGCCTTGACCGGCAGGCCCATCCAGTGCAGAACCTCGTAGAAGTGACGCTCCAGCTCCGGCTCCCGGATATTGCGGATCATGTTGATATAGACGGTATCGCCCCAGGTGATGATGCCGCAGTTGTGCGGCGCCTTGGCCTGCACCCCGATGATGAAATCCGCGCGGCGGATGTAGGGGCGCATGACCTCCGGGACCTGAAATACCCCCAGATTGGAAAGGCACAGGCAGCTTTTACACTCGCCTACCGTATCGAATACCGCCTTCATGGCAAGGTTTTTGATGAACAGCGGCATGATTTTAAGGATGGGGATACGCTCGCTGTTGACATTGGTGGCGATGCGGGCACTCATGTTTTTGCGGGTGACCTCCAGCCCCATGCGGTGATGCACCATGCGGCACAGCTCATCCAGCGAATAGGCGCCCAGCCGGGGGTCGGCCTCCGGGGTGACATACAGGGCGAAGTTCCGCAGGGAGCGGCTGGGGAACAGGCTGCGCAGATTGACCGGCACCAGCACCTTGACGGGGCGGCGACGGCGGCGGGACGGTACCTTTTCCGCCTGAAGATTGAGGATGGCTTTCATCATGGCGGCGCAGAGCAGCTCGGTCACGGTCACGCCGTACTCCTTGGATTTGGCCTTGAGCGCGGGGGCGGGGACCATCAGCGTTACCAGATTGAGGGCGCAGCCCGGCTCCGGCGTCCCGGTGAGGTGATAGGCGGTGGCCTCCTTGCGGCTGGCCTGCACCCGCCCGGCGTATTTCTGGAAGCTGTCCTCCATTTCCTCCTCCCGGGGCTGGTCCAAACGGCGCAGCACCCCGCTTTCCGGCGGAACCTCGATGCCGTATTTGCGGCAGAGATATTCGGCCAGCAGCGTTTTGAGGAAGATGGTGCCCCCGGTGCCATCGGTGAGGGCGTGGAAAAATTCCACGGCGATGCGGTTTTTATACACCAGCACCCGGAAGGCGCACTTTCGTATATCGTCAAACGGCATATGCACCAGCGGGTAGCTTTTTTCGGGCTGGATGGCCGGCGCCGCCGGGATCTGCTCCAAATAGTACCAGAACATCCCCCGCCGCAGCCGCACCGCGATGGAGGGGAACCGCCGGACCGTTACATCCAGTGCGGTTTGCAGCGTGGGTACGTCTACCGCCTCGCTCATGGTGGCGGAAAGACGGAACAGGTTGTTCCAGTTGCGGCGACGGGCCGCCGGGTAGATCTTTGCGGCGTTATCCAGCTGCATCCAGCGCAGCTTGCGTTCACAGACTGCGGTTTTATTGAGGAACCTGCCGATCTCCTCGAAGTCGGACATATTTTCATTGAGGCAGTAGAGGACATAGGCGTGCCAGCGCTCCGGCGCGGTGATCATTTTGCTTTCGCAGCCGCAGTCCAGCAGCCTTTGGTGCAGGCGCCGGGTGTCGTCCAGCAGGATCTCATCCCCGCCGACAAAAAGCAGACTGGGCGGGAAGCCGGTGAGGTCGCCGAACAGCGGAGAAACCAGCGGCTCCTCCTTGGGGGTGCCCCCGGCGGTGTAGCAATCGGCATAGAACCGCAGCAGCTCCTCCGAGAGGGAGGGGTCCTTTTCCCGGTTGAATTCGTAGCTTTCCGCCGAGCAGGTCAGATCGACCCACGGGGAAATGGCGATAAGACCGGCCGGCATCGCCATTCCCAGCTGCTTGAGCTTGAGGCACAGGGCGCAGATGAGCCCGCCGCCGGCGCTTTCGCCGCACAGCACGATCTGCTCCGGGCGGTAGCCCTTATCCAAAAGATAGCGGTAGGTTTCCAGGGCGTCCTCCACGGCTGCGGGGTAGGGGTTTTCCGGAGCCAGCCGATAGGCGGCACACAGCACCCGCACCCCGAATTCATCGGCCAGCGTAGCCCCGAAGCCCTTGGCGTAATCCAGATCGCCGCAGGTATAGCCGCCGCCGTGCAGATAGAGAATGACGCCGCCGCGGCGCTCATCCCGGGGGATGAGCCAAGCGCCCCCGAACCGGGAAAAGAGATAATCCCGGACGATGACGTCCTTTTTATGGATGGCCTCCATCAGCTCGCCCAGCTTATCCTGACCCTTTCGGGTCACCTCCAGCGAACAGTTTGCCACAAAGGGCTTGAAAAAGGCGAGCTGCGAGTGGACCAGTTTGGCGGGAAGTCCCATAGGCAACGCCTCCTTTCTGCGGATCTCTAAATATTTATTATAGCATACGGGCGCAGGCGATGTAAAGATATCGGGGGACGGCAAAGGGAGGTTGGGCATCCCGACGGGGGGATAAACGGGCAGCAAAAAAGAACCGCCGGGGGGCGGCCCTTTCGGATGAAGAGATTTGAACTCTCGAACGGGGTGGAGGGGCGTTAAGCGAGGTGGGAGCGCACCATCTGCATGCACTTGGCGGTGGCGAACATGATGAACTCATCCCGTTCCTCGGGGGCGAGCCACAGGCTTTCTGCCGGGTCGGCGGCGGCTTCCCGCGCCAGACGCTGCGGAATATCGTGCACCTGCGTTTCGATATCGTCCTTCTCGTAATAATCAAGATAGCGATTGGGGAAATCCCGGATGCTGCGCAGGACCTCCAGCGGGGCGTAATCGGGGTGCTGCCGGTAATCGGCAAGGTCGGCACGCTTCAGGTCGGTGCGCATGGCCCGGATATTCTCCTCGGTGGGGTCGGCGAGCGCTTTTCTGCGGGGGCGCAGCACCTGCTCCTGCCACATGGCATCGGTGACGAGGTGGATATAATAGCCCCAGTAAAAAGAACGGGCTTCGGCATCGGCGGCAGCGGGCATGAGGCTATGATAGAAGCCTTCGAAATCGATGAGGTAACGGTCCAGCGCCTCATCCTTTTTGAGCCAGTGGGTCACCACACGCCCGGGGAGATAGTGGGGCGTGCCGTTTTCATCGTACTCGGTGCGGCCGCAGTCCGGGGCGATGGCGCCGGCGTAATAGTGGGGCAGGGAAATATCCTGCGGCAAAAGGCGCAGCAGCGCTTCGGCTACGCGCAGGTGGGTCATCCAGTATGCCATGATTACGCCTCCCGATTGGTGTAAACTTTGATGGTGCCGCCGTCATCCTGCAGGTAGCTATCGGAGGGTTGGGTGAGCACGATGGCGATGCCGACAAATTTGCCGCCCCAGCCGGAAAGGGAGACGAGGAACATCAAAAAGGGAACCCAGAACCACTGCTCCGACACGGCAAAAGCGGCGGCCAGCAGCAATCCGCACCAAACGATGGCGGGCATGATGGTGGCGGTGAGCCAGGCGTTCCGACGGACATAGGTGCGGCCGGTGCAGGCGACGATATAGAAGCCCATGGAAACGTACTCGATGGGGCAGCCGCAGACCTTATACAGGCAGAAGCCGTGGAGCTTGGCCTGCAGGCGCATGGAGGCGACCATGAGCAGGAACGCCACGAGGCAGTAGATGAGCGAGAACAGCGTATTTTTGGCGGAGAAAAGCAGGTTAAAGGGGTGCTTTGGCAGCACCAGCAGCACCGGGCCGACCAGCAGCACCAGAGTGAGCAGCAGGCCGATGACATTTTCGGCGGAGAAATTGACGAAATCGATGGTACGGGTTTGGCGGTATTCACCGGGCAGTACTTCACTGGAATTGCGGTTCATGGGGTAGGCCTCCTTGATGTAAACTGAAATGGGAAAAGCAGGGCGGCAGGCGGGTTCGACGGATTCCTGCAGATAGATGTATTATACCACAAAATACAGATGGTGCCAAAACATTTTTTCCGGCGGATTGCTATTTGCGGAAAAATAGATTATAATAGGGATGGCGATACGCCGCAGAAAGGAGAAAATGCCATGAGAAACAAGAAATGCTGTTGGGGCGCTGTGATTGCCGCGCTGCTTGCCCTGCTGGGCGCTGCCGCTGCCGTAATGGTTCTGCTGCGCCGTCACCACACCGCCTGCACCGAGGAGCTGGAGGACGGGGATCTGGTGGAATATCTGGACACCGAGGACGGCAAGCAAGCCGAGGAGTAAGAGCGTAATACACAAGAAGATCCGGGGGCGGGAGAGAAAACTCTTGACACCGGAGCGCAGTTATGGTATAGTAATATGGCACCCAAGAGGTGCCATCGGCGCGGAGTAGAGCAGTTCGGTAGCTCGTCGGGCTCATAACCCGGAGGTCGGAGGTTCAAATCCTCCCTCCGCAACCAGAAAAGTATTCCTCACTCATTTTGAGTGAGGAATATTTTTATGTTTGTAGAGAAAGTTTGCATCTACAACTCTGGGTTATGAGACCGACGAGCGTGGCTCGTTGGGAAACGCCCCCGAGCGCCGCCGGCGGCGGATACAGCGAGGAGGGCGTTTGCGCAGCGGTCGAAAAAATCGAGAGGGCGAATAGCGCGAAGATTTTTTCGGGCACCGCAAGAGGCGCGAAGCGATAACCCGGAGGTCGGAGGTTCAAATCCTCCCTCCGCAACCAGAAGCCCCCACTCGAAAGAGTGGGGGCCTTTTTTGTTGTATTCAAGCGGGTTTGCGGGCTTTTTCCCTTGCAATTTCACGGGAAAATTGCGCCGTTTTGCTTTCATTTTCTTGATATCGTTATGCAATCATCTGAATTTTGCGAAGAGAAAAATGCG
>OLYM01000321.1_pt1 | contig 19510 bp, 18 predicted proteins | sample 1673691 | NCBI WGS metagenome assembly OLYM01 (sample SAMEA103958123, study PRJEB25191) | human gut metagenome | reverse complement strand
GCAAAAAAGTCGCCCCATCCCCCAGCCCCCTACTGGACAACCCACCGGATTTGTGCTATATTCTAATTATAATGTAACCGGTTACATCACCGGAGAAAAGGAGAAGCCGCTATGAAAGAAACCGAAAGGATCAAAGCCGGACTGCTGTTCCGTCCCAATTCCATGGAGCTGCGGGACACCAAGCACAAAGCCCATGAAACCTGCCGTCTGGTCAACTCGCTGGACGAATACGATGACCGCATCCCGGGGCTGATGCGCTCGATTTTGGGAAAGATCGGGGAGCGCTTCTACTTCCAGACGCCGGTGCAGTTCAATTACGGCATCCACACCTATATCGGGGAGGATTTCTTCGCCAACTACAATTTCTGCGTGCTGGATGACGCCGACGTTTTCATCGGGGACAATGTGATGATTGCCCCCAACGTTTCGCTGATGGCGGCCTCGCACCCCCTTATCGCGCATGAACGGCTGGGGCTGATGCTGGGGGATGACGGTCTGCCCACCATCGCCGAAAACGCCGAGCCCATCCGCATCGGCAACAATGTTTGGATCGGCTGCAATGTGACCATCATCGGCGGGGTGACCGTCGGCAATGATGTGGTCATCGGCGCCGGCAGCGTGGTCACCCACGATATCCCCGACGGCGTGCTGGCGGCGGGCAACCCCTGCCGTGTCATCCGCAAGATCACCGAAGCGGACACCCTGAAGCACCTCGCCCGCGAGGAGCTGTAACCCCGCAAACGCAAAAAGGCGGCTGCCCCTCTCCGGGGCAGCCTTTTTGCGGTCTGTGCAGGGGGCGGGCCGCCCGCAGGGCGTTCCGGCTTCGCCGGAACCGGCGGCTGCGCCGCCGAAACCGTCCTGCGGACGGTTTGCCCTGCGGGCGCCCCTGCCCCCCCCTTGCAGGGTCCCTGCTGCAATAAAAGACGGCTGCCGCAAAGGGCAGCCGTCTTTCGGTTTACGGGAAAGTCTCTTATTTTACCCCCACCCTCCCCGGGCACTTCCCCCGCATAAAGGGCAGAAAATCCTCTGGGCGGCCGGCGGAAAAGGCGGTCTTCTCCAGCATCAGCGCCGCCTTGCCGGGCAGCTCCAGCAGGTACAGGTGCTGCGTCTCCCGCACGGCGATGATCTGCTCATATCGCAGGTCGCCGGTGGTGCCCTCCTGCCGGTTGTGCACCTTCACCACATCCTCGTAAAAGGTCAGAGTGGCCGTCACCTCGCTGCCGTATTTTTTCATGTTCCGCTTCGCGATCTTCAGGGCGACCCGGGCCGGTGCGCCGTAGGTGGTCATCACCAGCGCAAAGGCCGCCAAAAGCAGCAGCCCCGCCCACAGTGTGATGCCCCGCCGGGCAAGGTCCCATATCGCAACGGCAACGGCTGCAGCCGCCGGCAGCAGCCCGGTCAGCAGGCTCCATTTCGGGGCGTTGGCACGGGCCATCTCGGTCAGATTGCGGCGGGTTAAGGTGGTGGTATTTTCAAAAATGCAGTCCATGGCGTCCTCCGGTTTCGGGTCAACTATCGGGGAAAGGCTCCCCCATCACCCGATGAGGGAGCCTGACGTACAATGATTCTCTTATTCGAGGTTCTTCTTGAGGGTGGCCAGCTCCTCCCGCAGCTTGGCGGGAACACGGTCGCCGATCATGTTGTAGAATTCCTCGATGCCTTCGGCGTCCTCACGCCACAGCTTCTTGTCTACGGTCAGCAGTTCGTCCAGCATCATGTGGGTGAATTCCTCACCCTCGTTCTCCAGCCCCTCGATGTCGATATCCTTGACATAGGGCAGGTAGCCGATGGCGGACTCACGGGCGCTTACCTTGCCCTCGCAGCGGGCCAGGATCCACAGCAGCACACGCATATTCTCGCCGAAGCCGGGCCACAGGAAGTTGCCCTCGTCATCGGTGCGGAACCAGTTGACATGGAAGATCTTCGGGGCCTTATCGCCCAGCTTTTCGCCCATCTCCAGCCAGTGTGCAAAGTAATCGCCGGCATGGTAGCCGATGAAGGGACGCATGGCCATGGGGTCACGGCGGACAACGCCCACCGCACCGGTGGCGGCAGCGGTGGTCTCGCTGGCCATCGCGGAGCCTACAAAGACGCCGTGGGCCCAGTCACGGGACTGGTAAACCAGCGGAGCGGTCTTGGCGCGGCGGCCGCCGAAGATGATAGCGGAAACCGGAACGCCGTTGGGGTTCTCATATTCGGGGGAAAGACAGGGGCAGTTCAGGCTGGGTGCGGTAAAGCGGCTGTTGGGATGAGCGCCGGGGGTACCGTCGCTGCCGTCCCACGGCTCGCCCTTCCAGTTGAGAGCGTGCTTGGGCGGGTTCTTATCCAGCTTCTCCCACCAAACGGTATTGTCGTCAAGGTTCAGCACCACGTTGGTGAAGATGGTGTTCTTGCGGGTGGTCTCCAGGGCGTTGGGGTTGCTCTTGGCGTTGGTGCCGGGCGCCACACCGAAGAAGCCGTATTCGGGGTTTACAGCCCACAGGCGGCCGTCGGGACCGATGCGCAGCCAGGCAATATCATCACCGACGCACCAGGCCTTGTAGCCCATATCGGCATATTTCTTGGGGGGGATGAGCATGGCGAGGTTGGTCTTGCCGCAGGCGGAGGGGAAGGCGGCGGTGACATACTTGGTCTCGCCCTCGGGGTTCTCGATGCCGAGGATGAGCATATGCTCGGCCATCCAGCCCTCTTTTCTGGCCTGGAAGGAAGCGATGCGCAGGGCGAAGCACTTTTTGCCCAGCAGCACGTTGCCGCCGTAGCCGGAGTTGATGCTCCAGATGGTATTGTCCTCCGGGAAGTGGACGATATAGCGCTCGGACTCATCCAAATCCTTCTTGGAGTGCAGACCCTTTACGAAATCCTCGCTGTCGCCCAGGAAGTCCATTACCTTCTGCCCGATGCGGGTCATGATGGCCATGGAAAGAACGACATAGATGGAGTCGGTCAGCTCGATGCCCACCTTGGCAAAGGGGGAGCCGACGTGCGCCATGCAGTAGGGGATGACATACATGGTGCGGCCCTTCATGGAGCCGTCAAAGAGCTTACCCAGCTTTTCGTAGGTCTCCTTGGGGTCCATCCAGTTGTTGGTGGGGCCTGCATCCTCTTTTTTGCGGGTGCAGATGAATGTACGGCCCTCTACACGGGCGACATCATTGACTGCGGAACGGTGCAGGTAGCAGCCGGGCAGCTTTTCCTCGTTCAGCTTGATCATTTCGCCGGTGGAGCAGCTCTCGGCGCGCAGCGCTTCAAGCTGTTCCTCGCTGCCGTCGATCCAGACGACCTTTTCCGGCTTGGTGAGGGCGACCATCTCGTCGACCCACTTGAGAACGGACTTGTTGGAAGTAAGTGCCATTTTTATATCTCCCTTCTGATAATGCCGGAAAACCGGCCTATTTTACGCCTCTATTATACCCTATCTCCGCGGGAATTTCTACCCAAAAATTTGTTAAATTTTTGTCAACTTTTTGGCAGGGGGCAAGCCGGCAGGGCCACCGGGCCGCAGGCCAAACCGTCCTTCGGACGGTTTCGGGCGGGCTCCGCCCGCCCGCGGCGGTGCAGGGCACCGCCGGGCCTGCGGCCCGTCCCCGCCCTCTGCAGCATCAGAACTGCTCGGTGATCTCCATGGTGGGCAGGCCGTTCAGGGACCAGTCCCCGGTGTGCCCCGCCCGGTATTCGTAGTAGGCCTGCGCCCCGATCATGGCAGCGTTATCCCCGGTGAGGGAAAGCGGCGGCATATAAAGCTGCCAGCCCTTTTCGGCGCAGCCCCGTTCCGCCCGCTGCCGCAGCCAGCTGTTGGCGGAAACGCCCCCGGCCAGCACGATTTTTTTGCAGCCGTACCGCCCGGCGGCAGCCGCCGTCTTTTGCCACAAAATCTCGCTGACATGGCTGCAAAAGCTGGCGGCCAGGTCGGCGGGAACCAGCGGCTGCCCCTTTTGCTCGGCGTTGTGCGCCAGATTGATGACCGCCGTTTTCAGCCCCGAAAAGGAGAAGTTGAATTCTCCCTCGGCATGGGGGGTGGGCAGCGGGTAGGCATGGGGGTCCCCCTCACGGGAAATGGCATCCAGCGCCACCCCGCCGGGGTAGGGCAGCCCCACGCAGCGGGCGGCCTTATCGAAGGCCTCGCCTGCGGCGTCATCGGTGGTGCGGCCCAGAATCTCATAGTCGCAGTAATCCTTCACCAGCACAATGTGGCTGTGTCCCCCGCTGACGATGAGCGCCAGAAAGGGCGGCTCCAAATCGGGGTGAGCCAGATAATTGGCCGCCACATGGCCGCGGATATGGTGGACCGGAATAAGCGGCTTCCCGGCGGAAAGCGCCAGTCCCTTGGCGAAATTCACCCCCACCAGCACCGCACCGATGAGCCCCGGGGCGGCGGTAACGGCAATGGCGTCCGCCTCCCGGACGGTCAGACCGGCCTGCTCCAGCGCCTCGGCCGTCACCCCGCAGATGGCTTCAATATGGCGGCGGGAGGCAATTTCCGGCACGACCCCGCCGTATAGCTTGTGTTCCTCCACCTGCGTGTGGATGACCGAGGAACAGATTTTGCGCCCGTCCTCAATGACCGCCGCAGCGGTCTCATCGCAGCTGGTTTCAATACTGATAATCTTCATGGCAACTCCGGTTCAGGTTTTTTAGGGCATTGCTCCCGCAAAGGACAGCCGGCGGGCTTCCCCTCCGGGGCTGTTTTTTGCGCGGGCACAGGGGAATTATTCTCCCGGCGTTTTTACGGGTGGATTTTTTCCTCTGCTGGTTTTTGCAAAGGCGGGGGAATTTCCCTCTGCTGATTTTTGCAAAAGCAAGGACATCTTTCCCGTTGATTTTTCGGGTCAAGCGGGATTTTTATTCGGCCTTTTGCCCATCGGCGGGCGGTGGATTTTTCCGTCGGGCTTTATCCTCTCGGCAGATTTTCCCCTCCGCTGATTTTTGCAAAGGCAAGGACATTTTTCCTGCTGGTTTTGCGGGTCAAGCGGGATTTTCATTCTACCTTTTGCCCAACGGCGGGCGGCGGGTTTTTCCTCCGGGTTTTACCCTCTCGGCAGATTTTCCCCTCCGCTGATTTTTACAAAGGCAAGGACATTTTTCCCGTTGATTTTGCGGTATTTTTAATCTTCTTTCCGGTGGCGGCGGGTGATGCGGCGGATCAGGCGGGTGATGCGCCAGAACAGGAACAGCCCGGCGAGGGCGGCGATGCCGGCTTTCTTCAGGCGGTCCAGCGAGAGGGCGTTGCTGACAAACACGACCTCGGGGTTGCTGCCGTCGGCTTCCTCACGGGTGACGATCAGGCCGTTTTTGCGGCCCCAGTAAAAGTGGATGGGATTTTTCTTCATGGCGAAACACTCCTTTTCTCGGTTTTTGCTTATTTTTGCGGGTCGGCGGGGGGCGGGCCGCCCTTTTGCCGATACGCGGGTTTTTTATTTCACGGGTGCTGTCATCAGTATAGCATCTTCCGTGGGCGCGGTATAGTAGTTTTTGCGGCGTCCCACCGGGACAAAACCGTGCTTGTGGTAAAGGGCGATGGCCGGGGCATTGCTTTGGCGGACCTCCAGCGTTACGGTGGCAAGGCCGATGGCCGCTGCCCTATGCAGCAGCCCGGTGACCAGTGCATCGGCGACGCCCTGCCTGCGGCAGCCGGGGAACACCGCCACATTGGTGATGCTGCCCTCATCCAGCACAAATTCCATACCGAGGTAGCCCAGCACCTCCCCCTCCCTTTCCGCCGCAAGGAACACCGACCGGCCGTTTTGCAGCGTTTCGGCAAGGCCGTTTTCGCTCCACGGGTGGGAAAAGCAGGCCTGCTCCAGGGCGGCAAGGGCGGGCAGGTCGGCGGGGACGGCGGGGCGGATGGTAAGCGGCATAGCGGCTCCTTTCGGGGAAAAGTCCTCCCACTAATACGGCAAAAACGGGGGTTTTTTGCATCGGGAAGGTTAAAAAGCAACATTTTTTTACGGAAAATTTACAAATGGCGGGGATTACGGGACGGATTTGTATAGTATTTGGATTTTTGTAGGGATTGTTTCATGGGATATTTTAGGGGAATTTGCGGGGTGGGGCGGGGGTTGTGCGAGGGTGGAGCGGGGAGGGCCGCAGGCCCGGCGGCGCAGCCGCCGCGGCGGGCGAAGCCCGCCGAAAGCCGCCCCGCAGGGGCGGCTTGGCCTGCGGCCCGTATGCCTGCGGCTTGCAGGGGGCTGCGGAGGGGGCGGGGCCCGGCGGCGCAGCCGGCGCGCGGAGCGCGCCTGCCGTCCCCCCGCAGGGGGGGACGGCGCCCAAGCCGGAGGCTTGGGCGGCTGCGCCGCCCTGTGCCCCTGCCCCCTGCATAATCTCAAAACAGCGTCAATGCGCCTCGCCCCATGTTTTGCCCACCTTGGCATCCACCAGCAGCGGGACGGCCAGCTGCACGGCGGACTCCATCTCCTGCCGCACCAGCTCCCGCACCGCTTCGGCGGTCTCCTGCGGGGTCTCGACGATCAGCTCATCATGCACCTGCAAAATCAGGCGGGCGGCGGGGACCTCCTTTTTCAGGCGGCGGTACACCCGCACCATGGCGATCTTGATGATATCGGCGGCGGTACCCTGGATGGGGGCGTTCATGGCCACCCGTTCCCCGAAGGCACGCTGCACCCGGTTGGAGGCCTTTAATTCCGGCAGGGGGCGGCGGCGGCCGAACAGCGTTTCGGCATAGCCCTTTTCCCTTGCGTCCTCAATGGAGCGATCCAGATAGGCGGCGATGCCGCTGTACGTTTCCTTGTAGTTTTTAATATAGGTATTGGCCTCCTGCATCGAAACGCCGATATCCCGGGAGAGAGAGAAGGCGCCGATGCCGTAGACGATGCCGAAATTGACGGCCTTGGCGCGGGAGCGCATCTGCGGGGTAACGAAGGCTTCCGGCAGATCAAAGACCTGTGCGGCGGTACGGGTGTGGATATCCACCCCCTCCCGGAAGGCGGCGATCATTGCGGTATCGTTTGCCAGCGCCGCCAGCACCCGCAGCTCGATCTGGGAATAGTCGGCGTCCACCAGCAGGTTGCCCTCCTCCGCCTCGAAGAAGTCCCGCATCCGGCTGCCCGGCTCGGTGCGGATGGGGATGTTCTGCATATTCGGCTCGGCGCTGCTGATGCGGCCGGTACGGGTATCGGTCTGGCGGAACACCGAACGGATGCGGCTGTCGGGGCCGATGGTGTCCTTGAGGCCCTCCACGTAGGTGGAGGAAAGCTTTTTATATTTGCGGTACTCCAGTATCTTGCTGATGATGGGGTGATAGGGGATCAGCTCCTCCAGCACCTCGGCATTGGTGGAATAGCCGCTTTTGGTCTTTTTCTTTGCGGGGAGCTCCAGCTTGCCGAACAGCACGTCGCCCAGCTGCTTGGGGGAATTGATGTTGAACTCCCCGCCGGCAAGGGTGTAGATCTCCTGCTCCAGTGCGGCGGTCAGCCCGTCCAGATAGACCCCGAATTTCGCAAGGCCCTTGCGGTCGATGCGAAAGCCGGTCAGCTCCATCGAGGCCAGCACCTCGCAAAGGGGCTGCTCCATTTCCCGCAGCAGCTTTTGCTGACGGTTGGCCTCCAGCTCCCGTTCCAGTATGGGGGAAAGCAGCATGAGCCCCAGACATTCCCGTGCAAGGGGCACCAGCGCCTCCGGCGCCTTTGCCGCAGGCAGGGAAAGCCCGTGCTGCGCCAGCTGGCGTTCCACGGCGTAGCTGCCCGCATTGGGATTGAGCAGGTAGCCCGCCAGTCCCGTATCCATCCATAGGGCGGCAAGGTCGCTCCCCGACTTCAATGCGGCCTTATAGCAGGGCTTGGCGTCGGCGATGATCTTGGGATTGGGCAGCGAAAAAATCCTTTGCCACAGGTCGGCGGCGGGGTCGGCACAGCCGGTCAGCGTTTCCCCGCACAGCAGGCACAATGCGGCGGGGGTGCCGTCCTCATTCCACGCAAGGGAAAGGTTCAGGGGGGTATCCTTCCCCCATGCGGAAAGGTCGGTTTCATCGGTCAGCGGGACAAAGGTGATGGCCGGCGGCTCCTGCCCGGGGGCGGGCGGCTGCGGCATGGCAGCGGGGGCGGTCAGGCCCAGCCGGGTGATGAGCCGGTTGAGCTCCAGCCGGGAAAGGAAGGCGTAAAGTGCGTCCTCCTGCCGGGGGGCGGGGGCCAGCTCGCTCCATGCCGGCACCGGCACCTCGCAGCAGATGGTCCCCAGCTCCCGGCTGATGGCGGCGCTTTTCCTGCCCTCGGTCAGCTTTTTGCGCAGGGAGGGGGTCAGCTCCAGCTCGTCCAAATGGGCGTAGATATATTCGACGGTGTGGTATTTGCCGATGAGGGATAGGGCACCCTTTTCCCCGATGCCCGGCACGCCGGGGATGTTATCGGAGGTGTCGCCCATCAGCGCCTTGACCTCGATGAGCTCCTTCGGCTCGACGCCGTATTTTTCCCGGATGGCGGCGGGGGTCATCGTTTCGTAGACGGCGCCCTGCGGGGCGGTTTTGGCCAGAATTACGCTGACGCGGTCGGTGATGAGCTGCAAGGAGTCCCGGTCGCCGGTACAAAGCAGCACGGTGTCGCCGTTTTTCTCCCCCTGCCGGGCCAGGCTGCCCAGGATATCGTCCGCCTCGTAGCCCTCGGTTTCCAGAATGGGGTAGCCCAAAAGCCGCAGCATTTCCTTTACCAAGGGCATCTGCTGGCGCAGCTCCTCCGGCATTCCCTTGCGGGTGCCCTTGTACGGCTCGTACATTTTGTGGCGGAAGGTGGGCGCGTGCAGGTCGAAGGCAAAGGCGACGGCGTCCGGCTTCTGCTCCTCGATGAGCTTATAGATGATATTGAAAAAGCCGTAGACGGCGTTGGTGTAGGTGCCATCCTGCGTGGAGAGCAGCCGCACCCCGTAAAAGGCTCGGTTGACGATACTGTTGGCATCAAAGGCAAGGACTTTCATAGCGGCCTCCTTGGGGGGATTTTCGGTGGTTCCCGATACTTTATTATACCATGTTTCCCCGCAAAGGCAACGGGCGGATTACGCCGCGCCTCCCATCCTCGCCCGGCGGCTACTTTCCTTTTGGGCGCGGCTGTGGTAAAATAGCGGCAGGAGCAAAGCCCCGGGGAGGGGCGCCCGCAGGGCAGCCCGCCGAAGGCGGGCTCGGCGGCCTCCGGCCGCCGGTTCCGGCGCAGCCGGAACGCCCTGCGGGCGCCCTGCCGGGGGTCTGCACAAACTTTCGGGGGAGGGCCTATGGAACAGACCACTGCCATCAAAATCATTGCGGAGATACGCAGCGACTTTCCCACTAAATTCGGCATCCCGCGGCAAAGCGGACTGGTGCCGGAGCTGGAGGCGCTGGTGGTGTTCCGGCCGGAATACCGCATCCCGGAGGCGCTGCGGGGCATCGAGGGGTACAGCCACCTGTGGCTGCTGTGGGAATTTTCCGAGACACGGCGGGAGGGCTGGCGCCCCACCGTGCGCCCGCCGCGGCTGGGCGGCAACCGCCGGGTCGGTGTATTCGCCAGCCGGTCGCCCTTTCGTCCCAATGCCATCGGGCTTTCCTGCGTGCGGCTGCTGGCCGTGGAGCACCACCCCGAATGGGGCACGGTGCTGCGGGTCGCCGGCGCCGACCTCATGGACGGCACCCCCATTTATGATGTAAAGCCCTACCTGCCCCATGCCGACTGCCACCCGGAGGCCACCGGGGGCTATTCCGCCGAGGGGCTAAACCACGCCCTGACGGTGGTGCTGCCCCCCGAATGGGAGGCGCAGGTCCCGGCGGAGCACCGGGCGGCGCTGCGGGCGGTGCTGGCGCAGGACCCCCGTCCCGCCTACCAGCAGGACCGTGACCGGGTGTACGGCTTTCCCTTTGCGGGGATGGAGGTGCGCTTTACGGTGGATGGCGAAACGCTGACCGTCTGCGGCATCACCCCCGCCGAAAAAGCGTGAACGATTTGTAAAAAGGACGGCGGGAGCATTGCTTTTCCACCGCCCTTTCGGGTATGATAAAAACGGAATAAAAGCCCGACGGCGGGCGGCGAAAGGAGATATATTATGCTGGGTTTAGCACTGGAGGGCGGCGGCGCCAAGGGCGCCTATGAGATCGGCGCGTACCGCGCCCTTACCGAGCTGGGGTACCGCTTTGATGTCATCTGCGGTGTGTCCATCGGCGCCATCAATGCGGCGCTGCTGGCGCAGGGGGACTGCGAGCGTGCGGCGGAATTCTGGGAGACCATGTCCAATGACGACCTCTTTTCCGAAAAGGACAGGGGCTTTCTGGAGGTCATCAACCGTCAGGTCAATCTCAATACCCTATCGGCACTGAAGGCCAATATCAAAACGGCGCTGGAAAACGGCGGCATCGATACCTCCCGCATCCGGGCGTTTCTGGAGCAGAACATCGACCCCCGGCGTCTGCTGGACAGCCCCGTCGATTACGGCATGATCGCCGTGGCGTTCCCGGAGCTGCAGCCGCTTATCGCCTATAAAAAGGACATGACCCCCGAAACGGTCATCGACCACGTGCTGGCCTCCGCCTCCTTCCCGGGGTTCCAGCCCACCGTCATCGGGGATAAAAAATACCTGGACGGCGGCCTGTATGACGCCTGCCCCTACAATGAGCTGCTGGACTACGGCTGCGATGAGGTCATCGCCATCCGGTTAAACGGCTTCGGCATCATCCATCCCGTCCGGGACCGCAGTAAGATCCGTCAGATCTTCCCCAGCGAGCAGCTGGGCCCCGTCATGCGGTTCGATCCCGCCAACAGCCGCCGCAATATCCAGATGGGCTACTACGATACCCTGCGGCAGCTGCAGGGGCTGCCCGGGCGGATGTACTACTTCTCGCAAAAGGCCGACGGCTTTGCCGTCTTTGCCGCCCTGGCCGATGACGCCATCCGCACCGTTGCGGGGCCGCTGCGGGTGCCGGAGGAACTGCCTCCCCGCCGTGCCCTGTTCGAGCATATCCTGCCCGATATTGCCGCCGAGCTGCGGCTGCCCAAGGACGCCGGCTACGACGACCTGCTGCTGGCCCTGCTGGAGCACCGTGCCGAGCAGTTAGGGGTAGGGCGGTTCCGGTGGTACACCCCCGCCGAGCTGCAAACCATCATCGCCGAGCAATCCCCCCTGCTGCCGGAGGAGCCCCGCCGCCGCCGGCTGCGCTCCCGCCCGGAGGAGGCCGCCGAGCTGCTGGCTGCGGCGCTGCCCGTCCTGGGAAAATAAGTGGTTTTGATGCACTTTTCTCCCCGTTTTGCCCTTATTTTGTGCGATAGGGAGATTTCGTGCAGGATATCTTGCATTCCCGGCCAAAAGGACTATAATACCTATACTTTGTAGAATGATATTTTGCCGGAAAAGGAGCTGTTGTGCCCTTGGCTACTGCACGCCATAAATATGAAATAGATATGTGTACCGGCAGCCTGCCGCAGAAGATCCTGCTGTTCTCTCTGCCGCTGATGGCCACCGGCATTTTGCAGCTGCTGTTCAATGCCGCCGATATCATTGTCGTCGGGCGGTATGTAGGCAGCCATGCTCTGGCCGCCGTCGGTTCCAACGGCTCCATCATCAATCTGATCGTCAACCTGTTCATGGGCATTTCCATCGGCGGCAGCGCCGTCATTGCCCAGCACTACGGCGCCGGCCAGTATGAGGACGTTTCCGAGGCAACCCACACCTGTATGCTGGTGGGGCTCATCAGCGGGTTTGTGGTCATGGTCATCGGCGTTGTCTTTACCCCGGCCATCCTGCGGCTGATGGACACCCCCGAGGACGTGCTGCCGCTGGCGGTTCTGTACCTGCGCATCTACTTTTTGGGGATGCCCGGCAGCATGGTGTATAATTTCGGTGCGGCGGTGCTGCGCGGCATCGGCGATACCCGCCGGCCGCTGGTGTTCCTGTTTATTTCCGGCATCGTCAATGTCGCCCTGAATCTGCTGCTGGTCATTCAGTTTAATTTAAGCGTCGCCGGTGTCGGCATCGCTACGGTGGCTTCACAGTATATCTCCGCCGGGCTGGTGCTGTGGTGTATGCTGAAAACCGACGGCTGCTACCACATCATCCCCCGGCAGCTCAAGCTCCACCGGGATAAGCTCATCCGTATCCTGCAGATCGGCGTACCGGCCGGCCTGCAGGGGGCTATCTTCTCCATCTCCAATGTCCTGATCCAGTCCTCCATCAATTCCTTCGGCAGTAACGTCATGGCAGGCAATGCCGCCGCCGTCAATATCGAGGGCTTTGTCTTTACCAGCTGCAATTCGGTGGCGCAGGCCTCCCTTACCTTCACCAGTCAGAACCTGGGCGCCGGGCTGTACAAGCGGCTGCGGGGCATCACCATATGGTGCCTGGTGCTGGGTGTGCTGCTGGCGGAGCTGACCGGCTTTTTGGCCTACGGCTTCGGCAATCCGCTGCTTTCCTTCTATAATAAGGATGCCGAGGTCATCTCGATGGGCATGATCCGTTTGATGCTTGTGGGCACCACCTACGGACTGGATGCCATTATGGATGTTCTGGCGGATATCATCCGCGGGATGGGCAGCTCCATCCTGCCCATGATCGTCACCCTGATCGGGGCGTGCGGCTTCCGTGTGGTGTGGATCTACACCGTTTTTGCCGCCAACCACGACCTGCGGGTGCTGTATATCTCCTATCCCATCAGCTGGATTCTGACCTCACTGACCCACGCCGTCTGTTATTTTATCGTCAAGCGCCGCCGACTGCGCGGCCTAATGGAGGGAGTGCCGACCGTATGACTTCTGTCAAGCTGACCGCCCTGTTCCTTGCGCTGCTGCTGGCTGTTTCCCTTGCCGCCTGCGGCAATCCCATCCGGGATGTCGTCATCGGGAAAGACCCTGTCATCACCCCGACCCCCGACCCCGAGCCCGACCCGACCCCCGACCCCGAGCCGGCGGAGACCGAGTCCGCGCGCCGCGCCCGTCTTATCAAAAAGATGGAGGATATTTTTTGTGCGGCGGAGCCGATGGAGAATTACAGCTTTACCTTGAACGACCCGGTAACGGTGGACGGCCGGGAGTATTACTACGGGGTGTGGCACCGCACCATCACCGACTATGATACCCAGTCGCAATACCTTTCCACCGTCGCGGAGTTTTTCATCACCCCGGACGGCGAGGAGTGCTACATCGGCTACTACTACCCCGCCAATGAGGGCAACGGCGCAACGGTGGTCCTCACCCCCGGCAATATCTTCGAGGAGATCAATAACGCATGACCCCCGCCCCTGCTCCGGCAGGGGTTTTTTACGTCCCGCCGCCGTGTTAAAATTTGTTGCTTGCGCCCTTTCCCCGGCTGTGCCATAATAGCAGGAGAACCCCGAAGGAGGGAGACCCGTGTTAGGTGAAAATATCAAGGCGCTGCGGAAGGCCCGGGGGCTTTCCCAGCAGGAGCTGGCCGGGCGGCTGCATGTGGTGCGACAGACGGTGAGCAAATGGGAGCAGGGGCGCTCCGTGCCGGACGCCGACCTGCTGGTGCAGCTGGCGGACTGCCTGGGTGTGCCGGTGGAGGAGCTGCTGGGTACTCCTACCCCGGAAAGCATCACCCCCAAGGCGCCGCAGGCGGTACTGGCGGATAAGCTGGGGGCGCTGACCGGCCAGCTGGCAGAGCAGAATAACCGTCGCCGCCGTTTTTGGAAATGGGTGGCCATTGCCGCCGGGGCGGCCGGCCTGCTGATGCTGCCGCCGCTGTTTCTCTCCCTGTGGATGCTTGGAGTCGGGCTGCCCTCCGGCACAAGCATCGGTACCGTCGGCGGGGCGGATGGCCCCACCGCGATTTTCGTGACCGGCAGCTTCCCGTGGGGGCTGCTGCTGGCTCTTTTCGGTTGTATCGCATTGGTCGTACTGGGCATCATAATGAGCCGCCGGCCGGAATAAGGAGGAACCCATGAAAAAACTGTTTGCGCTGATTTTGGCAGTCGTACTGCTGCTGCCCGGCTGTGGCACCACCGCCCGGAAGTATTACATTGAGGGGAAGGACTGGCAGATCGTCACGGTGCAGTCCGTCGAGGACGGCCGGGTGCTTTGGGTCGGGGACGGGCGGCAGGACGCCTACCCCGATACCGAGGTGATCGCGCTCTCCTGCAAGGCAGAGGGCGGCCGACTGGTCTTTACCACGGCAGACCAAACCCACGAGGGCAGCTACGCCCTGCAGCAAAGCGACGACAACGCCGCCATTTATACCGTCACCGTCGGGGAGGAGACCGGCCCTGCCGCTGTTTCGGTCACCACCTATGGGGACGGCCGGGCGAGGCAGACCTTGGTCATGCAGCTGGGCGGGTATTCGCTGTATTTTGCCCCTGCGGCTTGAGGGTTTGCGGGGCCTGCAAAAGGCGAAGGCACCGGGGCGCAGCCCCGCCCGCCGCAGGCGGGCGCCACGAGCGAAGCTCGTGGGTTCCGGCGAAGCCGGAACGGGCTGCGCCCCTGCCCCTGCCTTCCCTCTGCACTTTCCCGTCCCGCTGCTTTTGCGGCTCCCCGCCCTGCCCCTATTCTGCCACCTGCCGCATCCGGGAACCGGGCGCAGCCCGGCCGCCCGTAGGGCGGCCCTGCGGACGAAGTCCGCAGCGGCGCGCTCCGCGCGCCGGGGCTGCGCCCTCCCCTACTCACTATTCTCGTATTTTTCGCCTAAATTCTACAATATGTATATCAATCCCGCAAAAAATCCCCCACCGGCATCACCTTGGATGAACCGATGGGGGCTTTTTATCTATCCTTACTTATTGAGGTCAGGGGCGGAAACGGGCGGGCGGCGGAAGTGGGAGTGCTGCTCGAAGGCATAGGCAATCTCGATGAGCTTCGCCTCGCTCCACGGACGGCCGATGATCTCCATGCCGACCGGCACGCCGATGGGTGCGTTCTCATCGGGGGCAAAGCCGGCGGGCACCGCAATGGAGGGGAACCCGGTGGAGGAGCACAGCACGCCGTTGCGCTGCTGCTGGTTTTCACCGATCTTGCAGACGAGCTGCTGCTGATGGGGGTAAACCATCGCGTCCAGATTCAGGTCGGCCATAATCTTCAGCACATGGGTGCGCACGCCGATCTTGTTGTACATCTTCTCCAGATAACGGGGAGAGCCGACCTCACGGGTCATGGCGTCCCGCATATTGCTTTCGCTGAAGGGATGGAACAGGCCCTGCTCCAGAATCTCCGCCATGCTGTGGATCTTCCAATCGGCGGGCAGAGTGGCCAGGTAGCCGTCCAGGTCATGCTGGAAGTCATCCAGATGCACCGAAACCTCGCTGGTCAGCCACGGCTGGTCGATGTTATCGGTGACGGGAACCAGCGTAGCGCCGTTCTCCTCAAAGACCTTCAGGGCATTGCGCACCACCGCGTTGGTGGAAGCGTTGATCTCCTCCTTGCCGAACAGGCTTTCCAGCACGCCGATGCGGCGTCCCTTCATGCCGTCCGCCTTCAGGTGATCCATATAGCATTCCTCATGGCCGACGCTCCATGCGGTCTCGGCGTCGTCGGGGTCATATCCCTTGATGACATCGAGGCAGCGGACGGCGTCCTCCACGGTGCGGCAGATGGGGCCTGCGGTATCCTGCGTCAGGGAATAGGGCACGATGCCCGCACGGGAGACCAGGCCGATGGTGGGACGGATCCCGACCAGGCTGTTGGCAGAGGAGGGGGAACGGACGGAATTGATGGTATCGGTACCCAGCCCGATGATGCCGATATTGCAGGCGATGGAGGCGCCGGTGCCGCCGGAGGAGCCGCCGGGGGTGCGGGTGGGGTCATAGGGGTTTACCGACTGCCCCATTACCGAGCTGATGGTCTCGCCCCAGATGGCGAATTCGTGCAGGTTGGTCTTGGCCAAAATCAGCGCGCCGGACTCCCGCAGCTTTTTGGTCACAAAGGCGTCCTTATCCGGTACCCAGCCCTCCAGCGCAATGCTGCCGGCGGTGGTGGGCATATCGGTGGTATTGAAGTTATCCTTCAGCATCACGGGGATGCCGTGCAGGGGGCCGCACAGGGCGTGGTGCTCCTTCACATAGGCATCAAAAGCATCCGCCTCCTCCAGCGCCTTGGGGTTGACATAGATGATGGAATTGATGGCGGGGCCCTCGTGGTCATACGCCTTGATGCGTGCGAGATAATCCTCGCACAGCTCGCGGCAGGTCAGCGTGCCGTCCAGGTAGGCGGCGTGGACCTTCGCCACGGTGGTCTCCATAATGTTAAATTTGCTCATGGGGCAACTCCTTCCTTTTTCCCACGGTGAGTATTTCTCCTGCTCACCCATTTTGTTACCTCCATTATAAGCCTCCCAAATGCCCCCGTCAACGGCTTTTTGCCCCCTTGTGGCCGTTCCACAAGCCGCCGCTTTCCCGCACGCCCGCCCTTTGTTTCCTGCCCCTAACGCCCGCCCCCTGCAAGCCGCAAACAAGGGCGCAGCCCGTTCCGGCTTCGCCGGAACCCACGAGCGAAGCTCGTGGCGCCCGCCGCAGGCGGGCGGGGCTGCGCCCTCCCCTGCTCCCTGCTCCTGCCCCTCTCCCCGTTGCCACGGCATGAAATGTGTGGTAGAATGAAAAGCAGGGCAGGTTCCCTTTGCAGGCGCCTGCCGATGGCGCATTACCGGAAGCGGCCGTCTGCCGCCCTGCCGTGCGGCGCCGCATATACCCTCTCATCGAGGTGACCGGATATGGCAAAGAAAATGATACCGGCTGCCGTGCTCTCTCTGGCGGGGACAGCCGTTTTTACCGTTTTATATATGAAAACCGCCGGCGGGCTGCTGCTTTCCCTTGCCATTACCTTCGGGACGGTTTCTTATCATTTCGTCATGCGTCTGCTGGTCGGGCTTTCGTTTCAGGCCGTGATGCAGAACCGGGCGGATTACGGCAGGCGATGGTACCGGGTCGGCAAACGGGAAATGGCGGTATATGAGGCGCTGAAGATAAAGCGTTGGAAGCGCCGTATGCCCACCTATGACAATGCGCTGTTCAATCCGCAGCTGCACTCATGGGATGAGATCGCACAGGCCATGTGTCAGGCGGAGCTGGTTCACGAAACGATTGTGGTATTGGGCTTTCTGCCCATCGCCGGGGGGATTGGGTTCGGCGCCTATCCGGTATTTATTATCACCTCGGTGCTGGCCGCCGGCTATGACCTGCTGTTTGTGATGATGCAGCGGTATAACCGCCAGCGGGTCTTAATGTTGCTGGCGCACAAAAGCGCCTCGCCCGGCCGTACCACGCAAACCGCAGGATAAGCGGGCCGCCGTAAACCGAGAGGCATACCATCGGAGCATCAAAGCTTGCGGGAAGGACGGGTCGCGGCGGTTGGGGTGCGGGACTGTGACCGGCCGAAAGACGAGCCGCCGACCTTAAAGTATTTGCCGACCTGCCCCATAGTCCCCCTCCTATGAGGGGCAAGGAATTGGAGCGCCAAGGCTTGCGGAAAGGACGGGTCGCGGCGGTTGGGGTGCGGGACTATGATTGGCCGTGGAAGGCAGCCGCAGTCTATAAAGTATTTGCCGCCCTGCCCCATAGTCCCCCTCCTTTGAGGAGGGGACAGGGGTGGTGGTTCGCCGTTCTGCGCTCCAGCGCAGCGGCGATAAAAATGCGCCGCAGGCTCTTTTTAAGCCCATCTGCGTGCAGTACGGATTTGGATTTTTCGTGACCGAAAAATCTAAATCCGTATCCAGCGCAGCAGGGCGACCGGGTTTTCAGGGCGCAGCCCTAAACCGCTTTTGCATCCTTTTGTCGGCACAAAAGGATGCCCCCGCCGGGCAGGCGTGCTAATTAAGTCCTTTATAAGACTTGCCCCGCCGGAGGCGAGAAGAAACCAAGCCATATCCACCCGCCGTCAGGCGATAACAAATTATTTCATACCCCGCCGACAGGCACCCGCACCCCACCCCTCAACCACCCAAAATCCCCCAGCACCTCCCATTTCCCGCCACCATCGCATATGCGTGCGTATGCGCGCGGGCGCCGCCCGCCACCCCGGCCCACGCACGCAGGCGACCCCCGCCGAAAATTCCTCCCCCAACTGTGAATATTCCTTAAAATTTACGGTCTTGTTATTGACGAACAAGCGTTCTTGTGGTACGATATAGGATGAATCATTATGGGCAGTCATGCCCTGATGCAAAAAATACCGGCTGCGGGAAAGGGGGCTTTCGTCATGCGGATCATGGGGGTGGACCCCGGCTACGCCATCGTCGGCATCGGCCTTTTGGATTACGATAACGTCCGGTTTTCGCTGGTGGAATACGGCGCCATCACCACCCCGGCCGAACTGCCCTTTGAAACCCGCCTGCGGCAGATCTACGATGACATGACGGAGCTGCTGACCCGCTACCGCCCCGACGCCGTCGCAATGGAGCAGCTGTTTTTCACCACCAACCGCACCACTGCCATTGCCGTGGCGGAGGCCAGAGGGGTGCTGCTGCTGGCGGCGGAGCAGCAGGGGGTTCCGGTGTTCAGCTACACGCCGCTTCAGGTCAAATCGGCGGTGGTGGGCTACGGCAAAGCCGAAAAGGAACAGGTGATGGAAATGACCCGCCGCCTTTTGCACCTCAAAGCAGTCCCCCAGCCCGATGATGCCGCCGATGCTTTGGCCATTGCCATCTGCCACGGGCACAATGGCAGCAGCCGCCTGCCCACCGCAGCCTTGGCAGAAATCCGGGGCGGCAACCGCCGGGGCAGACCCATCACCTACAAGGAGAAAAAACCATGATTTACAGCATCACCGGGCTGCTGCGGCAGGTAGCGCCCACCTACTGCGTTATTGAAGCCTGCGGCGTCGGTTACCAATGCTCGGCTTCCACCTACACCCTGTCCAGTCTGCCCGGCCGCGGCCAGGAGGTTACCCTGCTGACCCATTTGTGGGTCAAGGAGGACGGCATGGAGCTGTTCGGCTTTTCCACCGAGCAGGAAAAGCATTGCTTCCGGCTGCTCATCGGGGTTTCGGGGGTCGGCCCCCGGGTGGCGCTTGCCATCCTCTCCGATGCCGCCCCCGACCGGCTGATGCTTTCCATTGCCGCCGGGGACGCCAAAGCCCTGACCAGAGCGCAGGGGGTCGGCGCAAAGCTGGCCCAGCGCATCATTTTGGAACTGCGGGATAAGGTCACCGATGAGGACATCGGCAGCTCCTTCGGTGAGGAGCAGGGCACCATCGCCGCCCTTGGGGAAAGCGCCAAAAATACCGCCAAAAGCGAAGCCATCAGTGCGCTGGTGGCGCTGGGCTACGGCCAGACCGATGCCGCTGCCGTCATCGCCCCGATGGAGGAAAGCCTTGCGGTGGATGAGCTGATCCGCCGCGCCCTTAAAACCTTTACCCGCGGCAAATAACCACTGATCATTCGCTGCAGAGGGCCGGTTCGGCCCGCAGGGCAAACCGTCCTGCGGACGGTTTCGGCGGCTTCGCCGCCTGCGGCCGCCTCCGGCGGCCGGCCCTGCGGGCCTTCCGGGCCCGGCATTCGCCGGGCCCCCCCGGCGGCCCCGCCCCCTTCGCCGGCCGGTACAGAAGCAGAGATGCGGGGCGCAGCCCGCCCCGCCCTGCGGGCGGGGCAAGCGGACTGCCGTCCGCTTCGGCGGCCG
>OLYM01000312.1_pt1 | contig 19879 bp, 15 predicted proteins | sample 1673691 | NCBI WGS metagenome assembly OLYM01 (sample SAMEA103958123, study PRJEB25191) | human gut metagenome | reverse complement strand
CGTTATTCTGGTAGTTCGTGTTCGTCTCAGACACACTGGAACTTGTGTAATCATTATCTTCCATCACATAAGTCGTATCGTCGTCATTGGAATCGGTTCCCGGTGTTGCCGCTGCTCCACCGACTGCATTCGATTCATATTCACTCTTTGAGCCAACCATACCATTGGTCTGTCCATCCGGCGCATAATATTCATGTGTGGATTCTGTGGTCTGGGTCCATCCGGAAGTTCACATTGACTGCATTTGCCATTTTAATACACCTCCTTCTTGATTCTATTATATGCGTCTGTAATGAAAAATGCAAGAACTTTCGTTACATGATAAATGAATAACGAGAAATCTCTTGAAGAATTTGAGAACACGCCGTATAATTGAAGCGCAAAAGAGGAAATGAAAGATGAACGACTTTCAACCAAATCAGGATATCTGCCTTGTACCTTATTACCCAGCCTATGAAATTGCCCTTCCGTGGTATCAGGACGCAGAAACGTTTGTTTATACTTTAGAATGAAAAGGAGGCCCCTATGACCAATCTGACTTTAGACGAAAAGAAAGCCCTGATCCGGATGGCGCTGGAAGCCCGGGAGCAGGCCTATGCGCCCTACTCCGACTTTATGGTGGGTGCTGCCCTGCGGGCCGAAGATGGCCGCATCTTCACCGGCTGCAATGTGGAAAACGCCGCTTTCACCCCCACCAGCTGCGCTGAGCGTACGGCCCTGTTCAAGGCGGTGAGCGAGGGCGTGACCCGCTTCACTGACATTGCCGTGGTGGGTTCCCGCCGCGGCGAGGTGAACAAGCAGATCACCTCACCCTGCGGGGTCTGCCGTCAGGCACTGTTTGAGTTCGGCGGACCGGAGCTGAATGTCATCATGGCAAAGACCCCCGATGATTTCATCGAGCGCAGCATGGAGGAGCTGCTGCCCTTCGGCTTTGGCCCCTCCAACGTGGCGGGCAACAAAGCCGTGGAAGGGTGAGGCGGGAAGCGGATATTTTGCCAAAATTGGTGAAGCAGTACGACTTTTACGCGAATTTTACAAAAAATCTGTAAAGATTTTGTAATCGGAAATGCCTTGCTTTCCTCACATGACCCGGCTATACTTGGGTCAGTAAATGTGCAAGTGTGCGCATTCCCTTTTTAAAGCGCAATTTTTAATGTATAAAAAGGAGAGTTTTCTTATGATGATTTCTCGTCGTAACTTCCTGGCTGTGGCTGGCGCTGCAGCTGCTGCCGCTGCTCTGACCGCCTGCGGTGGTTCTTCCTCTTCCACCAGCACCGCTTCTTCCACTGCTTCTTCTGCAGCTTCTGAGGCTGGCTCCGAGGCTGCCAGCAAGATCACAAAGGTCGCTCTGACCTGCGATACCGGCACGATCGATGACGAGAGCTTCAACCAGGCTTGCTGGAGCGCTGTTTCCAGCTACATGGGCGATGACTGCCAGTACTACATCCCCGAGGCTGACGCTTCCGATGAGGATCGTGAGACCATGATCCGTCAGGCTGTCAACGACGGCGCTGAGGTCATTGTCTGCGTCGGCTACCTGTATGGCGCTTCTCTGGCATGGGCTGCTGAGCAGTACCCCGATGTCAAGTTCATTGCTATCGATGTCACCCAGGGCGATATCGGCACCGATGAGATCCCATCCAACTGCTACTGCATCACCTTCAAGGAGGAGCAGGCAGGCTATCTGGCAGGTTACGCCATTGCCAAGGACGGCAAGACCAAGCTGGGCTTCCTGGGCGGCATGGCTGTTCCCGCTGTCATCCGTTACGGCTACGGCTTTGTGCAGGGCGCTGATGCTGCTGCTCAGGAGCTGGGCCAGAACATCGACATCAACTATTTCTACGGCGGCCAGTTCTACGGCGATGCCAACATCACCTCCCGTATGGAGGGCTGGTACTCCAACGGCACTCAGGTCGTCTTTGCCTGCGGCGGCGGCATCTATACCTCCGCTGTTGAGGCTGCCCTGAAGAACAACGGCTACGTCATCGGCGTTGACGTTGACCAGAACTACATCGGCGCAAACGGCGTTGCTGATGGCACCTATGCTTACAACCCGTTCATCACCTCCGCCATGAAGGGCCTGTCCGAGGCTGTTTCTACTTCTCTGTCCGACATCGAGGCAGGCGAGTGGAGCACCATCGCAGCAACCAACGGCAACTTTGGTCTGGAGGACGGCGATTACATCGGCCTGCCCACCGATGAGGACAGCTGGAACTTCGAGACCTTCACGGTTGAGGAGTACGAGGAGCTGAAGCAGAAGATCGCTTCCGGCGAGATCGTTGTTGACAACAGCTCTGACGACGCTACCAAGCCCACCGTCAGCGAGTTCACCACCGTCAACTACATCCAGTAATCAGAAACTTCCCGGGCGGGACGCTCTGCAAAGGGCGTCCCGCCTTTTTTGTATGCTTTTTCAAGACGAGGAAGGGATGTTCGTCGAAATGCACAAAAGTAATACTTATGATACAGCAAAACACTAAATTTTCAAAAAGAAGTGTGCAAAACAGCAAAAATACGGTATAATGGGCATTACAATAGTATAAGTGTCGTTTGGACACGAAAGGAGAGTGAGCAGATTGGCAGAGGATTTTGTGATCGAGATGCTCCATATCACCAAGGAGTTCCCGGGCATCAAGGCAAACGACGACATTACCCTGCAGCTGCGCAAAGGTGAGGTCCATGCCCTGCTGGGCGAGAACGGCGCAGGCAAAAGTACCTTGATGAGCGTGCTGTTCGGCCTGTATCAGCCGGAAGAGGGCATCATCAAGAAGGACGGCCAGGAGGTCAAGATCAACGACCCCAACGACGCCACGGCGCTTCACATCGGCATGGTGCACCAGCACTTCAAGCTCATCGACGTGTTCACCGTGCTCGATAACATCATCCTCGGCGCGGAGGATACGAAGCTCGGTTTTCTGGAAAAGAAGACCGCCCGCAAAAAGGTGCAGGAGCTTTCCGACCGCTACGGTCTGAAGGTCGACCTGGACGCGAAGATCGAGGACATCACCGTCGGCATGCAGCAGCGCGTAGAGATCCTGAAAATGCTCTACCGCGACAACGAGATCCTCATCTTTGACGAGCCGACCGCCGTGCTCACACCGCAGGAGATCGAAGAGCTCATGCAGATCATGCGCGGGCTGACGAAAGAGGGTAAGAGCATCCTCTTTATCTCCCACAAGCTCAACGAGATCATGGAGGTCTCCGACCGCGTGACCGTTCTGCGCAAGGGCAAGTATATCGGCACCGTCAACACGAGCGAAACGACGCAGGAAGAGCTCTCCCGCATGATGGTCGGCCGCCCGGTGCAGCTCGTGGTGGACAAAACGCCCGCCAAGCCCGGCGAGCCGGTACTGGAGGTCGAGAATCTCACCGTACCGTCGCAGCTGCACAAAAATGACGCCGTGAAGAACGTATCGCTCACCGCGCGGCGCGGCGAGATCGTCTGCATCGCCGGTATCGACGGCAACGGCCAGAGCGAGTTTGTCTACGCGCTCACCGGTCTCGAGAAGGCGACCGGCGGCAAGATCACGCTCTGCGGCAAGGACATTACCCACGCCTCCATCCGCCAGCGCTCGCTCACGGGCATGAGCCACATTCCGGAGGATCGCCACAAGCACGGTCTGGTGCTTGACTATACGCTCGAGCAGAACCTTGTTTTGCAGCGCTATTTTGAGCCGCAGTTCCAGCACGGCGGCTTTATCCGCTTTGACGAGGTGCGCAAATACGCCGACAAGCTGATCGAAGAATACGACATCCGTTCCGGCCAGGGCCCGGTGACGGTCGTGCGCAGCATGTCCGGCGGCAACCAGCAGAAGGCCATCGTCGCCCGCGAGATCGACCGTGAGATGCCGCTGATCGTTGCGGTGCAGCCGACGCGCGGTCTCGACGTCGGCGCCATTGAGTACATCCACCGCCAGCTCGTCCACGAGCGCGACGAGGGGAAAGCCGTCCTGCTCGTATCGCTCGAGCTTGACGAGGTCATGAACCTCTCCGACCGCATCCTTGTGATGTATGAAGGCGAGATCGTCGGCGAATTCGATCCGAAGAAAGTTTCCGTGGAAGAGCTCGGCCTTTATATGGCCGGCGCGAAGCGGCAGGATACGGAGGGAAAGAAATGAACGAAGAAAAAACCTCCTTCTGGAAAAAGGACAGCGTGCGCTCGGTCATCGCGTCACTGCTCTCCATCCTCATCGGCCTGCTGGCCGGTACGCTGCTCATTCTGATCGTCGGCTGCACGAACAAGTCCCTCGGCTTCCAGAGCGCATGGGAGGGCATCCGGCTCGTATTCTTCGGCCTTTTCAGCACCGGGCGTGACGCCACCGGCGCACTGACGTTCGGCTTTAACCCCGCGAGCATGGGCAACATGCTCTTCCGCGCCATGCCGCTGATCCTCACGGGACTCTCGGTGGCGACGGCGTTCAAGACCGGCCTTTTCAACATCGGCGCGCCGGGACAGTATCTCGCCGGAACGTGCGCCACGCTTTTCATCGCGCTGAGCATTCCGTCCGAGCAGGTTTCCCCCGTGATCATCTGGCTGCTGGCGTTCCTCGGCGGCATGGCGGCGGGCGCGCTCTGGGGCTCGATCCCCGGCCTGCTCAAAGCGCTGCTGAACATCAACGAGGTCATCGCCTGCATTATGACCAACTGGATCGCGGCGAACATCGTCACATGGCTCTTTGATATCAGCAATCTCAAAAACATGGTGGAGAACACGAAGTCCGGCTATATTTACAAGACGACGTTCAACAACGTTGCCACATCCAAGTTCGGACTCGACAAGCTCTTCCCCGGTTCGCAGGTCAGCGGCGGTATTCTGATCGCCATCGCTCTGGCGATCGTCATTTACATCGTTCTCACAAAAACGACGTTCGGCTACGAGCTGCGCGCCTGCGGCGCCAACCGCCACGCGGCGCGCTACGCCGGTATCCACGACAAGCGCAACATCGTTCTCTCCATGGCGATCGCGGGCGCGCTCGCTGGCGCCGCCGGTTCGCTCTACTATCTTGCGGGCAACACGGAGTTCTACTGGAACACCTACCAGACGCTTCCCGCCGCGGGCTTCAACGGCATCGCCGTGGCGCTGCTCGCCGTGAACAACCCCATCGCCGTGATCTTCACCGGCTGCTTTATGTCCATTCTGGACATCGCCGGTATGCAGATCACGAACCTGACCGCCTACAACGAGTACATCACCGACGTTATCATCGCCGTGATCGTGTATATGGCGGCGTTCTCGCTGGTCATCAAGATGTGGATCAGCGGACGGAAAAAGAAAAAACCGGCGCACACGGAGACCGCTGAATCGACGGCGGAACCGGCAGTACCGCAGGACGAGACCGGCGCCGGAGTCCTCCCGGCGGCGGAAGGAAAGGAGGCGCAGGAGTAATGTCTTTTCTCATTCGGCAGACACTCATTTATGCGATCCCCCTGATGATCGTGGCGCTTGCGGGCATTTTTGCCGAGCGCAGCGGCATCATCAACCTCGCGCTTGAAGGCATTATGATCTTCGGCGCGTTCATCGGCGTGCTGTTCGTGCGCATTCTGCAGGCCACCGGCTGCTTTGACGCGGCCAAGGCCGCGGGCGACTGGATGGCGCTGCAGGGCTACATGTTCCTGACGATGCTCGTTGCGGCGGCGCTCGGCGCGGTGTTCTCGCTGCTGCTGGCGTTCGCGGCGATCAACCTCAGGGCCGACCAGACCATCGGCGGCACGGCGCTGAACATGCTCGCTCCCGCGCTGGTGCTGTTCCTCATCCGCGTCATCGCCAACCAGAACACGCTGCAGATGCTCTCCGGCGACAGCGCGAGCTGGTTTATGGTCAAGAAAACGACGCTCGGCTTTGACCGCGGCGCGGATATCGGCTTCCTCGGCGAGACGTTCCTGCACAAGGTCTATTTTGCAACGTATATCTGCATTCTGATCTTCGTCATCCTCTCCGTCATTCTCTATAAAACGCGCTTTGGTCTCCGGCTGCGCGCGTGCGGCGAAAACCCGCAGGCGGCGGCATCGCTCGGCATCAACGTGGTCAAAATGCGCTACGCCGGTGTGACGATCTCCGGCGCGCTCGCGGGCATGGGCGGCTTTGTTTATGCCATGACGACGGCCAACTGCAGCTCGAACGGCGACGTGGCGGGCTTCGGCTTCCTCGCACTCGCGGTTATGATCTTCGGCAACTGGAAGCCGCTGAACGTTGCGGGCGGCGCGCTGCTGTTCGGCCTCTTCAAGTGCATCGCGGCGTCGTACTCCACACTGGACATCAACGGCGACGGCATCTACTGGCTGAACACCATCGGCCTGAACGGCCACTTCTACCGGCTGCTGCCGTATCTCATCACGCTCATCGTGCTCGCGTTCACCTCCAGAAGCTCCCGCGCCCCGAAGGCCGAGGGCATCCCCTACGACAAGGGTACGCGCTGATGGCGGAGAAAGCAAACAGCGCCGCGCTGCCGGACATTCTGGTCGTCGGCATTGCCGGCGGCTCCGGCGGCGGAAAAACGACGCTCACGAGCAATCTCATCCGGCGCTTCGGCGACAAGGTGTGCATCGTCCACCACGACAATTACTACCGCGCGCACGACGATCTCACCTACGAGGAGCGCACCAGACTCAACTACGACTGCCCCGAGGCGTTCGAGACCGAAATGATGATCGAGCATCTGCGCCTTCTGAAGCAGGGACGCTCGATCCACTGCCCGGTGTACGACTTCAAGGTGCATAACCGCAGCGGCGAGACCATCGAGATCGAGCCGCGGCCCGTGATTCTGGTCGAGGGCATATTGATCTTTGCCGATCCGGCGCTCTCCGATCTCATGGACATCCGCGTATTTGTGGATGCCGACGCCGATGTGCGCCTTGCCCGGCGCGTGCTGCGCGATACCGAAAAGCGCGGCCGCACGGTGCGTAGCGTTGTGGAGCAATGGCAGAACACCGTAAAGCCCATGCACGAAAAGTACGTGGAGCCGTCGAAGAAAAACGCCGACATCATCGTGCCGCAGGGCGGCAAAAACCCTGTGGCGCTTGATCTCATCGTAGGCCGCATCCAGCGGCATCTCGACGAGAATGCATAAGGAAAGAGCCTCTCTTTATACAAGGGAGGCTCTTTTCATGGGTCCTGTCTGACGAGGAAAGATTTGTCTCGGCGGGCGGAGCAGAGCCCCGCCCCTACTCTCGACGGGCGGAGCAGAGCCCCGCCCCTACAGAAGATCGGAACTGCGCCCGGAACGAAACCGCGGGCAAAAAACTGCCCCTCTTCCAAACGGAAGAGGGGCGATCTGCTGTTCGGATCACTGCCGGTCGCGCTTGCCGAAAACGGAGAGCACGTACAGAAGAAAGCGGAGGAAATACACGAACGATGTGAGCAGCGACGCGAGATACGTGAGCGCCGCGGCGGAGAGGACATTTTTGGCCGCGGGCAGCTCGTCCTCCGCGATCACGCCCGCGGCGAGGAGCATTTCCCCCGCGCGGCGGGAGGCGTCCAGCTCCACGGGCAGCGTGACGAGCGAGAAGAGAAACGATCCGCCGTAGAGCACGACGCCGACCATGGCGACATAGAAGCCTGTGTCAGGGTTCGCCGTGCGGACGTAGGTGTCGAGCAGGATGCCGATGAGCACGAGCGGCATGGCGAGCCGCGAGCCGAAATTCACGACCGGCACGAGCGCCGTGCGCACGCGGTAGGGGCCGTAGCCCTCCTTGTTCTGCATCACGTGGCCGATCTCATGCGCGGCGACCGCTGTGGCGGCGACGGAGCGGCTGTCCGCGGTGCCCGTCGAGAGATTTACGATGCTCTGGTTCGGGGCATAGTGGTCGGTCAGCTCGCCGGAAACGCGGCCGAGAGCGATGTCGTATACGCCGTTCATGCGCAGCAGCCGTTCGGCAGTCTCGCGGCCGGAAAGCCCGCTGCGGCAGGGCACGCGGCTGTACGCCGAGTACGCGCTCTTCACCTTGCCGCCTGCGATCATCGAAAACACCATGCACGCGAGCAGGGCGAGAATAAATACAAGATAATCGGAAAGATACATATAGACTCCTTTCTTATAGGGCTTGCAGGCGCTCGATGCGCCCGGAATACCAGCCGGAAACGCCGTTTTTCTTGATCCAGTATCCGCGGTCGGTCTCGCGCACGATGCTGAGAGTTTCGCCCGGCGCGATGGCGGGGCGGTAGTCGGTCACGTCGTTCACGCGCAGCACGCCTTTGGATTCATAGAGAAAGTCCGTCGGCACGTCCATGACGTACCCCGTGCGGATGTGCCGGATGCGGCACCATTCGCGCCCGAGCTCAATGGGCTCCACGGCGTTGTCGCCCCAGCGGATGTAGGCCGAGCGCGCGCTTTTTTTCTGCGCGTCGAGCGCGCGGCCGAGCGGGAACGGGTCATACCATTCGCTCGTGAATTTCCCGCGGCGAAGAATGAGCGCGTTGAGCTGCCCGTCGTCCTTGAGGACGCACCCGCCGTCGATGCTCGCAACGCGGCACGCCGGATCGACGACCGGCACGGCGGAGATGGTGTTTGTCCCATAGAGGCACACCGGCGTGTGGCCGGTGATGACCCATTTTTTAAAGTGCGGGCGGGCGGCGTAAAAGCTGTTGATCTTCATGCAGCGCCACGGCCCGGCGCTCTCGAGCGTTTCGCCGTGGGGAATGCCGCCGTGGACGAAGATGTATTTGTCACTCTCGAGCGCGAACGGCATGGCCCGGAGATATTCAAACTCCGGCGCGAACGCCTCGCGCAGCAGCGCCTTGAGCGCGGCGAGATCGGTGTCCGGAGAGAGCACTTCGCCGAGCTCGGCGCACATTTCGAGAATGAGGCCGCTTCGCGCCGTCGCCTTCTGGCGCAGGAGATGGGCGAGCGTCCGCACGTCCCATTCCATGTCGCACCCGTCCACCCAGAGATGCCAGAAATCGCAGTTGCCGAGCACCGGGTACACCCGGCACTTTTCCCGCAGCGCCATGGCGTACCGGAGCGTAGCGAGGCTTTCCGGCCCCTTTTCCACCAGATCGCCGAGCAGCACGAGCGAGTCGTCCGCGCGCAGATGGAGCTTTTCCACAAGACCGCGGAAATACGGGAGATTCCCGTGGATGTCCGATATGGCGATGATGCGCGAATGATCGTCAAACGTCGGATGCGCAACGGTATAGGTATTGTTAGGGTAAGCGGGATTATCGTAAAAATGCGTTACAAAGTCCATTCCATCACCAAGAGGTCGCCGAGCGCGCCCGCCTCCGTGCCGACGCGCACAAAGCCCGCCTTTTCGTAAAAGCCCAGCGCGGGGTTTTCCGGCGCGACGGTGAGACGCATGGCCCGCCGCCCAAGCTGGCGGAAGCGCATCGCCGCCGTGCCGACGAGCTGGATGCCGCAGTGGTGGCCGCGCAGCTCCGGCACAACGTACAAAAACGCGATCCAGCCGATGCCGCGCTCGCGGCCCCGGCGCTCGTCGAGCGTGAGGATCCCGGCAAATTCATTTTCAACCAGCGCCTCGGTGATGCACCCCGGCGCTTCGGCGCTGTGGAGCTGGGCACTGAGCCAGCACGCGGAGGCATTGAACCCCTCGGTCGTGCCGTGCGCGCCGCGCCAGGCGTCACGGTAGCAGGCAATGTAGCGCTCCTGCCCGGCATCAGGATCGAACGGGCGGTAGCGCAGATCATAGCAGCGCGGGCCGCCCGCCTTTCCGTTTTCCCGGAAGGGCGTATACGGCGGCGCGGGGAGATGCGTCGTGTCGTTCACGTAGATAACGGAGAACGTGTCGTTTTCAAAGCGCAGCAGCGTGACGGACGTGTTGTTCACGAGCGGGACGTCCTCGAAGATGCGCTCGCTCGGCACGCCGAGAATGCGCGCCAAAAAAGCGCGGATCGCCATGCCGTGGCACGCGACGGCGACGGTTTTTCCGTCGTTCGCGCGGGCAATGTCCGTCATGGCGGCTAGCATGCGCTCTTGCACCGCGGTGTGCGCCTCGCTGCCCGGCACATGCCAGCGGTCGGGATCGTGGAGAAACGCGCGCTTTAGCTCCGGTGATTCGAGATTCACCTCGCCCCAGGGGCGCATTTCCCACGCGCCGAAGCACATTTCAATGAGTCGCTTGTCCACAAAAACGGGGATGTCCCGCCCGCCAACGATGGCGGCGGCAGTTTCCTCCGCGCGGCGGAGAGGGCTGGTATATACGGCGGCGAGCGGCGTTTCGGCAAAGCGCTTCGTGAGATACGGAAGCTGCGCCTTGCCGTCCGCGGTGAGCTCCACGTCGGTCTGCCCCTGTACGCGGCGGAAGAGGTTGCCCTCGGACTGCCCGTGGCGGACAAGGAATATTTGGGTCATGTATTGCCACTCCTTCGGAAATGGGGTATAATATCAAGTCAATGTAAGTATACCACAGTCCGCCCCTGCGGGGCAAGACAACAGGCTGCGGAATTTGTCCGCGGTCATGGGAGGGCGTCGTGAAAACCGTACATCTCATCAGCGGCGGCGACGCCGGGGGGGCGCGCACCCATGTGCTCCGGCTGCTCGGCGAGCTGAACAAAACCGGCCGGGCGCAGCTTCTGTGTCTGGGCGGCGGCGCGCTGGCCGACGACGCGCGCGAGCGCGGCATCCCCTGCGAAACGCTCACCGGCGGTTTTTTTGCGCAGCTTCGCGCGGCGAAGCGATACATCCGCTCCGGCGGGTTCGATCTCGTCCGCTGCCACGGCAGCCGCGCCAATCTGACGGCGGCGCTGCTCCGCCCGTCCCTCGGCGTGCCGGTCGTATCGACGATCCACAGCGACCACCGGCTCGACTATCTGCACCGGCCCGCTGCCCGGCTTGTTTACGGCACGCTCAACGCTCTGGCGCTTCGGAAAATGGACGCGCTCGTGTGCGTGTCGGGCGCAATGCGCGAGAAGTATGCCGCCCGGAATTTCCGGCGCGGGAGGCTCTTTTCCGTTTATAACGGCGCGGATATGGATGCGCCGCGCTCAAAAATGCGCCGGGAGGATTTTCTTGCCGCGCACGGCATCCCCGCTGCGCCGGGCGATATTCTCGCGGGAACTGCCGCGCGGTTTGATGCGGTAAAAGACCTTTCCACGATGCTGCGCGGCTTTGCCGCCGCTGCAAAGGAGGAGCCGCAGCTCCGTCTCATTCTCGCCGGAGCGGGCGCGGAGGAGGAAATGCTCCGCGCGCTGGCAAAAGAGCTCGGCGTTTCCGACCGCGTCCATTTCACCGGCTGGCTCGATGATACGGAAGCTCTCTACGTGAGCCTGGATATCTGCCTTCTCACGTCGCTTTCCGAGACGTTTCCCTATGCGCTCACCGACGCGGCAAAATACCGCGTGCCGGTCATTGCGACCGCCGTCGGCGGCGTGCCGGAGCTTGTGGAAAACGGCGTTCACGGCCTTCTCATCGCCCCCGGCGATACCGACGCGCTTGCATCGGATATTTTGACGCTCTCGCGCGATCCGGCGCTGCGCGGAAAGCTCGGCACAGCGCTCCGCGACCGGACGGCAAAGGAGTTTTCCCTCTCCGCCATGGCGCTGCGCGAAAAAGAAATCTGCCGCGCCGTTCTCTCGCCCCGGCGGGAGCTCGTGATCGCCGGGGCCTACGGATGCGGCAACCGCGGCGATGAGCTGATGCTCGAAAATCTTCTGCGCGATGGGCGCGCCGCCGCGCCGGAATGCGCGGTCACGGTGCTCTCGCACCGGCCAAAGGAAACGGCGCGCCGGTTTGATGTTGACAGTTTGTATTATCTGAACGTTCCGGCGATCCGCCGAAGAATGAAGAGCGCCCGCGCGCTCGTCTTCGGCGGCGGGAATCTGCTGCAGGACGCGACATCCCGCCGGTCGCTTGTCTATTATCTCGCGCTGCTGCGAAAGGGAAAGCAAAGCGGCTGCCGCACGCTCCTGTACGGCGCGGGGCTTGGACCGCTCTCGCCGCGCGGCTGGGCCAAATGCACGGCGGCGCTGAACGAATGCGCCGATACGCTCGTCTTTCGGGAGAGGGAAAGCCTTGCCGCGGCAAGGAAGCACGGCATAAACGCTCCGGAGCTCATTCTCGGCGCGGACGGCGCGGCAGAAACATCCGTGTCCGCCGCGCCGCGGGAGAACGTCCTTTTCGTCTGCCCCCGGCGGGGCCGCGGCGCGCCGCCGTTTCCGGCGGAATATGCCCGCGCCGCCGCGGAGATCGCCGCAAAGCGCGGCTGGAAGCTGCGGTATATCGCCATGAACGTCCGGCAGGATCTGCCGCTCTGCCGCGCGCTGGTCTCGGAGACCGGCGGGGAAGCCGCCGCCGCGCCGGAGGATACCGCGGCGCTCACGCGCCTTTTCGCCTCGGCCCGGCTCACGGTATCGATGCGGCTGCACGCGCTCACACTCTCGTATCTTGCCGGAACACCGGCGTTCGGCATCGACGGTGACGGACGCATCGCCGCGTTTGCGAAGGAATGCGGCATACCGTACCGCACCGTGGAAGAATGCGGAGATATCGCCGTCGCGCTCGAAGAGGCGCTTACGGCGGAAACGCCGGACGCAGCCATATGGAACGAGCGGCTCGCGGCGGGACGCGCCGCGCTTGCCCGCGCGCTTCGCGCGCCGGAAAAGGAGAAAGAAAAATGATCTATACCGATCAGCACATTCATTGCCAATGCTCGCCGGATTCGCACACGCCGTTGCGCGAAATGGCAGCGGCGGCGCGAGACCACGGCATGAGCGCCGTGTGCTTCACCGACCATATCGACATGGATTTCGGCAATCTCGGCGATCTGCGCTGGGAGGCGCGGAAGGACATCCTGCGCGCGGCATGGGCGGATGTGCGGGCAAACCCCGTGGAGAGTATCACCGTCCGCTGCGGCATTGAGCTCGGCGAGGCGAACCATGACCCTGCCGCGGCGAAGGAAGCCGCGCTCGAACCGGGGCTGGACTTTGTTCTCGGCTCGCTGCACAATCTGCGCGGCAAGCCGGATTTCTATGAGTATCCGTACACGTCCGAGGAGCAGTGCGCGCAGCTCAACCGGGAGTATCTCGCGGAGCTCCTGGAGCTGACGGAGTTTCCGTACTTTGACACCATGGCGCACATCGGGTATACTTCCCGGTATATGCACCGCGACGGCTTTTCCGCCGAGATCACGGCGGAGGCATACCGCGACGAGCTCGCCGCGGTATACGAAGCGCTCATCGCGCAGGGACGCGGCATTGAGATCAACGTATCCGGCCTGCGCACCGGCCACACGAGCTACCCGAACGCCTCGGCGCTCGCGCTCTATTACGATCTCGGCGGCGAGATCATCACGCTCGGCAGCGACGCCCACACGCCGGAGGATGCCTCCATCGGCATCCGCGAGGGCGCGGAGCTGCTGCGGACGATCGGCTTTCGGTACTACACGGTGTTTGAACAGAGAAAGCCCACATTTCTATCGCTGGAATAAACAAAGGAGATAAACATCATGATCGTTATTGCATCTGACCACGGCGGCTACGCCCTCAAGCAGGAGCTGATGGCGCACCTGAAGGAAAAGGGCGTCGAGTTTGAGGATATCGGCACCTATTCCGAAGCGAGCTGCAACTATCCCGAATACGCCGAGCGCGCCGCGCGCGGCGTTGCGGAAGGGAAGTACGAAAAGGGTATCCTTGTCTGCGGCACGGGCATCGGCATGTCGCTCGCGGCGAACAAGATCCCCGGCATCCGCTGCGCGCTGCTGTCCGACTGCTTCAGCGCGGAGATGTGCCGCGCGCACAACAACGCGAACATGTGCGCGCTCGGCGGGCGTGTCACCGGTCCCGAGCTTGCCAAGCGCATGGTCGATCTCTTCCTCACGACGGAGTTTCTCGGCGGACGCCATGCTGACCGCGTGAATATGATCTCCGCGCTCGAAAACCATGATCGTTAAGGGCCACCGCGTATACCGCGGCCGCCGCGGCGCGGGGCGCAGCGGCTCTCCGGTGCTGCTCACGATCCTCGTGCTCGTGATTCTGGGGCTGCTGCTCGCGTTCTCGCTGCTGCCGGAATATGTTGTCTACCACCGCGACGGCGTGGAGATGGTCGTGCCGATGCTGCAGGAGGATGGGAAGGGTTACACCGTGGAGGGCATTTCCGCCCCCGTGCCCTATACCGGCGACGCTTCGGCCGCCATTCAGGTCGCCGAGCCGGATTATACCAACGTTTCGCTCGCAAGCAGCGCGGGGCTGCAGTATCTGACCGGATACTATGTCCCGTTCTCCAAGGTGAATGCCAACGGGCTGGAAACGGCGGTCAAGGAAGCCGAACGCAGCGGCGTGAAGGGCCTTGTGCTGGAAATGAAGGACGAAAGCGGCAAGCTCGCATGGATGTCCGGCGTGGCGACGGCGTCGTCCAACGCCGCGAACAGCACCTGGGACCCGACGGCGTATCTGAGCGAGCTCAAGGCGCAGGGGTGGACCATCACGGCGGAGATCTGCTGCGCCGTGGACACGCTGCTCGCCTCGGCCAACCCGGACGTTGCGCTGCGCGACCGCACCGGCGCGCCCTATGTGGACGAGTCCGGCGGCTGGGTGGATCTCTGGAACCGCGATGTGCGCATGTATATCGAAGAGCTCTGCACCGACCTCATGGCGATGGGTGTGGATGAGATCATCCTCTCCCGTGTGGAGCATCCGTTCGCCGAGGTCATGTACACGCGCGAAATTGCCTCCAGTCTCAACCGCGAGGCGTTCTGCATGAATTTCTCCATCGCCGTGCGCGAAGCGATCGACAAGACGATGAAGGACAAAAACGTCCATCTGAGCGCGCGTGTGCCGCACGACGTGCTCACGACCGGCACCGACAACGGCCAGTCGATGGATAATTTCCTCAAGGTCTACGACCGGCTCGTCATCGAGACCGAAACCTACAGCGACGACGCGCCGCTCTTCACCGAAAAGAAGATCGACAGTACGCTGCGCTTCGTGCCGCAGATGACATGGACGTTCGGCGGCGGCTCGTGGATCCTTGACCCGACCGTCGGCGTATCGAAATAACAAAGGAGGAAGCGCGCTTTGATCGAGCTTCTTGCGCGGCTGTTCATCCGAAACAGCCGCCATACGGACGATCCCCGCGTCCGCACCGCTTACGGCATGCTTTGCTCGGCGGTCGCCATCACGCTCAATATCCTGTTGGCGGCGGCCAAATTCGTCGTCGGCACGCTCGCCGGGTCGGTCTCGATCACGGCGGACGCAATGAACAACCTCTCCGACGTCGGCAGCGGCGCGCTCACGCTCGTCGGCTTCCGCCTGTCGGGGAAAAAGCCCGATCTCGAGCACCCGTTCGGCCACGGGCGGATCGAGTATGTGATGGGGCTCGTCATCGCGGGGCTCATCCTCTATGCCGGGATCGACGCGCTGCGCGGCGCTGCCGGCAAGCTGCTGCACCCGGAGGCGATGGAGTTCACGTGGGCGGCGGTCGCGGTGCTTGTGCTCTCCATTCTCGTGAAAATTTATATGTCGGTGTTCTACCGGCGGATCGGGCGGAAGATCGGCTCGACGGCCATGGAGATGTCCGGCGCGGACGCGCTCAACGACACGATCTCCACGGCGCTCACGCTCGTGTGCCTGCTCGTCTATAAATTTACGGGGCTGGATCTTGACGCTTACGCCGGTATCGTCGTGGCGGTGCTGCTGCTCAAAACCGGGTACGAGGGCGGAAAGGAAACGCTCGGGCAGCTCCTCGGCCAGCGGCCGAGCGCGGAGCTCGCGGAAAAGGTGCGGCAGATCGTGCTGTCGTACCCGGAAGTTCTCGCCATCCACGATCTCGTTATCCATGACTACGGCCCCGGCCGCTGCCACGTCTCCCTCCATGCGGAGGTGGACGGCGAGGGGAACATTTATGAGCTGCACGAGGCGATCGACCGCGCAATGAGCGAGCTGGACCACAAGCTCGGCTGCTTTTCCGTCATCCACATGGACCCCGTGGACACGAAAAACGAGAGGCTGGCGGAGATGCGCGAGGAAACGGTGCAGCTTCTGCGGAGCATCGATCCCGTGCTCAGCCTGCACGATTTCCGCATGGTGCCGGGAAAGCACCGGACGAATCTCGTCTTTGACGTGCTCGTGCCGTTCGCGTATAAGCTCTCGGACGAGGATGTGCGCAAAGCCGTCCGCGCTGCCGTGGAGGAGCGCCACCCGGACTGCCGGTGCGTCATTCAGATCGATAAATCCTATACATAACGTCAATTTCGCTGCGGGGCGTACAAAACCACGGATTTTGTACGCCCCGCGGCGTTGACAAGGCGCGAAAAACGTGGTAGAACAATAGACGCTGGGTAAACCGGCAGAATTCTTGAATCGCCAAACCAAATACGGCTTATCAAGAGTGGTGGAGGGAACGGCCCTGTGAAGCCCGACAACCTGTGCGTGAGCATAAGGTGCCAAATCCGTCGGCGGAAGTCGAAAGATAAGATTTTTTATCGCTCCGCCGTAAGCACGGGATCATCCCGGCCAGAGGCGCGGCGATATTTTTTTACTTCAGGAGGAAACCATGGCAAACTATCTCTTCACATCCGAAAGCGTCACCGAAGGCCATCCCGATAAGATCTGCGATCAGATCTCCGACGCGGTGCTCGACGCCATTCTCGAAAAGGACCCCGACGGCCACGTTGCGTGTGAGTGCACTGCCACGACCGGTCTTGTTCTCGTCATGGGCGAGATCACCACGAGCTGCTACGTCGACATCCCGAAGATCGTGCGCGACGTCGTGCGCGACATCGGCTACGACCGTGCGAAGTTCGGCTTTGACTGCGAGACCTGCGCGGTGCTCACGTCCATCCACGAGCAGTCCGCCGATATCGCAATGGGCGTCAACGAGTCGCTCGAGCGCAAGCAGGGCGGCGAGGGCGACGATCTCACCAACGGCGCCGGCGACCAGGGCATGATGTTCGGCTACGCCTGCGACGAAACGAGCGAGCTCATGCCGCTGCCCATCTCTCTCGCGCATAAAATGGCGCGCCGTCTGACCGAGGTGCGCAAGAACGGCACGCTCCACTATCTCCGTCCGGACGGCAAGACCCAGGTCACTGTGGAGTACGACAAGGACAACCGCCCTGTGCGCATCGACACGGTCGTCATCTCCTCCCAGCACGCGCCGGAGGTCTCTCTTGAGCAGATCCGCGAGGATCTTATCCGCGAGGTCGCGCTGCCCGTGATCCCCGCCGAGCTCAATAAGGGCGATATCCGCTTCTTCATCAACCCCACCGGCCGCTTTGTCATCGGCGGCCCGCAGGGCGACAGCGGTCTCACCGGCCGCAAGATCATCGTTGATACCTACGGCGGCAGCGCTCCCCACGGCGGCGGCGCCTTCTCCGGCAAGGACCCGACGAAGGTGGACCGCAGCGCCGCGTACGCCGCGCGCTATGTGGCGAAGAACATCGTCGCCGCCGGTCTTGCCCATCGCTGCCAGGTGCAGCTCGCCTACGCCATCGGCGTTGCAAGGCCCGTCAGCGTCCTTGTCGAGACCTTCGGCACGGGCAAGGTGGACGATGCGGCGCTCTCCGCGGCCGTACAGAAGGTGTTCGACCTGCGCCCGACTGCCATCATCCGCGAACTGGACCTCAGAAAGCCCATTTACCGCAAGCTCGCCGCCTATGGCCACATGGGGCGCGAGGATCTCGGCGTGCGCTGGGAGGACACCGACAAGACGTCCGCCCTGCTGGCCGCGCTGGGCATGTAATACGCATCTAACGGCGGGGTGCTATGCCCCGCCGTTTTATTGACTGCAACTATATTCAAGGAGGGATGAGCGTGTATAAACTCAGCTATAAAATATGCTTTGCCAACAGCGCGCCCATTGAGGGCGCCGCGGAGGTCTCAGGCGGCGCGTGGCGTCTCGCGCTTGATCTGCCGGAGGATATCATCGTCTCCGCGCAGGCGCAGCTCCACATTGATATTGCGCCCGATGAGAAGATATTCATAAACGGCTACCAGACGTGGACCTCCTGTCCGGAGCAGACAAGCCGCGGCCGCCTGCGCGGCGTCGGCTTCCCGTATCCGCGCGCCGCGATACGGCACTACGGCATGGACCGCTACGGCGATTATCACTTTGTTCCCTACCCCAACCGCCCCGGCGTGACGCACGGGGAGAGCTGGTGCTACTTCCGCCGCGGGGAGGATTTCCGGCTCATCGCCTCGCTTGATGAGCGCCCCGGCTACACTCTCTTCCGCTTCGACGCCGGGACCGGCACGCTGACCGTCAGCCGCGACTGCGCAGGGATACGCTGCGGCGGGGAATATCACGTGTTCGACCTGTTCTTTGCCTCTGGCGTGGAGGACGCAGTGTTCGACGCGTGGTTCGACGCCATGGGCGTGACGCCGCGCACGGACAGAAAGCTTGCCGGGTATTCAAGCTGGTACAACCGCTATCAGGACATCTCCGAGGACAGCATCCGCGCCGACCTCACCGGCTGCGCACAGCTCATGCGCCCCGGCGACCTCTTCCAGATAGACGACGGGTGGGAGCCGTTCGTCGGCGACTGGCTGGAAACGGACGAGAAGAAGTTCCCCGCCGGGCTCAAGCCGCTTGCGGACGACATCCACGCGCGCGGCTACCTCGCGGGGCTGTGGCTCGCGCCGTTCGTGTGCCAGAAGGGTTCGCGCATCATGCGCGAGCACCCCGATTGGCTGCTTCTGCACGAGGGAAAGCCGTGGTACTGCGGCTGCAACTGGGGCGGCTTTTACGCGCTGGATATCGACAACTCCGAATTTCAGGCGTATCTTGAGGCCGTTTTCACCCGCGTGCTGGACGAGTGGGGCTTCGACCTTGTCAAGCTCGACTTTCTCTATGCCGCCGCGCCCTACGGGGATGAAAACGAGACGCGCGCCGGGCGCATGACGCGCGCGATGGAGCTTCTGCGCCGCTTGTGCGGGGATAAGCTCATCCTCGGCTGCGGCGTGCCGGTGATGCCGGCCTTCGGCCTTGTGGACTACTGCCGCATAAGCTGCGACGTGGGGCTTGACTGGAACAACAACCCCATCGTGCGCAATGCCAACCGCGAGACCGTCTCCACCTACCGCGCCGTGCTGAACACCGTGTTCCGCCGCCAGCTCAACGGCCGCGCGTATCTCAGCGACCCCGACGTGTTCTTTCTGCGCGACGACAACATAAAGCTCACGCCGGAGCAGAAGTATATCCTCGCCACGGTCAACAGCCTCTTCGGCGGCGTTCTGCTGTGCTCTGACAACATGGGGCAGTATTCCGACGAGGCGCGCGCCCAGTACGCCCGTCTGCTTGAAAACCGGGAGGCGGCCAACATCCGCGTCAATGCCGACGACGGTCTCACCGTGAGCTGGGATGTCAACGGCACGGAGGAGCTTCTCACAATAAAATAATTTCCCGCCCTTGGGCATAAAAGCGCCCGGCTTCGGATGCATCAGCAGTTCCGAAGCCGGGCGCGCACTATATTTATTACATCATCACAGCTCCCGCTGCGCATAAAACCTCGTGGACAGCAGCCACGACGCGCCGTACAGCACCGCCGCCGCGACTATCGCCGCCGCGCCCATTCCGGGCTGCGCCATCTGCGCGGGAAGCGACGCGCCGTCGCCGCTCACTATGCTCGCCCCGGCGCACAGCAGCACTATTATAAAAAGGTACGCCGTGCGCCCCTTTTCCGCGCCGAGGCGGAAAAACAGCGGCAGGCAGAGACTCGGCGCGGTCAGCACCAGCAGCGGCACGCACGGCAGAAGCGCCGCAAGCATCCCGCTGTCCGTTGCCGGGTTCAGCGCGCACGCCGCCGTCATCAGCACCGCGCACGCCGCGCAGCCCAGCCCCAGCACGTACTTCCCCGCCACGTACTGCGCCCGCGTCACGGGCAGCGTCTGGCAGTAGACGCACCACTTCTCCCTGTCGTCATAGCTCAGCGCCGTTACCGGCAGCGTGCCCGTCAGCACGCTGGTATATAGGATGAAAAAGCTGCTTCCGCCCGT
>OLYM01000311.1_pt1 | contig 19889 bp, 9 predicted proteins | sample 1673691 | NCBI WGS metagenome assembly OLYM01 (sample SAMEA103958123, study PRJEB25191) | human gut metagenome | reverse complement strand
CTCGGTCAGCTTGTTTTCAATATTGCTGATCTCCGTGGCCGACTCCTTCAGCCACTCATACTCCTCGTCGGTGAACTGCTCTTTGGCGCCCTCGATGGTATCCAGCAGGAAATCGCCGTAGTTCTTGCCGTCCTCGATCATGGCCATGCCCTTATCGGCCGCCATGAACACCTTCTCCCAGAGCTCGGCATTTTCCGACAGGAGCGCGTTTTCCCGCTCCAGCAGCTCCTTGTGCAGGGTGAGCGCCTCCTCGGCATTTTTGGGCTCGCCGGTCATGGCAGCGCTGTCTCCGCTCATATCTGCCATTTTGTCGTTGTCCTTTGTGCCGCAGGCCGCCAAAGACAGCACCAGCAGGGCCGCCAGCAGCAGCGCAGTAAACTTTTTAAACTTCATTTTGATTCCTCCGTATTGATTTTTGTTGTATTTTCTTTCCCGTTGCCAAAGCCGCAGCGGAAGCACACGGCGTTTGTGGGACAGGCGCGGATGCACATCCCGCAGCGGATGCATTCGGGGTGGTTTGGCGTCTTCGTCACGTCCACGTCCATCTTGCAGGCTTTGGCGCATTTCCCGCAGGAGACGCACTTGTTTTTATCCACCTTCATCTGGAACAGCGAGACCTTGTTAAAAAGCGCGTAGAACGCGCCCAGCGGGCACAGCCACTTGCAGAAGGGACGGTAGAACAGCACGCTCAGTACGATCACCGCCAGCAGGATGCCGAATTTCCATGTAAACAGGCTGCCCAACGCCGCCCGGATGCCGGAATTGGCAAGGGACAGCGGGATAGCCCCCTCCAGCACGCCCTGGGGGCAGAGGTATTTGCAGAAGAATGGATCTCCCATGCCCACATCGTTCACAAGGAACGCCGGCAGCAGGAAGACCATCACCAGCAAAACGGCATATTTCAGATATCGCAGGGGCTTGAGCTTCCTTGTGGAGAGCTTCTTTGTGGGGATCTTGTGCAGCAGCTCCTGAAACCAGCCGAAGGGACAGAGGAAGCCGCAGATAAAGCGCCCCAGCAGCACGCCCAGCAGAATGAGAAAGCCTGTGATATAATAGGAAAAGCTGAACTTCGATGAGCCCACCACTGCCTGAAACGCCCCGATGGGGCAGGCCCCGGACGCCGCCGGGCAGGAGTAGCAATTGAGCCCCGGCACGCAGACGGTCTTCCCCGCGCCCTGATACAGTCCGCCCTTGAGAAAGTTCGGCAGATGCAGGTTGGTCAGCAGCGTCGCCCCCGCCTGAATCCAGCCCCGGAAGCGGGACATGGTCTGTGAAACGCCTGAAAACTTTTTACCCAATGCCCACACACTCCAGACATAATTTGATTGCTTTGCTCAGCACCGTCGCCGCCTCGCCCCGCCATACGCCAAAGCACAGCATGGCGGCTCCGGCGAGCAGAAGCGTGATCTGCGCCGCCGTCTTCTTTCCGTGACTCAAGTTTCATCACCCTTTCCGTTTTGTGCTTTCATCATAGCACGGGAGAGTTAAAGTCCCTGTTAAGAACAGAAACTTAACACAAACTTTATCTGTTTCTGCTATACTGAAGACAATCGAATGAATGAAGCTTATAAAGGAGGGCTTTCATGCATTTTTTGGTTATTGAAGACGAACGCGCTCTGTGCGAGACCATCGTCCGCAGCCTGCGGCGTTTGGCATACAGTGTAGACTGCTGCTACGACGGGGAGAAGGCGCTGGAGCTTCTTGGCGTGGAGCGCTACGATCTGGTGCTTCTGGATCTGAACCTGCCGGGCAAGGACGGCATGACGGTGCTGCGCACCCTGCGGCAGACAGACCGGGAGACGAGAGTCCTGATTCTCTCCGCCCGCAGCGAGGTAGAGGACAAGGTGGAGGGACTGGACGCAGGCGCCAACGACTATCTTGCAAAGCCCTTTCATCTGGCTGAGCTGGAGGCCCGTATCCGCAGCCTGACCCTGCGGCAGTTCACGCAGCAGGACGTGCTGCTGACCTGCGGGGATTTAGCCTTCGACACGCGCTCCCGCACCGCTTCCGTCAATGCTCAGGCCCTGACGCTGACCCGCAAGGAAACGGGGATATTGGAATATTTAATGTTACATCAGGGGCGACCGGTGAGTCAGGAGGAGCTGATGGATCATGTCTGGGACAACAGCGTGGACAGCTTTAGCAACTCCATCCGGGTACATATCTCCGCTCTGCGCAAAAAACTGCGTGCCGCACTGGGCTATGACCCCATCCGCAACCGCATCGGCGAAGGCTATCTGATGGGAGGCGAGGAAGCATGAAGCGCCTTTCTTTGCAGTGGCGCATCACGCTGATGAGCGTCCTGCTCATCGGAGTTACCTGTATTTCCATGAATCTGCTGCTCTGTTCCTCCGGCATGTACTATATGGACACGATTGCGAACACTTTTCAGGGTGGCACTGTTCTTATCGATGGTGAAGGCGCAGTGAGCTTTGACCCGCAACTCGTAGCACCTGACGAGGATTTGACAATCATTGTCGATGGGGCGCAAGGGCGCTTCCGCACCACCAACTGGTACATCACGGCGGCGGTAACGCTGCTCAGCGGCATCCTCGCCTATTTTGTCAGCGGACGCGCCCTCAAGCCTCTGCGCAGCTTTGCCTCGCAGGTCGAGCAGGTGCAGATGAGCAACCTGGCAGACATGAAGATCAACGAGGACGTATTGCCGGAGTTCCGCCAGTTCAGCCATTCCTTCAATCAGATGCTTGAACGGCTGAACAACGCCTTTGCTGCCCAGCGGCAGTTCACTGGCAACGCCGCCCACGAGCTGCGCACGCCGCTTGCGCTGATGCAGGCGCAGCTGGAGCTGTTTTCCGCAGAGCACACCGATGTGCTGCCGGAGACGGCGGAGTTTCTCCTGCTTTTGCGGGAGCAGACGGAGAGGCTGACGCAGATGACCAAAACGCTGCTGGAAATGAGCAATTTGCAGCAGGTGGCGCGGAACGAGCAGATTCAGCTTATCCCAATGATTGAGGAGATCTTCACAGACCTCGCCCCGCTGGCAGAAAAGCGCGGTGTCACGCTAAAAGCGGAGGGCGACGGCGTTATGACCGGCAGCGACGCGCTGATCTATCGGCTGATCTTCAACCTGACGGAGAACGCCGTCAAGTACAACCGGCAGGGCGGCTCGGTGCGGGTTTCTGTCACACAGGAGACGGAAAAGCTCTTGCTCCGCGTTTCCGACACCGGCTGCGGCATCCCGGAGGAATTTCAGCGGAGCATCTTCCAGCCCTTCTTCCGGGTGGACAAGTCCCGCAGCCGGGAGTACGGCGGCGCGGGACTGGGGCTTTCTCTGGTGTGGGAGATCGCCGATCTTCACGGCGGCTCCGTTTGGGTGGAGGAAAGTTCGGACAAGGGCACTACTATTGCAGTGGAGCTGCCGGTACAGTGAAGCTGCATCTCTCATAAAGCAATAAGCCGCGCAGCGGGAGCACCCTTCGGGCGCTCCCGCCTTATCTTAGCATTTTGGATGACTTTGTATTTTCCCAAAGGCTCCCGTTTCGGCGGGGGCCCTTGTCTTTTCACCTTTCGTTTCCCGCTGCGTAGGATAGACTGTACGGAGTCGCCCGGCTCCGCATACTACGGATACGGAAAAGGGAGTGTCTATGCAATCATCTGTCCTTCAGGGGATATTGCTCCCCTTCTGGGGCACGTCGCTGGGTGCGGCGTGCGTATTCTGCCTGCGAAGAGCGCCCTCCGCCGTTCTGCGCCGCGTGCTGGAGGGCTTCGCCGCCGGGGTGATGACCGCTGCCTCGGTGTGGAGCCTGCTGCTGCCCGCTATCGACTGGGCGGACATGGGCCGCTGGTCCTTCCTTCCGGCGGCGGGCGGTTTCTGGCTGGGGGTGCTGTTCCTGCGGCTGCTGGAGCGACTGCTGCCGGAGGCTGTTACCGACCGTTCCACCACCATGACCCTTCTGGCGGTGACGCTGCACAACATCCCGGAGGGGATGGCGGTGGGTGCGGCCTATGCCGGATGTGTGGCGGCAGGAGCCGCCGCGCCCGCTGCGGCGTTTACGCTGGCGCTGGCCATCGCCATCCAGAATGTGCCGGAGGGCGCCATTGTGGCCCTGCCCCTGCGTACCGCCGGCGCAGGAAAGGGAAGAGCCTTTCTGGGCGGTGTGCTCTCCGGCGCGGTGGAGCCCCTGGCCGCCGGCGTGACGGTGCTGGCGGCGGCGCTCATCGTTCCGGCGCTGCCCTGGCTGCTTGGCTTTGCCGCCGGGGCTATGCTCTATGTGGTGGCCGCCGAGCTGCTGCCCACGCGCGGCGATTCCGGCCCGGGGGCGCTGGCCTTTGCCGCGGGCTTTACCGTAATGATGATCCTGGACGTGGCATTGGGGTAGGGAGGAGGGTTGACAACGGCCAATTCCTGTAATATAATGTCGCTGACAAGTAAATAAACAGTCTGTTGATCCAATGTCGCCGGCGGCCGTACAGCCCACCACGGGCCAGGCGTCGGCATAGAAGGAAAGGGGTAGCCAAACCCCGCACGACCGGTACTGTGAGCGCAAGGATGCACCGAAGCGGCGTAAGCCGCCGGGACGAAAGTCCGCCATTGTGGGTAAGCCCATGAGAAGGTAGGCTGCAAACGAGGCGGGAATACTGTTCCCCCGCGGCGCGAGCCAGGAGAATTGCATTGTGTAGGACAAAGTTGCAGCGGGCGCGCTCTCCGTGTGCGGGAATCTTGTACCACCATGTAGATGTACCACGCTGACCTCCTGAACGGGAGGTCGGTGTTTTTTACACCGCCTTTTTCGCGGCCGGCCCTTTTGGGCGGGCGGCGGGGGCGGCGACGTCTTTCCGTGGTGCAGGGGTCGTATCTATTGCGTTCGCTGTCCGGCTTTGCGCCGGGCAGCGTTTCATTTTCGCGGGACAGAGTGCACTCTGTCCTGTTTTTCATGCCCTGCATGAAAAATACTCTCCTTGCCAGACTGACACGCTGCCATACACAGCGAAGCGGTGCGGAAAACTCGACTGTCAAGCTGAGGCGCCGTGCGCTTTCCATCTGACCGTGAAACTGTGCAGACGAGTCCCCTTTGTCAAGCTGAGGCGGCCATTGGCCGCGTGCTTTTCCATAAGTGGGGCGGGGATGTTGCCGCATCCCCGCCCACCCCCTCACGTCGACAAAAAATTTACATAAAGGAGAAAGAGACATGAAGAAGAGAGTCATAAGCTGGCTGCTGACCGTCGTGATGGTCGTCAGCCTGCTGCCCACCTCCGTGTTGGCCGACACGCTGGCCGCGGATCAGGAGCAGCAGACCCAGCAGGAACAGATAGCTCCGGTGGACACGGAGAACACCGTCCCTGCCGAGAATGAGGAGACGCAGGAGCAGCAGGAGCCTGCTCCGGAAACGCCTGTGTCCCGGTCTGCCCGCAGCGGCGGCACGGCGCTGGCGCTGGCGGAAGGAACTGTCAGCTCCGCGAAGGAGTTTGCGGCGATGGACGCCAGCGGCAGCTATACGCTGACGAAGGATATCATCGTCACCGAGCCCTATGCCAGCGACTTTTCCGGCACCTTTGACGGCAACGGCCACACCGTGACGCTGGCGATCAGCGGTGATAGCGACTATCAGGCGCTGTTTGCAAAGCTGGCTGCCGGTGCAGTTGTGAAAAACGTTACGGTCGAGGGAAAGGTGACCGGTAAGAAATGTGTAGCAGGCATTGCTGGACAGGCTACTGATGCAACGATAACTGGCTGCGCGAATAAAGCTGATATTCTGGCTACCGACCGTTATGTAGGGGGCATTGTCGCTGAGTCGAAGAATACGAGTATCAGCAATTGCTACAACACTGGAACGATTTCCAGCGATCGAAGCGATAAGGGCGTGTGCTTAGGCGGCATTGTAGGAAATGCTACAAATAACACCGGCGGAGGAACAACGGTTACAAATTGCTATAGCATAGGGACAATTTCTGCAACTGCGGATACATCGAATTACGCCGCTATCGCCGGTTGGTGCTACAACTCCACCGTGACGAATTGCTACTATCTGGATACCACGGCATCTGCCGGTGCCAACGGCAATAGCCAGACGGCAACGTCAAAAACCGCCGATGAAATGAAATCCCCCGCGTTTGCGGCTTTGTTAGGGGATGGCTTCATGGTCAAGAGCGGGGACTATCCCGCCCTCAGCTGGGAGACCCCCACCGCGGCGGTACGCTTTACCATTGCTCCCGCGAATGCCACGCTCGAAATCAACGGCGGCACTTATACCGGCTCCACCACCGTGGCGCTGCCTGCCGCCGATGCACCGTATTCCTATACCGTGTCCTGCCCCGGCTACACGCAGCAGACCGGCAGCGTGACCGTGACCGATAAGGACAACCCCGTGGCTGATCCTGCCAATGTTACTGTTACGCTGGCGGAGGATGCTGCACAGTGGGTCACCGTGACCTTCACCGTGACTCCGGAGAATGCCACGCTCACCCTCAAGGACGGCGAGACGCAGGTTGCGCCCACCGAGGGAACGACCTATCAGATGCTGAAGGGTCACGCCTATACTTACACCGCCGAGACGACCGAGGAGGGCTATGAGCCCGCCTCCGGCACCGTGACTCCCAACGAGAACAGCACCCAAACCGTGGCGCTGAAAAAGGTGCAGAGCATTGCGGTGACCAAGGCTCCCACAAAGACGGAGTACTACAAGGGCGATGCCGAACTTGACCTGACCGGCATGGTCCTCACGGTGAACTATGATGGCACCAATGAAACCCGCACCATTGAAGGCGACTATGCCGCCGCCGGTGTGACCTGTGAGGGCTTTAGCACCGAAAATCCTACAGATAGCCAAATCGTCACTGTCAAGTACAGGGACAAAACCGCCACCTTTACCATCAAGGTGAAGGACGCAATGCTCTTTGCTGACTTTTTCACGGGACTCAATGGCATTGCCACAGCGCAAAACAGCACCTCCTACAAATTTGAGCCGGTGCTGCTGGATGGCGGTTATGTCCTGAAATCCACCAATGAAAAGAAGGGCAACACCACCTCCAGTCTGACCCTGACCTTTGCCAAGGCTGCCCAGTTGACCTTTGACTGCAAAACCGACTCCGAAAAAAATTATGATGGCCTGCGCGTAGATATTAACAATCAACAGGGAAACCAATTTGGTTCAACCGGCGGCGGATACAGTGGTGAAAAGCAAGATTGGAAAGAGTTTTCCATCGCTGTAAATGCCGGGGATAAGGTCACCGTAAACTACCGAAAAGATAGCAGCGGGGACAAGGGGCAAGATTGCATTTGGCTGCGCAATTTCCACGCCGAGGTGCTGCCCACCGTGCGCTTTGATGTCAAGGATGCGGCAGGAACGGCAATTGATGCCACTGTGACGCTGAAAAAGGGCTACACCGGCCTGACAGCGGGTACAGACGGAAGTTATGCCCTGACAGTTGGCGAAAAATACACCTATACGGTGGAAAAGAAAGGCTACGAAAAGGTAACGCAGGAGTTTACCGCCCAAGAGGGGAACAACACCATTACCGTTACCCTTGTCAAGCTGCCGGTCATTACCCTGAAGTTTACCCCCGATGATGCGGCGGTAACACTGAAACAGGGAAACACCACCGTTTACAAGGAGTCTGCGGACAGCGAAAAAGGCAAGAATGTCTATATCGCTGCCAAGAATACCGACTACACCTACACCGTCAGCAAGTTTGGCTATGAGACGGCCACCGGCACGATCAGTGTTGCGACCACCGATGTGAACAAGACCGTCAAGCTGACCGAGTTGGCAAAGCAGACGGTGACCTTCAACATCACCAAGCCGGAGGGCGTGAACGCCGAACCGACCATCACCGTCAAGTCCGGCAGTATCACCGCCTACACGGGCAGCGGCGCGAACTGCACTCTCCCCGCCGGGGACTATACCTACACGGCCAAGTTGGATGGCTGCGATACCTTGTCTGGGAGTTTTGTGGTCAAGGCTGCCAAGACCATAGGCCTGGAGTTCGTCAAGTCGCTGACCTTTAACGATTTCTTTGCCGGCCTGGACGGTATCACCGCCGAGAACGGCACACGATATGGCTTTGAACCGGTACGGGCTGCTGGTGGGAACTATTTGGAGAGCAATAGAAGGAGTTACGGTGCGACTTCCTTGACCCTGACGGCGACAGAGTCCCGCTTGGTGTCCTTCCGGTATCTTGCAAAGGGAAATAAAGCCGAATATTCATGGGAAGACGATTCTGCCTTTACCGTGAAAAAGGGTACTACTCTGCTGACAGCCTACGAGGAGAACGGTTGGAAAACCTTTAGCACGGTGTTGAATAAGGATGAAAAACTCACCTTGTCTTTCAGCGAAAGTGGCAGCAGTTACTATGTCCGGCTCAAGGATTTTGCCGCCGCCGCAGCCCACACCCTCACCCTTAACACTCCCGACGGTGCAACGGTGGTGCTGAAGGACCGTAGCGGCGCGGAGATCACCGGCAAAAACGGCGCATACACCGTTGCCGCCGGTACCTATGCCTACACCGTCAGCAAGTTCGGCTACGAGACCAAGACGGGGAACATCACCGTTAGCGCCGATGTGAACGAGACCGTCACGCTGAGCGAACTTGCTACCCGTACCCTGACCTTTGCCGTAACTCCGGCGGACGCCACGGTGACCGTGACCCACCCCGTGGGCGGCACGATCACAGCAGACGAGAACGGCGCATACATCGTCTACGCCGGCGAGACGTATGCCTATACCGTCGCCAAGGCGGAATATATCACGGTCAGCGGCAGCTTTACCGCTGCCAAAAACGACACCATCAAGGTAACACTGACCTATGCCGGTGAGGGCTGGGACGGCACCGCCAAGACCGCACCCACCCAAGACAAAAACGGCGTCTATCAGATCGGCACCGCCGCGGAACTGGCATGGTTTGCCGATGCGGTCAACAAGGGCGACACGACCATCAGCGGCAAGCTCACCGCCAACATCAACCTCAACGGCAAGACCTGGACGGCTATCGGTACCGACAGTAATAAGTTTGCCGGCACCTTGGACGGCGATAATTACACCGTTAGTGGTTTGGCAGGAACTGGCGGATTAGTCTATTATTTGAGCGCCAATGGAACTGTCAAGAGTTTGTGTGTGGATTGCGCCATTGACGGTACAAGTAATGTCGGAGGTATTGCGGATAAGAGTGAAGGCCGGATTGAAAACTGCCTCGTCAGTGGTTACATCAAAGGCGGCGATGACGTGATCTTTGGTGTTGGCGGTATTGTTGGTCATGGTGTGGCAGGCAATGTCATTAGTGGCTGTGTGAGCACAGCGGATATTCTGTTCAAGTACTCCCGGTATGCGGTGCAAAATGGCGCGGGAGGTATCGTGGGTTATACTTACGGTACCGTAGAGAACTGCTATTTTGCGGGGAACGTCCACACTAACGCAAAGAGTGTTAGCGCTGGCGGATTTGGCGGACTTGTCGGCTGTGCGCGCAGTAATGCTGTTATGAAAGACTGCTACACTGTAGGTGCTGTCACCGGTCCGGAAAGAAGCTTCGGTGCGGTGGTAGGCAAGGTGAACTCCGGCGCCACCATCACCAACTGCGCTTATCTGGACACCGTCGCACCACAGGCCGCGGCGGATGGCACCACCAGCGGTATGACTGCCCGCACCGCGGACTATATGCGCACCCCGGAATTTGCGGCGGAGATGGGGATGCACCTTGACAGCGGCAAGATCAACGGCGGCTTCCCGGTGCTGCCCTGGCAGGGCGGCACCCCCGTGGACAATGCCGACCTCAAGGCCGCTGCCGCCGCCGCCAACGCCTTGGAACTTCGCGGCATGAGCGCCGCCGACGCCGCCAAGAAAGCCAAGGCCGACTGGTATGCCGAGAATGTGCTGGGACTCTATGAACTTACGGACGGTAACTATAATAAGGCCGACCTCTGCAAGGAATACGGCATCGAAGAGCCCGGCGAAGCGGTCACGGACCTGCACGACTACTTCCTGACCGCCCTGCAAAAGCACTTCTATAAGGAACAGGGGCTCGATGCCGAGAATGCAGACCTTCTGAAGGCCGATGCCACCGGCGTCTATCAGCTCCGCGGCCTTACCCCGGTGAGCAGCGACCCGGAGGAGGAAGAGGAGATCGCGCAGACCTATACCGGCTTCCTGACCCTGCCCACGAGCGTCACCGTTCCCGTGGAGGGCAGTGGAGAGAAGGCCGTTTCCCTCACATGGACGGCGGATAACGCTCTGGTGAACACCGCCACCGGCGCGCTCACCGCGCCTGCGGCGGATAAGGTCACGGTGACCCTCACCGCCACGCTCCAAAGCGGCGCTGCCACGAAGACCAAGACCTTCACGCTGTGCCTCTGGTCCGAGAATGCGGAAAAGGTGCAGACTCTGGAGGATATTGCCGCCGAGTTCGCGCGCAAGAATACCGCCGTGCAGCCCCTGCAAGGCGTGGGGCTCTATGATGAAACCAACATCACTCAAGCCTTCCGCCGCCTGCTGGCAGAGCAGGGCTATGCGGATGTGGCGGACAAGGCCGAGATCACCTATGTCAACGGCAGCGCCAAGGCCAACGGCTTTGACGGTACCAAGGTACAGTACATTGCCGACAACGGCGACATTATCTACTTCACCGGCGACGGCACCGCCCGCCAGACCGTGCAGTACACGGGGTTGAAGTTCAACATCACCTATGCCGGGGTCACCAAGGAGATCACCCTCCGTGCCACCGTGGGGCGCAGCGCCGACGCGGTGCAGAAACTGCTGGAGAGCGCCGCCGGGTCCCTGAACTGGGAACTCATCCGCGGCGAGAATACCAACGGGGCCACCCAAAGCGAGGTGGCGGGCTGGACGCTCTACACCGTGAACGACCGCATCACCTCCAACCTCACGCTTCCCTCCAGCATTGCGGGGCGCTATGATGTGAAGGTGCAGTGGGGCACCCGGAACACCGAGTGGCTCTACATCACCAACGGCACCAACGGCACCGGCGTGGGCACCGTCAACCGCCCCCTGCAGCCCGCAGACGGCACGCCGCTGCCCGAGAAGGCCGGCAAGTTCCGGCTGATCGCCCGCGTGACCTATGACGCCTTCGATGACTACACGCTGGCGCACATCACCGGCGACAACGGCGTGGAGGTCTATGCCGATGTGCTCTTTGACGCCACCGTTGCGCCCTTCGACAGCAGCGTGACCAGCGAGATGCAAAACGCTCTGGCGGAGAAGTATCAGGGGCTCCTGCGCGACTTTGTGGACAAGACAAAGTCCGTGGACTTGACCGCCGTCAGCGACGATATGCAGATGCCCAGACCCGCTCTTCTGGAGAAAGCGGGCATCATGACCGACAGTTATAACCAGAAGGTCACGATGGTGAGCCTTACCCCCGATGTGCTGGACTTCAACGGGTATCACGCCATGGTCTACCGCCCGCTGCCCGGTGAGGAAGCGGCAGAGGCCAGATACGTGGTCATTATCACCACCCGCAGCTCTGGCCTTCTGCTGGCGCGGCAGGAGTTCAGCTTCACCATTCAGCCTTTTACCCAGCAGGAGTTGGATGGCGCTGCCGACTTTATGACCGAGGCGCTGACCGGGGATGTCTACTGGAACGGCATCAAGAACGAGAATACGGATAAGACCAAGGTCACCTCCGACCTGTACCCCTTCGCGGAGATCTGCAAAAACGAGGACGGCACGCTGGAATATGTCCGCGGCACGGTGAATATGACCTTCGACGGCATCGAGGCCGACGATATCCCCGGCTGGCTCGATACGGAGAAATACCGCTGCTTCCGATCCTCCCGACCCTCCGTCATCGAGAATGAGCTGCTGCGTGTACACCAGCCGGAGTACAATACGACAGTTACGCTGGACAGCGTCCTGACCTACACCAAGTACGCCCAGTATTGGGAAAAGTTCGGCATCAACGGCACCGAGGAAAGCAAGGAACGCTACAAGAACTTTGCCCAATTCTACAAGCAGCCCATCCAGATCGACCTGACGGTGCCCGGTACCACGGGGCAGAATGACCCCAACGAAAATCAGACCCTCACCGTGAAGGTCAAGGTGGACGGCTACAACAAGAATGGCCATACTTTCACGGGAATCTCCGGCTTTACCTTCACCGGCAAGGCCAACGAGGATCCCACCGCTTGGGACGCTGTGAAGGCGTGCCTTGACAGTGCCAAGTACACCTATACCGGCAGCGGCGCCTACATCAAGAGCATCACCGATGCGGCGGGCCACACCCTCAAGGAGAAGGGCGACGGCAAGTCCTCCGGATGGATGTTCGGCCTCACCTTACAGGGCGGCACCGAGACCTTGCCCAAGACCACGCTGGACAACACCTATCTCAAAGACGGCGACACCCTGCGCCTGTTCTTTACCGACACCTATATCCCGCTGGATCCGACGGATCCCGCCGTGCCCGGTGCGGAAGTGCCCGGCTTCGATGAGGCGTATGCCGGCGCCAAGGCGTATATCCAAAGCGCGGTGAGCGCCCCGGTCGTCAGATATCTCTTCGGCGAGTGGGCGGTACTGGGACAGGCTCGCGCCAAGGTGCCTCTGTCCGAGGCATATATCGCGGCCTATTATGAGAAGGTCGTGGCCTATGTAAAGGCGAACATCGGCTCTGACGGCATCCTCCGGGCTCCCGATGATAAAAACACCCCCGTCATCACCGACAATGAGCGTATTGCCCTGGCTCTTACCGCCATCGGCAAGGACCCCGCCAACGTGGGCGGCGAAAACCTGCTGAAGGCGCTGCAGAACAAGGATATCATGCAGGTCACCGATACCAGTAACACGGATATCAACGGCCTCGTCATGGGTCTGCTGGCGCTCAACAGCCGCAATTACACCTCCGACACCTCCTGGCTGGTGCAGGCTGTTCTTGCACAGCAGAACGAAGACGGCAGCTGGAGAGCCAGCGCCGACACAAAACCCGTCGGCGACGTGGACATGACCGCCATGGCGCTGCAGGCGCTGGCACCCTACTATAAGGACGGCGGCAATGAAACCGTGAACACGGCCGTGGAGAAAGCCCTCAACTGGCTCTCCGGCAAGTATCGAAGCGGCTACGACTCCTCCGAGAGCTGCGCGCAGGTGGTCATCGCCCTTTCCGCCCTGAATTTGGATGCCAACACGGACGCGCGCTTTACCAAGACCGTGGAGGGGAAGACCCTGAGCGTGCTGGGGAACCTCCTGCAGTACCGCGTGGCGGAGAACGGCGGCTTTAAGCATCAGTTCGCAGACAAGGCCGTCAACGAGATGGCCACGGAGCAGGCGCTTTGCGCCATGGCCGCCTATGCGCGCTTTACCGAGAAGGCCAACGCCCTCTACGATATGACCGACGCCGCCTGCGCCCATCGCTTCGGCGAGTGGCAAGTGACCGTGGCCGCCACCTGCACCAAGGACGGCGTCAGCCGCCGGATCTGCTCCATTTGCGGCGCCGTGGAGGAAAAGCCTGTTCCCGCGACGGGCCACAATTTCGGCGCGTGGACGGTGACCAAGGCGGCCACCTGCACCGAAAGCGGTATCAGCACCCGTAAGTGCAGCGTTTGCAGCACGGAGGAGACGATGATCGTCCCGTCTCTGGGGCACAGTATGACTGCCACGGCGGGCAAGGCTGCTACCTGCACCGAGGCAGGCAACAGTGCCTACTGGTCCTGCTCCCGCTGCGGCAAGTTCTTCAGCGATGCGGCGGGTAAGACCGAGATCGCCAAGGACAGCTGGGTCATCGCGGCCCTGGGCCACGATGAGGCCACCCGTGCGGCGGTGGCGGCCACCTGCTACGCCTCCGGCCATGAGGCGGATACCTACTGCAAGCGCTGCGGGCTGGTTCTTGTTCCCAGCACGAGTATTCCGGCTACCGGCAAACACACCTATGTGGACGGCGTCTGCACCACCTGCGGTACCAGGAATCCGGCAGGGGGCATTAAGGGTGACGACCTCAAGGTGGACAGCAAGGACAACACGATCGTCACAGGCGGCGGTCTGACCATCAAGACCGACAAACCTGTTACGGATGAGAAGTTGGCGGAGATCAAGGCGGCTGTGAGCGACGGTGCAATCACCGTGACCGTGACGGATACGCTCCAGCTCACCAACGAGCAGAAGGCCGCCGACGGCGGCAAGAGCGCCCTGACCGAGGCGGCCAAGACGGCCGGTGACGAGGTTAAGAAGGAGCTGAACAAGCTGGCCGAGAAGCTGGACGCCCTGCGCGGCGACAAATCCCGCAAGAACGCGCAGTTGGAGAAGGTCGTAGACGTGACTGTGGCGCTGGTCAAGACGGAAGGGAACGAGATCAAGACCGTGGCGCAGCTTATCGAGCTGCCCCACAGCGTCACCGTGACCATCCCCATCACCGACGAGCTGTACGCGGCCCTTCAGGGCAAGCGCGTCTGCGTGATGCGCAGCCACACGGATAGCAGCGGCAATGTGACCACTGCCGAGCTGTCCGCTACGCTGGGCGGCACCAAGGGCAATTATGTCCTGACCTTCCAGACGGACAAGGCCTCCGCGTTCGCTATCGTCTCCTATGAGACGGTGTCCTCCGGGTACTACTACGGCGGAAGCGGTACGGCCGACAGCGGCAAGAAGGACTCTGCCAATACGGCGGACGACAGTCAGATGGTGCTGTGGCTGGGCAGCGCGGTCCTGGCGGCGGCAGCCGTTGTGGTGCTGACCCGGAAGAAGCGCGTTTCCAAGTAACAACAGAACAGCCGACGCAGGGGCGCGAAAGCGCCTCTGCGTATGGCGCTTTTATGAGGAATGAGAGATATGAAGAAAAACCACCGATTTTGGCTGTTGGCGCTGGCGCTGTCCCTGCTGCTGACCTGCGCCGCCTGCGGAAAAAAGACCGTATCGTACGCCCCCGGCAACATTCCCACGGCAAAGCAGGAGCAGACCGCAGACACCAGGAAGAACGACACAGCTGAAACGGGCACCACCAAGGCTGACGGCAAGCAGGACGCGGCAAAGACTGAGGATAAGACCGCGGACGACAAGAAGTCTGACGAACAGAAGCCGGCTGGTGAAGCCAAAAAGACCGAGGAGGACACCAAAAAGCAGGAGGATACCAAAAAGCAGGAGGAAGCCAAGCGCCTGGAGGAGCAGAAGCGGCTGGAAGAAGAGAAGAAACAGCAGGAACAGGAGCAGCCTTCTGCGCCGGACCCGGACCCTGCGCCTGCACCTGACCCTGCGCCGGCGGCATCCGTATCGCTGTACATCTCCTGCGCCACGGTGCTTGATAATATGGACAAGTGCTCCGACAGCGTGAAGGGCCTTATCCCCGCCGACGGCGTGATCCTGTCCGCCACGGTGACCATCACCGAGGGTGAGTCTGTCATGTCCGTACTGAAGCGGGCCTGCGGTGACGCGGGTATCCCGGTGAGCTCCAGCGGCAGCTATGTCAGGGGCATCAACGGCCTGTTCGAAAAGAACGTAGGCAGGAGCTCCGGCTGGATGTACTGCGTGGGGGGAACCTTCCCCAGCTATGGCGCGGACAGCTATACGCTCTCCGGCGGCGAGAACATCCAGTGGCTCTACACCTGTAATATGGGTGCAGACGTGGGCAATACCTACATGGGCTGACAAAAGGGCGGCTTTTGCCGCCCTTTTTCCGCACGCAGGATTGACGTATCCCCTGGCGGCAGGGTATAATTAAAAGGTTAAGACATCATGTATGCAGGAGGTGATCCCATGGACGATACGCTGCGCACTTGCCATCCGGCGGTGAGCTTTGCCTATTTCGCCCTGGTCATCGCCTGCGCGATGCTGCTGATGCACCCGGTGTGCCTGGTTCTGTCGACGCTGGGCGGCGGGTGGTATGTCGCCCGTCTGCTGGGCGGCAAGGGCCTGCGCCGCCATCTGCTGTGGCTGCTGCCTATGGCCCTTCTGGCGGCGGCGGTGAACCCCGCCTTTGTCCACCAGGGCGTCACCATTCTGGCTTATCTGCCCTCCGGCAATCCCCTGACGCTGGAGAGCCTACTCTACGGTCTGGCCGCCGGCGCCATGCTCAGCGCCGTGGCGCTGTGGTTCGTCTGCGTCACCGACGTCATCACCTCGGACAAGGTGGTGTACCTCTTTGGCCGCGTCATCCCGGCGCTGTCCCTGCTGCTGAGCATGATCCTCCGCTTTGTGCCCCGCTTTGTCCGGCGGCTCCGCGCCGTGGCGCAGGCCCAGCGGCATCTGGGCCGTGATACCCAGACCGGCGCCCCGGCCCGGCGCGTCAGAAGCGCCCTGCGGGTGTTCTCCATCGTTGTCACCTGGAGCCTGGAAAGCGGGCTCATTACCGCCGATAGTATGCGCTGCCGGGGCTATGGCCTGCCGGGGAGGACCTCCTTCTCCCTCTACCGCTTTGACCGGCGTGACGGTGCCGTCGCCCTCTGGCTGGCCTTCTGCGGCCTGTATCTGCTGGGCGGCGGTCTGGCCGGCGGCTTGCGCTTTCAGTATTACCCCATGCTGCTCAGCGGCCCCGTCACACCGCTGACGGTCAGCTTTTTCGCCGTTTACGGCCTGCTCTGCTTTACGCCGGTGCTGCTGGACGCCCTGTCCCGGCGCCGCTATCTCGTCCGGAAAGGAGGGACTCCCCGTGCCTGAACTGCTGCGTTTGGAGCATTTTGGTTTTACCTACCCCCAGCAGCCCTGCCCCGCGCTGGCGGATGTGTCCCTTACGGTCCGTCAGGGCGAGTTCTGGGTCCTCTGCGGCGCCTCCGGCTGCGGCAAGACCACGCTTCTCCGCCAGCTGAAGCCCGCCCTGCGCCCCCACGGTGCGGCCGAGGGCCGTATCCTCTTCGACGGTCAGCCGCTGGATGACCTGCCGCCCCATCGGCAGGCCGCCGATATCGGCTTCGTCCTCCAGTCTCCGGAGGAGCAGACCGTCACCGACAAGGTCTGGCATGAACTGGCCTTCGGACTGGAGAGCCTTGGCTGCGACACGCCCTCCATCCGTCGCCGCGTGGCGGAGATGGCCTCCTTCTTCGGCATCCAGGACTGGTTCCATAGGAAAGTGGATGAGCTCTCCGGCGGCCAGAAGCAGCTGCTGGCCCTGGCCTCGGTCATGGTGCTCCAGCCCCGTCTGCTGATACTGGACGAGCCCACCAGCCAGCTGGACCCTATTGCCGCCGCCGACTTTTTGCAGACCGTGGGCCGCCTGAACCGCGAGCTGGGCATCACCGTCCTCCTGACGGAGCACCGTCTCGAGGAGGCGTTGCCCCTGGCCACCCACGCCGCCGTGCTGGACGGCGGCCATCTCCTCTGTGCCGGCGCGCCGGAGGCGGTGTGCCGTTCCCTGCGGGGCCGCGGCCACGATATGTTCCTGGCCATGCCCGCCGCCGTCCGTATCTGGGCCGGGGTGGACAGCGACGCGCCCTGCCCCATCACCGTCCGCGAGGGCCGCGATTTCCTGTCCGGCTGGTGCGATGAACACCCCCTGTGCCCGCTGCCGCCGGAGCCGGTGCATCCCGCCGGGGATACCGCCCTTGCCGGCGCGGGTCTCTGGTTCCGCTATGAGCCGGACCAGCCGGACGTGGTCCGCGGTCTGGACCTTCAGGCCCGCCGGGGTGAGCTGCTGGCCCTGCTGGGCGGTAACGGCGCGGGCAAGTCCACCACCCTGGGCCTGCTGTCCGGCGCGCTGACGCCCCAGCGAGGCACCGTGACCCATACGGGCCGCATCGGCGTTCTGCCCCAGGACCCGCAGGCCCTGTTCGTGAAAAACACGGTCCGTCAGGACCTGTACGAGTCCTTTGACGGCACGGACCTCCCCAAAGACCAGCGTGACCGCCGGGTAGAACAGGTGACGGCCCTTTGCCGCCTGACCGAGCTGCTGGACCGCCATCCCTATGACCTCTCCGGCGGCGAGCAGCAGCGGGCCGCCCTGGGTAAGGTGCTGCTGCACCAGCCGGATATCCTGCTGCTGGACGAGCCTACCAAGGGCCTGGACGCCGCCTTCAAGCAGTCCTTTGCCGCTATTCTTTCCGCGCTGACCGCCGCCGGCACGACAGTGGTGATGGTCAGCCACGACGTGGCCTTCTGTGCCCGGTATGCCCACCGCTGCGCCCTGTTTTTCGACGGCAGCATCGTCGCGGAGGGTACACCCCGTGACTTCTTCTCCGGCAACAGCTTCTATACCACCTCCGCTAACCGTATGGCCCGGGACTTCTGCCCCTGTGCCGTCACGCCGGAGGACGTGATCACGGTCATCGGCGGGACCGTCCCGCCCCAGCCGGAGGTGCCTGCCGCCTGGCAGCCTCTGCCTCCGGTGGCGGAGGAGTCCACAGCCTGGAAGCCGAAAAAGCTCCCCTGGTGGCGCAGGACCATCGCCGCCGTGTGCGGCGCGGGTGCGCTGGCGATCTTCTGGCTGGCGGCCAAGCACACCGACCTCACCGCCCTGGTGGGCGGCGGCACGCTCTCCCAGGCCGGCTGGCAGGCCCTGGGCCTTTACGGCCTGTTCATCGCCCTGCTCTTCGGCTGCATCGCCGCCATCGGCCGACGCTCCAAGCCCCTGACGCTGCTCCAGACCCCGGTGCAGAAGCGAAGGCTCTCCCACCGTACCCGTCTGGCGGCGGCACTGATCCTGCTGTGTATCCCCGCCACGCTGTATCTGGGCTTTTTTTACCTGGGCAACACCGCCTACTACCCCATCGCCTTCGCCGTGCTGCTGGAATGCATGGTGCCCTTCTTCCTGGTGTTCGAGGGACGGAAGCCACAGGCCCGTGAGCTGGTGCTGGTGGCCTCCCTCTGCGCCCTGGGCGTGGCGGGCCGCGCCGCCTTCTTCATGCTGCCCCAGTTCAAGCCCGTCCTGGCCCTGACCATCATCTCCGGCGTGGCCCTGGGCGGCGAGACCGGCTTCCTGGTGGGCGCCATGACCATGCTGGCCAGCAACGTTCTGTTCTCCCAGGGGCCCTGGACGCCCTTCCAGATGTTCGCCATGGGCATCATCGGCTTCCTGGCGGGGGTGTTGTTCCGCCGGGGCTGGCTGCGCCGCAGCCGCGCCGCCCTGTGCGTCTTCGGGGCCATCTCCGCCGTGCTCATCTACGGCGGCATTATGAACCCCGTCTCCGCCCTGCTCTATGCCCGTACGCTGGAGTGGAAGGTCATCGCCGCCTACTATGTCACCGGCTTTCCCATGGACTGCGTCCACGCCGCAGCCACAGTTTTCTTCCTGCTGGTGCTGGCGGAGCCCATGCTGGAGAAGCTGGACCGCATCAAGATCAAATACGGCCTAGTGGAATAAGGAGACGCGCCCACCCCGACGGGGTGGGCGCGTCCGCGCGGTGCAACTTCAGGTTTCCCACCTTTTTTTTCGCCGCAACCCAAGGCTGATAGACAATCTGCCCGATCTGCTGTATAATAGATCCAAACACACAGAAGGGAGGACCGCCTATGCCTGCCATCCGCTGCAAGGCCTGCGGCAAGACCTATGATTCCCGTGAGGGCTTCTGCCCCAAGTGCGGCGCCTATAACCGCCCGCCCCGCCGGGAGTGGGTGGACGCCGGCGGCGACGTCCACTACGCCGAACAGGAGAAGGTCTGCTACGAGCAGAAGGAGTGCCACGAAGAGAAGGTTTGCTATGAAAACCAGACCCGCCGCCCCCGGCCCCATATCCAGTGGCACGTACCGAAGAAGAATGCCGCTTCCGGCGCCATAGGGGCCGTGATCGCCGTGTCCATTGTCATCGTGCTCATCAACACGCTGCGCGGCGTGTCCGGTGACATCTTTGACCGCAATGAGCCGACACCCGACTACGGTTGGGGGCAGGTAGCACCCGCCGAGGAGATCGAAGCCGCGGTGCGGGAGTATGCGGAGCTGGGCATGTACCTCGGTTTCACCGGGGTGGTGACCTTCCCGAACGCGAAAAAGCCGCTGGAAGCCGCCGCGGCAGTGCCGCTCGACCGGATTCTGATCGAAACCGACTGCCCTTATCTCGCACCGGTGCCCTATCGCGGCAGG
>OLYM01000303.1_pt1 | contig 20174 bp, 18 predicted proteins | sample 1673691 | NCBI WGS metagenome assembly OLYM01 (sample SAMEA103958123, study PRJEB25191) | human gut metagenome | reverse complement strand
ATGAAAGCAACATATGGCTTGATTGGTTGAGTGGGGTTACGTGGCCCGGACGGTGCAGCCAAGCTGCGTTGTCCGGCGCATGAGCTCGCTAATCGGCTATTATTTGTTTAGACAACTTGAGTTGTAGAGGAGTGACCGGCGATGGTGCAGGGCGCCAAACATATGAAGAGCAATAACGCTGCGGCCAACGGTGGCTCAAGCCCTCAGCCCAAATCTCAACCAAAGCCCAAGCGCCGCCGCAAGCGACTGCCGCGCTGGGCCGATCGGCTCATCACCATCGTCATCATCCTTATTGGCGTGGGCCTTATGACCTGGCCGTGGATCTTGGACCGGCTCGAGGCCTCGGGCGTGTTCAACCAGATCAGCACGGTGTCCAGCACCGTTGACGCGCTGTCTGCCGAGGAGCGCGAGCGCATCCTGCTCCAGGCGCGCTCCTTTAATGAGCAGCTGGCGGGCGAGGCCACCGAGCTCCCCGCCGACCAGATTGAGCCCTATGCCCAGCAGCTCATCTTTGACCGCGACCCCATGATGAGCTGGGTCGAGATCCCCTCTATCGACGTGAGCATGCCCATCTACCACGGCACGAGCGAGGAAGTCCTCATGGCGGGCGTCGGCCACCTGGAGGGCACGAGCCTGCCGGTGGGCGGCACCTCGACGCATTGCGTGCTCACCGCGCACTCGGGCATGCGCAACCTGAGCATGTTCGACGACATCCACTCGCTGGAGCCCGGCGACCTGGTGCTGCTGCACACCATGAACAAGACGCTCGCCTACAAGATGGTGGACTCCGAGGTCGTGCTGCCCGAGGAGATGGAGTCGCTGACCATCGAGCCCGGCGCCGACAAGGTGACGCTCGTTACCTGCACGCCCTACGGCGTGAACGACCATCGCCTGCTGGTGCATTGCGTGCGCACCAAGTACAACAAGAAGGACGTCGACAAGCAAAAGTCGCTGGCCGGCCGCCACTGGGGCAAGCGCGAGTTTGCCATGCTCATCGTGGTCGTAGCCATTGTGCTGTTGCTGCTGGACATCGTGATCCACGCGGTCCGCAAGCGCCGCAAGGCCAAGGCCTCGGCATAAGACATCGTTCAGAACCGCCACAAAGGGGACAGGCACCTTTGTGGTGGTCGGGACTTCCAAACCATCACAACATTCGATGAAAATCGCGATTTTGGCGAAAAGCGTCGAATGTTGTGATGCTTTTCGCTGTGGACGAGACGGTTTTCGTTGTGGGCGGGACGGTTTTCGCTATGGGCGGTGCGGTTTCACTGCAGAACCGCCAGCCCGCCGCCTGCCAGCCCGCCGCCCTCGTTACGTTTTCGCTGCATTTGGGTAAAGCGCCTGCTCCAAGCCGGCGTTGCCTTGTATACTAGAGCGGTTTAACTGTTATGCGGAAGGGAGCGCCTATGGCACTCAGCGAGAAAGACGTGCGCGGCATTGCCGAGTACGCAAAGATCGCACTGACCGATGACGAGCTCACCCAGATGACGTCCTACCTGAACGACGCCGTCCAGATGCTCGAGCCCGTCTTGCAATATGACTTGCCCGACGTGGAGCCCACGTTCCATCCCATCGGAAGCCTGTCCAACGTGATGGGTGACGACCTGCGCGAGCCCGAGCGCGACCTGCCGCTCGACGTTGCGCTCGAAAACGCCGGCAGCGCGCGCGACCGCTACTTCCGCGTGCCGTCCATTTTGGGAGAGGGGGAGAGCGAGTAATGGCGCTAAGCTTCGATTCCCTTACAGCCGCCCAGATCGCCGCGGGCGTTGCCGCCGGCGACTTTACCGCTACCGAGGTGGCCCAGGCCTCCCTTGCCGCCATCGAGGCGCGTGAGGGCGGGGTCCAGGCATTCCTGCAGGTGGCGCCCGAGCTCGCGCTCGAGGCCGCCGCGCGCGTGGATGCCGACCGTGCCGCAGGCAAGCCGCTGCCTCCGCTCGCGGGCGTGCCGCTGGCCATCAAGGACAACATGAACCTCGTGGGCACGCGCACCACCTGCGCTTCCCGCATCCTCGAGAACTACCAGAGCGTCTACACCGCTACCTGCGTCCAGCGCATGCTCGATGCCGGCTGCCTGCCCATGGGCAAGGCTAACATGGACGAGTTTGCCTTTGGCAGCTCTACCGAGAGCTCGGCGTTCCATCGCACCAACAACCCCTGGGATACCGAGCGCGTGCCCGGCGGCTCCTCGGGCGGCTCCGCTGCCGCCGTCGCCGCGGGCGAGGTCGCGCTCTCGCTGGGCTCGGACACCGGTGGCTCCATTCGCCAGCCGGCGTCGCTGTGCGGCGTGGTGGGCTTTAAGCCCACGTATGGCGCCGTGAGCCGTTACGGCGTGGTTGCCTTTGGCTCGTCGCTCGACCAGGTGGGCCCCTTTGGCCGCACGGTCGAGGACGTCGCGCTTGCCATGAACGCGCTCACCGGTGCGGGCCACGATCCGTACGACTGCACCAGCCAGGACTGCGCCGTCGACTTTACCGAGCATCTCAACGACAGCATCGAGGGCAAGCGCGTGGGCATCATCCCCGCGTTTATGGAGGCCGAGGGCCTGACGCCCGAGGTCAAGGCCGCTGTTCAGCGCGCCGCCCAGGAGCTGCAGGACCAGGGCGCCGAGCTGGTCGAGGTCGACCTGCCGCACCTGGACGCCGCCATTGCCGCCTACTACGTCATCGGCCCGGCCGAGGCGTTCTCCAACCTGGCCCGTTTCGACGGCATTCGCTACGGCTATCAGGAGGAGGGCTGCGCCAACCTGTCCGACCAGAGCTCGCTGTCGCGCGCCCACGGCTTTGGCGCCGAGGCCAAGCGCCGTCAGATGCTCGGCGCCTACCTGCTGAGCTCGGGCGTGTACGACAAGTACTACTACGCTGCGCAAAAGGCCCGCACGCTCATCACGCAGGACTACGACGCCGCGTATGCCAAGGTGGACACCATCCTCATGCCCGCCTCGCCCCGCACGGCCTTTAAGTTTGGCGAGATCAGCGACCCCACGCAGATGTACCTCTCCGACCTGTACACCATCTCGCTCAACATTTGCGGCAACGGCGGTATCTCGGTGCCGCTAGGCCTGGGCGAGGACAGCAAGCTGCCTGTTTCTGCCCAACTGGTTGGTCCGGCCTTTAAGGACCGTCAGCTGCTCACGTTTGCCCGCGCCCTGGAGCGCGGCTTTGCCGATGCCGCCACGGGTGCGCCCGCGCTATCCGTCGCGCCCGATTTTGCCGGGAAGGGAGGCGAGCTGTAATGAAGGAGCTTTCCGAGGTCCTGCAGGATTGGGAGGCCGTGATTGGCCTGGAGATCCATACCGAGCTCACCGCACTCGATACCAAGATGTTCTGCAACTGCAAACTCAGCCACGATGACGAGCCCAACGCCAACGTGTGCCCGGTGTGCCTGGGGCTGCCCGGCGCCCTGCCGGTGCCCAACAAGCGCGCCATCGAGAGCATCGTCAAGGCCGGTCTCGCCACCAACTGCGAGATTCAGCGCCACTCGATGTTCTACCGCAAGCACTACTTCTATCCCGATATGGCCAAGAACTTCCAGACCACGCAGGGTCCGGTCGCCTTTGCCATGTACGGTCACCTGGACCTGGACGTGACCGGTCGCGGTGCCGCCGAGCGCCCCGACTGCGCGTTTGGCGAGGCCGAGGTCCAGAGCCTTGCGAGCGCTTCGGCCAACGCCGAGGGCCTGTCCACGTCCATGACGTCGACCATGCGCGAGGGCAATCAGCGTGCCGGCCACCTGGCCAGCTACGATGCGTCCAGCCTGCAGATGCCCGAGCGTTGCAAGGACGGTTCCTACACGGTGCCCATCCGCATCCTGCGCATCCATATGGAAGAGGACGCCGCCAAGATGGTGCACGTGGGCGGTGCCGAGGGCCGCATTACCGCCGCGGCCGAGTCGCTCGTCGACTACAACCGCTGCGGCACGCCGCTCATCGAGCTCGTCACCGAGCCCGACCTGCGCACGCCCGAGGAAGCGCGTCTGTTTATGGAAAAGCTTCGTCGCATTTTTGTGACGCTGGGCATTTCGGACTGCTCCATGGAGAAGGGTTCCATGCGCTGCGACGGCAACGTGTCGCTGCGCCGCCGCGGCGAGACCAAGCTGGGCACCAAGACCGAGCTTAAGAACCTTAACTCGTTTAAGAGCCTGCACGACGGCCTTGCCTACGAGATTTGCCGCCAGGCCGAGGTGCTCGAGGAGGGCGGCATCATCTACCAGGAGACCCGCCACTGGGAGCCCAGCCGCAAGCGCACCGTGGTCATGCGTGTGAAGGAGACGGCCGACGACTATCGCCTGTTCCCTGATCCCGACCTGGCGCCCTTCGATCTGGACGACGAGTTCATCGACCGCTGCCGTGGCGAGATTCCCGAGCTGCCCGATGCCAAGCGCGCCCGTTTTGAGGCCGACTTTGGCATTAAAGCGGCCGATGCCGAGCAGATTGCCGGCGACCCCGAGTTTGCCGAGTTCTTTGAGGCCGCCGCTGCCGGCATGGCTGGCAAGGAGGCCCAGACGGTCGCAAACCTGCTGGTGAACGAGATGATCGCCTACCTTAAGAGCGCGGGCGTGTCGCTCGCCGAGTCCGGCATCGCGCCGGCTCAGGTGGCAGCGCTGGCTAAGCTGCTGACGACCGATGCCATCAGCTCCAACCAAGCGCACGAGGTCTTTGAGGCTATGGCCCAGACCGGCGACGACCCCAACAAGATCGTCGACGAGCGCGGTATGCGTCAGGTGAGCGATGCCGGCGCGCTGCAGCCGATCGTGGACGAGGTGCTGGCAAACTGTGCCGATCAGGCGCAGCAGTATCGTGACGGCAACCAGAAGGTCATCGGCTTTTTGGTGGGCCAGTGCATGAAGGCGAGCCGCGGCAAGGGTAACCCGAAGCTCTTCAACGAGTTGCTGAGAACGTCGCTCTCGTAAGCGGGAACCCGGGAGCCCCGGCAGGGCGGGTGCTTCCTCAAAATTTCGAACAGTCCTGCGCAAGACGAAGGCCACATTAAGTGGCCTTCTTTGCGTGCGGAACTCATTTTGAGCAAGCACCCGCCCTGCCGGGGCTCCCGGGTTCTGCGACGACTCGGCCGTTCGGGTCAGGCGGGGCTGAATGGAATTTGGTGAATGAGGGCGCCGTTTGCGCCCTCATTTTTTGTGGATGTGACGTCGGGGCGGTTCCCTTGGTCATATCGCGCACCAAGATTTCCAAAAAGTTAACCTTTGTTGAACTTAATAGTTAGATAAACTAAACTATTTTTCAAAAGTGTGCTCGAGCAAACTTATTTACTCGGGTGCTGAGGCACCGTGCCGCGTCCAATGCGGCAAAAGGGAGAAGCAACATGAAGAAGTCGACTTTTAACACCCTGCTTGTCGGTGGCGGTTTTCTGCTTGGCACGGCCGGCATCAAGCTGCTTACCAGCGCTCCGGTCAAGAATGCCTGCGTACAGGGTATCGCGTGCGGCATGCGCATCAAGAACGGCTACCAGGACATGGTCGAGCAGGCCAAGGCCAATGTCGATGACATGGTTGCCGAGGCTGCCTACATCACCCAGAGCGAGGCCGCTGCTGACGAGGCAGCCGAGTAACGCTCCCAGGCACAAACTATGAGATTCTCGATTATTAGCGAGATCCCCGGCAGGACCCGTCTTCAATTGGCGGGTCCTGTGCCAGAGAGCGATCTCGATGCACTTCTTAAGCTCAGCGGCGATATCGACGGCGTGCACAAGGTGCGCGTTTATGGCCGTATTGGTCAGATGGCGCTCGAATATGACGAGCGGTGTCGTGCGGGCGTACTCGACGCCTTGGGTGCGCTCGATGCCCAGGCCATTGCCGACGCAAAGACGGGTTACGTGATGCAGCTTGAGCCACGCAAGCACAAGCTCGTCATGGATCTTGCCACACTTATCGGCGCCCATTACGCACGTCGCTGGTTCTTGCCCACGCCTCTGCGTGCGGTGTTTGTCGTGGCTGGTTACATGGCATTTTTGCGCGCTGCCCTTCATGAGCTGGCGCAGCCGCGCCTGACCGTTCCTGTGCTCGACGCTTCGGCCATCGGCATTTCGTTCGTCAAGCGTGATGTCGACACCGCGGGGCAGACGATGTTCCTGCTCAACGTGGGCGAGCTGCTCGAGGACTACACCCGTGCCATGAGCGAAAACGAGCTCATCAACTCGCTGCTCGACGTGCCCGACAAGGCGCAAAAGGTCGTCGGCGACACTGAGGTAAGCGTTGCCGCCACCGAGCTTGAACCCGGCGATTTGGTCGCCGTGCGCACCGGCATGTCCATCTGCATCGACGGCGTGGTCGAGCAGGGGAGCGCTATGGTCAACCAGGCGACCCTGACCGGCGAACCGTTGGCCGTCGAGCGCAGCGTGGGCGACGACGTGTTCGCCGGCACCGTCGTGGAAGACGGCAGCATCTTGGTGCGTGTGCGCGCCAATACGGCGCAAACCAAACTGCGCTCAATCGTCTCGCTCGTGCAGACGGCCGACTCGCTCAAGTCCGAGGGCCAGTCGCATATGGAGGACCTCGCCAACAAGATCGTCCCGTGGAACTTCCTGCTTGCGGGCCTGGTCGCGCTCACTACGCGCAGCCTTATCAAGACCTCGGCGGCGCTGATGGTCGACTACTCGTGCGCGCTCAAGCTCACGGGTTCCGTTGCCGTCATGACTGCCATGAGCGACGCCGCTAAGATGGGCGTCATGGTCAAGGGCGCCAAGTACTTTGAGTCGTTTGCCAAGGCCGACACCATTGTGTTTGATAAGACTGGCACGCTCACCGAGGCCCAGCCGCGCCTGGCTTGCGTGCTGACGACCGACGGCTGGAGCGAGGACGAGATCCTGCGCCTTTCTGCTTGCTTGGAGGAGCATTTTCCGCATCCGGTGGCGCGCGCCGTGGTCAATGCGGCACGTGAACGCGGACTCGAGCATCGCGAGCGCCATGCTGCCGTCGAGTACATCGTGGCGCACGGCATCGCTTCGTCCATCGAAGGGCGTCGCGCAATTATTGGCTCGGCACACTTTGTGTTTGAGGATGAGGGCGCGCAGCTCGAGTCCGACATTAAGGAGCAAATCGAGTCCCAGATGCAGGGCCTGTCGCCTCTGTACCTGGCGGTCGACGGCACCGTTGTGGGCGTGCTCGGTATCGAGGACCCGCTCAAGTCCGGGGTCCGTGAGGCCATCGCCGACCTGCATGCGCTGGGCGTTAAGCACGTGGTCATGCTCACGGGCGACTCGGAACGCACGGCCGAGCGCATTGCGCGCGAAGCGGGTGTCGACGAGTTTAAGGCCGAACTGCTGCCCGAGGACAAGTACGCCTATGTGGAGCGCATTAAGCGCGAGGGGCGCCACGTTGCCATGGTGGGCGACGGCGTCAACGATTCGCCGGCGCTCGGTTTGGCCGACGTGGGGTTGGCAATGGGCGGCGGAAGCGACATCGCCAAGGAGGTCGCCGATATCATCCTGACCGATACGGATCTGGCCGCAATCGTGCGCCTGCGCCGCATGAGCCAGGGGCTTGTCGACCGTCTGACGAGTTCGTATTCCAAGGTGATGCTCACCAACTCGGCGCTCTTGGCACTGGGCATTACCGGCGCGATTACCCCGCAGGCGTCGTCGCTGCTGCACAACGGCTCGACGATCGCCTACAGCCTGGGCAACGCAAAGGCTTACCTGCGCTAGCAGACGTGTTCGCTCACGTTATCTGGCCTGCGCCCAGACGGCATCGGTGCCGTCTGGGCGCAGGCCTTTTGCATTTGACCATTTGCTAGCTTCTCTATATAGTGTTGCTAGCGGTGCTAGCATTTGAAGGGAGTGGAATCAACGTGGGTGCTGTTAGCGGCATGGCGCAGGTGAACGTTCGCGTGGATCGCCAGGTCAAGAACCGTGCCGAGGAGGCACTGCGGCTTTCGGGCGGGTCACTGCCCGAGCTCATCAAAAAGGTTGTGGCCAAGGTCGCACAGGGTGGCGGGCAGTGTGAGGAAGTGCTGTCTGCCGTTGATGGTCGGCAACAAACCGTCGCGCACGATACTCCGTTCGCCGCGTCATGGGCGGCGGCGGATCAGCTTTACGCGGACCTGGGCATCGCTACGTCGCCTGTATCCGATGACCGCGATTGGGACACAATCTATTCCGAAGCCATGGATGAGCATTATCGCCAAAAGGGGATGATCCAGTGAGTGGGGCGCCTCTCAAGATCATGGTAGACGCCAACGTATGGGTTGATTCGTTTTGCGTCGACCATGCCGAGTCGCTTGCCGCGCGTGCGTTTATTGGGCAGGCGACGGAGACGGGGTCGTTACTGTTCTTTCCGGTGCATATCGCTAAGGACGTGCTATACGTTGTCCAACACGAGCTGAAGCGTAGCGTTCTTGCCAGCGGGGGAGCGCTCGACGAGGCGTCTGCCCGCGCGATTGGCGATGCGGCGCTGGCGTTTGTTCGAAATATGACCGAAAACGCCACCGCCGTGGGCGCAGACGCATCCGATCTGTGGCTAGCCGACAAATACTTAGCGCTCCATCGCGATTACGAGGACAACCTGGTACTCGCCGCATGCAAACGCGCCCAGGTTGATTACTTGGTAACTAACGATCGCAAACTGCTCGAACATGCCGATCTTGCAGCAAAGACACCTCGTCAAATGATGCCGATTCTTGCTTTGGCCGAACGCGGCGGCGCGGCTATCGGTTGACGCGAACTGTTTACGGGCCTCTTGGACGACGATGCGCTAAGGGACCCGCATCTGCTATTTACAAAAGCTCGGCCTTAATGGCGGGACTTTCTGCGAGCTGCTCGGCTGCCTTTTCGTCGGAGCTATCGAGTGCTGCCAGACTGCGGTAGACCCACTCGTTGACCTGGGTGTTCTTGACGCCTGCGGTCTGCATAAGGGCGCCTACCTCGCGGATTGCTGCGAGCAGATCAGCTTTTGGACCGGCGAGCTCGACTTCGATGCCGTGGTAGGCGGACACGCCGCGGTTCTCACTCACGTGGTCGATAAAGCCCTCGACGGTCTCAAGCTGCTGGGCGAGAGCTGCATCATCGTCAGCGTCCAGCGCGACGAGTGCGTTCGATACCGTGAGGGCGGGATGTCCGCAGGGGACAAAGCCCTCGATGACATCCATAGCTTCGGTAATGGTTGAGCCCAGGCCCACGAGGGCATTGACGAGTTGCTGCTTGGTATCCATAACGGTCCTTTCGACGGGTCAATTTTGCTTGGCGAAAATATACGTGACGCGTTCGGTGGCAAAAGTGCGAAGTATGGTGCACATTAGGGTCTTCACAGCTCGTGCATAGAGCAGCTGTCTGCCTTTAGAACGTGGTAAGATAGCTATCCACGAGCGGGGTTCACCCCGCGTGTTCCTTGAAAAGTCGACGGTTATCGGGTGTTTGCAGGTCCGATACCATCCAGACTTTCCCAACATTCGGGGGCGACTGGTTTCGACACGATAGCTCTGAGAGAGGAAGCAAGCCGAGGTCTCCTCGCCTCGTTAAACAGGGGTATCGTCAAATTGAATTGACAACAACTCTTCTTTTGAGCCTATGGCTCTCGCTGCTTAGTTTATAGCGGCGCGTCAACCCGGTGATTTCCCCGACGCCGGCGCGACGTCATGTTAGGGGAATGCTCCTGCGCACGTAATCGGTATGGCGTAGGCTAAGACCGAACCGGTTGGGATGCCGCGAGCGTGTCGCTGCGCACAAAGCGTCCGAGACAAAATCAGCGACTGAGCTTGGAGATGCCAATCAGGGGGCTTTCGTGGACCGGAGTTCGATTCTCCGCGCCTCCACCATACGTAACAGGCAGGTAGATATTTATATCTACCTGCCTTTTTATTTCTAGTCCGTACCGCGGAGAATCGAACTCTGAGCAGGGCGCGGGCGTAAAGAAAACGCGTAAGCGTTTTTAGCCCGCGGGCGAGGACGCCGGCAGGCGGCCGAAGCCGGTGCGGGTTCGCGAAGCGAACACGCGGATTCTCCGCGCAAAGCCTCAGCCAGATATAGATGCGATGCCGATTAAGCTCCGGCTGACCATGCCCCGCACCAACGCAAGTCCCAAACCGCGGAGAATCGAACTCTATGCAGGGCGCGGGCGTAAAGAAAACGTCGCGGCAGCGCAGGGTGGGACGTGCTTTCCCAATGGCGGCCCAGGCGGAAAGTCCATCCCGGAATCCGCGCTCAGACTGGGACGTAGTTTCCGGATGACACATCAAGCGGAAAGCGCATCCCGGAATCTAAGCTCGGAATGGGATTCATTTTCCAGATGGCGGGCTCAGCGGAAAATACGACCCGGAATTTGCTCTGAGAACGGGACACGCTTTCCCGCCGACCGCTCCGCCCTCCTCAACTCCAAAACCTGCGCTCTCGCCATCCCAAAACTGGGTAGAAGAAGGCCAAAACGCAATCGCAGGAGGTCAATATGACTGCAGAAGATAAAGCAAAGAACGCCGGCAAGGTCGCGCTCGTTTTGGAGGGCGGCAGCTTCCGCGGGCAATTTACCGCGGGCGTGCTCGACGTTCTCATGGAGGCCGGCGTTGAGATTCCGGCTGTCTACGGTGTATCGGCCGGCGCCCTCAACGGCGTGAACTACAAGTCGCACCAGATCGGCCGTGCCAACCGCATCAACCTGGCTTTCTGCAACGACAGCCGCTTCATGGGCGCCGCATCGTTTGCGTCCACGGGCTCTATCGTCGGCTACGACTTTATCTTCAACGATGTCCAGGACCGCCTGGATCCCTTTGACAACGAGACATTCGACGCGAGCCCCATCGAGATGTACGCCGTCGCGACGGACATGCTCTTTGGAACCGCCACGTACCTCCCGGTCAAAAGCGCCGTGCTCGACCTCGACGCTGTTCGCGCCTCGACGTCGCTGCCGCTGGTGACGCCGCCGGTCGAGATTGACGGGCACAAATACGTCGACGGTGGCGTAGCCGATTCGATCCCCATCGAGCACGTGCTGGAGGAGGCGGGCTTCGATCGCGCGGTCGTCATTGTCACGCAGGACCGCTCGTACGAGAAAAAGCCTTACGAGTTTATGCCTGCCGCGCGCGCCCGCTATGCCGACTACCCCTATCTGCTCGAGGGAATCGAGACGCGCCACGACCGCTACAACATACAACGCATGCACCTGTGGAAGTATGAGCGCGAGGGCCGTGCGCTGGTCGTCGCTCCGCAAAAGCCGGTCGAGGTCGGCCATGTCGAGCACGATTCGGCAAAGCTTTTGGACCTGTATATCCAGGGCCGTCAGGAGGCAAAGCGCCTGCTCGCGGAAATCCAAGAGTTCGTTGAGCGCTAGCGACGACGAACCCTCAAAAAATGACAACAGCTAAAGAGCTAGAAAATCACGGCTCGTGGATGACATGTGCAGAAACTCTGGTCGGAGCCAAAATACCTGTTGACTCGTACGGCGAGCGGGGTAATATGGACGGGTTACTTGCAGAGCCCCGTGAATCTCTGTAACAACACGTACTGTACATGGAGGAGTCTAAGTGATTTCGAAATCGACTCACTACGCCAAGCAGGGCGAGGTCCAGCGCAACTGGGTTCTCGTCGACGCCGATGGTGCTGTCCTGGGCCGTCTTGCCACCCAGATCGCAATGATCCTGCGCGGTAAGAACAAGCCCCAGTTCACGCCCAACAGCGACTGCGGCGACTTCGTTGTCGTCATCAACGCCGATAAGGTCCAGCTTACCGGTAACAAGGCCGACACGAAGACCTATTATCGCCACAGCGGCTACAACGGCGGCCTCAAGGCTGAGAGCTTCCGCCAGGCTATGGAGAAGCACCCGGAGAAGGTCATCGAGCGCGCCGTTCGCGGTATGCTGCCCAAGACCACCCTCGGCCGTGCCCAGATGACCAAGCTTAAGGTCTACGCTGGTGCCGAGCATCCGCATGCTGCCCAGAACCCCACGAAGATTGAGCTGGAGGCTTAAAGATGGCTGAGAACACCGTTGTCTACCAGGGTACCGGCCGTCGTAAGAACGCCGTCGCCCGCGTCCGTCTCGTCCCCGGCACCGGCAAGGTGACCATCAACAAGCGTGACGCCGAGCAGTATTTCGGCCGTCATCAGCTCGTTGAGAACGCCCTTGCTCCCTTCAAGGTGACCGACACCGCCGGTCAGTTCGACGTTATCGCTCTGTGCGATGGTGGCGGCATCTCCGGTCAGTCCGGCGCTCTGCGCCTGGGCATCGCTCGCGCTCTTCTGAACGCTGGCGACTACCGTGCTGACCTCAAGAAGGCCGGTTTCCTTACGCGCGATGCTCGCGTGGTCGAGCGCAAGAAGTACGGCCTCAAGAAGGCCCGCCGCGCTCCCCAGTTCTCCAAGCGCTAAGGTTTTATCTCCTTTCGAGATACAATGTACAAGCGGGGCCTGCCGATTCCTCGGCGGGTCCCGCTTTTCTTTTTCGACTAGGGTGGGCGGTTGCATATCGCCTACTAGGGAAGGAGCGATCCTATGCCCCAGAACATCTTCGGTACCGACGGCGTCCGTGGCGTCGCCAATGCCGACCTCTCGTGCGACCTCGCGTTTCGCCTGGGCCGCGCGGCGACCAAGTTTCTTGGTCCGGATATTTGCATCGGCCGCGACACGCGCCTTTCGGGCACCATGCTCGAGAGCGCTCTGACCGCCGGCATTATGGCCGAGGGCGGCCGTCCTCATTGCTGCGGCGTTATCCCCACGCCCGCCGTGGCGCTGCTCACCGTTCAGAACGAGCTCGATGGCGGCATTGTCATCTCCGCTTCGCACAATCCGCCGGAGTTCAACGGCATCAAGTTCTTTAGCCGCAAGGGTATGAAGCTTCCCGATGCTGTCGAGGAAGAGATCAGCGCCTGGGTCATGTCCGAGGAAGCCATGGCTGCCGACACGCTGCCGACCGGTGCCGGCGTGGGCCACATCATCAAGATGAAGGACGCCCGCAAGGCATATGTCGACCACGCCATCGACACGCTTGACGGTCTTAGGCTCGATGGCCTAGTCGTTGCCGTCGACTGCGGCCATGGCGCTTCTTGCCAGACCACGCCCGCTGCGCTGCAGCGCCTCGGCGCCACGGTGCACGCTATCAACACCGATTATTGCGGCACCGACATCAATGTCGAGTGCGGCTCCACTCACCTTGAGCCCCTGCGCGAGCTCGTGCTGCGCACCCATGCTGACATCGGCCTGGCCCACGACGGCGACGCCGATCGCGTGCTGTTCGTGGACAGCGAGGGCAATGAGATCGACGGTGACTACATCCTGGCTATCTGCGGCTCCGACCTTGCTGCTCGCGGCAAGCTCGCCAACTCCGAGATCGTCTCGACCGTCATGTGCAACCTGGGCTTCTCCATTGCCATGAAGGAGCAGGGCTTCGAGATGGTCCAGACCGCCGTGGGCGACCGCTATGTTCTTGAGCGTATGCTCGAGGACGGCGCCGTCATCGGTGGCGAACAGTCCGGCCACATCATCTTCCTGGAGCACAATACCACCGGCGACGGCCTGGTGACGGCTCTGCAGCTGCTGGCCGTGCTCAAGCGCACCGGTCGTACCCTCACCGATCTTGCCGGCATCATGAAGAAGTACCCGCAGGTACTCGTCAACGTGCATTCCGACAACAAGGCTGGTCTGGACGATTGCCAGCCCATCTGGGATGCCGTCGCTGCTGCCGAGAAGGAGCTTGACGGCCGCGGCCGCATTCTGGTGCGCCCGAGCGGTACCGAGCCGCTGGTCCGCGTGATGGCCGAGGCCGAGACGCACGAGCTGACCCAGCGCGTTGTCGACGACATCGTCGAGGTTGTCAAGCGCGAACTTCCCTAATGGTCAAAAACGGGTGCCAAGTGGTAAACTGTTAAGGTTATTTTGGTTGATCGGTATGTCCGAGGGGGAGCATGTTCACTAAAGTCCTAAGGTCTTTTGGTATGCGTGGTCGAGTCCTTACGTTGGATGCTCCCATCTCGGGTGACGTCATTCCGCTCTCCGAGGTAAACGATCAGACGTTTGCCACCGGCCTTTTGGGCCAGGGCGTGGCGATTCAGCCCACCGGAACGCGCGTGATCGCGCCGGCTGATGCCAAGGTCGAGGCTATTTTTCCCACGGGACACGCCGTTGCGCTTAACACGGTCGATGGCTTGGACGTGCTCATCCACGTTGGTTTGGACACTGTTCAGCTCGAGGGCAAGCACTTTACCGTACATGCGCAAGTGGGTGACATCGTCCATAAGGGCGATGTGCTCATTGAGTTCGATCGCGAGGCAATTGCTGCCGAGGGCTACGATGTGACGGTTCCCATCTTGGTGTGCAACTCCGTTGAGTTCTCGAGCATCAAGGGCTCCGTTGGCGTGCATGTCGAAGAGATGGACCAGCTCATCGTTGCTCGCGAGCGCTAGCAAGTGCACGTGGCCATTAGCCTACAATTCAAACACGTTTACGGAGGGCGCCCTTGAATGAGGACGCCCTCCGTGGCAAGATGTGTTTTGTCCGAGGCTAAACAGCTTTGGGTCACCGTGGACGGGCAGGGGCCTCGACGCGGTTAGACACGAGACACATACATTACGCGACCTCGCCCTGGTGGCCGCACACGTTGGTTGCGGCCGACGCGGGCCGCGGGCAAGTGCTTGTAAGGGAGCCTTGCCTCTCTTGTACGAGAAAGGACGCGTAATGAAGATCATTAAAGCTAAAGACTACGAGGATATGAGCCGCAAGGCCGCTAATATCATCTCGGCGCAGGTTATCCTCAAGCCCGACTGTGTGCTGGGTCTTGCCACCGGCTCCACCCCGATCGGTGCCTACAAGCAGCTCGCTGCTTGGTACAAGAAGGGCGACGTCGACTTTGCCGAGGTCAGCACCTACAACCTGGACGAGTATCGCGGCCTTTCGCACGACGATCCCCAGAGCTATCACTACTTCATGCGTGAGAACTTCTTCGATCACATCAACATCGACCTGAACAACACGCATGTGCCCGACGGTTCCAACCCCGACGCCGCCGCTGCTTGCTCTGAGTACGACAAGATCGTCGCCGACGCCGGTTACCCGGATCTGCAGCTGCTCGGCATCGGCAACAACGGCCACATCGGCTTCAACGAGCCCGATGACCACTTCTCCAAGGGTACGCACTGCGTCGACCTCACCGAGAGCACCATTCAGGCCAACAGCCGCCTGTTCGACAGCATCGACGATGTTCCTCGTCAGGCCTACACCATGGGCACTCAGACCATCATGTATGCCCGCATGATCCTGGTCGTCGCCAACGGCGAGGCCAAGGCTCAGGCCGTGCATGACATGTGCTATGGTCCGGTTACGCCCGAGTGCCCGGCTTCGATCCTGCAGCTGCACACCAACTGCGTTGTCGTTGCCGACGAGGCCGCCCTTTCGCTCTGCGAGTAGCGCGAATCCTGCAGCTCGACATAGCCTTGCCTAAGGCCTCCGCTTTGCGGGGGCCTTTTTGCTATCCCTTTTTACCCACTTGACCAAAATCTTGCCGCAAGCTTGACGAATGCCGGATGCTTAACAGCTTGATTCATTCCATACCAGATTCTATGCAAAAATGCCACTAGAAGGTCGTAGACGGTAGCGGGTGCTAGGCGAGTAGAATGACATGGCTGAACCTTGTTCATCTGCGTTACACTGCCGCTTAGATGGGACAAGCTGACAAGCTCATTTACCTGCTTAAAGACCGATTAGTCGGGGGATTAATAACAATCGGCCCTCGCTGTACAAAAACTTGCCGCTTGCGTACCAAAAGACAACCTAAAACACAAGGTCGCTCTATTCATAGCGCGGCTTGTATGGTCTTGCGGCTACAGTGTCCATACGGTCGAGTTGAGGAGCGGGCATGGTAAATGATTTGAGCGGTATAGACGACCTCGAGCTGATGCCGCTGGGCGGAGGCTATATGGTGCGACGCGAACGCTTGATGAATGAGCTTATCGCCAAGGGCCGAAAGGCCGGCATCGTGGTTCTTTATGCGCCCGACGGGTTTGGGAAGACCTCGGTGCTGCTGCAGTACACCCATGAGGTTAAATGCGACCCGACGCGAGGCCCCGTGCGGATTATCGAGGCCGATCGCGCCATTGGGCGCGAAGTGTTTATGCAGCTCGAGGTGGTTACCGAAGAACTCAAAGACAAACCGCACTCCCTTATCGCGATTGATAATGTGCCAAACCTCGATCAGCACGATACCGAAGACCTCATCGACAGGATTCGCGGCCTGCGCGCTATGGGGGTAGGGGTCTTTATTTCCTGCCGTCCTTCAAATCGTCAGCTGATTCATGGGCTGGGCGATTCGGTTAAGATCAATGCGCAGATGCTCAAGGTGCATGCCTATGAGTATTCGGCGTGGGCATCGGCGTTTTCGATCAGCACATCGCTCGACTTTTATCAGCTCACGCAGGGCGTGCCCGAGCTCGTTTCGGCATTGCAGACGGGTCTGTATGGCCAAGGCGACGTAGCCGGTCTGCTCGAAAACGAGATTGTCAACGTATATGGCGCGGCACTTGCCGATCTGGCTTCGCTCGACAATAATGCGCTGTTTTGTGTGGCATGTCTCATGGTTTTGATGGGCGAGGGCAATATAGCAGAACTCGAGGCTTGTGGGGTAAGGCTGTCGATGGTCGACCAGTCCTACTTTGTACGCGACTACCCGATCTTTGGCTTGGACCCCGCCGAGCGGAGTTTTACGTGTCTGGGCACGGAGGATAACGGACGCTTGCGTTTGCGTAAGTTGGTGGCCGAGGTTCGCCCCGAACTTGTTCCGAGGGCGGCCCGGATTTTGCTTAAGGCGGGCCGATGCGATGCGGCGATGGGCCTGGCGGACGCCTTTTTGGACCGTGAAGCGGTTCTTGAACTTGCTGGGCAGTATGGGGTCGATCTTGCTCTGACGGGGCACGGGGCCGATATCTGCCGAGCAGCGCTGGGCACGATCGATGCCGACGATCCGGCACCAAAGCCAACGCCTGCCGAGGCACTCGGCGTATATCTGGCAGCGGTCAGCGTGTCCAACACAAAGCTCGCCCGGTATATGGCATCGGTTATCGATCGCGGGGGCGAACGGGCGGCCTGCGAAATAGATCCTGTTTCATGGAGGGTGGCCCAGACACTGACGGCTGTTTGCTATGGGGACAACGGGCTTGGGCTTCCTACGAACCTGGCCGTGCCAGAAATCGAGACATCCCATACCGCACTCGACATGCTGTCCGCGCATATCGAGGTCAAGCGATGCCTGACCGAACGGGGAGATGACGGCGGCGTTCTACAGCAGCTCAAAACGAGCAAGGCCTACGACTGCGAGCTCGACATCGCGGGGATTGTTATACGAGCCGACAGCATGCTGGTGGAGCTCTTTGACGGGTCGTTTTCGGGAACCGATGAACGCGACGACGAGATGGCGCTGGTGCGGGAGGCACTCGACGTACGTGGGCTTAAGGCGATGGCTATCTGGGTGCGCATGGTGTTGGCGGCACGGCGGCTCCTTTCCGGCTTGCCGGTAACCGACGATGCGGCGTTCAACGAGCTCGATCGTTTTGCCGTGCGCATGCGCGACAATCAGATTCAGCTGTTTGGCCTGTTGCTAGAAGGCTGGCAGTCGCTGGCAGAAGGACGGCCGGTTAATGCAAAGTTCCGTGCGGTCCAAGTGCTCAAACTTGCCGAGGAGTCGATTGCGTACATGCGCGATAACGCATTGCTGCTGGAGCGCGCGGCATATCTGCGTAACACCTCGATGGTTTCGGTGCGCGAGGAAGCGGAGCTACTCGATATAAGCCAGACGCAGGTTGGTGGAGCGGAGGCCTGGATGGTGGCGCTTCATTTGGCCTGTGCGGGCCGAGACAGCGACCTTGCGGCCTGGATGTCCATGAATCGTGCGGGGATTCTAGAGCCATCGTATCGGCTCTTTGCGCGCCTTGCCATGCATTGTCTGGGCGAGCCAGCGGGCAGGATACGCAAGAAGCTTCCCGTGCGCGAACTGTCGCGGTACTCGCTGCGCGACGATTTGGAAGGGGAGGGCGAGCGTCTGTTCCAGACTGGCGAGGTTGAAGCCGTTGATACCATCGACCATATCGAGATTCGCATGTTTGGTGCGTTTCGCGCCGAGCGCGACGGGTTTCCCATCACGGATAAAATGTGGCGCCGCAAGAAGGCGGCGACGCTTGCCGAGCGGCTTGCGCTGGGCATGGATGCGCTCGTCGATCGTGAGACGCTGGCCATGGAGCTGTGGCCCCATGCCGAGTTCAATAGCGCCCGCAATAACCTGTACTCGACGATATCGCGCTTGCGGTCGGCTTTGGGGCCGACGCCGGATGGCAAGTCGTGTGTGCTCATCCAAAATGAATGCATCGGACTCAACGGCGACTACGTCAAGACCGATGTACGGCTGTTTGACCAGATAAGCCGCGAGGTTTTGGGAAATCGCACGGGTGCGCGCGGGCCCCATTTAGTTGAGCTGTGCCTTAAAATTGAGCAGCTTTATGCCGGACCGCTGTATGTTCCCAATGGCTGTAATCCCACCTACTTTTTGCGTATGCGACGCATTATGCAGTCAAAGTACATCGATTGCATGATTAAGGGAGCAAATGCCGCTCTAGAAGAAAACGATCTGCAGTCGGCGATTTGGCTGGCGGAGTCGGGGCTTCAGCAGGAAACGGCGCGTGAGGATATGGTGCGCTGCGCCATGCGTGTCTACAGTGCGGCGGGGCGGCGGCGCGATATCGTCGAGCTATACAGTGGGCATATGCACCATCTGAGGGAGCAGGTCAATGGCGTGCCCGAGCCCGAGACGCGGCGTCTATACGAGCGCTTGGTGGAGGGGCGGCTCAATCGCGTGCTGGTCGAGCGATAAAAAACGGGCGCCCGAAGTACTTGGGCACCCGTAAGCTTGCTATGTGTTGGTTCGCCGGATCATTGGCTCTTAGACGAGCTTGATCTTCTCGATGTCCTTGCGCGAGGACTCGCGATACAGTGAGAACTTGCGGCCGATAACCTGGACGACCTCGGCGTGGCAGCGCTCGGCGAGCTCTTCGGCGGCCTCGCGGGCGGAAAGACTGGAGCCATCGAGCACGGAGCACTTAACGAGCTCGTGCTTCTCCAGGTAGGCGACCGTCTGCTCGACGGTGCCCTCGTTGACATCGGACTTGCCGATGATGATGGCGGGGTTGAGGTGATGGGCCATGCTGCGAAGCTGCTTGACCTGTGCTCCTGTCAGTGCCATGGGTTCTCGCTTTCTATGTATGGGGCGCCCCGCGACGGGGCCTTAATCTACGTGAGCTGTCCCACGATAGCGCAGGAACGGCGCGGTGTGGAGCGCGTTTGCCCAGTTCAAAAAGAATGCGGATGCCGAGTGAGTGGGCGGCGCGGGCTGCGAACGGGCTATAAGCTGGGCGCAGAGACCGGCTCCCATGCAATAAACGCCCAACGGACTTTGCGGACGTGGTCGAGCATATAGCGCCCCTGCGGCACGCCCTTGGAGCCCGGCTCACCGGCATGGGGGTTCTCAATCATGTGTTGAGCGATGTAGTCGCGCAGGCGGTCGATCTTATCCTCGTTGCCATGCTCGAGCATACGGGAAAAATCCGCTACGCCCGCCTCAAGGCTATCGAAGGTGTCGCGACGGGGCGATTCAAAATACGTGACCTGCGGCAGCGCACCCATCTGAATAAGGATGTTAAAGGCATACACAAAGCCATTACTGCAGGTAACCGAGGCACCGATGGCGTTCATCAAGTGCAGATCATAGCGCGGGCTGGAGTTGGCGACCATCGTGACAGCACAACGACGACGAGCCGTACGATCAAGCTTGGCAAGCGCGCCTTTTAGATTGGTCGTCGTAACCGACCGACTGGCAAAGGCGACATCCACCGCCTTCGCGACCGGTCCAACCAAATCCCAATCATCATCCCAAGCAAGCTCAAGCGGCGTTATGCGCCTTTCGAGTCCGTAGTACTCAATGCCGGCATCAAGCGTGCCCAGCATAGCGGGGGAGAAGTCGGCAGCAATCACAGGATGCCCAGCCTGAGCAAGCGGAATAGCAATCGACCCAGCCCCACATCCCATATCCAGCGCCGACTCACCAGGCTCAAGAGCCAGCAATTTCATAAAATCCCGGGCATACGGAGCAGTCTCCAGTGGACGAAAATGCCGAGCCCGCTTATCCCATTCAAAAGAATCATCAGCCCGATGCCGAGCGGCCTGCAGACGCATCCATTCGCCATTCCAATCCGCAGAAAGCAGCTCAG
>OLYM01000298.1_pt1 | contig 20402 bp, 18 predicted proteins | sample 1673691 | NCBI WGS metagenome assembly OLYM01 (sample SAMEA103958123, study PRJEB25191) | human gut metagenome | reverse complement strand
TGGCACAGAAAAACATCCGCAATTTCTGCATCATCGCCCATATCGACCACGGCAAAAGCACCCTCGCCGACCGCATTCTGGAGTCCACCGAGGCCGTTGCCAAGCGGGATATGGAGGATCAGATCCTCGATAATATGGATCTGGAGCGGGAACGCGGCATCACCATCAAGGCCCGCGCCGTTGCGCTGGACTACACGGCCGATAACGGCGAAACCTACCACTTCAACCTCATCGATACCCCCGGCCATGTCGATTTCCATTATGAGGTCAGCCGGTCGCTGGCGGCCTGCGAGGGCGCCATCCTTGTGGTGGATGCCTCCCAGGGCATAGAGGCGCAGACACTGGCCAACTGCTACCTTGCGGTGGACAGCGGTCTGGAGATCCTCCCCGTCGTCAATAAGATCGACCTGCCCGCCGCCGACCCCGAGCGGGTCTGCCATGAGATCGAGGACGTCATCGGCATCCCCGCCATGGATGCCCCCCGCATCTCCGCCAAAAACGGCGTCAATATCCACGAGGTGCTGGAGCGCATCGTCACCGATATCCCCGCCCCGCAGGGCGACCCCGACGCCCCCCTGCAGGCGCTTATCTTCGACAGCATCTACGATAGCTACCGGGGCGTTATCGTCTACCTGCGTGTTATGCAGGGGACGCTTCGCACCGGCATGACCGTCCGGCTGATGAGCACCGGCGCGCAGTTCACCGTGGTGGAATGCGGCGTGATGGGCGCCACCAGTCTGGTGCCGCGGCAGCAGATCTCCGCCGGAGAGGTCGGCTATTTTACCGCCAGCATCAAAACCATTGCCGATACCCGTGTGGGTGATACCGTCACCGGGGCGGAAAACCCCGCCCCCCGGCCGCTGCCCGGCTATCGCAGCGTCAATCCCATGGTTTTCTGCGGCATCTACCCGGCGGACGGCGCCAAATACCCCGACCTGCGGGAGGCGCTGGAAAAGCTGCAGCTCAATGACGCCGCCCTTTCCTACGAGCCGGAAACCTCGGCGGCGCTCGGCTTCGGCTTCCGCTGCGGCTTCCTCGGCCTGCTGCACATGGAGATCATCCAGGAGCGGCTGGAGCGGGAGTTCAATCTCGACCTCATCACCACCGCCCCCAGCGTCATCTACCACCTTACCCTCACCGACGGCACCAAGCTGTCCATCGATAACCCCACCAACTACCCCGACCCCTCCACCATCGCCGAGACGGAGGAGCCGTATGTCAAGGCCAGCATCTTCACCCCGCCGGAATACATCGGCGCCCTGATGGACCTCTGCCAGCAGCGCCGGGGCATCTACAAGGACACCAAGTACCTTGACCCCACCCGGGTGGAGCTGCACTATGACCTCCCCCTTGCCGAGATCATCTACGATTTCTTCGATGCCCTGAAGAGCCGCAGCCGGGGCTACGCCAGCCTTGACTACGAGCTTTCGGATTACCGTCCCAGCCGTCTGGTCAAGCTGGATATCCTCCTGAACGGCGAAATGGTGGATGCCTTGAGCTTTATCGTCTTTGCCGATAACGCCTACCCCCGTGCCCGCCGTCTGGCGGAAAAGCTCAAGGATCACATCCCGCGGCAGCTTTTCGAGATCCCCATTCAGGCAGCCGTCGGCGGCAAGATCATCGCCCGTGAAACGGTGAAGGCCATGCGAAAGGACGTTCTTGCCAAGTGCTACGGCGGCGATATCACCCGCAAAAAGAAGCTGCTGGAAAAGCAGAAGGAAGGCAAAAAGCGGATGCGTCAGCTCGGCAGCGTCGAGGTGCCGCAGGAGGCCTTTATGGCCGTCCTCAAGCTGGACGAATAACCCCCCGCACAAGCTCAAAAGGCTCACGGTATTTTCCCGCCGTGAGCCTTTTTCCTGCCCGGTTTTCCCGGGCGGCCGGCTTGCCGGGGGGACGCGGGCCGCAGGCCGTTTCGGCTGCGCCGAAACAGGCGGGCTTCGCCCGCCTCGGCGGCTACGCCGCCGGGCCTGCGGCCCGCCCTGCCCCCTGCACCATCCCGCAAAAGCAACCGGCTCATGGTGTTTCCCTGCGGGGCAGGCTTTTCGGCGGTTCGGCTTTTCTCATCTCCCACAAAATTTGCGGTGGAATTGTTCGCAGGCTTTATGGTATAATTTGAATGAGAAAACCGATAGACAAGCCGAGAATTTATGGAGGTGCTTATATGATGCTCCTAAAGGGATTGACCGTAGTGCTGGGACTGGCATTCCTTCTGTTTGGCTGCTTCATTTATTTTGGGAAGAAATATAATCTCATCAACGGTTTTGAGTCGGACTTTAAAGAGGGTAGAAAGAATGAGGAATATGCAAAGAGAGTAGGTCTGGTAGAGCTTGTTATTGGTATTGCTCTGCTCATCACGGGGATTGCGCTTATTATATTTGCCTGAAATCCCCTCCGCAATCGGTTTTGACTGACCCTTTGCCGCCAGCCATACATCATCATTCATAAGGAACAGCCCTCCGTATGATTGCAGTCATACGGAGGGCTTGTTATTTTAATACCGCCCGGTACCCCGCGGGCTTTTTGATTTAATCGGGTCAACGGTCTTATTCCCTTCCGGCCGGGAGCCGCACCGCCATGGTGGTGCCGGTTTCGTCGCTCTGCTCCGCCGCCACCCTGCCGCCGTGCAGCGCCGCGATCTCCCACACCAGCGCAAGTCCCAGCCCCACGCCGCCGTATGCCCGGCTGCGGGATTGCTCCACCCGGAAAAAGGGCTGGAAGATGCTTTCCCGGTACTGCGCCGGGATGCCGCACCCGGTATCGATCACCCGGATGACCAGCTCGCTGCCCTCCTCGGTGACGGTGATGCGCACCGTCCCGCCCGGGCGGTTATAGCGGATGGCATTTTCGGTCAGGTTGAAGATCAGCCGGTAGATCAGCGTATCGCTGCCGGTCAGCACCCCGTCGCCCTCACACTCCAGCGTGATGCCCTTTTTCTCCGCCAGCGGCATGATATCCTCGAAGATCTCCTCCACCATCGGGGCCAGCTCGATGCGGTCGGTGCAGGGGACGGTGCGCAGCTCGCTCATCTCCAAAAGGGTCTTGGTCATCTGGGTCATGCGCTCGGTCTGCTCCCGCAAAAGCCGCAGAAAATCCGCCGTTTCCGGCAGCACGTTGGGATGCTCCGCCGAAAACAATTCCAGCTGCGCCTGCATCAGCGAAAGCGGCGTCCGCAGCTCATGGGCGGCGTTGCCGGTAAACTGCCGCTGTGCGGTAAAGCCCTCGTTCAGGCGGTCCAGCATCCGGTTAAAGGAACGGCTGAACTGCTGAAATTCCGGCAGCACCTCCTCATCCAGCTTCATTTCCGCCAGGTTATTCGGCTGCACCTGCTCCACCCGTGCGGCAAAGCTGCGCAGCGGCTTCAGCGCCCGCCCGGTCACAAAATAGGCCAGCACGCCGCTTAACAGCGTCACCGCCGCGGTGATGCACCAGTTGGTGGTGATAAAGGACTGCTGCGCCCCGCTGATGATGATGGTGATATCGTCATTTTCGCCTGCGGTGCCGGGGTCAAAAAAGGCCGGCTCCCCCTCGATGCTGTATTCCTGCAGCGTCTCCCCGATGGAATCCATATAGCGCCGGCCGGAGCTGCTGATGAGACAGTTCATCGCCACGCAGGTCACGCCGATCAAAAGCGCCGTCATCAGGGTGATGCGCCATTGTAAAGAGAGCTTTTTCACGCCTGTTCCTCCTCTATAATATACCCCTCCCCGATGCGGTTGCGGATGGGGTCATAGCCCAGGGCGGTCCGCAGCTTTTTGCGCAGTGCGGAAATATGCACCCGGATGGAATTGCTGAAATTATCCACGCTGTTATCCCACACGTGGTCGATGAGCTCCTCCTGGCTGACCGGGCGGCCCCGGTGCAGCAGCAGGTATTCGAGAATCCCCGTTTCCTTGCGGGTCAGCGCCAGCGGCTGCCCGGCCGCCGCTGCGGTGCGGGCCTTGGTATCAAAGGTCACCCCGCCGCAGGTCAGCACCACGTCGTTCTGGGTGAACTGCCGCAGGGTCAGGCTGCGGATGCGCGCCTCCAGCTCCTCCAGGTGAAAGGGCTTGGCCAGGTAGTCATTGGCGCCGGCATCCAGCCCCGCCACCTTATCGGCCACCTCGCTGCGTGCCGATAGGATCAGCACCCGGGTCTCCCGGTCGGTCTGCCGCAGCGTTTTCAGCACCGTCATGCCGTCCGCCCCCGGCAGGTTCAGGTCCAGCAGCACCAGGTCATACCGTTCCTCCCCCAGCAGCTCCATCGCCCTGTTGCCGTCATAGCAGTAGTCCACGCTGTACGCCAGCCGCCGCAGGCTGCGCACGATGGTCTCGCACAGCGCACGCTCATCCTCAATGACCAAAAGGCGCATCGTTACCCCTCCTTTTTTCGGTATAAAATGTACTGCTCTTTTCTCGATAAGTGTGCAAGCACACGCTGCGGCGGGCGCTCCTCCGCTTCACTCGGGCTGAACCTCCGTTACGGCGGGCGCAGCCTCCGCTTGACTCGGGCTGAACCTCCGTTTCACTCCGGTCAGCCCTCCCCGCTGCGGCGCGCCCGCAAAGGGCGTCTGCGCACTTATAAAGTAAAGGTTTTCTTTATTATAACAGACCAAAATAAATTTTGCGTTAAATTTCCTTTCTTAACAGAAATTTTAACCTCCCCGTGCTATGATTGGCACAGTAATTCGGAAAGGATGATGAAAATGACTCATGCAAAAAAAGCTGCGGCGCAGGTCGTGCTGCTGATTGCGGGCGCCGCCATGCTGTGCTTCGGCGCTTGGCGGGGCGAGGCCGCAACGGTATTCAGTAAGGCGATTAAATTATGTTTGGAGTGTGTCGGCATTGGATAAAAAACATACCGGGGTCTCCCACCTCCTGTCCCGCTTCCGGGGCTGGATCCAGGCGGGCGCCACCCTTCTCACTAATATTCATCTGCCGAATTTCCTCAAGGGCTCCATTTATCAGGGCGGCGGCAAAACCGTCTGCGTGCCGGGGCTCAATTGCTACTCCTGCCCGGCGGCCTCCGGGGCCTGCCCCATCGGGGCGTTCCAGGCGGTGGTCGGCTCCTCAAAGTTCCGCTTTTCCTATTATATCACAGGATTTCTCATCCTGCTGGGCGTTTTGCTGGGGCGGTTCATCTGCGGCTTTTTGTGCCCCTTCGGGTGGTTCCAGGAGCTCCTGCACAAAATCCCCACCAAAAAGCTTTCCACCAAAAAGCTGCGGCCCCTCACCTACCTCAAATACGCCGTTTTGCTGCTGATGGTGGTGCTGCTGCCGGCGCTGCTGGTCAATGACGTCGGCATGGGCGACCCCTTCTTCTGCAAATACCTCTGCCCGCAGGGCGTGCTGGAGGGTGCCATCCCCCTTTCCGCCGTCAATGCCGGCATCCGGTCGGCGCTGGGCAGCCTGTTTACCTGGAAGTTCTCCATCCTGCTGGCGGTGGTGGTTTTAAGCGTTATCTTCTACCGCCCCTTCTGCAAATGGCTCTGCCCGCTGGGCGCCTTCTACGCCCTGCTCAATAAGGTCTCGCTGTTCCAGATGAAGGTGGACCAAAACAAGTGCGTTTCCTGCGGGAAATGCGCCCGCGCCTGCAAAATGGATGTAGACGTGACCAAATCCCCCAACCACACCGAGTGCATCCGCTGCGGGATGTGCATCCGGGCCTGCCCCACCGATGCCATTCGTTTCCGTTATGGCTTCGGGGAGGGGAAGGACACCGAAAAAACCGAAAAAGCGGTGCCTGCACCGCAGAACAATACCCAATGATTTTTCAGGAGGAAACAAAAATGAACGTTAAAAAACTCATCACCCTGCTGCTGGCCGTTATGATGGTCCTTGCCATGGCCGCCTGCGGCGCAAAGGAAAACGACAAAAAGATCGATATCCCCGGCAGCAACACCATGACCGACGAGCCCAAGACCCTCGAGGAGGCCTCTGCCCTGTTCGATAGCCTTCTGGCGCAGGAAAACGCCATCCTCGGCGAAAACTCCGCCCTGTGGGAAAAGGTATTTATGGCCGCCAATAAGGATATGATCATGATCGAGGACGGCAAAAACTACGGCCAGTTCCTGCTGGATACCATCGAGGAGGCCAAGGATCAGTTCACCGAGGAGGAGCTGAAGGTGCTGCGTGAGGGCGGCGAGAAGATCCGCGATCTGGAGGATCAGCTGACCCGCCTGGAGGAAAAATTCCCCGAGCTGATGCCCAAGACCCCGGACGGCACCGACAGCGTCCCTGCGGAAAACGGCAAGCCCATCGAGCAGAACAGCAACCCCTTCCCCGCCTTTGAGGGCAAGGACCTGGACGGCAACCCCGTCAAGAGCAGCGAGCTGTTCGCCGCCAATACCGTCACCGTCGTCAACTTCTGGTTCACCACCTGCAAGCCCTGCGTAGGCGAGCTGGGCGACCTGGAGGCCCTCAATAAGTCCCTGGCCGAAAAGGGCGGCACCGTCGTCGGCATCAATGCCTTCACACTGGACGGCGATGAGACCGCCATTGCCGAGGCCAAGGCCGTACTGGCCAAGAAGGGCGCCACCTACCGCAACCTCACCTTTGCCTCCGGCAGCGAGGCCGGCGTTCTTACCGGTAATGTGTTCGCCTTCCCCACCACCTATGTGGTCGATCAGAAGGGCAACATCGTCGGTGAGCCCATCGTCGGCGCCATCACCGAAAAGAAGCAGGCGGAGACCCTCAATAAGCTCATCGAGCAGGCCATCGCCAATTCCAAGGCCTGATTTCTCCCCCGCCCCGAAGGAACTGCTCCTTCGGGGCCTTTTTTCTTTGCCTGCCGATGTAAACCCGCCCCCTTTTCATTGACTTGCCCGGCCCCGGTGTGGTAAAATACAAAGATAGAAAAAGTGGGGCAATATGCCCTCTCCACCACACCAATGAAAGGGAATGTTTTTGCCATGATACGCAGCATGACCGGCTACGGCCGGGATCAACAGCTCCTGCACGGGCGCAGCATCACCGTCGAGATCCGTTCCGTCAACCACCGCTACTTTGAATTTTCCTGCCGGGCGCCCCGCGGCTGCGCCTTCCTGGAGGACCGCCTGAAGCGTGCGCTGCAAAGCGCCATTTCCCGCGGCAAGGTGGAGGTCTCCCTCACCCTGCAAACCATCGAAAGCCGCCACACCTCCGTTGCGGTGGATCACGCCCTTGCCGGGCAGTATCTTACCGCCCTGCGCGCCCTGGGCGAGGAATATTCCCTCCCGGATGACCTCACCCTTTCGGTGGTCGCCCGCCTGCCGGATGTCTTTACCCTGTGCCGGGACGAGGAGGACGAGGAGGAGCTGGCCGCCGATGTCCTTTCGGTGCTGCAAAATGCCCTTGCCCGGTTTGTTGCCATGCGGGAGACCGAGGGCGAGCGCCTGCGGGCGGACGTCCTTTCCCGGCTGGCCGTCATGGAGGAGCACCTCTCCTTTGTGGAGGAGCGCTCTCCGCAGACGCTGGCGGAATACCGTGCCCGGCTCACCGCCCGCCTTACCGAGCTTTTGAACGGCGCCGTCCCGGATGAAAACCGCATCCTCACCGAAGCCGGCATCGTTGCCGACCGCCTGGCGGTGGATGAGGAAACGGTGCGGCTGCGCAGCCATTTTGCCCAGCTGCGCAAAATCATGGAGAGCACCGAGCCGGTAGGCCGCAAGCTGGATTTCCTGGTGCAGGAAATGAACCGCGAGACCAATACCATCGGCAGCAAATGCAGCGATACCGCCATTGCCGGCCATGTGGTGGAAATGAAGAGCGAGATCGAAAAGATCCGCGAGCAGATCCAGAACATCGAATAATGCGAAAGGTCGTGTAAACCCAGTGAAACTCATCAACATCGGCTTTGGCAATATGGTTTCGGCCAATCGTCTTATCGCCATCGTCAGCCCCGAATCCGCCCCCATCAAGCGCATCATCCAGGATGCCCGCGACCGCGGCACCCTCATCGACGCCACCTACGGACGCCGCACCCGCGCCGTCCTCATCACCGATAGCGACCACGTCATCCTTTCGGCCGTCCAGCCGGAAACGGTGGCCAACCGTGTAGTAGATTACGAGGACGAGGAAGAAATGGAGGGGCAGGCATGAACAGCAGCTACACCACACCCCAGGAGCATGGCATCCTTGTGGTATTTTCCGGGCCCTCCGGCGCCGGCAAGGGCACCATCCTCAAGCGTTACTTTCAGGATGATCCCCCCGCCGTGCTTTCGGTTTCGGCCACCACCCGTGCCCCCCGCCCCGGCGAGGTAGACGGCGTGCATTACCACTTCCTTTCGCGGGAAGCCTTCGAGCAGCTCATCGCCGAAGACGGCGTGCTGGAATATAACATCTATAACGGCAATTACTACGGCTCCCCCCGCGGCCCCATCGAGGAGGAGCTCTCCAAGGGCCACGATGTCATCCTGGAGATCGAAACCAACGGCGCCGGCCACATCCGCCGGATGTTCCCCAGCGCCCTCTCCATCTTCGTGGTGCCCCCCTCCTTCGAGGAGCTCAAAAAGCGGCTCATCGGCCGCGGGACCGAGACCCCGGAGGAGATCACCGCCCGGCTGGAAAAGGGCCGTTCCGAGATCGAAATGGCATTGGATTACGATTACATCGTGGTCAATGACGAGGTAGAGACCGCCGCCCGCCGGCTGGGGGAGATCATCCGTTCCGCCCGGTGGAGCAAGAAATTCAATCAATCATTTATACAAGAGGTGCTGAATAATGCTTAGACCCGCAATGACACAGATTCTGAAGCCCGGCGAAAGCTATTACAAGTTCGTGGTGGCTGTCGCCAAAAAAGCCCGTGAGATCGCCGAGGACGCCGAGGAGAACCACATCACGCTGGAGGAAAAGCCCGTTTCCCTGGCGCTGGATCTCTTTGCCACCGGCGCCGAGCGTCTTTCCGATTTTGACTGCTCCATGACCGAGCGCAAATAAGGCGCGCACTCTCCCCCTGCAAACCCGCTTTGCAGGGGAAAGTTTCATTTTTCCCGAAAAGGAGGCAAGCGGTTTGACCTCTGTTGCCCGTATCGCGGTGGAAAAAACCACCTGCCGGTTCGATAAGCTCTTCGATTACGCCATTCCCGCCGGGATGACCCTCTCTCCCGGCGTGCGGGTGCTGGTGCCGTTCGGCCATACCCGCCGCATCGGTCTGGTGGTGGAGCTGGCCGGGGACGCCGCCCATGCCGCCTTAAAGTCGGTGGCCGCCGTGCTGGAGGAGCAGCCCGTTCTCAATGCCGAGGGGCTTTTTCTGCTGCGCTGGCTGCGGGAAAATACCTTCTGTACCTGGTTCGATGCCCTTTCGGTGCTCATCCCGGCCGGATACGGCCTGCGGGGGCTCACCGGGTGGTCGCTGCTGCGCGGCGTCCCCCTGCCGGAGGACCTTTCCCCCGCGGAGCAGCAGGTCATTGCCGCCCTGCGGCCCCGCCGCAAGCCGCTGCCCGCCGCCGACCTTGCCGAAATGCTGGGGCTTTCCCTTTCCGCCCTGCCGCTGGAACGGCTGGAGGCGCTGGGACTGCTGCAGCGGGAGGAGCTCATCGAGCGCCGCATCGGGGATAAGACCCTGCAAATGGTACGGCTGACCGGCGCCGAGCCGGCACGCCTGACCCCCAAGCAGCGGCAGGTTTACGACCTGCTGGAGCAGGTGGGCTGCGGCAGCATCCGGGAGATCTGCTACTTTGCGGGGGTCACCCGGGGCGTGGTGGAAAAGCTGGTGCAGGGGGGCTATGCCGAATGCTACGAGCAGGAGGTGCTGCGCACCCCCGTCACCGGGGAGAGCGTCCCGCCGGAGCCGCCCCCCACCCTGACCGAAGAACAGGCCGCTGCGGTGGAAACGCTGTGGCAGGGCTACCGTGAGGGCGGCAGGACCGGGCTTTTGTACGGGGTGACCGGCAGCGGCAAAACCGCCGTTTATCTCACGCTGGCGCACCGTGTGCTGGCCGAGGGCCGCCGCTGCATCGTTCTTGTCCCGGAAATTTCCCTCACCCCGCAGACCATCCGCCGCTTTCTGGCGGCATTCGGCCGCCGGGTGGCCGTCATCCACAGCGCCCTTTCATTAAGCGAGCGTCTGGATGAATATAAGCGCATCCGCCGCGGCGAGGTGGATGTGGTGGTCGGTACCCGTTCCGCCGTTTTCGCCCCGCTGGAGCAGCTTGGCCTTATCATCGTGGATGAGGAGCAGGAGCACACCTACCGCAGTGAAAAATCCCCCCGGTACGATGCCGGAGAGGTGGCCCGGCTGCGGGCAAGGCACCACCATGGGCTTTGCGTTCTGGCCTCCGCCACCCCCAGCATCGAAAGCGCCTACCGCGCCCAAAAGGGGGAATACCTGCTGGCCCGGCTCACCGAGCGCTACGGCGGCGTTCCCCTGCCGGAGGTCACCATCCTTGACCTGCGGGAACGCCCCATGGCCGCCGAGGCCTTGAGCGAGGAGCTGTGCGAGCAGCTGATGCAGAACCTTGGTTGCGGCGAGCAGAGCATCCTTTTCGTCAACCGCCGGGGCTATTCCGCCACCGCCACCTGCATGAGCTGCCACCGCCCGCTGGAATGTCCCCATTGCTCCATCAGCTTAAAATTCCACGCTGCCAACGGCCGTTTGATGTGCCACTACTGCGGGTACAGCACCGAGGTTCCCAAAACCTGCCCTGCCTGCGGCAGCCGCCTGATGCGCTATTCCGGCGTCGGCACGCAAAAGGTGGAGGAAGCCTTAAAAATGCGGTTCCCCACTGCCCGCATCCTGCGTATGGACCAGGACACCACCATGCGAAAGGACAGCCACCAAAAGCTCCTTTCGGCCTTCGGCCGGGGGGATTACGATATCCTCATCGGGACGCAGATGGTCACCAAGGGGCTGGACTTCCCCCGGGTCACCCTCGTGGGCGTTTTGACCCCCGACCAGATGCTTTACGCCGATGATTTCCGCAGCTACGAGCGCACCTTCAGCCTGATCACGCAGGTGGTGGGGCGCAGCGGCCGCCGGGAGCTGCCCGGCCGGGCATTTTTGCAGTCCTATCAGCCCGACCACCCCGTTCTGACCGCCGCCGCCCGGCAGGATTACCCTGCCTTTTACCGCACCGAAGCGGAAAGCCGCCGGCTGCTGCTGTACCCGCCGTTCTGCCGGCTGTACTGCCTTGGCTTCTGGGGCAGCAGCGAAGCCGAGGTCAAGGCCGCCGGGGAGGCCACCCTTTCCCTGCTGGAGCGCCTGCTCCCCGCCGAATACCCGGAGCTTCCCGTCCGGCTTTTGGGGCTGGCCCCCGCCAATGTTCTGCGGGTGGCCGGGCGCTACCGCTACAAGCTGCTCATCAAGGGCAAAAACAGCCCCCGTATGCGGGAGCTCCTTTGGCGCCTCTACACCGACCCCTCCCTTTCCGCCCCCATGAAAACCGTCACCCTCACCATCGACCCCAACTACGACTCCGACCTATAACCCCCGCCGCCGGTTCTTCCTCGGCAAATCGCAGTCCCGCGCCCCAACCCCCGCGAAGCCGCTTTATCATAGTTTCTTCTCGCCTAACGGCGGCGCAAGATTTATAAAAAGTTCTAATCTGTACGCCTACCCGGCGGGGGCATCCTTTTGTGCCGACAAAAGGATGTAAAAACGGTTTAGGGCTGCGCCCTAAAAACCCGACGCACCGGAACGCCCGCCCGGAAAACCAAAGGGCGGTTTCCCGGAGCGTGGGCTAAACGGTGCTTATAAGGTGCCGCAGGCGCATCTGCCCCCTCCCAACCTCCCCCGCTTCGGGGGAGGGGAACGCCCTCCCTTTCTGTGCAAACCGATAGCCCCGCTAACCATAACCATGGGTTTGCGGCTCACGGTTTTTGCAAGCCCTAACACCCCGAGAGCGTCGCTCTCGGTTCCCACTTGCCCGCCCATCCGGGCCCCTTTCCCGCCATCGGGAAAAGGGGTGGGGGGAAAGTTGGGGCCCCCAGCGGGTCGCAAGACCCGATGGGGAGAGGAGGGTGCACCGCAGCGGGGAGGGCTGCCCGTAGTGTAACGGAGGGTCAGCACGACTCAAGCGGAGGTTGCGCCCGACGAGCGCCCGTGGCTACCTTGGGAGCGATTCTGTGCGCAGTACGGATTGAATTTCGGCTCCCGCCGAAATTCAATCCGTATCCAGCACAGCCAGCGACCGGGGTCTTGGGGCAGAGCCCCAAGCGTATTTTGCCTACTTTTGTACGGACAAAAGTAGGCCCCCGCCGGGCAGGCGTACAGATTAAAACCTCTTGTAAAGCTCTCCCCGCCATCAGGCGATTACAGACTTTTTCACGAATATCCGCCGACAGTCGCCCGCCAAAGGCCCCCTAAAACCTCCAATTTATCCCACCAAATCACACCCAGTTATCTCCACCATTTAGTCGATTTCTCCCCCAAATGTAAACTTTCTATTAAAAATTGTTGCTTTTTAACCTTTTTGCTGCAAAAAACCCCCGTTTTGGCCGTATTAGTGGAGGGACTTCTTCTCCCCTCCCCCTTCGAATTTCCCCCGGAAAGGAGCCCGCTATGCCGAAAACCGACCTCACCTCGATGACACTCCCGGCCCTCACCGAATGGGTCACCGGGACCCTCGGCGAGCCCAAATTCCGGGCCGGCCAGATCTACCGGTGGGTCCACCAAAAACGGGTCGGCTCCTTCGGGGAGATGACCAACCTCTCCGCCGCCCTGCGGAAAAAGCTGGAGGACGCCGCCTTTCTCACCACCCTTACCACCTGGCGGCGGCTGGAAAGCCGGCTGGATGAAACGGTAAAACTACTGCTGGAGCTGCCCGACCGCAACTGCGTCGAGGCGGTTCTGATGCGGTATGAGCACGGCTTGAGCCTCTGCATTTCCACCCAGGTCGGCTGCCGGATGGGCTGCAAATTCTGCGCCTCCACCCTGGGGGGACTGGTTCGCAGCCTGACCCCCGCCGAAATGCTGGGGGAGGTGTACGAAGCGGAGCGGCAGGCCGGGGAGCCCATCTCCTCTTTGGTGCTGATGGGCATCGGCGAGCCGCTGGACAACTACCAAAATGTCCTCGATTTCCTCACCATCCTCTCCTCCCCGGAGGGCAGGAATTTAAGCCTGCGGCACGTTTCGCTTTCCACCTGCGGCCTTTGTGACCGCATCGATGCGCTGGCGGAGCTGGGGCTGGGGCTTACCCTTTCCATTTCGCTGCACGCAGCGGATGATGAAACCCGAAATTCCATCATGCCGGTCAACCGGCAGTATAATATAGCGCGCCTGATGGCAAGCTGCAAAAATTATTTTGCCAAAACGGGGCGCCGCATCAGCTATGAATACGCCCTCATCGCCGGGGTCAATGACAGCCCCGCCCATGCCGAAGCTTTGTCGAAGCTTCTCGGCGGGCAGAACTGCCATGTCAATCTCATCCCGGTCAATCCGGTGGCGGAGCGAGGCACCAGACGCCCTGAAAAGAGCGCGGTGCAGCGGTTTGCGGCACGGCTGGGCGCCCTGGGTCTCAATGCGACCGTCCGCCGGGAGCTGGGCAGCGACATTGCGGCCGCCTGCGGGCAGCTGCGGAGGGCCGAAGCCGAAGCCGAAAAGCCCGACCCTACCGCAGGGTAAAAACGCCGGGGAGCAGCCGCAGGACAAGGGCTGCGAGACGGCGGGGACTCGGCGGGGAGGGAAAAACCCTGCCGCCTGCGACCGCCGGGCGGGGACACCCCCCCGACCCATCGAAAATCCCGACACTACCGCAGGGTAAAACCGCCGGGGAGCAGCCGCAGGATAAGGGCTGCGAGACGGCGGGCGCTCGGCGGGGAGGGGAAAACCTGCCGCCTGCGGCCGCCGGCGGGGACAGCCCCCCACCCCACCGAAAAGCCCGACGCTACTGTAAGGTAAAACCGCCGGGGAGCAGCCGCAGGATAAGGGCTGCGAGACGGCGGGGACTCGGCGGGGAGGGAAAAACCTGCCGCCTGCGACCGCCGGGCGGGGACAACCCTCCGACCCACCAAAAAGCCCGGCCAAGGGCCGGAAAACCGGGCTGCGGAGCCCGCACTACGACACAAAACTTCCCGAGAGGGGGAAAGAAAGATGCTGCATATTTACGGGGTGACCGACCGGGGAATGGTACGGGAAGCCAATGAGGACCGTTTTGCCGGGGAGGTATTCGACCGGGGAAGCGGCTATGCTGTGGTCTGCGACGGCATGGGCGGTGAGGTCGGCGGCGGGATCGCTGCCGGGATCGCTGCCGAGGAGGTACGCCGCATGATAGAAAGCAGCCTGCGCCCGCACATGGAGGAACGCAGCCTTCACCTGCTGCTGCAAACGGCGATAGACGGCGCAAACCGGGCGGTTTTTACCCGCAGCCGGCAAAGCGGCGGGGCGCTGGACGGCATGGGCAGCACACTGTGTGCCGCGGTGGTAAGCGACGGGACCGCACTGGTGGCCAATGTGGGAGACAGCCGCTGCTACCTGCTGCGGGAGGGCGAACTTTCCCGGGTGACCGAGGACCATACGGCGGTGGCGGCGCTGCTGCGGCAGGGCCTGCTTACCCCGGAGGAGGCCGCCTGCCACCCCGACCGCCATGCCATTACCAGGGCCATAGGGGTGGAGCCGGAGGTTCAGCCCGACTACACCGTGATAAACCTGAAAACCGGGGATGCGCTGCTGCTGTGCAGCGACGGCCTTTACAATGCGCTGCCGCCGGGAGAGCTGACCGAAGCCCTGCAGGAGGTCCTGCGGGGAGCCGATATTCACACGATGATAAACAAAGCCAATGCTGCCGGTGGACCGGATAACATCACCGCCGTACTGATGCACAACCGTTGAGAGGAGAAAAAAACGCATGGAAAATATACTGGGAACCAAGCTGGGCGACCGCTATCTCATCGAGGAGCTGGTGGGGGTAGGCGGCATGTGCAATGTCTACCGGGCCTTTGATGCCGAGGCGCTGCGTACCGTCGCGGTAAAAATACTGCGGGATGAATATGCCGCCGATGAGGAATATCTGCGGCGCTTCCGCAATGAAAGCCGCGCCATCAATGCCCTTTCTCACCCCAATATCGTCAAAATCTACGATGTGGTGCTGGATGTCCCCAACCCCTATCTGGTGATGGAGTATGTCAGCGGCATCACCCTGAAGGAATACATCGAACGCAAAAAGCCGGTCCCCGGCCGCACCGCCGCCAATATTGCCGGGCTGGTGCTGACCGCCCTGCAGTGCGCCCATGAAAACGGCATCGTCCACCGGGATGTCAAGCCGCAGAATATCATGGTGACCGAAAAGGGCGAGGTCAAGGTGATGGATTTCGGCATTGCCCGCTTTGCCATGAGCCAAAGCCGTACCATCGATGGGAACGCCATCGGCTCGGTGCACTACATCAGCCCGGAGCAGGCCCTGGGCGGCGCCGTGGACCAGCGGACCGATATCTACTCGGTGGGCGTCATCCTTTTTGAGATGCTGTGCGGAAAGCTGCCCTTTGATGCCGAGTCGCCCATCAGCGTGGCGCTGCAGCAGGTGGAGCAGAACCCCAAGGCGCTGCGGAGCCTCAACCCCAATGTGCCGGTGGGACTGGAGCAGATCACCCTGCACGCCATGGCCAAGGACCCTGACTGCCGCTACCAGAACTGCGGCGAGATGATATCCGACCTGCGGCGGTGGCTGGCCGACCCCAAAACGACCTTCCCGGCCTATGCCGTAAAGCAGAAAAAGGCCGCCGTACCGGTCTTTTCCGAGAAAAAAAGCGGCGGGGACAAGAACCGGGAGCCGCTGCGCAAGCGGCTGCAAAGCCGTTTGACCACCCCGCTTTCCAAGCTGTTTGCCGTGACCTGCGGCGTGCTGGCGGCCAGCATCCTCTTTGTGCTGGTGATGTTCCAGATCTATCAGCCCTTCAAGTCGGTGGAGGATATCCCCCTGCCGAACCTGGTCGGGGTGGACTTTACCGCCGCCTCCTCCAACGGGGCCTACCCCGGCATCAAGATAAAGCTGGAGAGCGAGGACTACAACGCCGACTATGACGAGGGACAGATCTACCGCCAGAGCCCCAATGCCGGCACCAGTGTGAAAAAAGGCAGCACGGTGCAGGTTTGGGTCAGCGCCGGCAGCAAAATGGTGACCATCCCGACCTTTACCAACCAGGAGGCCACCGCCGTTTATGCCAAGCTCGTCGGCATGGGCCTTAAATATTCTCCCAGCGAGATTTCCAGCGATACCGTGGCGGAGGGCAGCGTGGTGCGTACCAGCCCCGATGCCGGACAGACCGTTGCGGCGGGCAGCACCGTGGTGGTGTATGTCAGCACCGGCAGCGATAAGGAAAAGGTGCAGGTGCCGGAGGTGCTGGGCTATCCCGAGGAGACGGCGGTGCAGACGCTGCGGGATGCACAGTTTGAGGTAACGGTGACCTACCAGCTGACCGACTACCAGTATGACGGCCTGGTGGTGAGCCAGACCCCGGCCTCCCCCAGCATGGTGCCCATCGGCGGCAAGGTGACGCTGGTGGTGGGAACGGTGGATAATGCCAATGTCAACGGCGAGGCCACCGTAACGCTGCAAACCACCCCGCCCGACCTGCCCGGAACGGTGAATGTGACTGCCGTACTGAACGGTCAGACCGTTTACAGCGAGGTGTTAGAGCCGCAGAATACCCGTCTTATTTCGATCGCCCTGCAGGGCAGCGGTACCTGCATGGTGGATGTGCTGATCGACGGGGTGGTGTATAAGAGCGCTTCGGTGGATTTCACGACCGGGCAATACTACTGGACGGCCGACTATTCGGCGTCCTTCGGTGAATAAATGGAGGGGCTGATTTTGCGCTCGCTGGGCGGGTTTTATACCGTCTTCGGTGAGGACGGAACCAGAACCGAGTGCCGCGGACGGGGGATCTTCCGCAAGGATGCGACCACCCTGCTGGTGGGCGACCGATGCAGCTTTGAGCCGACCGAGCCCGGCTGCGGGAGCATCACCGCCATAGAACCGCGGAAAAATACCCTGCAGCGCCCGCCGGTGGCCAATCTTGACCGGCTGGCGATGGTGGTATCTCTGGCCGACCCGGCCCCCAATGCGCTGGTGTTGGATCAGCTGACGGCGATAGCGGCAAGGAGGAATATCCCGGTGGCGGTGCTGTTCACCAAGCCGGACCTTGCCGACCCGGAGCCGTGGGTGGACATTTACCGCAGGGCGGGCTACCCCACCGCGGTGGTGAATAACCTGACCGGGGAGGGACTGACCGAGGCCGCTGCGCTATTGAAGGGCGGGATCACGGCCTTTTGCGGCAACAGCGGCGCCGGGAAAAGCAGCCTGATGAACGGGCTTTATCCCGACCTCAACCTTGCCACCGGGGAGATCAGCAAAAAGCTGGGGCGGGGACGGCATACCACCCGCCATGTGGAGCTGTTCCCCGACGGGCAGGGCGGCTGGCTGTGTGATACCCCGGGATTTTCGGCGCTGGAGTTTGCGAAGGCGGAGCCGATGCCCGCCGCCGAGCTGGCGGAGTGCTTCCCCGAGATGGCGGACTGCAAGGACCGCTGCCGCTACACCGGCTGCAGCCACCGCACCGAGCAGGGCTGCGCCGTTCTGGAGGCGGTACGGGAGGGGGGCATCCCCGAGAGCCGGCACAAAAGCTACGTGGCGATTTATAATGAGCTGAAGGAGCTGAAGGAGTGGGAGCTGGCCAAAATGGGACGCTCCGCAGGGGTGTGACCGGCCGGGCTGCGGCTGAAGGATAGAATACCGGGGAGGGCCGGCTGCGGTGCGGCGGGCTTTCCCGAAAGGCTATGACTGAATGAAAAAACGGGGCCGACCGGGAGGGAGGCGCCGGGGGAGGTCGCTGCGGTGCGGCGGGCTTTCCCGAAAGGCTATGACTGAATGAAAAACGGCGCTGACCGGGAGGGAGGCGCCGGGGGAGGGACATAAGATGCAGGAAAAGGAACTGCTGCAAAAGGCGATGCAGCAAAAGAACATGGTGGTTTTGTACCGGGACGAGCTGGTGGCGCCGGAATACGCCGGGGTGCCGGTGGCGGTGGAAAACGAGCTGGTGGTTTTGCAGCGGCAATCGAACTTTTTGATGGACGGCTACTGTGCGCTGCGCACCGGGGACATCACCGAGGCGGAGCAGATGGACGATGTGCCGTTCCTGCGGCGGGTGATGGCGGCCGAAAAGCTGTACGATGCCGTCAAGGCGCCGGGCTTTCCCTGCCGGGACCGCAAGGAGCTGCTGGAGGGCATTATGGCGAAATACGCCGGCTGGGCGGCCGTGGAGTGCGAGGGAAACCCGGAGGAGTCGCTGTACTTCCTGGGGCGCATTACCAAGGTGGACAGCCGCTACCTGACCATGAAGCGGGTGGATGCGCTGGGCAACTGGCTGGCCGACCCGCTGGTGCTGCCGCTGGACGATGTGACGCTGGTTTCCTTCGGCGACCGGTACCTGGAGATTTTCCGCAAGTACTGCAAGTGAGGCGGCGCAGGGGAAAATCGGGAAACCGGCAAGGAGCGCGAAGGAAAGGCTCTTGCCCGGCGGAGACGGGCTGTTGCCTTTGCGAGCGGGACGCCGCCGGAACCGATTTTCGTCAAGCCGCCGTATGTTGCCGCAAGGTTGGTATAATATTATAAATTATATACGAATAGTATATTCTGGGAGGAATGGACATGAAGAAGTTTACCAAGGAGCTGGGGCCGGGGTGGATCACGCTGGTGGAGAATGACGACTATGCGCTCTGCCGTTTGATTTTCGGTGACGGTTTGGAGGTGGACGCGGACGAGGAGGAGACCCCGCTTTTGAAGAAGGGGTTCCAACAGATCCTGGAATACTGGACCGGGCACCGGGTCATCTTCACGCTGCCGCTGGCGCCCGGCGGGAACGAATTTGAGCGGGAGGTATGGGAGACGGTGATGCACATCCCCTACGGGGAGCATTTTACCACCCCGACGCTGCTGGCGGCGCTTTCCCTGGAGGACACCGAGGAGAACCGGGCACGGGTCATCAAGGCGGTGGACAACTGTCCCATTCCGATTTTTATCCCGACGCACCGGGCGGGCGACCCCGAGGAGGAGCATGACGAGGAATACAGCTATCCCGGCGGGGAGGATGTGAAGGGGGCTTTGATGGCGCTGGAGCATCCGCTGGACTGATGAAGCCCGAGGGGAGCAGACCGGCCGCAGGCCGGCCGCCGCGGCAGCGGCGGCCCCACGGGCGCAGCCCGTGGCGGCGGCGGAGCCGCCGGGCCTGCGGCCGGTTTTGCCCCCTGCAGAGATAGGAAAAGAGGCACCCGTAGCGGATGCCTCTCTTATTTTTGCAATTTTGCGGATCAGGCCTTGCGGGCCTTTTTGATGACGGGGATCAGCGCACCGACCACGACGGCGGCGAGGATGATCTCCAGGAGGCCCTGCAGGCCGACAAAGGCGATGATGAAGGCAAAGACATTGGTGGTGCCCATCATAGCGGCAAAGCCCTGAAGGTAGTCACTGGTGTAGAAGAAGATCGCCAGCGTGCCCATGAACATTGCCGTATGGCAGATGGTGGCCAGCGCACCGGTGATGGTGCCGCTCCATTTGCCGGCGAGGTGATCGAAGGCACGGTAGAGGTAGACGGCAACCAGTCCCAGCAGGATGCGGGGGATCACACAGACGATAAAGGTACCGGCGGGATTGATGCTGAAGAGGGTGGTGCCGAATTTGCTTAATCCAAAGCACTGAAAGAAGCTGGTAAGGCCGAATACGCCGCCCAGCACCATGCCGCCGACGGGGCCGGTAAGCGCAGCGCCGAGGATGACGGGGATGTGCAGCAGCGTGATCTCCAGGCCCAGGGTTTTGATGTAACCGAGGGGGGTGAAGGACATCACCAGAATGATGGCGGTAAGGATGCCGAGGGTGGTAAGGGTACGGGTGCGGTTCGAGCTATTCATAGGTTCCTCCTTGCTGCTATTCCCGGCGCTTCATTCGGTAATGCGGCGGGCCCTTTTGCGGCGGGTGGCGTTCCCTGCGGGATACGGCCCCATGCGCGGGCGGGCGGCATTTGCACGAAAGCGGGTGGGGATACAGCGCAATTTTTTGGGGAGCGGGCCTGCCCGGAATGGGCGGGGTCGGCTTCCGCAAGATATCATAGCAGATAAAGGGGGAAAATGCAAGGGACAATTTGGGGGGATGGGGGTAGCGGCTGCGGGGCTGCCGGGGCGTTCGTGAGAAGGTTTGTAATCGCCTGCGGCGGGGCAGGTCTTTTTAGTTATCATAATCTGTACGCCTGCCGGCGGGGGCGGGTTTTGCGGGCGCCTGCGGCGGGGAAAGTCTTATAAAGGGCTTTAGTTGGCACGCCTGCCCGGCGGGGGCATTTAAGGTGATAAATTGCTATCACCTTCGGTGGGGCAAGCCTTATAAAAGGTTATGATTTGCACGGCTACCGCCGGGGTGGCACTTTTGACTCGCCAAAAGTGCCCAAAAGCGACTTGGGGTAAACCCCAAGACCCCGACGCACCGGAACGCCCGCCCGGAACGGCTGCGCCGTCCCGGAGCGTGGGCT
>OLYM01000294.1_pt1 | contig 20492 bp, 23 predicted proteins | sample 1673691 | NCBI WGS metagenome assembly OLYM01 (sample SAMEA103958123, study PRJEB25191) | human gut metagenome | reverse complement strand
TCTTGGGGCAGCGCCCCAAGCGTGTTTTGGTTCCTTTTACACGAGTAAAAGGAACCCCCCGCCGGGCAGGCGTACTTACTTGGCTTTGTAAAAGGCCTGCGCTACCGAAGGTGATTACAATCTTTTTCACGCCCCGCCGGCAGGCGTACAGGCCGTCACCCTATGGTGACTTTTCCCCGCCGATAGGCGACTACAAATTATTTCATGTCCATCCCGCCGGCAGGCGCCCGCAAATGATCCCCTCGTTACCATTCTTCCTCCCCCAACACCCTCGCCACCACCTCGGCGGCGATCAGCAGCCCGGCGGAGGAGGGCACCCATGGGCTGCTGCCGGGGGTGTCCTTGGGACGGGGCTGCCCCGGTGCGGGGGCGGCGGTGCGGTTTTTCGGGGTTCTCGGCGGCTCGGTGCTGTACACCACCCGCAGGTGCTCAATGCCGCGGGCGCGCAGCTCCCGGCGCATCACCCGGGCCAGCGGGCAGGTGGTGGTCTTGCTGATGTCACAAGCCGTCAGCAGGTCGGGGCGCAGCTTATTGCCGGTGCCCATGCTGCTGATGACGGGAACCCCCAGCGCCTTTGCCGTCTGGATGAGATGCAGCTTGGCGGTGACGGTATCGATGGCATCCACGATGCAGTCAAAGCCGGAAAGGTCGATCTGATCGGCGTTTTCCGGCATATAAAAAACGGGGTATTCGGCGATTTCGATATCGGGGTTGATATCCCGCAGGCGGGCGGCCATCACATCGGCCTTTTTTTGCCCGATGGTGGATTGCAGCGCCACCAGCTGGCGGTTTATGTTGCTTTCGCTCACGGTATCGTGGTCGATGAGCGCAAGCGCTCCTATTCCGGCCCGGCCGAGGGCCTCGCAGCACCAGCTGCCCACGCCCCCCAGCCCGAAGACGGCGACCCGCTTTCGGGAAAGAGCTTGAATAGCATCCTCGCCCAGCAGCAGGGCGGTGCGTTCAAACCGGCTCATACCCCGGCCTCCCCGCGGGCGCGCGAAAGCTTCTGCTGACGAATATCCCGCCCGACAAAGCCCAGCATGGTGTAGCTGCCGATGAGCCGGGAAAGGATGCGTTCATTGTAGATTTTGGTCATGGCGGTCAGGTCAAGATTGGTGCTGATGATGGTGGGACGGCGCTCGGTCATGCGGTCATTGATGACCTGGTACAGCACCGACTGGCTGTAAGCGGTGGCAAATTCCGCCCCCAGATCATCCAGAATAAGCAGGTCGCAGGTGAGGATCTCCCGCATGGCGGCGGCATCGTCGGGGCCGTTTTCCCGGTGGAAGCGCACCCGTTCAAAGCAATCGATGAGCGCCTGCGCCGGATAATACCGCACCTCGCAGCCCTTTTTGGCCACCTCGGCGGCAATGCAGGCGGAAAGATAGGTCTTGCCCAGCCCGGTGCGCCCCATGAACAGGAGGTTTCCGGCATCCGGGGTAAACTCGGCGGCATAGCGGCGGCACCGCCCCAGGATATTGCGCATCGCATCACGGGGGCTGCGGCCGTTCGGCTCGGCGGCGTCGCTGTAATAGGTCAGGTCAAAGCCCTCGAACCCCCGGCAGTCGGCAAAGACCCCGGCGGGCAGCGCAGCCATCGCCTCCTTTTGCAGCAGCTCATTCAGGCAGCGGCAGCGGCGCCCCTCGGTAAAGCCGGTATCCCGGCACAGGGCGCAATGGTAGCGGGGCTGCAGCATCTGCTCCTCCACCCCCACGGCGGAAAGCGTGCGCAGCTTATCCTGCCGCACCTGCTCCAGCCGGTGCTGGTAGGGCTCGGTCGGCTCACCGTTCAGTACGGCGGCGGTCATTTGGCGGCACAGCCCGGCCGCTTCGCCGTCATAGCGCAAAAGCTGCGGCAGCGCCCGGTACAGCTCCTCCCGGCGGCGGGCCGCATCATTTTCGGCCTCCCGGCGGCGGCGCGCCAGCACCTCCATCGCGTTGCGATAAGCGGTATTCTCCATCTGCTTTTCTCCTACTCGTCGGTATTTTTCCCATCCCCGCAGGGCACTTTCCCTGTAAAAATGTCACCCCCGGCGGCAAAGCATGGGCTATCCCTCGCCGGTATTCTGCTCCATAATGCACGGGCTTTTTTCGATATCAAACCTATCCCCGGCGGCAAAGCACGGGCTTATTCCTCGCCGGTATTTTGCTCCATAATGCGCAGGTTTTTTTCGATATCAAGCCCACCCGGCGGCAAAGCGCGGGCTATTCCTCGCCGGTATTCTGCTCCATAATGCACGGGCTTTTTTCGATATCAAGCCCACCCCGGCGGCAAAGCACGGGCTATCCCTCGCCGGTATTTTTCCTATCCCCGCAGGGCATTTTCCCTGTAAAAATGTCGCCCCCGGCGGCAAAGAACGGGCTTATCCCTCGCCGGTATTCTGCTCCATGATGCGCAGGGCCTCCCCGATATCGAAGGAATACTCCCCGGCGGCGGCCTTTTGGGCGGCGGTGCGCTCGGCCTCGGCGGCCTCCACCGTGGTAATGCCCTTGGCAGTCCACGCAGCCAGCACCTTATCAATATAGGCAAAGGAGACCTTCCCGGTGGCCTCCACCGCACGGTCGTAGGCCAGCTTGATGAGTGCATCGGGGGTCATGTATTCGCCGCACCACCGGTTGATGCAGGCCTTTTCCCGGGTGGTCAGCGCCCGCTCCGGCAGCCCGAACAGCCGCCGGATGCGCCCCTCATCGTCCTCCTGACGGGTCAGCCGCCGGATGTGGACCTCCGCCTTTTCGTAGGTGTCAATGCCCTCCTCCAGCCAGCCCGCCACCATCTTTTCCAGATAGCTCATCTTCTTTTTGCCGCGGTCCCGGCAGTAGGCGGCGGCCACCAGCAGGTATTCGGGGGTCAGCTCCAGCGAACCGCACAGATAGGCCAGGATTTCCCGCTCGCTGGGGGAAAGAACGCTCCCACGGGCCTTTTCCAGCTCGGCGGCCAGCCCCGCAAAACGCTTGTCCTCCCGCAGCAGGGCGTTTACCTCCCCCGGAGAGAGATGACCCCGGCTGCGGATGGTGGTGATGCCCCCCTCGACCATCTTTTTGGGCGGCTCGGTGGGGGCGGGCCCGGCTTTTTCGGGCTGCGGGGCGCTCCCCTCGGTGAAGAGCTGCGCCTCCTGCCAGTATTGCAGGCAGTCGTCTACCTCGGCCTCGGTCAGCCCCAGCCGCCCGGCAATGCCTGCGGTATCCACGGGGCTTTGCCCCTGCCGCAGCGCCAGCAGCAGCACCTTCAGCTGCGCCTCGCTGCAAAATTTCAGGTGCCGGTCGGCCACCGCCGCAGGGACGGCAAAAATACTGCCCCACGGGCCGAAATCGATCGTATAGGCCATAGCTTGCAGCCCTCCTCTTCCTCCATGGTCTCTGCAGGGTCCGGGGGGCGCCCGCAGGGCGTTCCGGCTCCGCCGGAACCGGCGGCCTCCGGCCGCCGAGCCCGCCGCAGGCGGGCTGCCCTGCGGGCGCCATGGCCGGCGGGGCTGCGCCCCGCCGGCGTCGCTTTCCCCGGCGCCTTTTCCGGCTTTCATTATAGCACAAACCCATCTTAATGAAAACATAAAAACTAAAATCCCCCGGAACGGTTGCTTTTGCCCCCCGGGAAAGGTTATAATAAAACAAAACCGGAAAGCGGAGGAAAACCAACGATGCAGTATCATTACGAGACCAAAGGCACCTGCTCCCGTGCCATCGATATCGACCTGGACGAGGCCACCGGCACCATCCGCAGCGTGCGGTTCACCGGCGGCTGCAACGGCAATACCAAGGGGCTCACCGCACTGGTGGAGGGCCAGAAGGCCGCGGACGTCATCGCCCGTTTGCAGGGCATCCGCTGCGGGATGCGCCCCACCAGCTGCCCCGATCAGCTGGCGGAAGCCCTCACCGAGGCGCTGGAGCAGCTTTGAGAGAATACCACAGGAAAAAAGGGAGGAACACGGCGTGACAGAAGAAGTAAAAATCTACCGGCAAGGTGAAAAGGAACCGATCCTCTCCGAGGGAGAAAAGGCGGCCATGGAATACCGCCGCCAGCTGGAAAACGGCAACCTGCAGCGGGCGCACCGTCTGGGGGAGGCGCTGTGCAGCCTCTTTCTGGGGATGCCCGTAGCGGGCGAATTTGCTGCGCAGCAGTGGGTTCTGCTCTCCTTTTTGGCGGAAAACGAGCTGGAGCATCAGGTGGGGAATTCCATCATCAGCCAGTCGGCGCACAGCCGCTTTGCGGAGCTGCTGGAGCAGCAGTCCCCGGAGCTGGCCCGCACCGTCCACGATGCCCGCGCCTTTACCCTCTATACCCTCAATGAGACCCGCCGCACCCCCCGCAGCGAGGGCGAGATCTTCGCCCGGCTGTGCGGCTGCCCGGAGCAGGAGGAGGTCATCGAGCTGGGCGAACGCCTGTCGCAGGACTTCACCGACCGCATCACCGGACTGATTGCCGCCGCCGGCTTCATCACCGAGTAAACGAGGGAGAACCATGGAACAAAATCTCTTTACCGAAGGGGTGCGCCCCGGCAGCGTCACCACCCCGGAGGAAGTCCATATGCTCATCTGCTACATCTTCCGGGAGGCCGGGCAGCCGGTCACGCTGGACCAGGTGAATGAGGTATTGCAGCGCCAGTCGCTGGTCAATTACTTCGAATTCGCCGAGGCCGCCGGACGGCTCATCAGCATGGGCAACCTGCTGCCGGAGCAAAACGACCGCTATATCCTCTCCGGGGAGGGCGAAAAGCTGGCGGATACCTTCCGGCAAAAGCTGCCCGCCGCCGTGCGGGAGCGTGCCCAGCGGGCATTGGATGACGTTTTGACGCTGCTGCGCCGCCAGCAGGAAAATAAAGTCCGGGTGGAAAAGGTGGGGGACGGCTTCAAGATCACCCTCACCATCACCGATATCGGCAGCGATTTGATGAGCCTTTCCCTCTTTCTTCCCACCGAAAAGGAATGTGAGCAGGTGCGCCGCCGCTTTTTGAACGACCCCGCCCTGCTGTATAAGGGCACCATGGCGCTGCTCACCGGCGATATGGAGACCTTCGGCGATTTGACCCCCAGCGACCGGGATTTGTTTGCATGATCCCCCATGGCGGCTGACCCTCCACCACGGCGGGCGCGGCCTTCGCCCCAGTCGTTCTGACCCTCCACCGCGGCGGGCGCAGCCTCCGCTTGAGTCAGGCTGACCCTCCGTTTCACTCCGGGCAGCCCTCCCCGCTGCGGCGCGCCCGCCTTTCCCCACCGGGTCCGGCGACCCATCGGGCAGCCCGTCACCCCACTAAAACCAAGGAGTACCAAAATGGTAGCAAAGCGAGTTTTCATGGTCTTCTGCACCCTGTATGCCCTTGCCCGCGGCATCGGCACGGTGCTGTACTACACAAACGGCGCCGGTCAGCTCCAGCTGGCGGTGCTCATCATCTCGTTTGCCGTCAGCGTTATCGGGCTGGTGGCAGGCATCCTGTGGATCATCCAGCGACAGGTCAGGGGCGTTACCGTCCGGCTGGTGCTGTTTCTGTTCAGCGCGGCGGCTATCGCCAATATTTTCATCACCCGGGTGCATCCGGTGCCGCACGGCATCGGCCTATGGGAGATCCTCGTGACCGGGACGCTGTTTGAATGTCTGTTGTTCCTGTTGTCGCTGGTCATCCCCATGCCGGACCATAACCCCCGCCGATAATTTTTTTCGGAAAAGGGTTGCCTTGCCCGCTTTGGTGGTGTATAATATACAGGCATCGGAGGCGTAGCTCAGCTGGTCAGAGCGCCTGCTTCACACGCAGGAGGTCCACGGTTCGAGCCCGTGCGTCTCCACCAATAAAAAAAGAGCCGAAGGGCTCTTTTTTTATTGGTGGAGGCCGGGGAGCGCATACCTTATACAAGCCGCCGGTTTCAGCCCTGATTAAACGCGAAAGACAACCCTGACGGTTTTCTTTCACACTATCTTTCCCCGCACAAACCGCATAGCGGTTTTTGCGGAGAAACCGGGGAGCGCAACCCCTTATACAAGCCGCCGGCCCCATCCCTGATTAAACGCGATGGGGGAACCCGCAGATGGTTCCCCCATCACACTGCCCCCTCCTTTGCGGTGGGGCGGGCGTTTTTTATTTGGTGGAGACGCTATTACCTTTTATACGGATTTATGGTATAATCTCCCCATCACCATGTGGGAGGGACGCTATGCGCCAGTACAAAAAAGTCTACCTCGAGATCACCAACCGCTGCAATCTGCGGTGCAGCTTTTGCCCCGGCACCCGGCGCACGCCCCGGATGCTGACCCCTGCGGAATTCCGCTTTCTGGCAGAACGGCTGCGCCCCGCCACCCGGTATCTCTACCTTCACCTGATGGGCGAGCCGCTGCTGCACCCCGACCTGCCGGAGCTTCTTTCCGTCGCCGCCGGGCTGGATTTCACGGTCAACATCACCACCAACGGCACCCTGCTGCCGCAATGCGGCAAGACCCTCCTTTCCGCCCCCGCCGTCCGCAAGGTCAGTATCTCCCTGCACAGTCTGGAGGCCAATGACAGCCGGGCCTTTTCGGATTACCTTTCGGACTGCACCGCCTTTGCACGGCAGGCGGCCGCCGCCGGAAAGCTCACCGTCCTGCGCCTTTGGAACCTGGATGGCGACACCCCCGGCCGCAACACCCTCAACCAGCCCATGACCGTGCAGCTGCACCGGGCGTTTCCGGGGGAATGGCAGCCGGTGCGGGAGGGCTTCCGGCTGGCGGAGCGCATCTTTTTGGAATACGGCGAGCGTTTTGATTGGCCGGAGCTGACCGCCGGGGAGGGCGGGGGAGAGGGCTTCTGCTACGGCCTGCGGGATCAGTTCGGGGTGCTGTGCGACGGCACCGTGGTGCCCTGCTGCCTGGATCACGAGGGCGACATCCCGCTGGGCAACCTGTTCATCCAATCCCTGGAGGAGATTCTTTCCTCCCCGCGGGCGCAGGCCATCTACGAGGGCTTTTCGAGCCGCCGCGCCGTCGAGGAGCTGTGCCGCAAATGCGGCTACGCCCGCCGCTTCACCCGCTGACCATAGGACATCCATCCTGCTTTATCCCCTCGCACGCCGGGTGCGGCCTCCGCTTGACTCGTGCCGACCCTCCATTTCATTCCGGGCAGCCCTCGCCGCTGCGGCGCACCCGCCTTTCCCCGGCGGGTCTGCCGCCCCGCCGCCTCGCTCGTTAATAATTGGAAATTAAAATATTTTGGTATGGGTTTAGCACAACTTTTTTATCAACTTTAGACTACCTTTTTTTGCCGAAGTATGTTATACTTAATACTTGTGATAGCAGGCGCCCCCGCCGCCCCGCGGAAAAGGGAGCCCTGCCGCTGCAAAACCCAGGCCGGCTGCCCGGTGCAGTTCCCGGTGCCGGCCGGGAAAATTGTGAATAAGGAGGTGTTGGTTCATGGGTAATCTATCGGAATTCCTGATGGAGGAGCTGGAAGCGGCAACCGCGTTTACCATCCCCATATTCGGCGGGATAGAAGTAGCGGAATCCACCGTTATCTCCTGGGTCATTATGGCCATCATTATGATCCTTACCCTGGTACTGACCAGAAACATGAAGGTGGAAAACCCAGGCAAGCTGCAGGTGGGCGTGGAATATGTCGTTGAATCGCTGCAGAATATCGTCCGGGGCATCGTCGGTCATGAAGGCGAGCGCTATGTGCCGTACCTTGCCACGGTGCTGGTGTTTCTGGGGATATCCAATGTTTTTGCCGTGACAGGCATGAAGCCCCCCACCAAGGATCTGAACGTCTCCGCCGCTGTGGCGCTGATGTCCATCGTTCTGGTACAGATCGCAAGCATTCGCCAAAACCGGGTCAAGGGCTGGCTGAAGGGCTTTACCAAGCCGATCGCAGTCGTAACGCCCATCAATATTATGGAGCTGGCGATTCGTCCCCTTTCGTTGTGCATGCGACTGTTCGGCAATGTGCTGGGTGCTTTTGTTGTTATGAAGCTGCTGGAGCATCTGGTGCCGGTCATTCTGCCGGCGGTGTTCAGTCTCTATTTCGATTTCTTCGACGGACTCATTCAGGCATATGTATTCGTATTCCTCACGGGCTTGTTCATTAAGGAAGCCATCGAGGACTGACCCCGAAAAATAACATCAATCTAAATTAAAGGAGATTATTACTATGGGTACTCTTATGGCAATCGGCGCGGCTGTCGCGGTTCTTACCGGCATCGGTGCCGGCGTCGGCATTGGTATTGCTACCGGTAAAGCTACCGAAGCGGTAGCCCGTCAGCCGGAGGCAGACGGCAAGATCACCAAGCTCCTGCTGCTGGGCTGCGCCCTGGCCGAGGCGACCGCCATTTACGGCTTTGTAATTGCGCTTCTTATTCTGGTGCTGTAATAACGGAAATAGAGAAAGGAAGGCGAGAAAGATGCTGAGATTAGATATCAATCTCTTATTTACCGTCATCAACCTGCTGGTTCTCTATTTCTTTGCCAAAAAGTTTCTGTTCGGCCGGGTCAATCAGATTCTGGAGGAGCGGAAAGCGCTGATAGAGAAGAAATTTGCCGATGCCAAGACCGCACAGGATACGGCAGACGGCATGAAGACGGAATATGAAGGTAAGCTGGCTGCCGCTGCAGGCGAGGGCAAGGAGATCATTGCACGCGCCGAAAACGAGGCCCGGCTGCAAAGTGAAAAGATGCTGGCCGCCGCCGAGACCGAGCTGGAGCAGAAGCGCCGCCGCGCCGAGGAGACCATGGCCGTGGAGCGTGCCAATGCCCTGCGCGATATGAAGAGCGAGATCGCCACGCTGGTGATAGACGCCGCTGCCAAGGCGGTGGGCGACCGGAATACCGAGGAGCAGGATAAGCTGCTGTACGACCAGTTTATTGCGGAAGCAGGTGAAGCACATGGCGGCAAGACCCAGTGAGGATAAGCTGCAGGAGCTGCTGGGCACCCTGAAGACCGAAGGTGTGGAAACGCTGGATCGGCTGATGGACGCCTACGAGGAGCGCCGCGCCGAACGGGCGAACCGCCAAAAAGCAGTCCTGCGGTATGTTACCCCCCCGACTGCCGGGCAGTTGGAACAGATCCGCGATTTTTTACGGAAAAAATATAACGATCAGGAGCTGCCGCTGGAGCTGATCGAGGACCCCACCCTGCTGGGCGGCTTCTCCATCACCGTGGGCAGCGATGAATACGACTGGAGCATGAAGGGTCGTCTGACCCAGATGAAGAACCGTCTGCTGCACACCCCGCAGATGCTCTCCGATTCCGCCGAGGTCATCGACCTTTTGCGGACCGAGATCGATTCCGCCGCCTTTGACGGCAAGGAGCACGAGGTGGGCGAGATCGTCCGGGTGGGTGATGGCGTTGCCACCGTTTCCGGCATCCGTCATGCGGGCTACGGCGAGATCGTCCAGTTTGAAAACGGCGTAAAGGGCATGGTGCAGGATATCCGCAATGAGGAAACCGGCGTCATCCTTTTGGGCAGCGAGCGTGAGCTTACCGCCGGCAGCCGTGTGGTCCGCACCGAGCGCCGGGCAGGCGTCCCGGTCGGCGAGGGCTTTTTGGGCCGTGTGGTGGATGCCATGGGCACCCCCATCGACGGCAAGGGCGAGGCAGAGGCGGCAGGGTATCTCCCCATCGAAAACGCCGCCCCCGGCATCAAGGACAGAAAATCCGTTTCGGTCCCGCTGGAAACCGGTATCCTGGCCATCGACAGCATGTTCCCCATCGGCCGCGGCCAGCGTGAGCTCATCATCGGCGACCGCCAGACCGGTAAAACCTCCATCGCCACCGATACCATCCTGAACCAGAAGGGCAAGGGCGTTATCTGCATCTACGTGGCCATCGGGCAGAAGGCCTCTACCGTGGCCAAGGTGGTCTCCACCCTGCAGGCGGGCGGCGCCATGGAATATTCCATCGTGGTTTCCGCCACTGCCAGCGACCCCGCCTCTCTGCAGTACATCGCCCCCTATGCCGGTACCGCCATGGCGGAATACTTCATGCATCAGGGAAGGGATGTCCTCATCATTTACGATGACCTTTCCAAGCACGCGGTGGCCTACCGTTCGCTGTCGCTCATTCTGGAGCGCAGCCCCGGCCGTGAGGCCTACCCCGGCGACGTATTCTACCTCCATTCCCGCCTGCTGGAGCGCAGCAGCCGCCTGACCCCCGAAATGGGCGGCGGCTCCATCACTGCGCTGCCCATCATCGAAACGCAGGCCGGCGATGTTTCCGCCTATATCCCCACCAACGTCATCTCCATCACCGATGGTCAGATCTATCTGGAGACCAACCTCTTTAATGCGGGTCAGCGCCCGGCCGTCAATGTCGGTCTGTCGGTTTCCCGTGTCGGCGGCGCCGCCCAGACCAAGGCCATGAAGAAGGCCAGCGGCTCCATCCGCATCGATCTGGCGCAGTACCGTGAAATGGAGGTCTTTACCCAGTTCAGCAGCGACCTGGACGACACCACCCGTGAGCAGCTCACCTACGGTAAGGGGCTCATGGAGGTGCTCAAGCAGCCGCTGCTCCGCCCGCTTTCGATGGCGGAGCAGGTCATCACGCTGGTGGTGGCCACCGCCAAGGGCTTTATCGATATCCCGCTGACCGAGGTAAAGAGATACCAGATGGCGCTTTTGGAGGATATCCGGGAGCACCACGGCGAGATCATCACCGAGCTGGAGGAAACCAAAACGCTCACCGATGAGCTGCGGCAGGCTGTTTTGACGGCGGCCGAAGAGTACAAGGGCAGGTGACGGTATGGCAAGTGCAAGAGATATCCAAAGCCGCATCAAAAGCGTGCAGGATACCATGAAGATCACCAATGCCATGTACCTCATCTCCTCCACCAAGGTCAAAAAGGCACGGCGCGCCCTCAATGATGCGCTGCCCCACTTCATGCAGTCGGAGCAGCTCATCGGGGAGATCCTACGGGATCTGCCGGAGCTGGAGGACCGCTTTTTCGGCACCGGGGAGCCGATCCTCGGCGGCAAAAAGGGTTTTCTAGTCATCAGCGGCGATAAGGGACTGGCCGGCGCCTACAACCACAATATCGTCAAATTTGCCGAAGGCATCCTGCAAAAGGAAACCGACCCCGCCGTTTATGTGGTGGGTCAGCTGGGGGCCCTGGCGCTGCAAAAGGCGGGCTATCCCGTCAACCGGCGGTTCACCGGGGCGGCGCAGCAGCCCAGCGTATCACGCAGCCGCCGCATGGCGGCCACCCTGTGCCAGCAGTTTGCCGATGGCGAATTGAGCGAGGTTTATATCATCTACACCCGCATGGAGGAGCATGGCGAGGAAGCCACCCCCGTGCTGCAAAAGCTGCTGCCCCTCTCGGCCGAGGCCTTCCGCCCCGGAGAGGATAAGCCCCAAAAGCCGCAGCAGGTGAACTACCTGCCGGATGCCGGGGCGGTGCTGGGCTCCATTGCGCCCAACTATGTCACCGGGTATCTGTTCGGCGCACTGGTGGAGGCCTATTGCAGCGAGGAAAACGCCAGAATGCTGGCAATGAAATCCGCAACGGATAGTGCCGCCGAAATGCTGCGGGAGCTTTCCGTTATCTACAATAGTGTGCGGCAGGCCGCCATCACCCAGCAGATCGTTGAGGTGGCGGGCGGCGCCAAAGCACAGAAAAGGAAGAGAACATCATGATGAAAGGGTATATTACAGAGGTGCAGGGGCCAGTCGTGGACGTTCTGTTCCCGGAAGGCCGTCTGCCCTTCATCAAAGATGCGCTGACGGTGCAGAACGGCGAGCAGAAGTGTGTCATGGAGGTCGCCCAGCATATGGGCGGCAATGTGGTGCGCTGCATCATGCTTTCCCCCAGTGAGGGTCTTTGCCGGGAGATGGAGGTCATCGCCGAGGGCGGCGGCATCCGGGTACCGGTGGGCGACCGCACGCTGGGCCGGCTCTTTAATGTCACCGGCGACGTCATCGATGACGGCGACCCGCTGCCGGAGGGTGAAAAGTGGTGCATCCACCGTGACCCGCCCGGCTTTGCCGACCAAAGCCCCGTCGTGGAGATTTTGGAGACCGGCATCAAGGTCATCGACCTGCTGGCCCCCTATGCCAAGGGCGGTAAGATCGGTCTGTTCGGCGGCGCAGGCGTCGGCAAAACGGTACTCATCCAGGAGCTGATCACCAACGTAGCCACCGAGCACGGCGGCTATTCCATCTTTACCGGCGTCGGCGAGCGTTCCCGTGAGGGCAACGACCTGTGGACCGAAATGGGCGAAAGCGGCGTTCTGCAAAAGACGGCGCTGGTATTCGGCCAGATGAACGAGCCCCCCGGGGCCCGTATGCGGGTCGGTCTTACCGGCCTTACCATGGCGGAATATTTCCGGGATGTGGAGCATCAGGATGTGCTGCTCTTCATCGATAACATTTTCCGTTTTGTGCAGGCCGGCAGCGAGGTTTCCGCCCTGCTGGGACGGATGCCATCCGCAGTAGGCTACCAGCCCACCCTTGCCACCGAGCTGGGTGAGCTGCAGGAGCGCATCGCCTCCACCCATGACGGGTCCATCACATCGGTGCAGGCGGTATATGTCCCCGCCGACGACCTGACCGACCCCGCCCCCGCCACCACCTTCGCCCATCTGGACGCCACCACCGTGCTGTCCCGTAAGATCGTGGAGCAGGGCATTTACCCGGCGGTAGACCCGCTGGAGTCCACCTCCCGTATTCTGGAGGCGGATATCGTGGGGCAGGAGCACTACGAAACGGCAAGAGCCGTGCAGAAGATTTTGCAGAAGTACAAGGAACTGCAGGATATCATCGCCATTCTGGGCATGGAGGAGCTTTCCGACGAGGATAAGGTGACCATCTACCGCGCCAGAAAGATCCAGAAGTTTCTTTCCCAGCCCTTCCACGTGGCGGAAAACTTCACCGGCGTGCCGGGCAAGTATGTCCCCGTCCGGGATACCATCCGTTCCTTCAAGGCCATCATCAACGGCGAAATGGACGAATACCCCGAGTGGGCGTTCTTCAATGTCGGCACCATCGAGGATGTCATTGAGAAGGCCAAAAACGGCGTATAACGGCAGGAAAGGAGACCCGTCCGAATGGAATGCTTTACTTTGAAGGTCATTGGGTTTTCCAAGGTGTTTTACGAAGGCGAGGCAAGCCAGGTGCAGCTGCCCATCCAGGATGGTTCCATGGGCATACTGGCGCACCACGAGGCAGCGGTCATCGGCATAGTGCCGGGGACGCTGCGGCTGCAAAAGCCGGATGGCGAATGGGAAACCGCCGTGGTGGATGCGGGCTTTGCCCGGGTGGGTGAAAATACCGTATCGGTCATGGTGGAGGACGTGCTGCGCCCCGATGAGATCGATGAGGAGCGTGAGCGCCGGGCGCTGGCCGAGGCGCAGGAGGAGCTGCGCCAGAAGCACAGCGTGCTGGAATGTCAGAACGCCGAAATGACCATTCTGCGAAGCCTGGCCCGCCTGCACGCCAAGGAACTCTTTTTATCCTGACCCAAGCAGAAAAACCAAGGGGCTGCCTGCCGAAAAAGCGGGCGGCCCCCTATCCTGTCGGGGCTTTGCGGCACCCCGGCCATCCGGCGGCGGAGCCGCCCCCGGCCCCACCGGGGCCGGGGGCCCCGCGCCCTCCGGGCGCGGGAGCGGGGCTTCGCCCCGCGGCTCCGCCGCCGTACCCCGCCCCCTGCTAAAACCCGAAAAGGAGAACCCGGTATGACCATCTTCCGCTGTCCCAACTGCGGCAGGCCGCTGGCCCGCGAACCGCACCGGCTGGCTTGCCCGGCCGGCCACAGCTTTGACCTGGCCAAAAGCGGCTATGTCAACCTGCTGTTAAGCCACGGGGCCGGCCCAAAGCGCCACGGCGACGATAAACGCATGGTAAAAGCCCGCAGCACCTTCCTGCAAAAGGGCAACTACGCCCCCATGCGGCAGGAACTGCTCCGGCAGGGGCTGGCCGCCGCAAGCGAAAATATGGTGGTGCTGGATGCCGGCTGCGGCGAGGGCTACTACACCGCCGCCCTGGCCGAGCTGCTGCGGCAGCAGGGCCTTTGCCCCCATGTCGCAGGCATCGATATCTCCAAGGAGGCGCTGCAGGAGGCCGCCAAGCGCGACCGCCAAAGCGAATATGCCGTTGCCAGCTGTTTCCATCTCCCGGTGGGCGACGGCAGCATTGACCTGCTGCTTTCGGTCTTTGCCCCCTACTGCGGCGAGGAATTTTTGCGGGTGCTTCGCCCGGGCGGCAGCTTCCTCATGGTCATTCCGCTGGAAAACCACCTCTACGGCCTGAAGCAGGCCATCTACGAAAAGCCCTACCGCAACGAGGTGAAGCCCTACGACCTGCCGGGCTTTCGGCTGGAGGAGTGCCGGGAGCTGCGGTACCAAATCACGCTGTACGGGCAGGAGGAGATCGAGAGCCTGTTCATGATGACCCCCTACTACTACAAAACCGGGGCGGCCGACCAGCAAAAGCTGCTCACCAAAACCACGCTCACCACCCCCGCCGAGTTCGCCGTGCTGCGATACAAAAAGATATAATAGAATAGAATAATACTACTTGTATTAGAAATAAGCACCGCTTATGGCAAAATACAAACCCATAAGCAGCACTGATGAATTTGCGTTCATTTTTGCGAAAAACCATCCCCAAAATCCGCAAAACCGAGCAAAAAAACATTCCCGAGGAGCGACCCCGCCCCCCGGGAATATTTTTATCAAGGAGAAAAATAGATAGCTTTACGATAGACAAAATCGCCATAATATGGCAAAGATAAAGAAGTGAGAGAGGAAATTTTCGATCACCCAAACTCCCGCTTTATGGCATTTACGGGTGAAGATGCAGGGATTTTTCGTGTCGTTTTTCAGGGCTTTTTTGCCCGCCGGTGGCGGAGAGTAAGCGCAAATTCTCCCCCGCCGGGGGCTTTTTTGTCCCCGTGTTTGCGGTTTTTTGGGGGTCATTTTTTAGGATTTTTATACCTAGAAAGCATGAGAAAGGTCTGCGGATCGAGCAAGGAAAAAATAGCAGATTTCGAAGAGTTGCTTCAATTCGCCCCGAAAAAGCAGGAAAAATGAAGGGTTTTACCCCCCAAGGTAGGCCTTTTGCACACGGTCGCTGGCCATCAGCTCGGCGCCGGTGCCGGAGAGAACGATGCGGCCGGTTTCCAGCACATAGGCACGGTCGGCGACCTCCAAGGCGGCCTGCGCATTCTGCTCCACCAGCAGGATGGTAGTGCCCGCAGCGTGCAGCTCCCGGATGATCCCGAAGATCTGCTCCACCAGAATGGGCGCCAGTCCCATGGAAGGCTCATCCAGCATCAGCAGCTTGGGGTGGCTCATCAGGGCGCGGCCCATGGCCAGCATCTGCTGCTCGCCGCCGGAAAGGGTGCCTGCGATCTGTTTGCGGCGCTCCTGAAGGCGGGGAAACCGTTGATAAACGCTTTCCAGGTCCGCTTCGATGCCGGAAAGGGGCTGCGAAAACGCCCCCATTTCCAGGTTTTCCTGCACCGTCATCTGCAAAAAGACGTGCCGACCCTCCGGGACCTGCGCCAGACCCATGCCTACCAGTTTATGGGCGGGAACCCCGTGCAGATCCTTGCCGTGGAAAACGACCGAGCCGGAACGGGGGTGCAAAAGCCCCGAAACGGTATTCAAAACGGTGGATTTTCCGGCACCGTTGGCCCCGATAAGGGTAACGACCTCGCCCTCGTGCACCTCGAAGGAAACGCCCTTGACGGCGTGGATGCTGCCGTAGTAGACGTGTAGATCACTGACTTTCAGCATTTCTGCCATGGTTACGCCTCCTTTTTGCGGCCGGGAACGGCCTTAATAACGGTGGAATGATGTTCGGCGCCCCCGACGGCGGGAAGATGGCCGCAGCAGGCGGAAAACCCGCTTGATTTCAGCATTTCTGCCATGGTTACGCCTCCTTTTTGCGGCCGAGATAGGCCTCGATGACCTTGGGATCGGACTGGATGTCCTCCGGGGAGCCCTTGGCGATGATGCGCCCGAAGGACAGTACCGCTATGCCCTCGCAGATGTTCATGACAAGGTTCATATCGTGCTCGATGAGCAGCACGGCGATTTTGAAGGTATCCCGGATGGTGCGAATGTTTTCCATCAGCTCCGCCGTTTCCGAGGGGTTCATGCCCGCCGCAGGCTCATCCAGCAGCAGCAGGCAGGGGTTGGTGGCCAGCGCCCGCAAAATCTCCAGCCGCCGCTGCGCCCCGTAGGGCAGGCTGCCCGCCTTGGCATCGGCAAACTGTTCCATGTGGAAGAAGGACAAAAGCTCCATGGCACGCTCGTGCGCAATGCGTTCACCCTTCCAAAAGGAGGGCAGACGGAAGATGCCCTCGGCCATGTTGTATTTGATCTGGTTATTCATGGCGACGGTGATATTCTCCTCCACCGTCAGGTCGGTGAACAGCCGGATATTCTGAAAGGTGCGGGCGATGCCGGCCCGGTTGACCTGCGTGGTGGTCATGCCGTGGATATCCTTGCCGTCCAGCAGGATGGTGCCGTGGGTGGGCTGATAGACCTTGGTGAGCAGATTGAAGATGGTGGTTTTGCCGGCGCCGTTGGGCCCGATGAGCCCCGCGATTTCGGTGCGGCCGATGGTGATATCGAAGTTATCCACCGCCTTGAGCCCGCCGAAGGTCACGCCGAGATCGATGCATTCCAGAATGGGGCTGACGTGGGCGTCACGCTCCGGGAGGAGGGCAACGCTGCGGTTGACCGGAACGAGCTTGGTCTTTTGATGGGTCTTGACAGACATTTACGCTTCCTCCTTTTGCAGGGATGGGGTTTTCTTTTTTGCCGCACGGCGCAGCAGCGCAGCCGGGGAGATGCGGCGGAGAAAATCCTTCATGGTGGGGTTATTGGTGGCCAGCATGACGATGATGAGCACAATGGCATACAGGAGCATCCGGTAGTCGGCAAATTCCCGCATGGCCTCCGGCAGGGCGGTAAGCACGATGGCGGCGATGATGGAGCCGGGGATGCTGCCCATGCCGCCCAGCACCACGATAACAAGGATCTCGATGGACATATTGTAATCGAAGGAGGCGGCCTTGACATTGGCGAAGAAGTGGCCGTACAGCGTGCCCGCCGCCCCTGCAAAGAAGGCGGCAATGGTAAAGACGGTCAGCTTGTAGCGGGTGACATCGATACCGACCGACTCCGCAGCGATGCGGTTATCCCGGATGGCCATAATGGCCCGCCCCTGCTTGGAGCGCTTGAGGTTCATCATGACCAGAACGGTGAGCAGCACCAGCACGATGGCATAGGGCAGCAGTTTTTTGGCATTGGAATAGATGGGGTTGGTATTGAGCCCCAGGGCGCCGCCGGTGAATTTCAGGTTGGTGATGATGTTTTTGATGATCTCGCCGCAGGCAAGGGTGACGATGGCTAAATAGTCGCCCTTGAGCCGCAGGGCCGGCAGCCCCACCGCAAGCCCGAACAGCGCCGCGACCAGGCCGCCCGCCAGCATGGAAAGGGGCAGACGCACCGGCGTGGGGAGGATATCCACCAGCGCAATGGACAAAAGACACCCGGAGAACAGCCCCACCGACATGAACCCGGCGTGGCCGAGGGACAATTCCCCCAAAAGGCCGACGACGAGATTGAGCGAGACCGCCAGCACGATGTAGACCGAGATGGGGATGAGCATATTGGAGAACTGACGGGTAAGGCTGCCGCCGTACAGCAGATAGGCGACCACGGCATAGACCGCCGCGACCAGCAGGAAGGTCAGAAGATCGCCGGAAAATTTACTTTTTTTCTGTTTCATCTTCTTACACCTTCTCATTCATTTTTTTGCCCAGAAGTCCGGTGGGCTTGACGACCAGTACCACCACAAGGACGCCGAAAACGATGGCATCGGCCCAAAGGGTGGAGATGTAGGTTTTGGAGAGCTGCTCGATGAGCCCCAGGAGGATGCCGCCCAGCATGGCGCCGGGCACCGAGCCGATCCCGCCGAAAACGGCGGCGGTAAAGGCCTTGATGCCGGGCATGGCGCCGGTGGTGGGCTTGATGTAGACGTAGGACATCCCGTAGAAGATGCTGGCGACGGCCGCCAGCGCCGACCCGATGGCAAAGGTGAGGGCGATGGTGCGGTTGACGCTGATGCCCATGAGGGAAGCGGCGGCTTTATCCTCGCTGACGGCACGCATGGCCTTGCCCAGCCGGGTGTGATTGATGAAGAAGGAAAGCACCACCATGATGAGCGCCGTGACCAGCAGGGTGAGGATGGTGATGCCATCGATGGTGACGCCGCCCACGCTGACCTGCCCCAGCCGGATGAGGGTGGGATAGGCCATTTGCTGGGAACCGAACAGCAGCAGCGCGAGATTCTGCAAAAAGTAGCTGACGCCGATGGCGGTGATGAGCACGCTGAGCGGCGGCGCCTGACGCAGCGGCTTATAGGCCAGAAATTCGATGAGGACACCCAGCAGGGCGCAGAGCAGAATACTGAACAGCACGGCAAAAAGGGGCGGCAGGCCCATCTGCGCTACGGTAATGATGCCGGTATAGGCGCCGATCATGATGATATCGCCGTGGGCGAAGTTCAGCATTTTGGCGATGCCGTATACCATGGTATAACCCAGCGCGATCAGGGCGAAGATGCTGCCGAGGCTCAACCCGCTGATGATAGTCTGAATGAAGTGTGTCATGGTAAGCTCGATCCTTTGTGTGGGATTTGGGGGTAGCTTTGGGAGGGAATGGCGAAGGGGGGATAGCGAAGGGGGAGGGGGAGGGCCGCAGGCCCGGCGGGCGAAGCCCGCCGCCACGGACGAAGTCCGTGGGCCCCGGCGAAGCCGGGGCGGCCTGCGGCCCGGACTCCCCGGCCATGTGCATACCGGCGGGGGGCCGGGCCCTTATAAATGAGGAGGGGAGAGAAAAGCGAGGGTTAATCCTGGTGGTCGAAGAGGGTGCCTACGCCGTCATAGTAGAGGATGGCGCTGGCGGGCTTATTGGTGTTGCCGTCGCTGCCCCAGGTCATGGTGCCGGTCACGCCCTCAACGGTGAGGGAGGTCATGGCGGCGGCCAGAGCGTCACCGGAGGTGGAGCCGGCCTTTTCTACGGCAGCCTTGATGACATAGACGGCATCATAGGCATCGGCAGCGAACTGGTCGGGGGTGGCGCCGTAGGCTTCCTTGTACTTCGCAACGAAGCTCTGTACATTCTCGGCGGGGTTATCGGCGGAGAAGGGGGTGAGCATCAGCACGTTATTGGCGATGGTGGGGTCCTGTGCGACCTTGCCGAGGATGCCGTCCAGACCATCGGCACCGAAGAAGTAAACGCCGTCGGCGAACTTACCGCGGGCCTGGGTGAGGAAGGTAGAGGCTTCCTCCGCATAGAAGGGGATGAATACCAGCTTGACGCCGGAGGAGACCAGCGCATTGACCTGCGTGGAGAAATCGGTGCTGGTGGAGGCGGTGAAGGTCTGGGTCTCGGCGATGTTGATGCCCAGCTCGCCGCACTTGGCGACAAAGGCATTGTAAAGGCCGACCGAGTAGTCGTTATCGCTCTGGTACAGGATGCCGACGGTATCTACCATGTTGTTATCCTTGATGTACTGGGCGGCAGCGGCGCCCTGATAGGAATCGTAGAAGCAGATACGGAAGGCGCGGCTGTTGCCCTCGATGCACTTATCGGCGGAGCCGGAGGGGGTGATCAGCATGACGTCGTCATCCCGGGCGGCGGCGACAACGGAGGCGTTTTCACCGGAGAGGACGCAGCCGAGAGAGACATTCATGCCCCAGTCCATCAGCTTGCCGTAGGCGTTGACGGCGCTTTCGCTATCGCCCTGGGAGTCCTGATAGCTCAATTCGACCTGCTTGCCGGCGATGCCGCCTGCTTCGTTGATCTCCTTGACGGCGAGCTCGGCGCCGCACTTTTCGGAGAGGCCGTAGTTGGCGTAGGGGCCGGTCATGGGGCCGATACCGCCGATTTTAACGGTGGTGGCTTCGGGGGAATCATTGCCGCCGTTGGCGGAGGGTTCGCTGCCGCAGGCAGCCATGGCCAGAACCATGAGAACGGCCATCATCATACTAAAAAGCTTTTTCATCTTGTTTTACTCCTTTACTTTTTACTGAATCTATACAAAAAAGCGGCCCTGCCGTTTGGCAGAACCGCTTGTTGTACCGAAAATGAAATGGGTAACAACTATTGCGAATTCATCCCCAAAACGACCGATATCATCGGGAGCATTACCAGCGCGGACAGTCGAATGGCGCCCAGCAGGCTAATAATGATAACAAAAATGGACGCCATAATCATGGCGCCCATAATGACGATAGCGGCAGATGCAGAGCAGGCAGAAGAAGCCTCGGCACAGGATGCAGAAGCGAAATTACGGTTACGGGCAGCAGCAGAAACCATCATCATGCCGGGACTCCTTTCCTCCGTCCTTGGGGCGGATCGATCTTTGATGGTGCAATTTTATCGCTTTAGCGTGACAATGTCAAGACTGAAATACTAACAAATGATCACAGGAAAATGAGAAAAATTTGCGACAAAAAGGAGAAAATTCACAAAGAGGGGGCAAAAAGTCCGCTTGAGCCGGGGCGGGCAAGCGGGGCGGGGGGATGGCGGGG
>OLYM01000287.1_pt1 | contig 20743 bp, 17 predicted proteins | sample 1673691 | NCBI WGS metagenome assembly OLYM01 (sample SAMEA103958123, study PRJEB25191) | human gut metagenome | reverse complement strand
AAGCCCTGCGTACAAACGCAGGGCTTTGAAATACAAATGATCACAGTTCTCCCCGGCCAGACAGCGCCCGGTACAGGGTCGTCTCATCGGTATACTCCAGGCTGGCACCCACGGGCAGGCCATAGGCCAGACGGGTGGTCTTGATACCCAGGGGCTTGATGAGCTTTGCCAGATACATGGCCGTTGCCTCGCCCTCAACGGTGGGGTTCATGGCCATGATCACTTCCTTCACTTCACCGTCCCCCAGACGGGCCAGCAGTTCCTTGACCGTCAGCTGTTCGGCACCAATGCCATCCATGGGGCTGATGAGACCGTGGAGCACATGGTACATGCCATGGTACTCCCGGGTGCGCTCAAACGCCTGCACATCACGGGGCGTTTCCACCACACAGATGACAGAGCGGTCCCGCTTGGCACTGGCACAGATGGGGCAGAGCTCGGCTTCGGTATAATTCTGGCAGACACGGCAGCGGTGGAGCTTGGTGTGGGCGTTCTGGATCGCACCCGCCAGTGCGGCGGCATCCTGATCCGACATGCTCAGTACCTGATAGGCCATCCGGGTCGCACCCTTCCGCCCAATGCCCGGGAACTTGCTGAATTCTTCGATCAGCTTTTCCAGCGGGGCTGCATTATAACCCATGGTACTCCTCCACTTTGATCAAAGACCAGGAATGTTCAGGCCGCCGGTCAGTTTGCCCATTTCGGCCTCGGCAGTCTCATCCACCTGCTTGACGGTTGCATTGACGGCAGCAGCCACCAGGTCTTCCAGCATCTCAATATCATCGGGGTCCACGGCCTCAGGCTTAATGGTGATGCTCAGCACCTCGTGCTTGCCGTTCATCTTCACAGTGACCATCTCGCCGGATGCACTGCCGGTGTACTCAGCAGCTTCCAGCTCTGCCTGCTTGGCCTTCATATCTTCCTGCATCTTCTGGGCCTGACGCATCAGGGAGTTCATATCGGGGCGGCCGAAGCCTGCGGGCATTCTTGCTTTCATGGTTGGTTCTCCTTTTATTTATCGTTTTTTGCGTTCACTATCCTCAATCGACACCTCCAGCCCCAGCTGTTCCAGCTTGCGGAGGGATTCCTCGGCGTTGGCCGAAGCGCGATTGACTGTCTTGGATTCATAGGGGCCGATGGGCACCGCCACACCGGACACCTGCGCGATCAGCTTTTTGATGAGCTTCTGGCTTTCCTTGTTGGCGCGGATAAAATCCCGGAAGGTCTTTCCGCCATCGATAAGCACCCGGGTACCATCAAAGTAACCCTTGGACTTTTTCAGGTAGGTGTAGAGCATGGGATCCTGCTCCTGCAGGAGCTTGATGACCTCTGCCCATTGCGGGAAGGGATTGATCCCCTCTGCCGCCACCTTGCGGGGCTTGTTCAGCGCCGGGTCAGCCGTATATTCCGGCTTGGGCTCCGGCTGAGGCTGGGCCGCAGGCACTTCCTGCGCGGGAGCCGGAGACGCTTCTCTCTGCGGCGGCGCAGCCGGGGCCGGCTCGTCCCAGGGGGGCAGGGCCTCCGAAGTCACCGGCGGTTCCTCCGGCAGGGGCGGCAGCTCTTCTTCCGCAGAAGCTGCTGCTTCTGCCTTGGGCGGTTCCACGGGCTGAGGTGCCGGTTCCGGCTCAGACTGCTGCATCGGTGCCGGTTCCACAGAAGATTCCTGCACGGGAGCCGATGCCGCCGGTGCACTTACAAAAGGTTTGACCGGTGTCGACGCAAACGGTCTGGGGGCCTCCTGTGCAGGGACCGCAGGCCGGGCGGCGGGCAGAGCCTGTACCGCCACCTGCTGGGGCGGCTCCGAAAGGCTGAACAGGGCCAATTCCAGCTCTATCCGCTGGTCACTGCCACGGGTCATGTGCTCCAGAGCGTTGCCCAGAGCCCGGATGGCCCGGATTGCCTCCCGCTGCCCCATCCGGGGGCCTTTTTCCAGATAGAGCTTTTCCTCTTCCGGGGATACACCCGAGAGCAGTGCCTGCCCGCCGGGCAGGGCCGCCAGCATCAGCGCACGGTAATGGGCAATGAGCTCCTCGGTCAGCCGCTTCACATCCACCGACTGCTGACGCAGCTGAGCCAGCTGTGCCAGTGCCGCGGCGGCATCCTGCGCTTCCAGCGCATCCGAAATATGGAACAGATAACTCCGGTCGGTCACACCTGCCATCCGGCGGACAACGTCCGCATCGATCTTTGCCGTGACACCGGCACAGGTATCCAGAATGGACAGCGCGTCTCGCATGGCACCATCGGCAAGGCGGGAGATAAGCTCCGCCCCCTCGCCGGACAACTCCAGTCCCTCCTGCCCGGCGATGTACTCCACACGCTGGGCGATATCCTCGGGGCCGATGCGGGTAAAATCGTACCGCTGACACCGGGAAAGGATGGTGGCGGGGACCTTCTGGATCTCCGTGGTCGCCAGAATAAAGATAACGTGGGCGGGCGGCTCCTCCAGCGTTTTCAGCAGGGCATTGAACGCTGCCGTGGAGAGCATGTGCACCTCGTCGATGATATATACCTTATAATGACAGGCGCTGGGGGTGTAGGCCGTTTCATCACGCAGATCACGGATATCGTCCACGCCGTTGTTGGAGGCCGCGTCCATCTCCACCACGTCCAGAATGCTGCCATTGTCGATGCCTCTGCAGATCTCGCACTCACCGCAGGGGTCACCGTTCTGGGGATGCAGGCAGTTGACTGCCTTGGCAAAGATCTTGGCACAGGTGGTCTTGCCGGTGCCGCGCACGCCGGTAAACAGATAAGCGTGGCCCACACGGCCTGTGGCGATCTGGTTGCGCAGTGCGGTCACGATGCCGCGCTGGGCCACCACATCCTCAAACCGCTGGGGCCGCCACTTGCGGTACAGGGCTCGATACATCTGCTTCTCCCCTTTCAACAAAAAAGCCGGGCAGCGCTGACGGGGTTTGACCCCCGCCTTGCGTAACTCGGCATACGGATGCAGGCTGACTGAAACGCACGGGACACACCGCTTAAGGCTGCTTGGTTCCCCACCTGACCTGGTTCACAGCGGCCCCATCGTACAGGGCCCGCATCCGTATGCCGAACCACGCAGCAGGCGCTGTCCGGCATGGCACATTTTGTGCTTGATTATTATAGCATGTTTCGGGGGAGAATGCAAGCCCCCGGCAGCGGGCTCACCCTCTCAGGCGCTTTGCGCCAGCTCCCCCAAAGGGGGAGCCTTTGGCAAAACCATCAAACAACATGCAAAACAAAAGCCCCTTCCGGCATTACACCAGAAGGGGCAGAGTGCTGAATAAAAGTTAGGACTGGCAGGCAGTGATCAGGCTCATCTTGTAGACCTCGTCAGCGTTGCAGCCACGGGACAGGTCGTTGATGGGTGCGTTCAGGCCCTGCAGAATGGGGCCGTAGGCAGCGTAGCCGCCCAGACGCTGAGCGATCTTATAGCCGATGTTGCCGGCCTCGATGCAGGGGAAGATGAAGGTGTTGGCCTGGCCAGCGACCTTGCTGCCCTTGCACTTGACCTGTGCAACTTCGGGAGCAACGGCAGCGTCAAACTGCAGCTCGCCGTCCACAGCCAGCTCGGGGTCCATCTCCTGAGCCTTGATGGTAGCGTCATGGCTCAGAGCAACGGTGCCGCCCTTGCCGGAACCCTTGGTGGAGAAGCTCAGAACTGCGACCTTCGGATCGATGCCGAACAGCTTTGCGGTCTTGGCAGTCTCAACGGCCACCTCAGCCAGCTTTGCGGATGCAGCGATCTTAACCTCGCCGGTAGCCTTATCAACGGTATCGGTGTAATCAATGTTGACAGCGCAGTCGCCCATGGCAATGCGCTTCAGGCCCTCTTCGCCAAAGTCACGGTCCAGAATGAAGCAGGAGCTCACCAGGTGTGCGCCCTTCTTGGTCTTGACCAGCTGCAGAGCAGGGCGGATGGTATCGGCGGTGGAGTAAGTAGCGCCGCCCAGCAGGCAGTCAGCCTTGCCCATCTTGACCAGCATGGTGCCGAAGTAGTTGGACTTCTTCAGCATTGCGGTACACTCTTCAGCGGTCTGCTTGCCCTTGCGCAGCTCGACCATGGTGTTCACCATCTCGTCGAAACCTGCGTAGTTCTCAGGGTCAATGATCTCAGCAGCGGAAATATCAAAATTGCCTGCGGCAGCAGCAGCCTTGCACTCAGCCTCGTTGCCCACCATGACAACCTTCAGAACGCCCTCGGCCAGCAGCTTGCTGGCTGCCTCCAGGATGCGGGGGTCATTGCCCTCGGTAAAAACGATCGTCTTGGGGTTTGCCTTCAGCTGTGCTACCAGCGGTGCGAACATATCAGCCATTGTTGATTACCTCCGAATTAACTATCCAATATTCACATCCGGGTGCCTGTTGGACACAAGGATGCCTTTCTCTTTTATTCTAGCACACCCGGCAAAAAGTTCAAGACAAAATTGGCTTTTTGTGCTATTATTTTAGGAGAAAACCATTTTTTATTTGTGAATAAATTATCATTCAGCTGCAAGGAGATCAAACTGCTATGGATTGGGATACATTAAAGGCCGAGTGCCTTGCCTGCCGCAGATGTGAGCTGTGCACTGACCGCACCCATGTGGTGTTCGGGCAGGGTGTCCAGACTGCTGAGGTGCTGTTCGTGGGCGAAGGCCCGGGCCAGAGCGAGGACGAGCAGGGCCTGCCCTTTGTGGGCCGCAGCGGCCAGCTGCTGGACAAATACCTGTTTGCCATCGATCTGGACCGGAGCAAAAACTGCTACATTGCCAACATCGTCAAGTGCCGCCCGCCCCACAACCGTGACCCGCTGCCCACCGAGAGCGAGGCCTGTATGCCATGGCTCCGGGAACAGTTCAAGCTGCTGCAGCCAAAGATCGTGGTCTGCCTGGGCCGCATCGCCTCCCAGCGGATGATCCGCACCGATTTCTCTGTGACCAAGGAGCACGGCATCTTTGTGCAGAAGAACGGCGTGTGGTTCATGGGCACCTTCCACCCCGCTGCCCTGCTCCGGCAGGCGCAGAACAAGCCCGCCGCCTTTGCGGATTTTGTGGCTCTGCGGGATAAAATAAACGAAGTCTGTCTGCATACCTATTAACCCCTCCGTCCAAGTATCATCTTCCTTCATTTTTGCATACCCTAAAGCAAAAGTGAGGTGTTCTGATATGAAAACGATCCAAAGCCGTTCCCCCGATTTCTTTCTGGGGGCCACCACACCGGCGGGCTTCAAGGGTTATTTTGAGCCGCTGCGCCGGGAGCCCGGGATGCAGATGCTTCTCATCAAAAGCGGGCCGGGATGCGGCAAATCCACCTTGATGAAGCATCTGGCCCAGGCCGCCGAGCAGCAGGGCCAGCGCATCGAAAAGATCCACTGCGCCAGCGACCCGGACAGTCTGGACGGGGTCATCTTCCTCGACCAGAAACGCGCCATCATCGATGCCACCGCGCCCCATGTGGTGGAGCCGGACGCGCCCGGGGCTGATGAGCTGGTGGTGAGCCTGTACCACACCATCGATGCCGGAAAGCTGGCTCCCCACCGGGACGAGGTCAAGGCCCTGTTTGCCCGGAATGCCGCTCTGCGGGGCCGGGCGGCCCGGTATATCGCATCGGCAGGCAGCCTGATGCTGGACAGCCGCCGGGCCGAGGCCTGCAGCGCCAACTTTGAAAAGGTGCGCCGCTACGTCAAGCGGCTCTGCACCCGGCTGCTTCCCCGCACCGAGGGCACTGCCAGCGAGGAGCTGCGGCTGCTCTCAGCCATCACCCCCAAGGGGATGGTATTCTACCGGGGCACGGTAGAAGCGCTGGCCGACCGGTATGTGGTATTCCGGGATGATTACGGGGCGGTCTCCCGCCTGCTGCTGGAACTCATCCGGGCCGAAGCGCTGGCCCGGGGCTACCACATCATCACCTGCCCCTGTGCCATGCACCCTGAAGATCAGATCGACCACATCTTCATCCCGGCCCTGCGGCTGGCTTTTTTGACCGACAACCTCTGGCATCCCATCCAGCTGCCCGGCGTGCAGGCCGTACGTTGCACCCGCTTTGTGGACCGGGAGAACCTGTCCGGCTTCCGCGCCCGCCTGCGCTTCAACGACCGGGCCGCCTCTGAGCTCATCGACCAGGCTGTCGCCCTGATGGCTCAGGCCAAGAACTGCCATGATGAGCTGGAGACTTATTACCGGGCCGCCGTGGATTTTGACCAGGTGAATGCTGTTGCAGCAAATTGTCAAAAGATCCTGGGTCTCGGGTAGGCCCTGCTGTTAAACCCCACCGTCAGCCCTTTGGGCTGCCACCGCCCCTGGTAGGGGCGGCCTTGGCAAAGCGATGTAGTTTGTGCGTAAAGGGGAACCCCAAAAAACTTTACGTAACGCCAGAGGCCCCACTATTAGGGGGGCTGGCGAGCGATAGCGAGACTGAGGGGTTTAGTTTCCCAACATACTGTGCACAACCTGAAAGGAAGTGAACCCCATGCCTGCCATCCGTCTCTCTGTCCGGGAGCTGGTGGAGTTCCTGCTCCGCACCGGCAGTATCGACAGCCGCTTTACCGGCTTTGACCGGGCCAACGAGGGCGCACGCATCCACCGCAGGCTCCAGAAGGCGGCGGGTGAAGGCTACGCCGCTGAGGTGTTCCTCACGGCAGAGCGGACGATGGAGGGAATCGGGTTCACCATCGAGGGCCGTGCCGACGGCATTTTTACCGATGAGGACGGCACGGTGGTCATCGACGAGATCAAGACCACCGCCGCGCCCACCGATGCCATCACGGAGGACATGAACCCCTGCCACTGGGCGCAGGGCATGGTCTACGGGGCCATCTGCGCCGAGCAGCGGGAGCTGGAAACACTGGATGTCCGGCTGACCTATTACCAGATCGACACCGATGAGATCATCCGCTATACCCGGCACTTCTCCGCTGCTGAGCTGGATGCGTTTCTCAACGACTTACTGCGGCAGTATCTTCCCTGGGCACGGCGGCAGCTGGACTGGGTGGAAGCCCGGAACCGGAGCCTTGGGGCCCTGCAATTTCCGTTTCCAGTTTATCGTCCCGGACAGCGCGCCCTTGCCGGGGAGGTCTATCGCGCCTGTGCTGCGGGCAAGGCAGAGCAGAAGGGCGGTACCCGGCTGTTCTGCCAGGCACCCACCGGCATCGGCAAAACGATGAGCGCCCTCTTCCCTGCCCTGAAAGCCATGGGCGAGGGCAAGGGGGAAAAGATCTTCTACCTGACCGCCCGCAACACGACACAGGCCGCTGCTGAGGATGCGCTGGCCCGTCTGCGGGCGGCAGACCCGGCGCTTTCCCTGCGCAGCGTGACCCTTTCGGCCAAGGAGAAGGCCTGCCTGTGCAAGGATGCTGAGGGCCGTCCCGCCTGCCTGCCGGAGGCCTGCCCCTACGCCAACGGCTACTACGAGCGGCTGAAGGATGCGCTGGCCGACCTGCTGGACAGCGCTGTCCCCTATGACCGGGCCGCCCTGACCGAGACTGCCCGGCGGCACAGGGTCTGCCCCTTTGAGCTGGGGCTGGACCTGAGCGAGTGGTGTGATGTGGTCATCGGAGACTACAACTATCTGTTCGACCCCACCGTGCACCTGCGGCGCTTTTTCGATGCGGCGGGCGACTACATTTTTCTCATCGACGAGGCTCATAACCTGCCGGACCGGGCCAGAGCCATGTACTCGGCGCGGTTCTGCAAGAGCAGCCTGACCGATGCCAGACGGGCCATCGGCAAAGGAAAAAGCGCACTGAAAACCGCGTTGACAAATGCAGACAGGGGCTTTCTGGAAGCGCGCCGGGCGGTAACGAAGCTGGCCCCCCGCCGGGGTTCAGCACCCACCGAATCGCCGACAGAGGATCTCACCCAACAGACCAGCCTTCTGGACACTGAACCGGCAGAAACCGCCTTCCCGCTGCCGGAGCCTTTGCTGGCGCAGGATGGCACGGTCTTTTTGCAAGAGCTGCCGAAGGAGCTGCTCCGACTGCTGTTTAGCCTGCAGGCCCCTCTGCAGGACTGGCTGGAGGCCAACCCGGAGGCCGATGCCCACGCCCAGCTGCTGGAGCTCTACTTTGCGGTGCAGGATATCACCCGGGCAGCAGAGCGGTACGACGCGCATTTTGTCACCCAACTGACAGCCCGGGGCAGCGAGCTGGAATGGGAGCTGCTCTGCCTTGACCCCGCCCCCTTTGTGGATGCCAGCCTTGCCGCCGGGCGGGCCGCGGCACTGTTCAGCGCAACGCTCACCCCGCCGGGCTACTACCGCTCCGTGCTGGGCTGTCCCGATGCCCGGGCCGTGGCTCTGGAAAGCCCGTTTCCGCCCGAACATCTGGGGCTCTACTGCCTGCCCGGCATCTCCACCCGCTACCGGGACCGGGAGGCCAGCGTTCAGGCCGTCTCGGATGCGCTGGCCGCACTGGCCCGGGCCAAGGTGGGCAACTATCTGGCCTTTTTTCCCAGCTACGCCTATCTGCGGCAGGTGCACGAGGACTTCACCGCCCGTTACCCGAACATCGGGACGCTGGCCCAGGAGAGTGGTCTGGACGACGCGGCCCGGGCAGCCTTTCTGGAACAGTTCGGTCCAAGCCCCGCAAAAACGCTGCTGGGCTTCGGGGTCATGGGCGGCATCTTTGGCGAGGGCGTGGATCTGGTGGGCGACCGGCTCATCGGGTGTGCCATCGTGGGGGTGGGCCTGCCTCAGGTAAACCCCCGGCAGGAGATTCTGCGCCGCTACTATGACGAGGCGGGCGGCACCGGTTTCGACTACGCCTACCGCTTCCCAGGCATGAACAAGGTGCTGCAGGCGGCGGGCCGGGTCATCCGCACACAGGAGGACAGGGGCGTGGTGCTTCTACTGGATGACCGCTTTGCCCGCGCCGAATACACCCGCCTGTTCCCCCGCCACTGGCACCAGCTCCAATACCTGCGCAGCACCACAGAGCTGGAGCAGCAGCTTGCCGTCTTCTGGGCACGGAACCAATAAAAAAAGCCTGTCAGCGCAAAAACCGACAGGCTTTTTCTCATGCTCCGGACATTTTCCGGCTCTTACTTCTTTCTGGGCAGGGATCTGCGCAGTTCATCCCAAGCAGTCATCTCCACCAATGTGGTGGCGCGCAGGGCGGCAAACGCTTCATCCAAATACTGCATCTCGCTCACCGCACGCATGGCGTGATCCGAAATGCACCACTTCCCAACGACTGTCTGCGCCATCCAGTAGACCATCCGCTCGGTCTTTTTCCGCTGTTTGGTGCCCTCGCGGTAGCGGTCGGTGTTCTCCGCATCGTTCACGGGTACACCTGCCGCTTTCAGCATCTCACAGCACTCCCAGGCGGCATCCACGATCATCCTGCGCTGTTCCACTGTGGTGCGGGAAAGTTCCCCATCCACCGCATAGCAGGCATAGGCGCAGGGCAGGATAAAGGCGATGTGGCTCTTGAGCCACTCGTCCATATCGCTGTAATAGGTCAGCTTGTAATGAGTCCCCTCAAAGGCAGCCTGCAGCCGCAGGCGGAACGCGCCGGACAGGGGGGCGGTTGCGCCGCCAACGGTCATTCCCATCCCCATGTGCACACTGACCAGCCGGTCATGCTCCCGGCGGCCTGCATTGTTCTGGAAGCCAAAGGCGATCTTATCCACCGGGCGCTGCATGGCCTGCAGCATCTCCTGCGCATAGGGATCATTGCCCACAAAGATGAAGTACTGGCTCCGGTTTGCTTTGAGGATGGGCAGCACATCGGCCAGCTGCCCGGCCTGCACCGTGACAAACACAAGGTCATACACATCCTCGGGGGCCAGCACATCTGTCGTCTGCATCCGATCCACCGTTGTTTTCCGCTGGAGCATGTGGCGGATGGTCAGGCCCTTCTGGTCAATGACCTCCTTCCACTCGCCCCGGGCCAGCAGGGTGACCACATTTTTCTTGTTCTGTGCCAGACTGTGGGCCAGCTGACAGCCCTGAACGCCTGCGCCGTACACCAAGATCCTCATAACGAGATACCTCCTGTTTTGCATGATCAGCCCGGCCAGAAACACCGGGCTGTTACTTTTTCAGGAACGAGAAGAAGCCCTTTTTCTCATAGGGCCGGGTCTGCACGCCGGTCACGGTGTAGCCCGTTTCGGCAATGGCAGCCTTCAGCGCCTCCACATCCACCGGCTGCTCCGAGACGATGACCGTCTCGCCCTTGGTGTGGGAAGAAGTCACCTTGTTCACCCGGGCGGTCTTGCGCACCACATCATTGATGTGGCTTTCGCACATACCGCACATCATACCATCGACCCTCAGGATCGTTTCCACCATTGTTGTCCCCTCCATACTGTATCTGCGGGCACCCCTGTCAAACTGCACAAGTCCAGCCCGCTGTTTTCGTCATTTTGTTAGTTTTAGCTAACTTGCTGTGGAAACAAAAAGGCTCCTGCCCCGCACAGCACTGCTCTGCGGAACTTTGCCAAGCTGTTTTCAGTTTTATCATACCATACCGGTGGGCAAATTTCAAGCTGCCCGCAAAACCGGCCGGGGGGCTTTTCAAAGGGTCAGTTCATGGAAAACAGCGCTGCTTTCCAGCTCTTTCCATTGCATCGTGTTTTCTTCCAGGGTCATGTAGCTGTGGGGGCTGTTCTCCTTGGGGATGCTCACAGAACCCGGGTTCAGGTAAAGATTTCCCTGCCCGAACTCTGTCCAGGCCGGAACATGGGTGTGCCCATGCAGCAGCACATCTCCCGGGGCCAGCGGCGGCAGATTTTTCACATGATAGATATGCCCGTGGGTCGCATAAATAAGCCGCCGCCCCACCGGAAGCACCGCATAATCGGCCAGCACCGGGAATTCCAGCACCATCTGGTCCACCTCTGCATCGCAGTTGCCCCGCACGCAGAGCAGCTTCTCCTTTTTCCCATTCAGCAGGGGGATAACCTCCTTGGGGGCGTACTCTCGGGGCAGGTCGTTGCGGGGGCCGTGGTAGAGCAGGTCGCCCAACAGGAACAGCCGGTCGGCTCCCTCCCGCTCAAAGGCCTCCAGCATTTTGCGGCAGTAGTAAGCCGACCCGTGCAGGTCTGACGCGATCATCCATTTCATGGCAGATCCTCCTTTTGTGCGTTCTGTTCTTATTTTACCGCCGCCGCGCCCCTTGTCAAGGGCAAGGGCCCGCCGTAAAAAAAGTCATACTTTTATTTTAAAAAGTCCTTGACAAGTATCCCTGTGATGTGGTATCTTTGAGCCAATAAAATATCGTGTGGATTTTTACAGCATTCTGCAACTTTTCGCCACACAATGGTACAAAAGCCATTGTGTGGCTTTTGCTTTGCCTTCAAATCCAAATCTGACCCTCAGGAGCAATGAAAATGAACGATACTTTTATGAAAACCAGACCGGTGTTCCCGCTGCTTCTCTCCATGGCCCTGCCCAACGTCATCTCGATGCTGGTGAACAGCCTGTACAACATCGTGGACAGCCTCTTTGTGGCCCAGATCAGCGAGCAGGCCATGACGGCGCTTTCGCTGGTGTTTCCCATCCAGAACTTTGTCAATGCAGTGGCCATCGGCTTTGGCATCGGCATCAATGCCCAGATCGCACTCTACCTCGGCGCAGGCGACCACGAAAACGCCAACCGGGCCGCCACCCACGGCATGATGTTTTCCCTGCTGCACGGCGTGCTGGGCATGGTCCTCTGCATTGCCATCATGCCCGGCTTCCTGCGCCGCTTCACTACCGATCCCACTCTGGTGGACATGGGTGTGACCTACTCCACCATCGTGTTCCTGTTCTCGCTGGTCAACATGGCAGACCTCGCCTTTGAGAAGATCTTCCAGTCCGTGGGCCGGATGAATGTTGCCATGGTGGCGCTGATCACCGGCTGCGTGACCAACATCGCCCTCGACCCCGTCCTCATCTTCGGCCTTGGGCCGGTGCCCGCCCTGGGCATTGCCGGTGCGGCCCTTGCCACCGGCATCGGGCAGGCCGTTTCCCTTGTGGTCTACCTCTATGTCTACTGCACCACCGAAGTCGCCGTCCGCTTCTCCCGCCGCTGCCTGCGGTTCGATGCCGCCCTTGACGGCAAGCTCTATGCCATCGGTGTACCGGCCATCCTGAATCTGGCCCTGCCCAGCCTGCTGGTCACCTTCCTGAACGGCCTGCTGGCGGTCTACTCCCAGAGCTATGTGACGGTGCTGGGCATCTACTACAAACTCCAGACCTTCCTTTACCTGCCGGCCAACGGCATCGTGCAGGGGATGCGCCCGCTGGTGGGCTACAACTACGGTGCCCGGGAGCATGGCCGTGTGTCCAGGCTCTACAACCTGACACTGGGCCTGAGTGCTGGGATCATGGCCATTGGCACCCTGCTCTGCCTGACCATTGCAGGCCCGCTGATGGGTCTGTTCACCTCTAACCCCGAGACCATCGCCATCGGCCAGACCGCCCTGCGGGTCATCTGCCTGGGGTTCATCGTCTCGGCAGTGTCTACCACCTCCTCCGGCGCGCTGGAGGGTCTGGGCAAGGGCGTGCCCTCGCTGGTCATCTCCCTCTGCCGCTACATCATCTTCATCATGCCCATTGCGTGGGTGCTGTGCGGCCGCATGGGCCCTACCGGTGTCTGGCACGCCTTCTGGATCACAGAGGCCCTCTCTGCCGTGATCGCCTACGCGGTATATCACAAGGCAGTCCATCAGAAATAACCCTCTCTAACAAAAATTCCCGCTCGATGGAGCGGGAATTTTTTGTTATCATCTCTTCTTTTGTGGAAGGCTGCTCTCAGATCAGGCCCAGAGTTTTGAGCTCCTTTGCCACGCCGTCCTCCGTCACAGCCGGGCAGATGCGGTCGCAGAGCTTTTTCAGGTTGTCAGAGCCATTGGCCATGCAGACGCTGATGCCTACCACATCGGTCATCTGCAGGTCATTGTCGCTGTCGCCAAAGCCGATGGTATCGGCCAGCGAACACCCCAGCTCATCGCAGATGGCCTTGATGCCGGTGCCCTTGTTGAACTTGCGGTTGATGAGTTCCCCGTTGACGATGGCTGACGGGGTATCCCCCAGCCGGGACTCGCAGAAGATGAACTGATCCTCATACAGCTGCTTTGCCTCGGTAAGGCAGGCCTCGTTGGGGGCGATGAACACCACCTTGTAAACCGGCTCTCCGTGGTATTCCTCAATGGGCCGGATGGTCATGCCATACTCCATCGTTTTGCGCCAGCGCTCGGCCTCGCTGTTCAGCTGCCCCGGCTTGCGGGGGAACAAATGGGCGAACCGCTCGATCATCCTGATGCCGCCGTAAGTATCATCCCGGGCTTCCAGTGTGCACTCGGCACCGGCACGCCCCAGCACCTCCCGCAGGCCCTCGACCTGCGCAGGCTCCATGGGAAGATCCACGAGAATTTTCCCATCACAGCCTACATAGCCGCCTGCAGAGCAGACAAAGCCATCGAAACCATAGGCAAGCAGCGGCTTCGTCATGCGCAGGTTACGGCCGGTGCACAGAAACACCTTGTGGCCGTTGGCCCGGGCCTGCCGGATGGCCTCCACGGCACTGGCCGGAACGGTCATCTCACCGGGAGGCAGCAAAGTACCGTCAATATCCAGAAAAATCAGTTTTTGCTTCATAGTTTCCTCACTCTTTCACTGCCAGTTCATGGTAAAGCCGCGAATCAGCAGACCCACGGCCAGGATCGCCAGCAGTACCAGCAGAACGGTGCGGTTGGCCTGTTTCTGCTTCTGTCTGGCCCGGGCACGGCTGTTCTGGCTGCTGCCCTGCTTCCGGTTCTGGGATCTGCCGCCGGAGCTGCGGCCGCTTGTGTTCTGCTTTGTTCTGCGGCGGGATGCGTTACCGGAAGCCCCCTCTTTTTTCCTGCCCGCAGTGTTCTGGCCGGACTTTGCCGTGCGGGGTGCTTTCTCTTCCGGGGCTGCCGACGCAATGGGCTTTTTGGCCCCGCAGCGGCTCAGATAATCCTCAGCCAGCCGGTAATACTGGCCCAGCTCACTGGTGCGCAGGGGCGCGCCTGCATAGCCTTCTTCCAGTGCTCCCACGGCCTCGTTGAAGAGGATCGCCGCCTGCGCAGCCGCCGTGCGGTCGGAGGCATGGGCCGCTTCGTTGCGGGCAGTGCGCACCGCGTTGCAGGCCCGGCGGGCAGCAGCGGGGTGCTCCGTATTGCCCAGCAGATCCAGCGGGCGGGCAGCATCCTTTTCCGGGTCCAGCAGCACCCGCATACACAGGGTGGTATCCAGCTGCTGCCAGCTGTTTCGGCCCGCCAGATCGGGCAGACGGTCATAATATTCAGGGCTCTCCTGCTGGCGGGTGCGGATGTGATCCAGCAGGGCTCCCAGGCTGTGCTCCCCGGGCTTGTTCTCCCAGTGCCAGCGCAGCAGCTTGCGGCTGATCTCATCGCAGGTAGTTTTGATCTCAAAAGCGGTTTGCAGTGCTTCGTCGGGCATAACGTTTCTCCTTCGTACAACCAAAAAACGGAGGAAGCGCAGCCTCCTCCGTCATTCATTTACATCATAAACTGATAATAGACGAAGCCCCACAGCGCAATGCCTGCGCAGACGATGGCGGTGATGGGCGGGACCCAGCGGACGAGGGTCTCGGCAATGCCGTCACGGCTCTCTTCCGCATCGTCCTCCTCATCGTACTGCTCCACCTCGGGTTCCGGCTGGCGGGCCGGGGCAGCACGGCGGGCAGCAGCAGGCATCACACGGGTGCCCTCGTCATCCACAGCCGCTGCACCGCTGCCGGGGAACGCCGCGCGGGTGGCGGCATCCAGCACCCGGGTAGGCTCTGCTTCCGGAGCAGGGGTGTGTTCCACCGGCGGTGCAAAGCTGGTCGGAGCGCCGACAGGCTCTGCCGGGCGGGCCGTCGGGATAACCCGGATGGGCTCTGCCTGCACCGGTGCGCTGGCCACGATGCGGGTCGGCTCTTCCTGCGGGGCGGCGCTCACCACGCGGGTGGCCTCCGCCGCCGGGGCCTGCTCTGCAGGGGCGGCCTTCTGGCCGGGCTGCAGCAGGGTGTTCAGGGCGTTCTGCAGCAGAATGCGGTCACAGCCGCATTCGGTGCAGTAGACCGTGTCCTCTTCCTTCGGGTGGAAGGAACCGCAGGCACAGTACCAGCCGTTCTCGAACACCTGCGGCATATACTTGAGGCCGGTGCGGTTCATCCGGCTTTCCAGTGCCTTTTCCAGCTCCGGACTCAGGCGGCGCGGGGCCGGCAGGCGGACACGCTTGATGGCATCCAGATGCACGACCTTTTTGCCGCTGTATACGTTCTTCAGGACCACATCCACGCTGGTGATGGCCTTCTGGGTCACGAACACGGCATCGTCCATGCCAAAGCTCTCACCGGGCTTGACCTCGATCTCGCGGTATTCAAAGGCATCCTCACACAGGATGATACCGTCCACGCCCTTGCATTTGAAGTGGATCTCCAGTGCAGTCAGGGTAACCTTGGAGATGTTCTTGAAGGTCAGGCAGACTGCGTTTTCGCCGCTGAGTTCGCCCTTGAGCAGTTCCACACAGACGAACTGCACCGGGCTGCCCGGGGTATAATAGTTGGCCCGGGTGCGTGCGACCGGGTTAAAATTTTCCTCCACGACACTCGCTCCCTTCGATCATTCGTTTTCCTGCGGGGCATCCTGCACCGGGTCGGGCATTTCCTCACCCAGCACGGCCTGCTCCGCCTGTTCAGCGGGCTCTGCGCTCTCGGCAGGCTCTGCGGTCTCCACAGGGGCCGCCGGTGCGGCGGGTTCCTGTGCAGGCTCGTCGCCGTCACGCGGGGGCAGCTTGCCGCCGGCCATCACGGTGTTGAACTCCTTCTCGTTGAGCTTTTCGCGTTCCATCAGAGCCTGTGCCAGCGCATGGAGCTGGTCGATGTGCTCCGTCAGGGTGCGGCGGCAGGTCTCGTAAGCCTCATCGATGATATCCCGCATCTCGCCGTCGATCTCGGCAGCGGTGCTCTCACTGTAGCCCTTGCCCTGGGTGAAATCACGGCCCAGGAAGGTCTCCTCCTGCGAGGTGCCGTAGACCACAGGGCCCAGGCGCTCGGAGAAGCCGTACTTGGTGATCATCTGGCGGGCAATGTTGGTTGCCTGCTGCAGGTCGTTGGAGGCACCGGTGGAGATATCCTCCAGGATCAGCTGCTCGGCCACACGGCCGCCCAGGCTGGAAACGATATCCTCGAACATCTCACCCTTGGTCACATAGCTGCGATCCTTTTCAGGCAGATACATGGTGTAGCCGCCAGCCTGGCCGCGGGGGATGATGGTGATCTCATGCACACGGGGATGGTGCTTGCAATAGAAGCCTGCCACGGCGTGGCCCGCCTCATGGTAGGCGGTCAGCTTCTTTTCCTCGGCAGTCACAACACGGCTCTTCTTCTCAGGGCCTGCCATGACCTTCATGGAAGCTTCCTCGATGTCCTCCATGGTGATGGCCTTGCGGCTGCGGCGGGCAGCCAGCAGAGCGGCCTCATTGACCAGGTTCTCCAGATCAGCACCCGCAAAACCTGCGGTGCGCTGTGCGATGACTCTGAGGGAGACATCGGGAGCCAGAGGCTTATTCTTGGTGTGGACCTTGAGGATCTCCTCGCGGCCCTTGACATCGGGCAGGCCTACATAGACCTGACGGTCAAAGCGGCCCGGACGGAGCAGTGCCTTATCCAGAATGTCGGCACGGTTGGTGGCTGCCATCACGATGACACCATCGTTGGCCTCAAAGCCGTCCATCTCGACCAGCAGTTGGTTCAGGGTCTGCTCCCGCTCGTCGTGGCCGCCGCCCAGACCTGCGCCGCGCTGACGGCCCACGGCATCGATCTCATCGATGAAGATGATGCAGGGCATGGTCTTTTTGGCCTTATCAAACAGGTCACGCACACGGGACGCGCCGACACCGACGTACATTTCCACGAAGTCGGAGCCAGAAATGGAGTAGAAGGGCACCCCCGCCTCACCGGCGCAGGCACGGGCCAGCAGGGTCTTACCGGTACCCGGAGGGCCCACCAGCAGAACGCCGTGTGGGATGCGGGCACCCAGCGTGTTGAACTTGTCGGGGCTCTTGAGGAACTCCACGACCTCCTTCAGCTCTTCCTTTTCCTCGTCCTCACCGGCAACGTCGGCAAAGGTCGCGGTCTTTTTGTTCTCGTGCTCGTCCTTCACCTTGGCCTTGCCCACGTTCATAATACCGCCGCCGCCAGCGCCGCCGCGCATCATGGAGAAGAGCAGGAAGCCGGTGCAGCCCAGCATTCCCAGGTAGAACAGGATCTCCATCCAGGGGATGGACTCCTTCAGGGTGGTGTAATCGTACTCCATGGGCGCGGTCGGGTTGACTGCGTCGTAGGAATCGATATACTGCTGGACGTTCTCGATGAACACATAGGCGTAGGGCAGCTTGTAGCGCACCGTCACCGTGCCGTCATCGTTTCTGGTCGCCCCCACGGAAGAGGTGGAGGAGGAGAACATATTGCTCAGCAGACCGCCGGAGGCCTGTGTGGCAGCGGTGGCACCTGTGGTTTCGGGCAGCTCCTGCTTGCCCTCCTTCAGCGTCAGGGTGATGATGCTGGTGTTGCGGTCCAGCGTAAAGGCTGTGACCTGATTGTTCTCAAAGTAGTGCACCACAGTCGAGTAGCTCATGGTGGAGCCGCCGGTACTGCTGTCGCTGGTGCCCAGCACCGACCAGATCATCAGGACACCGGCCAGTGCCAGCGCCAGGATCAGGGGATTAAAGCGAGGTCGTTTCGGTTGCAAAAGGGATCAACTCCAGTTCTAATTCGTTTTTGTTATGCGTAGATTTCCGGTTTCAGCACACCCACATAGGGCAGGTTGCGGTATTTCTCATCGTAGTCCAGACCATAGCCCACCACAAACTCGTCCGGCACCTGGAAGCCCTCGTAATCGGGCTGGATGTCGGCCTTGCGGCGGCTGGGCTTGTCCAGAATGGTGCAGATCTTCACGGAATTCGGGTTGCGCATCTTGAGCATGGGCACCAGCTTGGAAAGGGTGACACCGGTATCCAGAATGTCCTCCACGATCAGCACGTCCTTGCCGGAAAGGTCGCCGTCCAGATCCTTGATGATCTTGACCAGACCGCTGGTGGTGGTATTGCTGCCGCCGTAGCTGGACACGACCATAAAATCAATGCTGCAGGGGATGGTCACAGCCCGCATCAGGTCGGCCATGAAAACCACCGAACCCTTGAGGATGGAGACGAGGACAAGGTTTCTGCCCTCGTAATCCCTGCTGATCTGTGCACCCAGTTCGGCAACCTTGGCTTTCAGTGCTTCCTCACTGACCAGGATGTTCTTGATATCGTCATTCATGCTCATGGGTTGTTCCTCCATTTTCCAATTCCAACTGCAAGATCTGTACAGTCTCCTCGTCCGGGGCCAGCCCCTCGGCAAAGCCCTCCCCACAGACCCACAGGATCTCACTGCCCGCCGCCAGCAGCGGCAGGCCCTCTCGTATTCCGGCAGGAATGCCTGCCTCATTCATCCATTTGCGCAGGGGCTTGCTCAGCCCCCGCCCCGCAGGCCGGAACCGGTCTCCCGGTTGACGGGTGCGCAGCGTAAGGGCAGAATATAACAAGGTTATTCTAGCATAATCCGCCCGATTTTTTAAGTCTTTTTTATGAACACCCTGTGTTTTTTCTCGAAAACCGCTTACAAAAAGCCGTGTTTTCAGGGTTTGGCCCCCGGGCAAAGCAAATTCTGCCCCATCGGCAGGGGCAAACGGCAGCGAAAATGCAGGGGCCGCAGCCGCTTCCGGCCGGCTCTTTTCCTGCCAGAGCATCCCGCTGCCTGCGCAGAAGCGGACCGTATCGGTCAATTGCACCGCCCCGCTCCCCTGCTCCACCAGCTCTGCCAGCAGGCGGATGTACTTTTCCTCGGCATCCCGCACTGGAGCAACAAGGCTGTGGAGCGCCGCTTCCAGAATGATCGGGTCAGCGCCCTGCAGCGGCTCCAGCCGCCATGCTGCCTTGGCTTCCGGAGCCTTGCGGGCAATCTGGGCTGCAGCCAGACGTGCGATGGAAAGCAGCTGTTCTGCCTGCCCGGCAAAGTAGGCATCCGCGCGGGCCGCCTTTTCACAGAAGCGGGCCAGATTTTTCTCTGCCGCATCGTTGACGCTGCGCAGGGCCGGAACGGCCCCATGGCGCAGGCGGTTGCGGGCGTAAGCATCGGACTCGTTCGTCTCGTCCGTCACCCAGCCCTGCCCGAAGGCAGCGCAGAGCGCTTCGGTCTCGGCCCGGGTCAGGCCCAACAGCGGGCGGCAGTAGCCGGGCCGCCTGGGCCGGATGCCCCCTGCCCCGTGCAGCCCGGTGCCCCGGGCCAGCCGGAACAACAGGGTCTCGGCCTGGTCAGTAGCAGTATGGGCCGTTGCAATGCAGTCTATCCCGCCTGCCAGCAGTTGGGCAAAGCAGGCATAGCGGAGTCTGCGGGCCCAGTCCTCCCCGGCATGGGGCGGCACAGTCATTCCCACATCTGCCGGGCGGAAGACTGTCAGCGGCACCCCCAGCCGGGCACACTCTGCCCGGACAAAGGCTTCGTCCCGGTCCGCAGTCTCACCCCGCAGGCCGTGGTTGACATGGCAGGCAGAAAGGGTATACTCAAAAGCTTCCCGCAGTTCCAGCAGCACCCGCAGCAGCGCCATGCTGTCGGCCCCGCCCGAAACGGCGGCGCACAGGTGCAGAGCCCGGCCCGGCTCCGCAGGCGCAAACAGCTGCTCCTGCCGGGCAAAGCGTTCTACTTTTGCGATCAATTTTGATGTTTCGTCGTTCATCAGCGTTTGAAGTCCACATCCATAAAGCGGGTGTGTGCGCCATCCCAGCCCAGCGGCACCGTGCTGGTCTCGCCGTGGCGGTTCTTTGCCACGATGCACTCCGCGGTATCGGCATCCACCTCTGCCCCATCGGGGTTCTGGCTGGCGTAGTAGGAATCACGGTAAAGGAAGAGGACGCAGTCGGCATCCTGCTCGATGGAACCGGAGTCACGCAGGTCAGACAGCTGGGGCCGGTGAGAAGAGTTGTTGCCCTGCTTCTCCACCGCACGGGACAGCTGAGAAAGCGCGATGATGGGCACATTCATTTCCTTTGCCATGATCTTCAGGTTTCGGGTGATGGAGCTGATCTCCTGCACACGGTTCTCGCTGCGCTGGCCGGTGGTCATCAGCTGTAAATAGTCGATGACGATCAGGCCCACATTGGGGCGGGCAGGGTCCTGATTCACCCGGCGGATCTTGGCCTTCATCTCGGTGATGGTAATGCCGGAGGTATCATCCATATAGATCGGTGCATCGTGCAGTTTTTCAGTCGCCAGCGCCAGGTACTCCCAGTCCTCGGCACGCAGCGCACCGGTACGGAAGGCCTGACTGTCGATACCGGCCTCCGACGAGAGGATACGGTTCGTCAGCTGCTCCTTGGTCATTTCCAAACTGAAGATAGCCACCGGCACCTTCTGCTGCATGGCCACGCGGGTGGCGATGTTCAGCGCAAAGCTGGTCTTGCCCATACCGGGACGGGCTGCCAGAATGACCAGATCGCCGCGGCCAAGGCCGGTAAGCACGGTGTCCAGCAGACGGAAGCCGGTGGGGATGCCCTTGTACTTGTCCGCATCCGGGCCGCTGATCTTTTGCAGGTTGGTCAGCGTTTCCACCATGCTGGACGAAAGCGGGGTCAGGGCGCTGGAATCGCGGCCGGAGCGGATCTCGTAGATGCGCTGCTCGGCGTTTTCCAGCAGAAGGTCGGCGTCCGGCTCGTCCCCGGCGTCCTGCAAGATGTCCTTGGCGACACCCATCAGCTGACGCACCAGATATTTTTCCTG
>OLYM01000284.1_pt1 | contig 20876 bp, 19 predicted proteins | sample 1673691 | NCBI WGS metagenome assembly OLYM01 (sample SAMEA103958123, study PRJEB25191) | human gut metagenome | reverse complement strand
GGAGCATGGCGACACAACGTTTTTTCTGAAATTGCATAGCTGGATCTCCTCCTGTATTCTTCCTTTGTTCCTCTGTTCTGTATTTGTATTTTTTTATTTTATTTTTCCGGATTGCCCCTTACGTGCTGATAGAAACAGACGCTCATCGGCGGGACGCGGAACGTGCCGCTGTAGGCGTATTCGCCCTGCGCCTTGCGCACGGCGTGGACCGGCGCGGGCTGGAAATCGAAGCCGCCGAACGCGGCATCGTCGGTGTTGAGGATGGGCTTGTACCACCCGGCCTTCGGCAGCGGCAGGCTGTAGTCCTCCCGCAGGACCGGGCAGAAATTGCACACGGCGATGAGCTCTTTGCCCTTGCGGCTGATGCGGCGGAAGGCGACGATGGAATTGTCGCGGTCGTCGCACGAGAGCCAGCGGAAGCCGTCCCAGTCGGAGTCGTTTTCCCAGAGGCAGCGGTGGTCCAGATAGAAATGGTTGAGCGTACGCACGAAATGCTGCATCTTCCGGTGCTTTTCGTAGTCCAGCAGCAGCCAGTCAAGCCCCTGCGTGTAGTTCCACTCAATGAACTGGGCGAATTCGTTGCCCATAAAGTTGAGCTTCTTGCCCGGATGCGCGATCTGGTAGGCAAAAAACGCGCGGAGGTTGTTGAATTTATCGTCGTAATTGCCCGGCATTTTGCCGATCAGCGAGCATTTGCCGTGCACGACCTCGTCGTGGCTGAGCGGGAGGATGAAATTCTCGGAATAGGCGTAGGTCATGGAGAACGTCAGCGCGTTATGGTCGCCCTTGCGCCACAGCGGGTCGAGGGACATATATTTGAGCATGTCGTTCATCCAACCCATGTTCCACTTGAAGAGGAAGCCGAGACCGCCGTCATAGTCGGGTCTGGTGATCAGCGGGAAGGCCGTGGATTCCTCCGCGATCATCATGACCGCGGGACTCACCTGGAAGGCCGCCGCGTTGAGCCTGCGCAGGAAGTCAATGGCCTCGAGGTTTTCCCGGCCGCCGAAGCGGTTGGGCTTGAATTGCTTCCGATTATAGTCCAGGTACAGCATGGAAGCAACTGCATCGACTCGAATCCCGTCGACGTGAAAATAGGAAAGCCAATAACAGGCGTTGGAGATGAGGAAGGACTGCACCTCAGGCTTGCCGTAGTCGTAGATCCGGGTCGTCCAGTCCGGGTGCTCGTTCATCATGGGGTCGGAGAGCTCGTAGCAGCATTCGCCGTCGAACTCAAACAGGCCGTTTTCGTCCTTCGGGAAATGCGCCGGGACCCAGTCGAGGATCACGCCGATCCCCGCCTGATGGCAAGCGTCGACGAACTGCATGAGCTGCTTCGGCGTCCCGTAGCGGTGGGTGGGAGCAAAGTAGCAGGTGACCTGATAGCCCCAGGAGGGGTCGTAGGGGTATTCCATGATCGGCAGGAGCTCGATATGGGTGTATCCCATGTCCTTGACGTAGGGGACGAGCTCCGCGGCCAGCTCTTCATAACTCAGGTAGCTGCCGTCGTCGTGCCGCTTCCAGGATCCGGCGTGGACCTCGTAGATATTGACCGGCCGGCGGATGGCCGACTGTTTTGCCATGCGGGCGCGGTAGGCGCTGTCATGCCAGCAGAAGCCGTCCGGCGGGTCGATGATGCTGGAGGTCTCCGGCAGCGCGCAGCAGCGGTTGCCGTAGGGATCGGTCTTGTAGACCGTGCGGCCGGAGCGGCCCTGCACGCAGTATTTATAGGCCTGTCCCTCTTTTGCGTAGACGGAGACGGCTTCCCACACACCGCCGTCCAGCTTCCGCATGGGAAGATCCTCTGCGTTCCAGAAATTAAAATCACCGACGACATGGACGGCCGCGGCGTGCGGCGCCCAGACGCGGAACACATAGCCGCTCCCGTCTTCCAGCCTGTGGCAGCCGAGATACCGGTATGCATCCGCAGCAGGTTCTGTTTGGAATCGTTTCAAAAAAGATGCAAGCTGCTCCATCCGGGTCCTCTCTTTCTTCTTTGGTAGGCGCTGTCCAGCGGGACGAAGCTCGCCGGATCCATACAAAAAGAATGCTTCTCTATTTAAATTCTATTATACCTTCTGCCGCTCTGCAATGCAAGTGAAATCCGGCCTCCAGGGCGGCAGCTTCTTACATTTGGAACATCTCTCAAAAATGTGCACGGCCGCTTGACTTTACCGACAAAATGTGCTAAAGTTCTGTCTGTTGAATGCTATGACGAAATCAAGTACGTCCCGATGCTCCTGTCCAGAGAGCTGCCGGCCGGTGCAAGGCAGTACAGACGTCCGGGCGGAATACCTTTCCGAGCAGCTTCCCGAACGCGCCGGGCGCAAGTAGGCGGAGACGGGTGCGCCCGATAACGCGCAGTGGGCATATCAGTGCCCGGTGAGGCCGCGTAAGCGGTAAATAGAGGTGGTACCACGGGAACTTCTCGTCCTCTGCACTTTGAGATGTGCAGCGGGCGTTTTTCTTATTCCGCTGCAGAAAAGGAGCATGAAAATGGTCATTACGGATTTTCTCGAGCGGAACGCAAGACTCTATGGTTCCGACACTGCGCTCGTTGAGGTCAACCCCTCGGAGGAGCGTGACAGCGCTGTCACCTGGCGCGAAGCGAGCCTCATCGCCGAGGCGCAGCCCGACGCGCCGTACCGGCGGGAGCTCTCCTGGCGTGATTTTGACCGCCGGGCCAACCGGTTCGCAAACTTCCTGCTCAGCCGCGGCGTGGAACGCGGCACGAAGGTCGGCATTCTGCTAATGAACTGTCTGGAGTGGCTGCCCATTTATTTCGGCATCCTCAAGGCCGGGTGCATCGCGGTGCCGCTCAACTTCCGCTACGCTTCGGACGAGATCTCCTACTGTCTGGATCTGGCCGACGTGGAGGTCCTGGTCTTCGGGCCGGAATTCGTCAGCCGTCTCGATCCCATTCAGGAGAGCCTGACCCGCGTGAAGATCCGCCTGTTCGTCGGCCGGAACGTGCCGGGCTACGCGGAGGACTGCCGCAGGCTCATGGGCTTCTGTTCCTCCAGCGTCCCGCCCATCGCCCTCAGTGAGGACGATGACGCCGCCATCTACTTCTCCTCCGGCACGACTGGCTTCCCGAAGGCGATCCTGCACCGGCACAAGGCGCTCGTCTGTTCCTGCATGACTGAGCAGCATCACCACGGCCAAACCAAAGACGACGTTTTCCTCTGCATCCCGCCGCTCTACCATACGGGCGCGAAGATGCACTGGTTCGGCAGTCTGATCTCGGGCAGCAAGGCCGTTTTGCTGCGGGGCGTGAAGCCGGAATGGATCCTGCGGACCATCACGGAGGAAAAATGCACGATCGTCTGGCTGCTCGTGCCCTGGGCGCAGGACATTCTCGACGCGATCGAGTCCGGCCGCGTCAATCTTGACCACTACCTGCTCGACCAGTGGCGGCTCATGCACATCGGCGCGCAGCCCGTGCCGCCGAGCCTTATCAAGCGCTGGCTCAAATATTTCCCGCACCACAAATACGACACGAACTACGGCCTGTCCGAGTCCATTGGCCCCGGCTGCGTCCATCTGGGCGTGGACAACATCGAAAAGATCGGCGCCATCGGCAAGGCCGGGTATCTCTGGCAGACGCGCATCATCGACGAGCAGGGGCAGGACGTCGCCCCGGGCGCGATCGGCGAGCTGGCCGTCAAGGGTCCCGGCGTCATGAAATGCTATTATAAAAACCCGGAGGCCACCGCGGAGATCCTGCACGGTGACTGGCTCTGGACGGGCGATATGGCCCGCGAGGACGAAGACGGGTTCATCTATCTGGTCGACCGCAAAAAGGACGTCATCATCTCCGGCGGCGAAAACCTCTACCCCGTGCAGATCGAGGATTTCCTGCGCCGCTGCGGCAAGATCAAGGACGTGGCCGTCATCGGCCTGCCCGACCAGCGGCTCGGCGAGATCGCGGCAGCCATCATCGAGCTCAAGGATGGCGTCAGCTGCACGGAGGCGGAAATTCAGGACTTCTGCCGCGAGCTGCCGCGCTACAAGCGCCCGCGCCGCGTGATCTTCGCCAAGGTCCCGCGCAACCCGACCGGAAAGATCGAGAAGCCGGTCCTGCGGCAGATCTACTGCGGCGGACGGTTGGTCGAGGAACAGACCCGCGCCTGAACCTTGACGAATCGGGTCAAAAAGAATACAATAAAAAAAATTTTACGCGGCTTTGCCGCGAACAGGAGGGATCCCCTATGAAAACCCTGATGCTCGGCAACGAAGCCGCTGCCCGCGGTCTGTTCGAGGGCGGATGCAGCTTTGTCTCCAGCTATCCCGGCACGCCCAGCACAGAGATCACCGAGTGCGCAGCAAAATACCCCGAGATCTACGCCGAATGGGCACCCAACGAGAAGGTCGCCATGGAAGCGGCCTTCGGCGCGAGCCTGTCCGGCCGCCGCAGCTTCTGCGGCATGAAGCATGTCGGCCTGAACGTCGCAGCCGATCCTCTGTTCACGCTGTCCTACACCGGCGTGCGCGGCGGCATGGTCATCGGCGTGGCGGACGACGCGGGCATGCACTCGTCTCAAAACGAGCAGGATTCCCGTCACTATGCCATCGCCGCAAAGCTGCCGATGCTCGAGCCGTCCGACGCAGCGGAGTCGCTGGCGTTCGCCAAGCTGGCCTACGAGCTCTCCGAGAAGTTCGATACGCCGGTCCTGCTCAAGATGTGCACGCGCGTCGCGCACGCGCAGAGCGTAGTGGAGACGTCCGAACGGCAGGAGGTCGCCCCGATCCCCTATGAAAAGGATCTCGCCAAGTTCGTCATGATGCCCGCCTGTGCCAAGGCGCGGCACCCCATCGTCGAGCAGCGGACGCTCGCGCTGCAGGCCTGGGCGGAGACCGCGGACGTGAACCGCGTGGAGGACGGCGCCGACCATTCCATCGGCCTGATCTCGTCCTCGACCAGCTATCAGTACGTCAAGGAGGTCTGCGGCGACAAGTACCCCGTGCTGAAGCTCGGCATGATCCATCCCCTGCCGGTCGAAAAGATCCGCGCGTTCGCAAAGAGCGTGGAGAAAGTCATCGTCGTGGAGGAGCTCGACGGCATCATTGAGGCACACTGCCGCTCCATCGGCGTCACGAACGTCACCGGCAAGGAGCTGTTCGGCTGCATCGGCGAGTTCAGCCAGAACTACATTGCCGAAAAGCTTGGTATGGCTGTCCACACCGGTCACAAGCTGGACGAGTCCATCCCGGCCCGGCCGCCGGTCATGTGCGCGGGCTGCCCGCACAGAGGGCTTTTCTATAAGCTCAAGAAGAACAAGCTGACCGTCCTCGGCGATATCGGCTGCTATACGCTTGGCGCTGCTGCGCCGCTCGCGGCGATCGACTCGACGATCTGCATGGGCGCGTCCGTCTCCGGCCTGCACGGCTTCAACAAGGCCTCCGGCGAGGAAAATGCGAACCATACCGTCGCCGTCATCGGCGATTCGACGTTCATGCATTCCGGCGTCACAGGCCTCATCAACATTGCCTATAATGAGTCGACCTCGACCGTCATCATCCTCGATAACTCCATCACCGGCATGACCGGCCATCAGCAGAACCCGACCACGGGCTTCAACCTCAAGGGCGATCCCTGCACGAAGATCGATCTGGAGGCGCTGTGTCATGCGGTCGGCATCCGCCGTGTGCAGGTCGTCGACCCCTACGACCTTGCCGCCTGCGACAAGGCGATCAAGGAGGAGCTTGCGGCGAATGAGCCGTCGGTCATCATCTCCCGCCGCCCGTGCGCGCTGCTCAAATATGTGAAGCACCCCGGCCCCATCGAGGCCAAGCCCGAAAAGTGCGTGGGCTGCAAGGCCTGCATGAAGCTCGGCTGTCCTGCCATCAGCGTGATGGGCGGCAAGGTGCAGATCGACAACACCCTCTGCACGGGCTGCGGCCTGTGCCGCCAGCTGTGCCGCAAGGGCGCGCTGGGCGAATAAGAGAAGGAGGTATCGTCATGGAATCCAGAAACATCATGATCGTCGGCGTCGGCGGCCAGGGCACGCTGCTCGCCAGCAAGCTGCTGGGCAGGATCCTGCTCGAAAACGGCTACGACGTCAAGGTCAGCGAGGTCCACGGCATGAGCCAGCGCGGCGGCAGCGTCGTGACCTATGTGCGTTACGGCGAGAAGGTCTATTCCCCTATCATCGACAAGGGCGAGGCCGACATCATCATCTCCTTCGAGCTGCTGGAGGCCGCCCGGTGGGTGGAATACCTCAAGGAGGGCGGAATCCTGCTGACCAACACGCAGCGGATCAACCCCATGCCCGTTATCACCGGCGCGGCAGAATACCCGAAGTCGCTCGAGCAGAAGCTCGCGACGCTCCCCATCCGGCTCGACGCCATGGATGCGCTGGGCCTCGCACTGCAGGCAGGCTCCGCCAAGGCCGTCAACCTGGTCCTGCTCGGCAGGCTCAGCAAGTACTTCCACTTCACGGACGCGCAGTGGCAGGATGCCATCTGCAGGAGCGTCCCGGCAAAATTCCTCGAACTCAACCGAAAGGCCTTCGCCCTCGGCGCAGAAGCCTGATCACAAGGAGAACCCATGGAACGGTATTATCAGAAAGAAATCGAATGTGCGAGCCAGGAGCAGATCAAGGCCTGGCAGGATGAGCGTCTGGTCCGGCAGGTCCGGCACGTCTGGGACAAGGTCCCCTACTACCGCGCGAAGATGGAAGAAAAGGGCGTCACGCCGGAGGATATCCACGGCCGCGACGATCTGTATAAGCTCCCGTTTCTGAGCAAGGCGGATCTGCGGGATGCATATCCCTTCGGTCTGCTTGCGGAGCCGCTGGAAAAATGTGTCCGCATCCACTCCACCTCCGGCACGACCGGCAAGCGCGTCGTCGCCTTCTACACCAAGGAGGATATCGACCTCTGGAACGACTGCTGCGCAAGAGCGCTGGCGGCCGCGGGCGCAGGACCGGAAGACGTCTGCCAGGTCGCCTACGGCTACGGCCTGTTCACCGGCGGCTTCGGCCTCAACGGCGGCAGCCAGAAGCTCGGCTGCCTGACGCTCCCCATGTCCTCCGGCAATACCGACCGGCAGCTGCAGTTCATGGAGGATCTCGGCTCGACGATCCTCTGCTGCACGCCGTCCTACGCGGCGTATCTGGCAGAATCCATCCACGAGCGCGGGCTGCAGGACAAGATCCATCTGAAGGCCGGTATCTTCGGCGCAGAGGCCTGGAGCGAGCAGATGCGGCAGGATATCCAGAAGAGCCTCGGCATCAAGGCCTATGATATCTACGGTCTGACCGAGCTGTCCGGCCCGGGCGTGGCCTATGAATGCAGCGCACAGACCGGCATGCACATCAACGAGGACCATTTCATCGCCGAGATCATCGACCCTGACACCGGCGAAGTCCTGCCGGAGGGCACGCAGGGCGAGCTGGTCTTCACCTCGATCACCAAGCAGGCCTTCCCGTTGCTGCGCTACCGCACGCGCGATATCTGCATCCTGCGCCGCGAGGCCTGCCCCTGCGGGCGGACACATATCAAGATGTGCAGGCCCATGGGCCGCAGCGACGATATGCTGATCGTCAAGGGCGTCAACGTCTTCCCGTCGCAGATCGAGACGGTCCTGCTCGAGCAGGGTTATACCTCCAACTATCAGATCGTGGTCGACCGCGTGAACAATTCCGACACGCTCGACGTGCTCGTCGAGATGACGCCCGACCACTTCTCCGACTCTCTGGCCGAGATCACGAAGCGCGAAAAGGGTCTGGTCGCCGCGCTCAAGGCGATGCTTGGCATCTACGCGCAGGTGCATCTCGTCTCCCCGAAGTCCATTGCCCGCAGCGAGGGCAAGGCCATCCGCGTGATCGACAAACGCAAGATCTAAGGAGGACGATCGTATGGCAATTCATCAGATTTCCGTATTTCTGGAGAACCGTGCCGGTCAGCTGGCGGAGATCACCGCTTTGCTCGCCAAAAACGGCGTGGACCTGCGGGCGATCAACATCGCAGAGACGAGCGACTACGGCGTCCTGCGCCTGATCGCCAGCCATGAGCCGGAGGCCTGCCGGGTCCTGCGGGAAAACGGCTTCATCTTCTCCACGAGCGACGTCGTCGCCGTCGGTGTGCCGGATGCACCCGGCGGGCTGAGCACGCTGCTGCAGCTGCTGGCCGAAAACAGCATCGACGTCCATTACATGTATTCGATCTTCGGCCAGCCGAACGGCATGGCCTGTATGATCCTCCGGGTCGCAGATCCGGCAGCGGTCTCCTCGCTGCTGGCTGCCAACGGCATCCATCCCGCCGGTGCGGAAACGCTCGGCATCATCTCCGCAGAGTAACCAGGAAAGGCAGGCAAACACCATGCAGGAAATGAGCAGAAAAAACAAGTTATTCACCGATTCCGTCATCCGGCGCATGACGCGCGTGGCACTTTCGTGCGGCGCGATCAACCTGGCGCAGGGCTTCCCCGACTTTGATCCTCCCAAGGCTCTGACGGACCGTCTGGCGGAGGTCAGCGCGCTCGGCCCGCACCAGTACCCCATCACCATGGGCGCGCCGAATTTCCGACAGGCGCTTGCCCGCAAGGCCGGCCGCTTCATGGGCCGCACGCTCGATTCGGAGACGGATATGGTCGTGACCATCGGCTCGACCGAGGCCATGGTCGATACGATCTTCGCCCTGACGAACCCCGGCGACAAGATCATCATGTTCTCCCCGTATTTTGAGAACTACCGCGCGCAGGCTATCATGGCCGACTGCGAGCCGATCTTCGTCCCGCTGGTCCCGCCGGCGTTCAACTTTGACGCGAACGTGCTGGAAGACGCGTTCAAGCAGGGCGCAAAGGCCATCCTCATCTGCAACCCGTCGAACCCCTCCGGCAAGGTGTTCACTTACGACGAGCTGAAGCTCATCTCGGAGCTGTGCATCAAGTATGACGCGTTCGCCATCATGGACGAGGTGTATGAGCACATTGTCTACGAGGGCCACAAGCACATCTATATGAACAGCCTGCCCGGCATGTGGGAGCGCACGGTCAGCTGCTCGAGCCTTTCCAAGACCTACTCCATCACCGGCTGGCGTCTCGGCTACGCCATCGCGCCGAAGCCCATCATGGACCGCATCAAGCAGTACCACGACTTCAATACCGTCGGCGCGCCGTCGCCGCTGATGGAGGCCGCTGTGGTCGGCCTCGACATGCCGGACAGCTACTACAAGGAATTCGGCGATCACTACGCCCACATGAAGAAGCTGTTCACCGACGGTCTGAAGCAGATCGGCATCCCCTTTACCGATCCGCAGGGCGCATACTTCGTGCTGGCCGACATCGGCCCGTACCTGCGCAAGGGCGAGTCCGACGTGGACTTCTGCCTGGAAATGGCCGAGAAGGTCGGCGTCGCCTGCGTGCCCGGCACGTCGTTCTTCAATGAGAACGTCAACAACATCGTCCGCGTCCACTTCGCCAAGAAGGACGAAACGCTGTACGAGGCGCTCGATCGCCTGTCCCATCTGAAGGAAAAAATGCGCTGAGAAAAACCAGCCTGCCGTACATATGCGGCAGGCTGGTCTGCGTTTACCGGACCGTCAGCCGTCGTCTTCGGCCGTATCCGGCTGCTGCGGCTGCGTCCAGTACGGCTTTCCGTCCTGCTCCACGACCTGCAGGACGGAAAAGTCCGAGATGTGGTCAAACGGCTTTTCCGGCTCAAAGGGCAGCAGCGTCTGCTCCGGCTGCTGATCGGTGCGGACGCGGGTGCTGTCTGACAAGGGGCAGCTGCGGGCGGAGAGCCGGCACTGCAGCCGCAGCTTCTCCCCTTCTGGCTGCGGCACGCCGAGATTCACGCGGACGCCGTCCGTCTCGGCGAGCAGGCGGATCGGATGGTCCCAGTCCCGGGTGCAGGAAGCGTCGATCTTCCAGTACAGGCCGTCCTTTTCAGCCCGCAGGGTCCCGTCCTGCACGCCCTCGATCGGATACTCATGCATAAAAAACACCTCCTGCATACCGTATGCAGGAGGTGTTTTTCGTATCACAGGCTTTTTTCGCTCAGCTGCCCTGCAGCCCGAAGCTGACGGCCAGCGCCGAGTCGACCTGATCCATGACGCTCCGGTCCGCGTGGCCGGTATGCTCGCGCAGGCGGCGCTTGTCAATGGTGCGGATCTGCTCGAGCAGAATGACGGAGTCCTTACTGAGGCCTACGTCGTGGCCGGTCAATGCGATGTGCGTCGGCAGCCGCGCCTTGCCGGTCTGGCTCGTGATGGCGGCCGCAATGACGGTCGGCGAATGCTTGTTGCCGGTGTCGTTCTGCACGATCAGCACCGGACGGCACCCGCCCTGCTCGCTGCCCACGACCGGGCTCAGGTCGGCATAGAAAATGTCGCCTCGTTTCACGTTCGTATCCATTTGCTTCACACTCCGCGGAAAAAGTACGTGCGCATTTCGCGCCGCTGCTTCTATTCTCCCACGCAGAGGTCAAAAATAAACAAAGAACCCTTCGCTTTCTTTTCTGTCCGGATGCTCCCATGCCATTCTATGCAGGAAGGGGCGAAAAATGGCGGGTTTTCTCAAACAATGTACTGCAGGATCTGCGAGGTCTCCGCGCCGCGATGGCAGATGCGGGGGATGCGCTTGCTGATCTGGCACAAAAGCTCATAGTTGATCGTCCCCTGCGCGCGGGCGAGGCGCTCGCACGGCAGGAGCGTCCCGTCGTCATCGTAACCGAAGATCGTGACCACGTCGCCGGGCTTCGCCTCCGGCACGCCCGAAACGTCGATCATGCACATGTCCATGCAGATCCGCCCGATGACCGGCACCTGATGCCCCTGCAGATAAAAGCTCGCCTTGCCGGTGAGCAGGCGGCTCAGGCCGTCGGCATAGCCGATGGGCAGCACCGCCACGCGGGTCTCCTCCTTCGTCCGGTAGAGCCGGCCATAGCTGATATCCGTCCCAGCCGGGACGGTGCGGACCTGCGCGATCATGGAATGCAGCGACATCATCGGCCGCAGGCTGAGCGCGCCCTCGAGCTCGTCGGACGGAGCGTTGCCGTAGGTGATGATGCCCGGCCGCACCATATCGAGCGCGAACTCCGGATACAGGATCGTCGCGCCGGAGTTGCAGCAGTGGCGGATCTCCGGCCGGATGCCGACGCCCGCCATGGCCGAAAGCATGTCCATGAAGCGTTTGTACTGCAGCTTTGTGAACGAGACGTCCGCCTCCGCGCGGCTGTCGGCGACGCAGAAGTGCATGAACACGCCCTCGATGTGCAGGTGCGGCAGCTGCGCGACCTGCCGCAGCTCATCCAGCGTCCGCTCATTGTCGTAGGCGAAAAAGCCGATGCGGGTCATGCCCGTGTCGAGCTTCAGGTGCACGTTCAGGATGTAATTGGTCCCGGCCAGCGCCTCGTTGAGCTCTCTGGCGTATTCGAGCGAGTGAACCTCCTGCGTAATGTCGAGGAAGATCATGTTGGCCGCGTACTCTGCCGGGGTGTAGCCCAGGATCAGGATCGGCAGCCGGACCTCGCCGCGGCGGATCTGCACCGCCTCTTCCAGATTGGAAACGGCCAGATATTCCGCGCCGAGATCCGCCAGCGCCCGGCTGACCGGCACCGCGCCGTGGCCGTAGGCGTCCGCCTTCATCACGCCGAGGAATTTCGTGCCCTGTGGCAGGTGGGCGCGGATAGAGCGGTAGTTGTATTCCAGATTGTCGAGCGAAATATCCGCCCAGGTTCGTTTGAGTGTCTTCATGCAGGTTTCCTTCTCTATTGCATTGCAAAATTTGAGATCCGGATCGACAGGACCATCCGCCCGTCGGCGCTGATCTCCGCATACTGCGGCGTAAACGGTTCTTCCGTGAACCAGGTATCGACCACCAGCTCCTGCTTGTCGTAGCCGAGGCGGTACGTCGCGCGCAGGAGGCCGTCTTCCGTCCCCGTCGAGTCGATATAGGCTCCTGCCCAGCTCTGCCCGAGCACATACGGCGCGGCCAGCGGCGCGAGCCGCCCGTTTGCCAGACTGCCGAGGCCGAGCTGCGTATCGTCGAAGCTGACGTCCGCGGCGCCGTCTTTGACGTGGGCAGTGATGCCCGCGATGGTCTCCGGTGCGGTGACGGTGAGCGAAGCGCCGGTATCGGGTGCAAAGCTGGCCTCCAGCGTAAAGTCTGCGGTCGTCTCGCCGTAGTCGGCGGTCGCAGCCGCGGTGAAGCTGCAGCCGCCCGCCTCCAGAAGGGCTGTGCGGAAGGTCAGCGGCTGCTGCGCGGGGCTTTTCGCCGCGCAGCCGGTCAGAAAAATCGAGATCAAGGTCAGGAGCAGCGCAGGTTTTTTTCGCAACAAAATCACCCTTACGGTAAAAGTCGCGGAATGCGCAAAAGCAGATCCTCCGGCACCATGCCGTATTCCCCCAGCTCCCGGGCCGCAAGGTCTGCCGCAGCGCCGTGCAGCCATGCCGCGGCGGCCGCCGCCTCGAGCGGCATGATATGCTGGCCGAGCAGTGAAACGATCATGCCCGCCAGCACGTCTCCGCTGCCGCCTGTAGCAAGGCCGGGGTTGCCGGTGTGGTTGACATAAGCATTCAGACCGTCCGTGATCACCGTCCGGCTGCCCTTGAGCAGCACGACGGCGTGGCTGCGCGATGCAAGGCGCATCGCCTCCCGGGTCCGGTCATCCGCCTTCGGGTCGCCGCCCAGCCGCAGAAATTCCCCGTCATGCGGGGTCAGCACGACCGGACAGGCACATCCGCGCAGAACATCTATATGTCCCGCGACGGCGTTTATGCCATCCGCGTCCAGAACCAGCGGCGCGCGGCAGCGCAGCAAGACCGCCTGCACGAGCCGCGTCAGCTCCTCCGAGCGGCCGAGGCCCGGACCGAGCAGCACTGCGTCCATATTTTCCAGACGCGCGGTGATCGCGGGCAGCGACGCCATGCAGAGCCGTCCTTCCTCATCGCAGGGCAGCGGAAAGACGATCTCGCTCCCGGCTCCCGCCGCTATGATCGGATAGATCTTTTCCGGCACGCCAAGATATACCAGACCGCTTCCCGTGCGGAGCGCGCCCTTTGCCGCGAGCCGGGCCGCGCCCGTCAGCCCTTCCGAGCCGCACAGCAGCAGGACCCGGCCGTAGTCGCCCTTGTGGCTCTCCCGCCGCCGGACCGGCAGCAGCTCACGGACCAGTCTGCCTGCAGTGCATTGCGCTGTCCATACAGGTCTTGCCATACCTTCTCCTCCCGCGCTTCACGCTTCTCAGAGCTTCTTTTCCAGCAGTACCAGATGAATTTTGGGGATCCGGTTGAAATCACACGGCACGATATCCGCTTCGCGATAGCCGAGGCTCGCGTACAGATGCCGCGCCGCGATATTTCTCTCGTTCGTATCGATACGCAGGACGGTGCAGCCCGCCTGCCGCGCGCAGTCCTCATAAAACTGCGCAAAGGCCCGGCCGATGCCGCGGCCGGACAGGTCCGGATCCACGGTCAGCGTGTGCAGGACCATGACCTCGCGGTCTTCGGCCGGATACAGCCAGTTCCCGTCCGCATAGACGTCGACCTGCCGCTGGTTGATGATGCCGGAGGCCACCACGCGGCCGTCAAGCTCGCAGACATACAGGTCGCCCCGGTCCAGCGCGTTCTGCGCATCCTGCCGGATCGGATAGATCCCCGTGATCCAGCCGATCGTCGTCAGCCCGGCATCCTCCCGGGTGTGGATCTTATCATAGATCGCTTCCGCGGCGTCAAGATCGCGCGCTTCAGCTTTCCGAAATGTCAGTGTGTTGTTTCCCGTGGTGTTTCTTCCTCTTTTCCATGAGCCGATCCGTGAAGTGCAGGATCTGCTTCTGATATCGCCACATCAAAAATGCCACGGCCAGCATGAACACGACCAGCACCGCCGAGGCGATCCAATCGCCCTGCACAAGGCTGCTGCCGAGCCAGCAGTAGACGAACACGCTGAACGCGCTGCCGCAGAACATGGCGAGCGTAAATTCCCACGGCTTCAGCCGCGAGCGGCTGGCAGCGATGGAGATGATGCCGTTCGGGAGAATGGGCAGAAAGCAGAGCGTCACGACGGTGTAGGCCGGGTGGTCCGATTTAGCGATCAGGTCCAGCTTGTACGGGCCCGTGTCCGGCAGGATCTTATCGAGATACTTGCCCAGATGCTGGCAGACCGTAAAGCTGATGCCGTGCGCCAGCGACGAGGAGATCAGGCAGATGGCGAATGCCCGCCACACGCCATACACCACGCCCGCCGCGACATTCACGATCACGCCGGAAATGACGATCGACCAGACCTGCACCATCTGCAGCAGGGCCATGCACAAGATACCCGTGAACGACATATCGCGCTCCAGATACGCCTCCAGCGCCTCTTCGTCGCCGGACTGCAGGAGCGGGATGATATCCGGCATCGTCTGCCTCACAACGGTATAGACAAGCAGCAGCGCGAACAGCACAAAAACGGCCATGATCGCGCCGCGGATCAGTTTTGTTTTCTTCATACGCGGCTCTCCGTGATCAGTATCAGCGTATGATAGCACGTTTTCCGGAAAAAAGCAATCGTTTCCGGGCACAGGCCGCGTGCGGGTCTCAAAAAGCGCCTTTTCTGCGGGAAAAGGCGCTTTTTGAGGTCAGCTCCATGCTTCTGCGATGGCTTCGATCGCGCAGGACAGGCCCTGGGCGATCTGCTGCAGGGCAAGGCCGGGGGTACCCTCGGGCTTCCCCGGCAGCTGTTCGAGTGCGTACGGCACGTGGATGAAGCCGCCGGGCATCCCCGGGTATTCCACCGCGGCCGTATGCAGCAGCGTATAGAGCAGGCAGTTGCAGACATAGGTCCCGGCTGTGTTGGAGATCTGGGCTGGAAGCCCAGCTTTTTCGATCGCCTCCGCCATGCGGCGGACCGGGAGCGTTGCAAAATAGGCGGCCGGCCCGCCCGGGACGACGGGCTGGTCGACGGGCCGGAAGCCCGCGTTGTCCGGGATGCGGGCGTCCATCAGGTTGATGGCGACCCGTTCCGGCGTGATGGCTGCCCGGCCGCCGGCCTGCCCGACGCAGAGCACCGCGTCCGGCCGCTCCGCCGCCAGCGCGTCCCGCAGGACCGCGCCGCTGCGGACAAACTCGGTCGGCACTTCTAGTTTACATAACTTTATTCCAGCGACCACATCCGGCAGCAGACGCACGGCTTCATAGGCCGGATTGACCGGCTCGCCGCCGAAGGGGTCAAAGCCCGTGATGAGCAGCTTTTTCATAAGATCCCCTGCTCCTGTAAAATCTCACACATCTGCGCCACGCGGCTGTCCCACGAGCAGGCGCGGCCGGCCTCGATACGGGCCTTCGTCCGCTCCGGCGCCGTGTCTGTCAGCGACGCTTCGCAGGCCGCGATAAATTCTTCCGGGCTATCGGCGATCTTGATCAGCGGCGCGTACTGCAGGATCTGGTCCGGCTGCCTGGTCGAGACGATGGGGCGGCCCGTCGCCAGATATTCATAGAATTTCAGCGGGCTGACGTCTTTGCTGAGGTCGCTCTTGGCGAACAGATTGAGGCAGGCGTCAAAATGCGCCAGATACTGCGGCAGCTGCTCGTTCGGCTTGAGGCCGAGGAAATGGACGTTCGGCATCGCGTGGAGCGCGGTCAGGTCAACGCCCGGCTTCTCCTTGCCGATCAGAACAAAGCTCCAGTCCGGGCGGGCCTTCGCGGCTGCTTCCAGATAGTCATACTCAATGCAGCTCTGCAGCGCGCCGACGAAGCCGAAGATGGGGTGCGGGATGTCCCGCAGATCCTCCGGCACAGGCTGCGGCTGCGCTGCCTGTACAAAACGCTCAAAATTTGCGCCGTTCGGGATCATGACCGTGTTCGGCTGCGCGGCACGCAGCCGCTCGGCCAGCGCGTCGGCGGTGGCGAAGGTCCGGTCGGTCTTCCCTGCCAGCTCCAGCTCCATCCGATCGACGAGCGTGGGGTCCATCAGCCCGCCGTAGGCCGAGTGCCGGTCAACACAGTCATAGACCAGCCCCTTGTGCGGCACCAGATCCACGAGATCCGCCGTCACCGGCGAATAGACCCAGAGCACGGCGTCGGTAAATCCGTGCGCTTGCATCTTCCGGCGCACGAACCGCGCCATGCGGCGCTGGTTCAGCTTGTTGATCCAGCGGAATTTGTAAAAGAACGGCAGCACCGGCGGCAGACTGTAGACGGTGATATTCTCCTGCGGGTGCACGCCCTCCTTTTTGTAATTGCTGAGGCCGGGCCTTGCCGCTTTGTCCTTCAGCGGGGCCAGATACGTGACCGACGGGTCAAAATACAGGATCTCGGCGTCCGGGATGCGGCTCATCACCTGCTGCTTGCGCGTCGGGATGGGGTACCACGGCGAGGTGGCCAGACAAACGATCTTTCTCATTTCGGTTCCTCCAGAAGCTCCCGCGCGGCCGTCTCATTTTCCGCCGCGAGGGTTTTCAGCCGGTCCGTCGAATAGGGCTGCGCGGCCTGCATGGTGTCCTCTACCAGCCGGCACAGCGCAGGCTTTGCCACGTCCGCGAGCTCCATGCAGTGCTCCTGACCGAGATAGGCCATGAAGCCCGTGACCTTCGGGTCATACGAGATGGCGGCCAGCGGCGCGCCGACGGACGACGCGAAGATCAGCGCATGAAGACGCATGGACACGATCACCCGCATCTTCTGCATCATGCCGATGGTCAGCTGCTCATCCCGCGGCGCAGGCAGCACAACGGTCCTGCAGGTCAGCATGCTGGCCGCGGTGCGGTTGATCTCCATATCCCGCGTCGGCTCCAGCGCGACGAAAACGGGCGTCAGGCCGTAGGTCTTGTTTACATAATCAGCCGTATCCACGATCGCCTGCAGGTGCTGCGAGAGGTTTTTCCACGGCCGCAGAACGAACATGGCGTACTTGCCGTCCGGGTCCAGGTCATTGCTCAGGAAATAGCTGTCCACCGCGCCGCCGGAGGCTGGCTGCAGCAGCAGGGCCGGGTCGGCCGTGACGGTGATCTTCGGCTTTGTCACGCCCATGTCCGCAAGCTCCCGGCGGGAAAGATCTTCCCGCAGCGTGATGCGGTCGACGCAGCGGTTGAGGATGCGGGCGGTATGGCGGCGATTCGCCTCGCCGCTCACCGGGCCGATGCCGCAGCCGTACATCATGACGCGGCAGCCCGCGGCGTGGGCCATGCGGATGGTGGTGAGATAATAATTGAGTGAGCGCGTGCTCGTCTCATTCTGGATGAGACTGCCGCCGCCGGAGACGAACAGCTTCGCCTTCCGCATGAGCGGCCAGAACGCGAACGGGTCGAACACATGCACCGAACCGACGTGATAGCACAGCCTCGTCTGCGCCGGGTCGTGCGACATGACATAGATGGGCATATCCCGGTCGATGGCCTTGAGCTGCGCGAGAATGGCCTTCAGGATCGCGTCGTCGCCGGCGTTGCCCTTGCCGTAGGCGCCGCAGATGAGCACGCCGGATTTTTTCTTCTTCGGCTGCGCGGTTCGACGCAGGATGGTCTGGTAGATCTCGATCTGCTTGCCGACGGTCGCGTCGATGGAGAATTCGTGCGAAGCCTTTTCGTAGAGATTCTCGCCCAGCTGCTCGCGCATGGCGCGCGATTCGGCCAGCCGCGTCATGCACGCGCCGAGCGCCTCCGCGTTCTGCGGCTCAAAGAGCAGACCGGTCACGCCGTGCTCGATGATATACGGGATGCCGCCGACATTCGACGCGATGGTCGCGCAGCGCATGCGCGCGCCTTCGGTGATGGCGTAGGGGAAGGTCTCGGAGATGGACGTGAGCGTGTTGACGTCGAGCGCGTGGTAGAAGCTGTCCATATCCGTGACCCAGCCCGCAAACACGACCGTGCCCGGCGGGCAGGTCTGCGCGGCAAGTGCTTCGAGCATCTGGCGCTGCTCGCCCTCGCCCGCGATCAGCAGGCGGATATTCGGGTGATCTTTGACGGCGATGGAAAAGCCGCGGATGAGCGTCGGCATATCCTTGACCGGGTCGAGCCGGGCCGCGATGCCGAAGACGACGGTATCGTCCTGCACCTCCAGGCCAACCGAGCGCAGATAGTCCTCCCGCCCGAGCTTCGGCGTGACCGGGGTAAAATCGATGCCGTTGTAGATGGCGAACATCGTCTGCGGGTCAAAGCCTCGGGAGATGAGCAGCTGGGCCATCGCGTCGGATACGCCGATGTGATAGTCGAACATGCGCAGCGCGATGGTATTGATCGTGCCGTAGGTCAGGCGGTGCAGGGGCCTGCCGAGATAGTCCAGCCGGTAATCGGAATGGACCGTCGTGACGATCGGCACGCGGACCTTCCGGCGAAGGATCGCGCCGGTGAGGTTCGCGCGCGCGCCGTGGCAATGGATAATCTGAAAGCCCTCCTCACGGATCATCTGCGTGAGCCGCCCGATAGCCGCGCCGACGGAAACCTCCATCACGCAGGTGTCGATACCAAGCTTCCGGGCGTCCTCGGCAAATTCACCCTCGCGGAAACAGACGAGCCGCACCTGCTCCGTCTTTCCAAGACCATGCAGCAGCGACAGCACGTGCGTCTTCGCGCCGCCGATGTCGCCGCCCGAGATCAGTGTTATCACTTTCATATTGGAACCCTCATTTTTGAATTACCACTTGTTTCTTGCGGTAAGATACAGTAAAATAGAATATCGTGCCGGTATCCGGCATTTTGATTATACCCTATGAAAGAAAGCAAATCAAGCAAACTCTTTGGGAGGTACCGCATGAAACTCATTGATGAAAAAGGCCGTCTGTTCGGCAAGATCAATCTGATCGACCTGCTGGTCGTGATCCTGATCGTCGCTGTGATCGCGGCCGTTGCATGGAAGCTGGGCGGCAGAAAGGCCGCGGCCGCCGTGACCGGCTCTGCGAAGAAGGCCGTCTATACCGTCGAGATCGAAGACGTCCCTGCCGATATCGCCGCATATGCCGAGACGCAGACCGGCAAATCGTTGGTCAACGACTCCAAGGTCATCGCCGCGTCCATCACAGACGTCCGCAGCGAGACCTATAACGCCGACAATGGCCACCAGACGCTGTTCATCACCGTCGAGGCCGACGCCTCCTTCACCGGCAACGTCTACAAGGTCGGGCCGCAGGAGGTGCGCGTGGGCTATGAATACATCCTCAAGACGAGCGAGTTTGAGCTGACGGGTCTGATCTGTGCGCTGGAGGTCACCGATGGCTGAGCTGCTGACATCGAGCCTTCTGTGGCGGGTGCTGCTCGCCATCGGCGGCTGGTTTTCGGCGCTGGCGCATTCGAGCAAAGTTCTGGCCTTCCTGGACCGCACCTGGCGCTCGAGCCGGACGCGCGCGTGGTGCATCCGTCGGCTGGCAAGCTCTGACGCGCCGACGCGCGAAAGCCGTGCTGCGAAGCGCTTTGAACGGCTGAACGCCCGCCTTGCCGCGCGGCACGGGCTGAAGGACTGCCTGGATCACTCGCTGCTTTGCCGCATCTGGCGCTTTTTCGTGCGCTGCGGGCAAAACAGCCGCCTGTTCTCCTGGCTGTTTTCCGACGGGCTGCACGGCATGATCTTATTCGCGCTCTCCATGTATGTCGTCATCGACTATGTGCTGCGCGATCTGCTGGCTGTGCCGGTCTTGTCGTCGTGCTGGGATGAATGCCTGATGCTGCTGGCGCTGGGCTGCATGGTCTATGAGCGCCTCGGCCGCGAAACGCCGCTGCAGACCGGCTGCAATCCGTTGGATCTGCCGGTGTGCATATTCCTGACGGTCTGCTTCGTTCTCATGAACATCGTCACGCCGTACTACTCCATCCAGATCTCCGGCTTCCGCGCGACGGTGCAGTACATGCTCTGGTTCTTCCTCGTCACGCGCCTCGTGCATGACGACAGGGACTTTATGCGCGTGTATCTTGCGCTCGTGGTGCTTGCGACGGTGATCGCGCTGCACGGCGTGTACCAGTATATCGTCGCCGTCCCCATCCCCTCGAGCTGGATGACGCATACGGAGACCTCGGTCCGCACGCGCGTGTACTCCATCTTCGGAAGCCCCAACATCATGGGCGATTTCATGACCATGTTCGCCCCCATGGCGGCTGGTCTGGCCTACTGCACGAAAAACCGGAAGCTGCAGATCGCCGCATGGATCTGCGCGTTCTGCATGTGCTTCGGCTGCCTGTTTACGATGTCCCGCGCCGCGTGGATGGCGCTGGCGCTCGCGATCGTGATCTTCGTGCTGCTGGTCGACCGGCGGCTGCTCGTGCTGCTGCTGGCCGCAGCCTGCGTGGCCTGCACGCTGCCGTTCGTGCGCAGCCGTATCGGCTTTTTGTTCACGGCTGATTTTGCCGAGGCCAATACCTCCGGCGGCCGCGCCGGGCGCAAGCTCGTCGCGCTGACGCTGCTCGAGCAGCGCGGAAAGCTGACCGGCGTGGGGCTCGGTATGTTCGGCGGCGCCGTCGCCATGCAGAATCAGGTCATCGACCATCAGGACTATTTCTACGTCGACAATTACTACCTCAAGCTCATGATCGAGATGGGCTATACGGGTCTGGCCGCATTCGTTCTGACCGTGCTCGGCTTCCTTGCGAACGCCTGCCGCGCGCTCTACCGCACAGCGCAGCAGAAAAAGCAGGGGCTCAGCCGCCTGTATCCGCTGTGCGCGGGGATCTTCGCGGGACTCTGCGGCGTGCTGGTCCACTGCGGGTTTGAGAACATCTTCGAAGAGCCGTATATGATGGCCTATTTCTGGTCGCTGGCCGGGCTTCTCATGTGGGCCGGCTTCCTGCGCCAGACGCCCGGGGAGGTGCAGGCATGACGCCGATCGTTCTCGCCGTCCACTTCCCTGCCAAGCAGCTTTCCAAGCTCCGCATGGCCGCCATGCGGCTGGGCGCGAAGGTCCGCGTAGTGGAAAAATGGGAGTATCTCAATGCCGTCGGCGCGCTGACCGGCGATCTTAGCAGCTT
>OLYM01000268.1_pt1 | contig 21377 bp, 15 predicted proteins | sample 1673691 | NCBI WGS metagenome assembly OLYM01 (sample SAMEA103958123, study PRJEB25191) | human gut metagenome | reverse complement strand
CAACATCATCGCCAGCGCCCCCCTGCTGGTGGCCCAGACCTTCGTGAAGGACCGCTGCGGCTTCGAGCGGGATGGCACCTGCACCACCGACCGGGGCGAGGGCTGGCAGTACTACGACTGCGGCATCGCCGCCCAGACCTTCTGCCTGGCCGCCCACGATCTGGGGCTGGGCACCGTCATCATGGGCGTCATCTTCGTCGATATCAAAGGCTTCCCCTTCGGGAAGTACAACGCCGTCGGCACCAATCTGGGCAGCATCCGCTTCGTCCACGGCGGCGTCGCCCGCAATGTCGCCGAGGACATGGCCCGCATCGGCACCCCCGTCACCTTCGTCACCCAGGGGGACGCCACCCCCATGAGCCGGGAGGCGATGGAACGGCTGGAGGCGCAGCATATCGACCTCACCCACAGCATCCTCGTGCCGCAAAACGGCGTCGGTATGTGGCTCGCCGTCATGGATGAAAACGGCGACCTCGCCGGCAGCACCAGCCAGATGCCCGATACCGAGCCGCTGGCAAAATACCTTGCGGAACGGGGCGATGAGATCGTCGCCGGTGCGGATAGCGTCTGCCTCGAGATGGATATGCGGGAGGACATCAGCGAGCAGATCGTGGCGCTGTGCCAAAAGCACAAAAAGGACCTCTACTGCATCTCCGCCAATATGAGCGTCGTCCTGCGCCGCCCCGACCTGCTGCGCCATACCCGCTGCTTCATCTGCAATGATATCGAAGCCGAACGGCTGCTGCACCACCCCATCCCCCGCACCGACCTCGAAACCGCCGTGGATACCATCCTGCACTACGGCCGCGGGCTGGGCCTGCGCAGCATGGTCGTCACCCTCGGCTCCTCCGGCAGCGTTTATTACGACAGCATCACCGGAGAGGCCGGCCACTGCCCCGCCCACCGGGTGGAAATGGTGGACTCCACCGGCGCCGGGGACGCCTTCTTCTCCGGGGTGGTCTCCGGTCTCACCCGCGGACTCCCCCTCGCACGGGCAGTCGCCGCCGGGACCCGCCTTGCCGCCCTCACCATCCAAAGTGACGAGGCCTGCTGCCCCTCCCTCCCGGACTTCTGGCCGGAAATGACCCCCTGACCCCCCCGCCGCCCTGCCGGGCGGCTTTCTTTCAGCAGGGGGCGGGCACCGGGGCGCAGCCCCAGCCGCCTGCGGCGGCTGACGCAGGCTCCGCCTGCGTGTTTCGGCTCCGCCGAAACGGGCTGCGCCCCCTGCCCTCTCTCCCCCTGCACCACCCCTCCCCAAGCGCAAAAGGCGCCGGAGGAGCTTTCGCTCCTCCGGCGCCCTCGTTTCTTCGGGTTACCGGTTTATTCCTCCTCGGCCGGGTCGGTCTGCTCGGCAGGTTCCGCCGCCGGGGCCACGCCCGCCGCCTCCTTTTGCGCCACCCGCTTATCGCAGAATTCCCGCACCAAAGCGTAAATGACCGCAAACGCCGGGATCCCCAGCACCATGCCGGGAATTCCCATCAGGTTGCCGCCGACGGTCAGCGCAAACAGCACCCACATCCCGCCGATGCCGATGGAATTCCCCACCACCTTGGGGTAGATGACGTTGCCCTCAAACTGCTGCACCACCACCAGGAAAATGACAAAAATCAGCGCCTTGATGGGACTGATGAGCAAAATCAGCAAAGCCGAGGGAATGGCGCTCAAATAGGCGCCCAGAATGGGGATCATGTTGCACATGCCCACCAGAACGCTGATGAGCAGCGTGTAGGGCATCCCCCCCACAAAGAACCCGATGATGGTGAGCCCCACGAAGCACAGGCTCCCCAGAATACAGGCCTCCACCAGCATCCCGGAAAAGAACCCGCTGAACGCCCGGTCGATTTTCCGGACGATATACTCGATGCGCTCCCGGACGCTGTCCTTGAAGATGGCGTGCAGCAGCCGGTGGTAGATGTAGTTGAGATGCTCCTTATCCGCCAGAATGTAGATGGCGAAAATAAGCCCCAAAAAGCCGTTGATGATGCCGCTGGCCAGCCCCGCCACAAAGGAGAGCAGCCACGCCGCCACGCCCCCTACAAAGTTCTTGATGAGGGTACCGGACTGGTTCAGCAGCTCCTCGCCCTGATCCCACAGGTAGCGGATGACCTCGTTTTCCATATCCAGCTTATCCTCCAGGCCGTTAAAGAAATCTCCGGCCTCGGTGATATAACCGGGGATGTTATTGGCCAGGCTCAAAAGGCTTTCTCCCACCTGCGGCAGGATGAAAAAGCACAGCCCGGTGATAATGGCCAGCACACCCAAAATGGAGAGCACAATGCAGATGGCACGCTTGCTGCGGCCCAACCGGGGGCTGCGCCGCCACAGGCCCGCCAGCCACTTGGTTTCCATCGGGCGCATCAGCAGGTTGATGATATAGGCCGTCACCACACCGATGATGACCGGCCGCAGAACTGCCAAAACATAGCTTCCGGTGCCTGCCACCAGCCCGATATTCGATAACACCAGATACAGCACGATGGCATAGGTGATCAGTAGTATGCCGTTTTTCAAGGACGGTTGCTTCATGGACTGGCTCCTTTTCATCCTGGTTTTCGGGGCCCCATCGGGCCCGATAAGTCTATTATAGCATCTGCCGGGGGGATGTAAAGCGGGTTTCGGCACAATTTCCGCCCGCTCCTCCCCGGCCCCCTGCAGGGGGCCGGCCCCGGGCCGCAGGCCGCACCGTCCTCCGGACGGTGCCGGCGGGCTGCGCCCGCCGCGGCGGCTCCGCCGCCGGGCCTGCGGCCCGCCCTGCCCCTATCCCGCTCTATCCCTCTGCGGGCTCGCTGCGCTCGCCCCGCCTCACTTCACCGAGGCCAGCCGCAGGCTGCCGTCCCCATTGGGATAAAACGCGAATAAATACCCCTGGCAGTTCTGCACGTTCAGGTGGTCGCTGTAAATCTCGGCCTTCACCAGCGTCCGGCCGCTGCCGTCCCCGTAGCTGGGCCACAGCAGCAAATGCGGCATACTGCGGGCCGCCCTCCCCGGCAAAAAATACCCCTCGGGCCCAAGGTAGCTCTCATCGGGCGCAAACCCGGAAAGCCCCATGTACTTTTCGGCGGCAGCCGCCACCTCCTCGGCCGTAAAAGCCGTCTTTCCCTCATTTTCGGCGTAAAGCATCGTCAGCGCAAAATCGGTCGCCGTCCCCCGGTCCAGCCAGAAGCTGCCGGAAAACCGCATCCCGCCCTGCGACTGCAAAAACAGAAGCGCCATTTCACAGGCCGGGTCGTCCCGGTCCTCGCTGTAATTATATGCAATCTTCTCCATCGGCTCGAAGTAGCAGACCACCGGTGCCTCCCGGCCCTGCTCCTGCTGCACGATCAGCAGGTAGTCCTCCTCCCCCTTGGCAAAAACGCTGAACGCGTTTTCCACGGTAAGATGCACCCGGTACCGCCCGCAGCCGTCGTACTCCTCCAGCGTTTCGGTAATCTCCGCCGCCGGGATGGTCATGCCCTTCCAGTTCTCGTAGGTTTCCGGGGTCTCGCCCGCGCACGCCGCAATGGTTTCGGTATCATTTTCGGCCAGCGCCGCCACAAATCTTTCCGCCACGGCACGGGTCTCCTCGGCAGCCACCGCCGTCAGCCCGGCCTCCGCCGCCGCAATGCCCACCTCGGTCAGCCGCCAGCCCTCGGCCGTCTTTTCGGCAGAACGGGTCAGCGGCAGCTTTTCCCCGGTGTGCAGGTTTTCCATCTCCACCGTAAAGGTGATCCGGTCGGCGGTTTCCCCGGTGATGGTCACACTTTCGGCGTCATAATCCCAGTAGTAGCGGCTGAAAACCGGCCGGCTGCTTTTATAAAGCGTGCCTGCACGCTCCGTAAAGCGCGGCCGCCCAAGGGTGTCTTTATTTTCCAAAAGCTCGGCGGCAACCGCCGGGGTGTAGGTCTTTTCCAGCAGCTCCTGCAAATCCCGGAGGGTGGCATAGCCGCTTTCCTCATCCACCGGCAGGTACTCGTCCTCGGTCAGCTCGCCCTTTTCCGGCAGGCCGTCACAGTACCACAGGTAGCCCACTATGTAGTCGGTCGTCAGCAGATTTTCTATCTCCTCCCACGTGGTGGCCGGCAGCACCGGCTCATCAGGGGTCGGCTGTTCGCCCCCGCAGGCCGAAAAGCCCGTCAGAACCGCCAGCAGCAGGGAAAGCATCGCAAAAATTCGTTTCATGGGGTCTCCTTCCGCAGAATTCTATGGCAATATTATAACACAAAACGGGGGAACGGTGTGAACAAACCGTAAAATCGAAGCGCAAAACATCCCCCACTAATACGGCAAAAACGGGGGAATTTTGCATTTGGAAGGTTAAAAAGCAACATTTTTTAATGAAAAGTTTACAAGCGGGGGAGAAATCGACTAAATGATGGATGTAGCTGGAGCTTATTTGGTGGGAAAAATTAGGGTGGTATGGCTTGCACAAACCGCAAGCCGCCGACCCATGGTTATGGTTAGCGGGGCTGGCGGCTTGCAGAAAAAGGGAGGGCGTTCCCCTCCCCCGAAGCGGGGGAGGTTGGGAGGGGGCAGATGCGCCTGCGGCACCTTATAAGCACCGTTTAGCCCACGCTCCGGAACGGCGCAGCCGTTCCGGGCGGGCGTTCCGGTGCGTCGGGTCTTTAGGGCGCAGCCCTAAATGACTTTTGGTTACTTTTCTTCACAGAAAAGTAGCGCCCCGCCGGCAGGCGTGCAGTCCGTCACCCTCCGGTGACTTTTCCTCGCCGAAGGCGACTGCAAACCCGCCCCCCGCCGGCAGGCGTACAAATCAAGATAACTAAAAGACTCGCCCCGCCGAATCGGGCAAAAAATAAGCCGCCGACCATGGGTTAGTCGGCGGCTCAATCGGTTTGCAGGGAATGGGGGCTCCCTCCCTGCGAAAAAACCTGCAAGGGGCGGCACGGCCGCAGGCCCGGCGGCGCAGCCGCCGACACGGGCGAAGCCCGTGTGTTTCGACGCAGTCGAAACGGCCTGCGGCCGTATGCCATCGGCTTGCAGGAATTTCAGGGTCGTTTTTTAGGGGGCGGTTCTCCCCTCAATGGTCGCAGCCGGAGCAGCTGGGGCAGCTCTCCTCCTCGCCCTCGTGGACGTCCTTCTTGACATGGCCGACGATGGGCTCGGGGTCGATGCCCCGGCGGGTGTAATAGTCGGCAAGGGCGGCCTTGACCGCCTGCTCCGCCAGCACGCTGCAATGCACCTTTGCGGGGGGCAGGCCGTCCAGCGCCTCCACCACGGCACGGTTGGAAAGGGCAAGCGCATCCGCGATGCTGTGGCCCTTGATCATCTCGGTGGCGATGGAGCTGGTGGCGATGGCAGCACCGCAGCCGAAGGTCTTGAATTTCACATCGGTGATGGTGTCGCCGTCGATTTTCAGGTACATCTTCATGATATCGCCGCAGCGGGCGTTGCCTACCTCGCCCACGCCGTCGGCGTCGGGCAGCTCCCCTACGTTGCGGGGGTTGGTGAAGTGATCCAAAACTTTTTCACTATACATGGGGTTCTCCTTTATCGGTCCTTTATTTTTTCCCAAACGGGGGACATGGCGCGCAGCCCCTCTACGATGGGCGGCAGTTTTTCCAGAATGTAGTCAACATCGGCATCGGTAGTCAGCTCCGAGAGGGAGAACCGCAGCGAGCCGTGGGCGATTTCATGCGGCAGGCCGATGGCCATAAGGACATGGCTGGGGTCCAGGGAACCGCTGGAGCAGGCCGAGCCGGAGGAGGCACAGATGCCGACCATATCCAGCCGCAGCAGCAGCGATTCGCCCTCGATGCCCTCGAAGGAAATGTTGGCGTTGCCGGGCAGACGGTGGGTGCGGCTGCCGTTTAAGCGGGTCTTGGGGAGCTTCAGCAGCTCATCGATGAGGCGCTCCCGCATTTTGGTGACACGGGCAAGGTTTTCGGCCATGTTTTCATTGGCACGGATGATGGCTTCGCCCAGCCCCACGATGGATGCCAGGTTTTCGGTGCCGGCCCGGCGTCCCTTTTCCTGCCCGCCGCCGTCCATAAAGATATCGGGCAGGACGCCCTTTTTAACATACAGCGCGCCGACGCCCTTGGGGGCGTGGAACTTGTGGCCGGAAAGGGAGAGCATATCCACCCCGAGGGCCTTTACGTCCACCGGGATGTGGCCGACCGCCTGTACTGCATCGGTGTGGAACCATGCGCCGTGGGCGTGGGCGATCGCCGCCAGCTGTGCAATGGGCTGTACCGTGCCGATTTCATTATTGGCCAGCATAATGGATACCAGTGCGGTATCCTCCCGGATGGCTTTTTCCAGCTCGGCTGGGTCCACCAGTCCCTCTGCGGTGACGGGCAGGTAGGTGACCTCGAAGCCCTCCTTTTCCAGTGCCTTGGCGCTGTGCAGGATGGCGTGGTGCTCAAAAACGGTGGTGATGAGGTGCTTTTTGCCCTTGGCGGCCCAGCGGCGCATACTGCCCTTTACCGCCCAGTTGTCCGACTCGGTGCCGCAGGAGGTGAAATAGATCTCACCCGGTTCGGCATTCAGCGCGGCGGCCACCTGACGGCGGGCTTTTTCCACGGCGGTACGGGCGGCCCGCCCGATGGAATAGATGCTGTTGGGGTTGCCGTAGTTCTCCATCAGCCAGGGGGTCATCGCCTCCAGCACGGCCGGGGTGACCGGGGTGGTGGCGGCGTTATCGGCATAAACAAAGCGTTTTTCCATAGATTACACTTCCTTTGGTTCGGTGAAATGGGTCGTGGTTGGTGCTGTATTTATCACGGGAATATAATATACCATATAAGTATAATTTGCAATAGGCAGAGGGAAATTTTTTCGGGGCCTGTGCAGGGTGCGGGAGCAGGGCGGCGGGGCGGGCCGCAGGCCAAATCGTCCGGAGGACGATTTCGGCGGGCGGAGCCCGCCGGCCCCGGCTGCGCCGGGGCGGCCTGCGGCCCGTCCCCCGCCCCCTGCACAAAATTTTCCGAACCGTGTTGCACTTTGCCCGGAAAAACCGTTAATTATAGTGAAGGACAGCCGCTATCGGCAGGCTTCACAATATTTTTACAATTTGTGGGGGATGCCGCCTTGCAATTTGTATAAAATTTATGCTATAATACTGTCAGAATACAGCAAAATGACAACAGGGAGGGAACAGTTTGACAAACTACGACAGCACCGCAAACTACATTTTCAATCTTGTCGTTCAGGTATTGGTAACGGCATACCTTACCTGGGAAATGCTGCTGTATGGCCGGGTCGGATGGGCGGTCGCCCTCATCCTCGTCAACCTTGCGGCAATCGGCATCAACCTTTACATCTGGCTCAATGTGAAAAAGGGGCGGTTTTCCGCCCAAAAGGTAAAGCAGGGACGCCTTACCATACTGGTGATTTTACTGGTTTCGCTGCTGTGCCTTGCGGTGGTCTCCCGCATGGCGCGCGTTTCGCCGGAAAATCCCACCGTTTCCGCCGCCATCGGGCAGATCGTCCCGCAAAGCGATAAAACAAAATGCATCAGCGTCAAGCGCAAGGGCAATACGACCTTTGCCGAGGCGGAAAAGGGCAGCCGTGATTTTTCCGCCATGGCGGCAGGCTGGACATTTGCCACCACGATAAAGGACGACGCCGCCGAGGAATTTTGGGCAGTGCTGGAAAAGACCGAGCTGACGCCGCATATCAATGCCTTTACCCTTACCGGCAGCGGCACCAAGTTCCGGGTGCTGTACCGGCTGGACTGGGCGGATACCGATGCACCGATGCTGTACCTCGGCTTGACCGCAGACGGGCAGATTTGGATCTTCCGGGAGCTTGTCCTGCCGCAGTTTGTACCCGCCTGCCGGGTGCAGTTAGCGGGCGGCAGCGAAGGCTTCCGGGCCATAACGCAGGCTTATTCCGACATTTTGGCGGCACACCCCGCCTGATCATTCTGATACCACGCCACCGCCAAGGGGCAGGTTTGGATCTTCCGGGAGCTTGTCCTGACGCAGTTTGTATCCGCCTGCCGGGTGCAGCTGGCGGGCGGCAGCGATGGCTTCCGGGCCCTGACGCAGACTTATTCCGACATTTTGGCGGCACACCCCGCCTGATAACTCTGATACCACGCCACCGCCAGACGGTCGCAGCGCTCATTTTCCGGGTGGCCGGCGTGCCCCTTCACCCACACAAATTCCACCTCATGATACTTTAGCAGCGGCAGCAGCCTTTCCCACAGGTCTACATTCAGGGCGGGGCTGTTGTCGCTTTTTTTCCAGCCTTTTTTCTGCCAGCCGTACACCCATCCCTTGGTGACGGCATCCACCAGGTATTTGCTGTCGCTGGTGAGGGTGACACGGCAGGGCTGCTTCAGGGCGCTCAAGCCCTCGATGGCGGCCAGCAGCTCCATGCGGTTGTTGGTGGTCATCGGCTCCCCGCCGGAAAGCTCCTTTTCCATCCCCTTATACCGCAAAACGGCGCCCCAGCCGCCGGGGCCGGGGTTACCGGAGCAGGCGCCGTCGGTAAATAGCTGCACCTCTTTTTTCTCTGTCATGGTGTATTCTCCGTTTCTGTGGCATAATCTATATGGAACATTATAGCCCAGTTCGGCGGGGATTACAATGGGATGCAGCGGGAAAGCCGGCGGGGGACGGGGCGGGGCCCGCAGGGCTGCCCGCCTTCGGCGGGCGAGAGGGGGCTTCGCCCCCTCTGTTTCGGCCCCGGGCCGAAACGCCCTGCGGGCCCCCGGCCCTCCCCCTCCGCAAGCCCGCCAAGGGGCACCCCCTCTCCCCTTCCTTCCCGCACCCTCCGCCCGCCCCTGCTGGCCGCACCCCACCGCCCGCAGGCCGTTTCGGCTCCGCCGAAACACGCAGGCTCCGCCTGCGTCGGCCGCCGGAGGCGGCCGGGCCTGCGGCCGCCCCTCCCCGCCGGTCTGCGGCGCTGCGGGCTCGCTGCGCTCGCCCCCCTTGACAGCCCCGCATTTATGCAGTATAATAAAAACAGAGCCAAGATATTTGTGCAAGATGCAATATTTTGTCGATGATACGGACACAAGGCCGTCGGAACGGAATGGGCGGTCTTACAGATACAATTACCAAAATCTAACCCAACAGGAGGAACAATAGTGACTGAAAAAAAGAATAATGGAACGGCACCTGCCGAAGCACCCCGTAAAAAGAAGGACGGGGTATTTGGGCAGTATTTCCGCAAGAACCGCAGCACCAAAACCGCCGCCGAAATCGCAGCGGAGATCGAGCGTGTGATGCGTGAGGAAGCCCCTGCCGCCGAGCAGAAGCCCGCTGCCAAAAAGACGCCGAAGGCGCCCCAGCAGTCCCGGCCGAAGGCCGAAAACAAGCCCCGGCAGGGCGAAGGCAAGCCGAAAAAGGCCCCCGCCCCCGCAAAGGGTCAGGGGAAGGGCAAGGCCGCCGAGGGGCAGAACGCCCCCGCGAAAAAGGCGCAGAAGCCTGCCCAGCCCGCCAAGGCCAAGGCCGAGAGCAAGGCCAAAAAGGCCGCCGAGCCTGCCAAAAAGCAGCCCGCCAAAAGCAGCGCCAAAAAGCCTGCCGCGCCCACTGCCGTCCCGCAGACCAACCGTACCACCCGCCGCAAAAAGCCGGACGGTACCCGCCGCCCCCCGCTGAAGATCATCTCCCTGGGCGGACTGGGCGAGATCGGCAAGAACCTGACCGTTTTTGAAACACAGCAGGATATCATCATCGTGGACTGCGGCTCCGCCTTCCCGGATGACGACCTGCCCGGCGTGGATCTCGTCATCCCCGATTTCACCTATCTGGAGAAAAATGCCGGCAAGATCCGGGGCATTTTCCTCACCCACGGGCACGAGGACCACATCGGCTCCCTGCCCTTCCTGCTCAAGCAGATCAAGGCCCCGGTGTACGGCACCCCCCTCACCATCGGGCTGGTCAGCGGCAAGCTCAAAGAGCACGGCATCCTGAACCAATGCAAGCTGAATACCGTAAAGCCCGGTGATACCGTCAAGGCCGGCACCACCATGAGCGTCGAATTCGTCCGTGTCAACCATTCCATCCCCGATGCCTGTGCCCTGGCCATCCGTACCCCGGCGGGACTTGTCATCTTCACCGGCGACTTCAAGGTGGATTTCACCCCCATCTCCGGCGAGCCCATCGATCTCGTCCGCTTCGGCGAGCTGGGCAGCGAGGGGGTGCTGGCGCTGCTCAGCGACAGCACCAATGCCGAAAAGCCCGGCTCCACCCCCAGCGAGCGCATCGTGGGCGAGAGCTTTGATAAGCTGTTTAAGCGGGCGGCGGAAAAGCGCATCATCATCGCCACCTTTGCCAGTAATGTTCATCGCATCCAGCAGGTGGTGGATACCGCCGTCAAGTTTAACCGCAAGGTAGCGGTATTCGGCCGCAGCATGGTCAATGTGGTGGCCATCGCGCAGGAGCTGGGGTATCTCTCCATTCCCGCCGGCGTGCTCATCGATGCCGATAATCTCAAGGATTACACCGACGATGAGATTGTGCTCATCACCACCGGCAGCCAGGGCGAGCCGATGAGCGCCCTGACCCGCATGAGCATCGGCAGCCACCGCAATATCAAAATCGGCCCCAATGACTGCATCATCATCTCCGCCACCCCCATCCCCGGCAATGAAAAAAGTGTCGGCAAGGTCGTCAATGAGCTGATGAAGCTGGGCGCCGACGTCATCTACGAAAGAATGTACGATGTACACGTTTCGGGCCACGCCTGTCAGGATGAGACCCGTCTGCTGCTCTCGCTGACCCAGCCCCGGTTCTTCATGCCGGTGCACGGCGAATATAAGCACCTGATGAAAAATGCGGGTGTGGGCGCCAGCATGGGCATCCCGGAGGAAAACATCATCATCAGTGATATCGGCAAGGTGGTGGAAACCGACGGCGTCGATATGAAGATCACCGGCATGGTGCCCAGCGGCCGTGTGCTGGTGGATGGTCTGGGCGTCGGCGATGTGGGCAGCGTGGTGCTGCGGGACCGCAAGCTGCTGGCCGATGAAGGTCTGGTGGTGGTGGTCTGCGTCATCAATGACGCCACCGGTGAGGTGCTGGCCGGCCCCGACCTTGTTTCCCGCGGCTTTGTGTACGTCCGGGATAATGAGGACCTGATGGCCGACGCCACCGTGGTGGTCCGCAATTCGCTGGAAAAATGCAAGCTCAACGGCTTCCGTGACTGGGCGACCATCAAGGGCCGCATCCGGGATGAGCTGGGCGACTTCATCGCCAGCCGCACCCACCGCAAGCCGGTCATCCTGCCCATTATACAGGAAGTATAACCCCCATCCCCCGGCACTGTCCGGGGGATTTTTGTCGAATATCCCTACCATCAAGTTCCATTATTATAAAATTTGCTTCAATTTCCCATTAAATTATAAACTTTACTTCAATTTACCATTAAATACTTGACATTTGTCTTAAAATGGAATAACCTTAACTTACCAAAATAAAATCGCCCCCGGGGGCGTCGCCGTGTTTGCCACGCAAACACGAACTCCCTGTGGGCCAAAGAAAAGGAGAGGTTACACAATGAAAAAGTTTTTAAGCCTTGCGCTGGCAGTTTTAATGCTGGCCGTCATGCTGCCAATCACTGCGCTGGCGGCTGAACCAAGCGGTAGTATCGAGCGCGCCGTCATTACTCATAAAAACGAAGACCTGAAAAACGCTGTGTCTGTTGATCTGAAAAACGTCACCTTCAAAACCAGCGTACAGGTGAAGCTGTACAGGGACGAGACTCTGCTGACCACTGCCACCTTGCAGAATGTGAATGCTGGCTACCATGATTTCCTGACCTGCTGCATCGCTACCGAGACTGCTGACGAGTACTGGGCACTGACCCCCTGGACTCCCAAGGACGATGTTGTCCCCAACAAGGCTGTCCTGGTTGTCGATGGCAGCAAGCTGGCTGAAAAGACTTTCACGCTGAATGCCGAAGATTGGGCAAAACTGCCCGGCACCGTGCGCCCCTCTAGCGGCACCATCGTCATCGTCCCCGACCGCACCGAGGACACCCCCAAGACCGAGGACCAGAAGAACCCCTCCACCGGCGCCAATGATGTCGTCGCCGCGGCCGTGGCCCTCATGGCCGTCTCCGCGCTCGGCATGGCCGTCCTCACCCGCAAAAAATAAGCCATCCCCCTCATTTTGGGAGCCCCTTCGGGGGCTCCTTTTTCCTGTTATTTTGCTGTAAATATAGCCCAGCATTTAGTCGAATCTCACCCATATTTTCCCGCAATTGTAAATTATCCGTGAAAAAAAGTGAATTATTAACCCCTCATATGCAAAAAAGGGTCGTTTTTGCCGTATTAGTGGGAGGTGTTTTTCACCGCAGGGCCACCAGCGGCATATCCACATAGATGTCCTGTCCGGTCAGATTGTCATGCACGGTGGCAGTCAACTCCTTGCGGGCGTTGATGGAAAACGCCACATTCAGCCGTTTATCCAGCGGGGTGCCGGGGGGCTCCAGCTTGGCAATGACCGCCGAATTGCCCGCACTTTTGTTGTAATTCAGCAGCCGCACGGTATCGCTGCTGTCATCCACCGAGGAAAACCGCCCGTCGGCGTCAAAGGAGACCCGCCCCATCCGCTTATGCTCGATCTCGGCCATCATCAGCTCGATCGCCTTTTGGTTGCGGAAGGAGGAGGACAGGGTAAGAACCACCGGCTTTTCGCTGGGGTACTCGCTGCCCGCCTTGAAAATGACCTTGTACCGCGGTTCCTTGGTGAGGCTGTCAAGGTAGCGGATGGCGTAGGAATGCTGGATGAAATCGACGATATTCAGCCCCAGCGAAAAGGCCAGCGCACCGTGGGCGACCGCCTCAAACGGCTTGTGACACTGCACCTTTTCCCGGCCGAAAATGCCCCGGATGCCCCGCTGCACCGCCGGAATGAGGGTGGTGCCGCCCACCAGCAAAACCCGTTCGATCTGGCTGCGGGAAATACCGCCGGCCTCCGCCATGTTGACGGCATTATTGAGGACGTCGTTGAGGGTCACGAAAAAGTCATGCTCCTCCAGCAGGTCCAAAAGGTCGTTCTGGGTGTAGCAAAATTCGTAGGTCTTAAAATGCTCGGCATCAAAAAAGCTGCGGCTGCTCTCGCTTCGGCAGGAAAGCTCCTCCTTGATCTGGCGGGCCAGCGCCGTCAGCTGCGGCAGGATCTCCTCGCACTCCTCGGCAGTTCTTCCGGCTCTTTGCAGCAGGTCCTCCAGCATCCACCGGTCGATATCATCCCCGCCGAGAAAGGCGCCGGCCTTGCCCAGTACCCGGCCCTTGGCCGCTTCTCCGGCCGCCGCCCCCGCAAAGGATTCCGGCATGCGAACCACCGAAACGTCCAGCGTGCCGCCGCCGAAATCCACCACGCAAACCACCGAACCGGCCCGGGTGGAGCCGTAGGAAATGGCCGCCGCCACCGACTCATCCACCAGCCGGTAGGGGACGTCGGGGTAGTTTTCGGCAAAGAAGGAGGCGATCCATTCCCGGTAGGTGTCGAAGGCATTGACCGGGGCGGTAAAGGTGATGGGGGTATCGGCCCCAAGCTCCAAGTTGCCCAGCAGCCGGGTCAGGTACAGCCGTGCGATGTGGTCGGCGGAAAATTCCCGTCCCCGTTCCTCATACAGCGAGGTGAGGTGCAGAAGTCCCCGCTTAAAGCCCCAAAAATAGCGGCTGCTGCGGATATCATCCAGCCCGCGGGAGGTGACCTCGTAGCCCATGAGGAAGCTCTGCTCCCCCCGGTAATAGAGGACCGAGGGGGTGACCGGCGGCATTTCCCCCACCGCCGGTGCGGTAATGGCCGGAAAGCTCATGGTCTGCGGCTCCTCCCTGGCAAAATTCCAGCGGGCCACCACGGTATTACTGGTGCCGAAATCAACGGCGTAGCGTTCCATCAGATCACTTCCTTTCCTCTTGCTTTCGCCCAAATCTGTTCTCCCTTGGCATAGCACGGTGCTGCCAAAGCAGTCAGAAGGCTCCCGGTGCTCGGTCTCTTTCCGGCAAAAAAGCTGCGGAATGCCACGGTATTACCGGTGCCGAAACGGGCGGCGTAGCGTTCCATCAGATCACTTCCTTTACTCTTGCTTTCACCCAAATCTGTTCTCCCTTGGCATAGCCCACCGTCGCCACGATGACCGGGGTTCCCGGCTCCAGCAGGGCGGGGCAGTCATGCCGGGCGCTGTCGTAGGGGGTCTCCTCCCCCACCGTACCGATGACGGTAAGCCCCAGCACCCGGATGAATTCATCCACCGGGGCAAACATCCCGATCATATCCCCGGCAAGCAGGTCGGGGTTGGCGGCGATGGCCCTGCGGGCGGTGGGCAGCGAAAGCAGCAGGGGCCGCAGGGCCTCGAAAAGGGTGCGCTGTGCCGCCTCCACCGCCTCGGTCTGCTCCCGTTCCCGGCCGGCGGCTTCCCGGTCGGCCTCCCGGCTGACTGCGGCGGCTTTGGCCTCCATTTTCTCTTTTTGACGGGCAGCCTCCTCCTTTTCCAGCCGCAGGGCGGCGGTTTCGGTTTTCAGCTCCCGGATGGTTTTTTGGCTTTGCAGCAGGTCTTTGAGGGCCATATCGCTTCTCCTTTTCGGTTTATCTTGCTCGGCCGCTCCCTGCAGGGGGCCGGCTCCGGGGGGCGCAGCCCCAGCCGCCGCAGGCGGCTGACGCAGGCGGAGCCTGCGTGTTTCGGCTTCGCCGAAACGGGCTGCGCCCCACCCCCGCCCCCTGCGGGGAGCAGAACAGGCGCAAAAATATACTCACAGTATAGTCGGCTCCTGCCCCGAGAGGGTATTCTGCTCCAGGGTAGGCTCCATGTAGCTAAAGCGGGTATCGTGCCGCCAAATACGGATCTCCTCGCCGGTCACGGCCATCCGCACGGCATCGGTAAACAGCTTTTTCCACGGGCCCCACGGCCGCGTGTAATATTCACTGCTGCCCCGCCAGCGTATCTTATCCGCAAAGGCCTGCGCCTCGCAGCACCACAGGCTGCCGTCCGCGCAAAGCAGGGCAAAATGACTGCCGGTCATCGCCATCTGGGTCACCCCGGCGGTGACGGGCAGCGGCTCGTAGGGGGTCTCGGAAAGCTTTTCACAAAGGGAAATGAGGGTGCCGTCCGTCTGGCGCAGCACGGTGGCGTGGGGCAGCGCAAAGGCCTGGACGATGTTCATATAGGCATCCACGCTGCAGCTGCCGTATTCCCCGTCGCCGTAAACCACCGCCGTGTGAAAGGTGGTGACCCCGACGGTATGGGTGGGACAGCTGGAAAGCTGCATAATGCCGACCCATTTCGAGAAAAGATCCCCGCGGCGGCTGCGGCAGGTGCCGTCCGCCAAAAGCAGATCCCCCATCGGTTCCACCTCGGCGGCATAGCGGATGCCGGAGAAGAACATGAGCTGCTGCACCGAGTAGAAATTCTCCCCGGCTTTGGAATTATGGGCGGAGAGGACAAAGGGCTGACCCTGCCCCTGCAGCCCGATGACCCCCTCAAAGTGGCGGAAGGGGTCGGTATCGTTTTCGAGGTAATCACTGCGGTCGCCGTAAAAGCGCACCTTTTGGGCGGTGGGGTCCACGGTGCTGTCGTAAAGGGTCCGGCCGAAGGAGCGCACCCGGCCATCGGTAAAGGTGACGACTGCGGTTTTGCCCTCCTCGGCGATGAGCAGCCCCTTCACCCCGGAAAGGTCATGCCGGCGGAAGCTGCCCTGCGAAAACTGTACGAAGGAAAGGGTTTCGCCGTGCAGCACCAGTAAGAACGGTTGGAACACCGCGATGCGGCGCACCCCCTCAAACTGGCGGAAAAACCGGGCGGCCTGCCCGCTTTGATCCGAGAAAAGGTGCCCGGCGGAATCCACCGCCATGGCGTTGCTGCGTCCCCCGTCGATGCTCCACAAAAGGCCGAGGCGGATATTTTCCCAGCCCTCGGTGATGCGGCGTTTTTCGGGGCGGCGGCGGGCGCCCTCCCAGCCGACCGACCCATCCCGGAAGATGGCCATGAGGAATTCCCCCTCGATGACCCAGTCGGTCACGGCGGTCCAGTCGGTGATGTGGTCATCCGCCGGGGGCAGCCCGGCCCGTTCGGTGGGGGTGCTTTCCCAAATGACGGTGCCGTCCTGCTTTTCGCCCAGCAGGTAGTAGTCCTCCTGCCAGATGCGGCGAAGCCCCGACCATTTTTCGGGGTCGATGCTGTCGGTCCGGCAAAGGGCGCCGCTGCTCCATTTCCCGCAGAAATGCGCCCGGCCCCCGCCGTCCAGTCCCACAAAGACCGACCCGCCGTTCTGATAGGCCAGAAGCTGCCGGATATCCTGCCATTCGGTCAGCCCCTCGTAGCGGAGGAACCGGGGATGGCCGCAGCAAAGCACCCACCCTTCCCGAGTAAGGGCGGCTGCCGCCTCCGAAACGGCGGCGATCTGGGTGATGTTTTTCCATGCCTTTACCCCGGCGGCAACGTCGGGATTATGCCCGGCGGCAACCACCGTCCCGTGGGCGGTAAGACCGATGAGAAAGTCATCGCCGAGGGCAAGGGAGGTGATATCCCGCCACTGCTCCGTCCCCTCGACCGGCTCGTTGGTATCGGCCCAAAGGGCATAAACGGTACCGGCGGCGGTAACGGCGGCGGCCATTGCGCCGGAAAGATAGATTTTTTGGACATTTTTCCAGCCGGAAACGGCATAGGGCTGCCCGTAGCCGCGGCCCGCCGTCAAAACGGTGCCGTCGCTGCAAAGGGCAAGGGTATGCTGCCGCCCCGGGATAAGCTCCGTGACATTTTGCCATGCCGAGACCTCATTTTCCCCGTGGGGACTGTGCCCGGTGGCGGATAAAAGCCGTGCCTCCACGGTGCCGTCCCGGTAGAGGAAATAGATATACCGCTGGCTGCGCCGAACCGTCTTTACCGGCTTTTTGGCGGCGGGAGGCGCCAGCCGTTCGGCCTGCCGCCAGCCCTCCACCCGTTCCCGCAGCAGCGAAAGAATGGCCGGAAGGTCCACCGGGCTGCCGAGGGTGACAAGGCTTTCCGAGGGGGAAAGCACCCCCTCCTCCCCCGGCTCCTCCATATCGATGGCAGGGGCATAGGAAAGGTCGGCGGGGAGGTAGGCGATGAGCTCCTCCCCCTCCAGCTCGATGCCCCGCACGTCCTCCGAAAGGATATCGCCGCTGTGGTAGCCGGCGCCGAATACCCGCAGATAGCCGTTCTGATAAAGCACGGCAAGATAGCGGCGGGGCACGGCGGCAAAGTCCGCTATCTTCTGGCGGAAGCGGTTGGGGGCGATGATATCGGTATAATCCCCGCCGAAAAAGTCGGCGGAAATGGCGTCCCGCGGCTCGCTGCACAAAAACCGCCCGGTGATCTTGGAAAGGGCGACCCATGTGGAAACGCCGTAGGGATTGTAGCGGACAAGGGCGATCTTCTGCACCCGTTCCCGGGGGCGCTGGATGCTTTTATTTTTGCGGTCGTACAGGGTGACGGTGCCGTTTTTTTGCAGCAGGTAGGCCACCGGGCTGCAATGCCCCGGCAGCGCCGAGCCGACCGCCTCCTCGATCTCCCCGATGCCATCCAGCACCGAAAGGGCCCCCACCGCGCGGAAGCTGTCATCCTCGCAGAGAGCGCCGAAGCCATCCGTATCCCAAAAAACACGGGTGACGCCCTGCCATTCGGCGGCGGGCAGGAACTCCTCCCCGACATTGCCGTAAAGCAGCAGGCGGCCATAGGTGGTAAGGGTGGCCGCCATGGGCGGCTTTTTGCCCTCAAAATCGTAAATGCGGAGGTCCCGCAGGGTGCGACAGGCCGAAAGCCGGGCATACAGCTGCTGCCATTCCCCGGCATAGCGGCGGGGCTGCCCTTCCTCGGTCAGCTCCACGGTGCCGTCCGGCAGCAGGCGCATCCGGCAGAAGTCATTGCGGTAGGTAAAGGGGTCGGCGCCCTCGGTTTGGGTGTAGACGGGGTGCAGGGGGTCAAAGCCGCCCGCCGCCCCGCCCATTTCCTCCCGGCTGATGAGCAGTACACGGTCCAGGGAGGGGTCATTGGCAAAAGGCATCATTCCCGGTCATCCCCCGTACCGTTCTGGTAGCTGTAATAAAGCCGGTCGCCGTCGGCCGTTTCATTGGCCTCCTGCTGGCTGCTGGCCATGCGGGCCCGCCCGCTGCCTGCCCATGCAATCAGCTTATTGATGGTCTCGCGGAAGGTGACGGACAGCGGAATGGTGCTGCGGATGGCGGCAAGGATATCCTCGGTGGTGAAATCCCGCTGCTGCGAAAAGGCGGTGAACATGGCGTCATTGATGACCTGCTCGATCTCGGCGCCGGAAAAACCCTTGGTTTCTGCCGCCAAGGCAGAAAGATCGTAATTTTTGACGGCGATATCCCGGCGGCGGCTGATGTGCAGCCGGAAGATCTCCACCCGTTCCTTTTCGGTGGGAAGATTGACGAAGAATATCTCATCGAAGCGGCCCTTGCGCATGAATTCCGGCGGCAGCTGCTCGATATTATTGGCGGTGGCAACGATGAATACCGGGGATTTCTTTTCCTGCATCCATGTGATCAAACTGCCGAAAACACGGGCCTGTGCGCCGCTGTCTCCCTGCACGCCGCCGATGCCGGCAAAGCCCTTATCGACCTCGTCGATCCACAAAACGCAGGGGGCCATGGCCTCGGCGATCTGGATCATTTCACGGGTGCGGGCTTCCGACTCGCCGACATAGCTGCCCATCAGACGGCCAACATCCAGCCGGAGCAGCGGCATATGCCACTGCTGACTGATGGCCTTGGCGCAAAGGGATTTACCGGTGCCCTGAATACCGACGATGAGCACGCCCTTGGGGTAGGGCAGGCCGAACTGCTGCGCCTGCTCCGAAAAGGCCATGCCGCGGGTGATGATCCAGCTTTTCAGGGTATCCATGCCGCCGATGGAGCCCATCGTTTCCTCGGCATTGAAGAATTCCAGCACCTGCGTTTTGCGGATGACCTGTTTTTTCTCCTCCAGCACCAGCCCGAGGTCATCAAGGCTGATCTTACCGCTGCGGGCAAGTGCCTTGGAGAGGATGGTTTTTACGGTGGAGATGGTGAGCCCCTGGAAGGCACGCACGAACTGCTCGAAGCCCTCCTGATCCATATCCACTACGACATTCTGGGTGATATTGGTAATGTAGTCCCGCAATTCCGGCAGGGTGGGCAGCTGGAATTCCAGAACGCTGACCGAGGAGGAAAGCTCCTCCGGCACCTTAAAGACGGGGCTGACGATGAGGATGCTTTTCTGCTGGGGCTTGAGCTGCACGGCAAGGTTTTTCACCATGCGGCAGACCATATTGTCCTCCAGAAAGCGGTGGAAGTCCTTGAGGACATAGAGGACGGGGGTATCGGCGGGTTCCTTGGCGATGAAATCCAGAACGGCGATGGGGTTGCCCTTGCCCACGGCCACGCCGACATCAAAGCCGGAGGCGAAATCCCAGCTGATGACACGCATATTTTCCAGCTCGGCGGCGCAGTCCTTCACCACCGAAATGAGGCGTTCCTCCTCCCGGGTGGTGACATACATGACGGCGCAGCGGGCACGGACGGCAAGGTTCAGTTCTTCACGGAAATTCATATGGGTTCTCCTTTCGGGAAAGAGAGTATTTACGGGAATAAGGGAATGAACAGTAAGCGCCTGACGGCGGGGTGGTCGTGAACGGGTTTGCAAGCGCCTGACGGCGGGGTGGGATATGGTCTGTAATCGCCTGACGGCGGGGATAAGTCACCGGAGGGTGACAATCTGTACGCCTGACGGCGGGGATAAGTCACCGGAGGGTGACAATCTGTACGCCTGCCGGCGGGGCGTTACTTTTCTGTGAAGAAAAGTAACCAAAAGTCATTCAGGGCTGCGCCCTGAAAACCCGACGCACCGGAACGCCCGCCCGGAAAGCCAAAGCGACGGCTTCCCGGATCGTGGGCTAAACGGTGCTTATAAGGTGCAGCAGGCGCATCTGCCCCCTCCCGGCCTCCCCCGCTTCGGGGGAGGGGAACGCCCTCCCATTCTGTGCAAATCGATAGTCCCACGAACCATAACCATGGGTCGGCGGCGTGGCTTTCGGCAAGCTGCAGCCGTGCGGTGAGGGAATAAGGCTTGAGGCGTGCTTTTACAATTTCTTTAGGGGGTTATTCTACTATGATCCCCTCGCAGCCGTCGGCGTCGGGGGAGATGGCGGTGAGCAGCACCGGGCGGATGTCGCCGGGGCGGGCGGCGGGGTCGCAGACGGTGACGGGGGTATAATTGGGGGTATAGCCGGTGCAGCCCTGCTGCCCGCGGCTTTCAAACAAGACCGGCTGCACCTGCCCCAGCATGGCGGTGAGGGCGGTTTTGCGCAGCCCGGCCGCAACCGAGATCAATTCGGCGCAGCGGCGTTTTTTTTCTGCCTGGGGCACCTGATCCGGCATGGCGGCGGCACGGGTGCCGGGGCGCTGGCTGTACGCAAAGGCGTGGATCTTGGCGAAGCCGATCTCCCGCGCGAAGGCAAGCGATTCCAGATGGTCGGCTTCGGTTTCGCCCGCAAAGCCCACCATCATATCGGTGGTGAGGGCGGCGCCGGGGAAAGCCTTTCGCACCGCCTCGGCGACGGCACGGTACCCGGCGGTATCATAGTGGCGGTTCATGCGGCGCAGGGTGGCGTCACAGCCGCTTTGCAGCGAAAGATGGAACTGCGGGCAGAGCTTGCCCCCGCAGCCCTCCGCCAGACGGTAGATCTCCCCGGGGGTCAAAAGGTCCGGCTCGATGGAGCCGAGACGTACCCGTTCCACGCCGGGAGTGGCGGCTGCCGCCAAAACGGCATCCGAGAGGTGCAGCCCCCATTCCCGACCGTAATTGGAAAGATTGATGCCGGTGAGGACGATCTCCCGGTAGCCGTTCTGCGAAAGGGTAAGCAGCTCGGTTTGCAATTCCGGCAGGGGCTTGCTGCGGACGGGGCCGCGGGCGGCGGGGATGATGCAGTAGCTGCACCAGTTATCGCAGCCGTCCTGTATTTTAAGAAAGGCGCGGGTGCGCACCCCGAAATCGGCGGCGGAGCAGCTTTCAAAAGTCTCGCCCTTTTGGTGCTGCGCGATGCTGACGATGCGCTGACGGTCGAGAGAGAAGGCCCGCACCAGCTGCGGCAGGGCGGCACGGTTGCGCGCCCCGGTGATGATATCGGCCTCCTGCACGGCGGCAGCCTGCGCCGGGAACGCCTGCGGGTAGCAGCCGGTCAGCACCACGATGGCGCCGGGATTTTCCCGCCGGAAGCGGCGCACCGCCTGCCGGGTCTTGCGGTCGCCCTCGGCGGTGACGGTGCAGCTGCCCACCACATAGACATCGCAGCCGGGGGCGTGGCCGGGCACCACATCAAAGCCTTCGGCGGCAAAGCGGGCCGAAAGCACTTCGGTTTCGTATTGGTTGACCTTGCAGCCAAGGGTGTAAAACGCTACTCGCATGGGGGACCTCCGGGGGGATGGGATGGCGGGGGGTGTGTACAGGGGGCGGGGCGG
>OLYM01000267.1_pt1 | contig 21391 bp, 22 predicted proteins | sample 1673691 | NCBI WGS metagenome assembly OLYM01 (sample SAMEA103958123, study PRJEB25191) | human gut metagenome | reverse complement strand
TTTTACACGAGTAAAAGGAACGCCACGGCGGCGAGCCGTACTGACTGTCACCTATCGGTGACTTCTCCCTGCCGCAGGCGCCTACAAACCTGCCCCCGCCGGGTAGGCGTACAGATTAAAACCTTTTGTAAAGCTCTCCCCGCCGTCAGGCGTCAACAGACCATATCACGCCCCGGCGGTAGCCGTACAAATCAAAACCTTTTATAAGGCTTTCCCCACCGCAGGTGATTACAGACTATGTCACGACCGCCACCCCACCACCCCCATCCCCCTGCGGGCTCGCTTCGCTCGCCCCAAAATCCCTAATTTATCCCACCAAATCACACCCATTTATCTCCATTATTTAGTCGCTTTCTCCCCCCATTTGTAAACTTTCCGTTAAAAAATGTTGCTTTTTAACCTTCCAGATGCAAAATTCCCCCGTTTTTGCCGTATTAGTGAGGGGAGTCATTCTCCCCATCATCCCCGAAAAGGAGGCCCCCATGCTTCAAAAACTCCAAAACCTCTCCGCCTTTTCCGCCGCCTGTCAGGCCCTCCGGGAGGGCAAAAGCCCCCTGCTGCTGGATGGCCTTGCCGCCGTCCATAAGGCCCATTTTGCCGCCGGCTTTTGTCAGTCTTTGGAAAAAGGTGCCCTCCTTCTCACCGCCGATGAAGCCGCCGCCACCCGCCTTACCGAGGATCTCAACCGTCTTTTCGGCGAGGAAAAAGCGCTGCTGTTCCCGGAACGGGAATTCACCTACCACAGCGTGGAAAGCGTCAGCCGGGAATATGAGCAGCTGCGGCTGGGGGTGCTGCGCCGCCTGCAAAGGGACCCCTCCCTCATCGCGGTGGGAACGGTGACCGCCGCCCTGCAGCCCACCCTTTCCCCGCAGCAGCTTTCCGCCGCCACCCTTTCCCTGCGGGTCGGTCAGGAATTCCCCCCGCAAAAATTACTGGAATTTCTGGTGCAGGCCGGCTACCAAAGAGCCGAGCAGGTGGAGGGCATCGGCCAGTTTGCCGCCCGGGGCGGCATCGTCGATTTTTACCCCCCGCAGTACAGCTGGCCCATCCGGCTGGAATACTGGGGGGATGAGGTGGACTCCATCGCCGCCTTTTCGCCGGAAAGCCAGCGGCGGGAGGACAGCATGAAGCTGGTGGAGATCACCCCCGTCCGGGAGCTTTTATACCGCCCCGAGGAGTTAGCTGCCCTCTTGCGGGAAAAATTATCCCGGTTGAGTCCGAAGCAGCGGGCGCTGTGTGAAGAAACCCTCCGGCAGGATCTCGAGCTGCTGGAGGGGGGCGTTGCCCTGCCCGCTGCCGACCGCTACGCCGGTTTTATCTGCCCCGGGGACAGCAATTTACTGCGCTACCGCGGGGAACGGCTGCTGCTCCTTTCGGAGGGCATCAACCTGAAGGAAAGCCTGGCCGATAGCTGCCGCCGGCAAAAGCAGGAGGTCACCGCCCTGCTGGAGCAGGGGGTCTTGGTACCGGGGGGCGCCTTCCTTTACCCCGAACCGGGGGTACTGGCGGAGGCGCTGCCCTCCCTGCCTGCCGTCATTCTGGATAGCTTTCCCCGCAGCTACCCCGGCCTGCCGCTGGGGGGACTGTACCACATCACCGCCAATGCCCTTTCGGTTTGGAGCGGGGCGCTGGACCCTCTTTGCGAGGATTTGGAAAGCTACCGGCAGCGGGACTGGACGGTTTGGCTGCTGGCCGGGACGGAACGGGGCGCTTTGGCGCTGACCGAGGACCTGAACCGCCGCGGTTTTGCCGCAAGATTTGTAAAATCCACCGAAAATATTACACAGGGTAGAATATTTGTGCTGCCCGGCAGTCTGTCCTCCGGGTTTGAATACCCCGAGCTGCACTGGGCCGTCATCACCACCGCAAAGGCCGGCGCCTCCGCCGGGGCCCGCCGCCGTCCCCGCCGTCAGCAGGGAGAGGTGCTGCGGGAGCTGACCGACCTGACCCCCGGGATGGCGGTGGTTCATGCGGCGCACGGCATCGGCATTTTTGAGGGCATCGTCAAGCAGGAGGTGGGCGGCGTCACCAAGGATTATATCAAGATCCGCTATGCCGGCACCGATATGCTGTATGTCCCCGTCACCCAGCTGGACCTTGTAACCCGGTACGTGGGCGGTAAGGATGAACAGACCGTCAAACTGAACCGGCTGGGCGGCAATGAATGGAGCCGCACCCGGCAGCGGGTCAAAAAGGCGGTGGAGGATATGGCGGCGGAGCTCATCCGGCTTTACGCCCAAAGAAGCACCGTAAAGGGCTTTGCCTTCAGCCCCGACAGCGACTGGCAGACCGAGTTCGAGCAGCGGTTCGAATACGAGGAGACCGACGACCAGCTGCGCTGCATCGATGAGATCAAGCACGATATGGAGCAGCCCGCCCCGATGGACCGGCTGCTTTGCGGCGACGTCGGCTTCGGCAAGACCGAGGTGGCGCTGCGCGCCGTTTTCAAATGCGTTCTGGACGGCAAGCAGTGTGCCGTTTTAGTGCCTACCACCATCCTGGCGTGGCAGCACTACCAAACTTTCCTGCGGCGGCTGGAGGGCTACCCCATCACGGTGGAGCTGCTTTCCCGGTTCCGCACCCCGAAGCAGCAAAAGGCCATCCTGCAAAAGCTGGCGGACGGCAAGATCGATGTGGTGGTGGGCACCCACCGCCTGGTGCAGGATGACGTCCGGTTCCGGGATCTGGGGCTCTGCGTCATCGATGAGGAGCAGCGGTTCGGGGTCAAGCAGAAGGAAAAATTCAAGCAGATGAAGGGCAGCGTGGATGTCCTTACCCTTTCCGCCACCCCCATCCCCCGCACCCTGAATATGGCCATGAGCGGCATCCGGGATATGTCGGTCATCAATGAGGCGCCGCAGGACCGCCACCCGGTGCAGACCTATGTGCTGGAATACGATGACGGAATCATCACCGAGGCGATCCGAAAGGAGCTGCGGCGGGGCGGGCAGGTATTTTATCTGCATAACCGCATCGATAATATCGAGCTGACCGCCGCACGGCTGCGGGAGGCTTTGCCGGAGGCAAAGATCGTGGCGGCCCACGGGCAGATGAGCGAGGACGAGCTTTCCGATATCTGGCAGCGGCTGCTGGAGCGTGAGATCGATATTCTCGTCTGCACCACCATCATCGAAGCGGGGGTGGACGTCCCCAACTGCAATACCCTCATCATCGAGGACGCCGACCGGATGGGGCTTTCGCAGCTTTACCAGCTGCGGGGCCGGGTGGGGCGCAGCGGCCGCCGGGCCTATGCCTACTTCACCTTCCGCCGTGGCAAGGCCCTTTCCGAGATCAGTGAAAAGCGGCTGGAGGCCATCCGGGAATTTACCAGCTTCGGCAGCGGCTTCCGCATCGCCATGCGGGATCTGGAGATCCGCGGCGCCGGGAACATTTTGGGCAGCGCCCAGCACGGCCAGATGGAGGCGGTGGGCTATGACCTTTATCTGCGGCTTTTAGGGGATGCCATCCGGGAGCAAAAGGGCGAAAAGCCGGTGGAAAACCTCGAATGTCTGGTGGATATCCAGATCGAGGCACACATTCCGGAAAAGTATATTCCCTCTCTGGCCCAGCGCATCGATATTTACAAGAAAATTGCGGCGATCCGTTCCGAGGAGGACTGGAGCGACACCATGGACGAGCTTTGCGACCGCTTCGGGGAGCCGCCCCGTTCGGTGGAGGGCCTTTTGGATGTGGCGCTCATCCGCAGCAGGGCGGCGGCGCTGGGGGTTCGGGAGATCGACCAGCGGGTGGGCAGCCTGCTGTTCTATTCCAACCGCATCGACCGGGAGCAGCTGGTTGCGCTGACCCGTGCCCTGCCCGGCCGGGTGCTGATGAATGCCGGCGCCAAGCCCTATCTGACCGTGAAGCTGCAAAAGGGGCAGTCGCCGCTGGACGGCATCCGGAAGGTGCTGGCGGTACTGGAGGCCGGCCGCCCCGCGGCGGCCGAGGGCTGCCCGCAGTAAAACTGAGGGTCGGCCCGAGGGGAGCCAAGGGGCGGCCGGCCGTGCGGCCCGGCCCCCCGGAGGACCTGCCGGGGAAAATGGGGCCAACCGGGGCGGGGCTTCCGCCCGAAACCGATTGCAGTATCCCCGTTTGTGGGATATAATAGGGGCAGGAATTTGCCGAGGGCGCGGGAGGACCGGCCGCCCGGCCGGCGGGGCGCAGCCCCGCCGTACCGCCCCCCGCCTGCGGCGGGGGGCGGCAAAAGGCGAAGCCTTTTGCCGGGCGGCCGGTCCCGCGGGCCCGCATAATATATGCCGAGGAGGGAAACCATGCAAAAGCTGACGGCAGAAACGGTTTTCACCGTGCTGCAAGGGAAGGAGATCGCGCTCATCGGGCTGGGGGTGAGCCACCGCCCGGTGGCAAGGCTGCTGGCCCGAAAGGGCATGAATGTGACCGTCTACGATAAAAAAAGCCCCGAGGAGCTGGGCGAGCCCGCCCGGGAGCTGGCCGCCATGGGGGTGGCCTTCGTCACCGGGGAGGACTACCTGCAGCGGCTGCGGGGGGATGTGATCTTCCGCACACCGGGGATGTATTTTAACCACCCGCGCCTGCGGGAGCTGATGAAGGCCGGCTGCGCCGTTACCAGTGAGCTGGAGCTTTTCATGCAGTGCTGCCCCTGCCCCGTCATCGGGGTGACGGGCAGCGACGGCAAAACCACCACCACCAGCCTCATCGCCGAGATGCTGCGGCAAAGCGGCAAAACGGTGCATCTGGGGGGGAATATCGGGCGGGCGCTGTTCCCGGAGCTGGAAACGGTAAAGCCCGATGATGTGGCCGTAGCGGAGCTTTCCTCCTTCCAGCTTTTATCGATGCGGCAAAGCCCGGAGATCGCCGTGGTGACCAATGTGACCCCCAACCATCTGGACGTCCACGGGACGATGGAGGAATACATTTCCGCCAAGAAAAATATTTTTCTGCACCAGGGGGCCTTTACCGCCACGGTGCTGAATGCCGACTGCCCCACCACCGCCGGGTTTGCCGGGGAGGTGCGGGGCGACTGCCGGTGGTTCAGCCGGCGGCACCCGGTAAAACGGGGCGCATGGCTGGATGAGGCCGGGGTGCTGCATTACACCGACGGCAGCGGCGATACCGCCCTTTTCCCGATGAGCGAGATAAAGATACCGGGACTGCACAATGTGGAAAATATGCTGACGGCCATCGCTGCGGTATGGGGCCTTGTCCCGCCGGATGTCATTCGCCGGGTGGCCGGCACCTTCCCCGGGGTGGAACACCGCATTGAATTTGTGCGGGAGCTGGACGGGGTGCGCTGGTACAATGATTCCATCGCCACCAGCCCCACCCGTACCATCGCCGGACTGGAAAGCTTTGACCAAAAGCTCATCATCATTGCCGGGGGGTACGATAAGCACCTGGACTACACCCCGCTGGCCGAACCGGTGCTGCGCCATGTCAAGGCGCTGATTCTGACCGGGGCGACGGCGGATAAGATAGAGGCGGCGGTAACGGCGCATCCCGGCTATGCCCAAAGCGGCCTGGTGCTGCGGCGGGCCGCCACCCTGGACGATGCGGTGGCGATTGCCCGCAGCATTGCCGAAGCCGGAGATATCGTTTCGCTTTCGCCCGCCTCCGCCAGCTTTGACTGCTACCCCAACTTTGAGGTGCGGGGGCAGCACTACAAGGCGCTGGTCAACGCACTGAAATAAACCTTTTTTGAACTGCCCTGCCCCTGCCGGACGGGGGCGGGGGTTCTCCCTTCGCCGATGGGCGAAAGGGGAAAAGCCGGTTTGGATTTTTCTCTCCCCGCCGGCGGGCGGAGGGGGGAAGGGCCGGCCCGCCGGGCAAGCCGTCCGGGGGACGGCTTCGGCGGCCGCAGGCCGCCGGCTCCGGCGAAGCCGGAGTGCCCGGCGGGCCGGATGCCCGGACCCTGCAGGGACCCGAAAAGAAGCTCCCCCGGCAAGCCAGCGGCCTGCCGGAAGCAATACAAGGAGGATCATCATGAATATCACTGCCGAAAAAATAACCGCAGCCGCCAGAAAGCTGTGCGAAGCCCCCGGCCCCAGCGGTCGGGAATGTGCCGCCTTTGCGGCGGCCAAGGAGCTGCTCGCCCCTTTGGGCGAGGTGACGCGAACCCCGCTGGGCAGCCTGCTGTGCTGCGTCAATGAGGGGAAAGAGGGTGCGCCCCACCTGCTGCTGGAGGCCCATCTTGACCAGATCGGGTTTATCGTGACGCGGGTGGAGGAGGGCTTTTTGCGCTTTTCCAAGGTGGGCGGCATAGACGCCCGCTGGCTGCCCGCCACCCCGGTGGTCATCCATGCGGAAAAGGGGGACTACCCCGGCATCGTCACCTCGGTACCGCCGCATCTGGCGGGGGACGGCGCCGACCATTCCATCAAGATCGAGAGCATGCTCATCGATACCGGGTTTACCGCCGAGACCGCAGCAAAGCTCTTTGCCCCCGGGGATATCGTCACCTTTGCGGCGAAGCCGGCAGAGCTGCAGAACGGCCGGCTGGCCGGGCCTGCGCTGGATGACCGCATCGGCTGCGTGGCGGTGCTGGCTGCCGCCGAGGAAATTGCCGCCGAAAAACCCGACTGCAGGGTAACGGTGATGCTCTCCAGCATGGAGGAGGTAGGCGGACAGGGCGCCGAGACCGGCGGCTTTGCGGTGATGCCCGACTATGCCATCGCGGTGGACGTCAGCTTCGGGGACGGCTTTGGCTGCGCCCCGGAAAAGACCGCGCCGCTGGGCGGCGGCACCATGCTGGGCTATGCGCCCATCCTGGACAGAGAATTTACCCTGAAGCTGAAAAAGCTGGCCGAAACGCATGAGATCCCGGTGCAGCACGAGCCGATGGGCGGCCGCACCGGCACCGATGCCGATGAGTTGGCGATCGCCGGGCAGGGGGTAAGGACGGCGCTGCTGTCCATCCCGCTGCGGAGCATGCATACCGTTGCCGAGACCATTGACCCGGAGGATGTGGTAAACACCGCCCGGCTGATGGCACTGGCCGCAAAGGAGGGCATTTAACATGAAATACGAGCAGTTGTGGAAGGATATCGAGGCGCTGTGCGCCCTGCGGGGACCCAGCGGCAGAGAAGCCGCCGTCCGGGAGTATCTCATCGGGGAGATAAAGGGACACGCCGACTATGAGGTGGACCCCCTGGGCAACCTGCTGGTTCGCAAAAAAGGGAAAAATCCCGCCAGAAAGGTGCTGCAGCTTTCCGCCCACATGGACGAGGTGGGCTTTATCGTGACGGGTATCGACGAAAAGGGATTTCTTTCCTTTGCGCCGGTGGGCGGCGTGCAGCCGGAGGTGACCGGCGGCCGCATGGTGCTGGTGGGGGATGACGGCATCCCCGGGATGGTGGGCTGCAAGCCGGTTCACCTGTGCGATGAAAAGGAGCGCTGCGACCCCGGCAAACTCTCCGCCATGAAGATAGACATAGGGGCGAAGGACAAGGCCGACGCCGAAAAGCGGGTGGCTCCCGGCGATATGGTGACCTTTACCGGGCCGGTGCTGCACTACGGCGAGGGCCGGGTGGCCGGCCGTGCGCTGGATGACCGGGCCGGCTGCGCCATGCTGCTGGCGATGATTCGGGAGGAGCTGCCCTGTGACTGCTGCTTTTCCTTTACGGTGCAGGAGGAGGTAGGCTGCTTCGGCGGCAAGACCGCTGCCTATACCCTGCGCCCCGATATTGCGGTAGCGGTGGAGACCACCACGGCGGGCGACCTGGCCGGGGTGCCGGAGGAAAAAAAGGTCTGCCGTTTGGGGCAGGGGCCGGTGGTTTCCTTCATGGACCGGGGCACCATTTACACCTACGACCTGTACAAAAGGGTGCGGGCGCTGGCCGACGAAAACGGCATCCCCAACCAGACCAAGGAGGGGGTATTCGGCGGGAACGAGAGCCGCAGCCTGATGACCGCCGCGGGCGGCTGCGAGGTGATGGCCATTTCCATTCCCAGCCGGTACCTGCATTCCCCGGCGTGCGTGGCGGATGAAAAGGACATTGAGAATACGCTGGAGCTGCTGCGTCTGCTGCCCGGGGCGCTGGCGCTATGATGATACGGCGGCTGGCCTACGATGACCGCAGGCTGCGGAATCTGCCCGGAGAGCCGCTGCTCGCTACGATGGTCGAATCGGCGGCACGGTGCTGCGGCATGGGGCTGGTGTATGAATTCTGGGGCGTTTACGGGGGGCTGCGGGACCGCACCCCGCAGGGGGTCATCCTGCAAAAGGGACATTCCCTGTGGGCCAGCGCCTTCACCCCGGAGGCTGCGCCGGAGATAGTGGATTTTTTGCGGTGGCGCAACGAGGGCTGGGTGATGCTGTGCCCTGCCCTTGCGCCGCTGTGGCGGGAGGAGAACGGCGAGCCGGAGATTTCGCTGGCGGTGATGGCGCTGCCCGATGCGCTGCCCCTGCCGGAGGGGCCTTTGCCGGAGGCGGCATACTGCCCCGGTACGGCGACTGCCGTGGCCGACTGCAACCTGGCGGTGGTGGAGCTGACCCCGGCCCAGTACGAGACGGCGGTGGTGAACCTGCATCTGGCGGAGCGGCGCCGGGTGGGCTACACCGTGACGCTGCAGCGGGACGGTCGGGCGGTTTCGGCGGCGGCGGTGACCGACTGCGGCACCCGGTACGGGCAGATCAGCTATGTGGCGACGCTGCCCGACTGCGAGGGGCAGGGCCTGGGGCGGGCGGTGGTTTACCGCTGCGCCGGCTGGCTGCGGGAACGGGGGCTGGTGCCGCTGGTGGCGTGTGAGACCCACCGGGAGAGCTTTTACGCCGGGCTGGGCTTTGAGAAGATCAGCGAGGTGGCGGTATTTACCCACGAGAGCAGGCCGTAAAAGGCAGGCGGCGGGAAGAGATGGGAGGATGGCAAGGCAGCGGCGAAGGCAGGCTGGCGCCTGTCGAGGCGCAACGCAGCCAGCGCCCATCTGTTTTCGTCGCCGGGTTTGACAGCGGGGCTTCTGTCGTGGTAAGATAGGGGTTGTTCCCTGCGGAAGTGGCGGAATGGCAGACGCGCTGGTCTTAGGAGCCAGTACATTTTGTGTGTGGGTTCAAGTCCCATCTTCCGCACCAATAAAAAAGACGCCGTTGGCGTCTTTTTTATTGGTGCGGAAGATGGCGGGGAGCGCATGGATTTTTACAAAGGGCGGGGAGCACATAGATTTTTACAAAGGGCGGGGAACTGCCCTGATTTGACGCGAAGGGGGCACCGCAAAGGTTCCCCCTTCACACATCCCCTTCCTTGCCGTTGTTTCGGGCGGGGACTGTGTCGCTTTGGGGTGGGAGAGAGTGGCGAAGCCGGAACGAAATGGATTTTTGTTCACAAAATTTACGATATTTATTTGCAAAATGAGTGAAGATTTCACCTGCGGGATATACTAAAATGGCATCGGAGCAGCGGAGAAATGCTCCGATGCAAAAACGTCTTTTTTGCAGAAAGGATGAATTGATTTATGAAGAACAAGAAATGGATCGTCATTGTAATGGCGGCGCTGATGGCGCTGGCGATGGTTGCCTGCGGCAACGAGCCCGCTCCGACTCCCACACCTGATCCGACCCCCACACCTGATCCGGAGCCTGCTGTTAAGGTGGATTACAGCGGCAGCGTGACCGACTGGATGTACACCCCCGAGACCGAGGATGAGCTGACCAAGCTGCTGGTCTCCATCGATGAAGTGAGCTACGGCAGTGCGGGCGCCAGCCTGTAGCAGGCCAACGCGGCGGTAGCCGTGATGAAGCTGGCGATGGATGAGAGCGGCAAGGCCCAGGAGACCGTAAAGGCTTATCTGGAGGGGATGAACGAGACCCAGAAGGATTACTTCTCCTTCCAGTGGCAGCAGGCCATGAAGACCGCGCTGGCCCTGCTGAACGGTGACGAGGACGCGGCGATCCTGGAGGATGCCGGTGATGCGGACTTCGACCTGAAGGCTGTGGACAGCAAGAAGGTAGCGGAGTTCAACGACGCCGTGATAGCGCTGCTGGGCGATGCCGGTGTGACCAACGAATGGAAGAACCACACCGATGTGGAGCCGTTCATTTATGCTGCGGCGTAAGCCGGAATAGCACACGATGCCCCTCGGCGGGGAGTGCCTGCCGGGGGGTATTTTTCTCCCGCAGGGAAAAAACGGTTAATGTTTTGCGGGGGTGTTGTTTTATTGCGAATTTGTGGTACAATAGAGAATAGATTTTTGTGCCGTCGGCACAGGTGAGTACAGGACCGGGCGGGCCGCAGGCCCCCGCAGGGGGTGCGGCGACCCGCCGCCGGAGGCGGCGGGGGCCTGCGGCCCGATGCCCGGGTTCTGATGGGACTGCGAGGTGACGCAAGATGCGAGAACACTATAATCATTCCCGGCGCAGGGTGCTGCGGCGGCGCAGGATGCTGGTGGCGGCTGCGGCGGTGCTGCTGGTGGCGGCGGTTATTTTTGCGATGGTGCATTGGGTCATCCCGGCGCTGAACAAGGAGATTAACCCGCCGGACCCCGGACCGGCCGTAACGCCCGGAGGGGACCCCGTACCCGATCCGGCCGGGACCGGTACCAAGCCGGACGATGATATTATTTATCACCCGACGTTTGACCCGGTGGTGCCGGAAAGCCGGCAGGTAAGCGAAAAGTGGTTCGACGATGCGGTGATCCTGGGTGACAGCCGCTCGCAGGGGCTGATTTTGTATAACAGTCTTTCCAACTGCACCTCGCTGGCGGTCAAGTCGCTTTCGCTGACCAACTACACCAAAAAGGAGGCCACACTGCCCGGTCTGGGGACCGACACGGTGGCCAACATGATCCCCAAGGTGGGGGGCAAGCGGTTTTATCTCATCTTCGGGATGAACGATATGGGGCTGGACGCCGATACCTTCGGGGCGTACTTCGGACGGCTGGTGGAGCTGATCCAAAAGAGCCACCCCGATGCCGATATCTACGTGCAGGCGGTGCTGCCGGTGACCGAGCTGAAGGAGCAAAGCGGGGCGTCAAGCGGGTTTTCGCTGGCGCACGTGCGGGAGTTCAACGAGCAGCTGATGAAGGTTTGCACCGAAAAGCAGGTATGGTATGTGGATATCCCCCCGAAGCTGGTGGATGAAAAGGGCTACCTGCTGGATGAGGCAAGCTGGGATGGGGTGCATCTGAACGCCGAGTACTGCCGGGTGTGGATGGACTACCTGCTGCACCACGTGGTGCTGCCCGAGGATTACAACGGAGAATATGACGTGCCGGAGGGCTACCGCCCCGGCGATGTGGTGATGGACGGCGTGACCGTTTATGATTTTAAGCCATCGAACTGAAAATAGCTGACGAGAAGGAGATTACCCATGAAAAAGTTTGTAGCTGTACTGCTGGCCGCCATGCTGTGCCTTTCCTTTGCCGCCTGCGGCGGGGAAAAGGCGACCGACAAGACCGTAGACGCTGCGGCGATGTTTAAGGCGCTGCTGAACGATGTGACCTACACCGACAACGCCACCGAGCTGGACGGCAGCATGGCCGGCGTGCTGCTGGGCGATGAGCTGCCCGAGGGCACCGAGGCGTATCTGGCGGCGAATGACTCCGCCTACCTGCGGTGTGCGGTGTTTGCCTGCAAGGACAAGGACGCTGCCGCTGCGGTAAAGGCGCTGATCCAGTCCTATATCGATGAGAGCATAGACGCAAAGTACAACGTGGACGAGGTGGCGCTGCTGCAAAAGGCCAAGATCCACACGATGGGCCGGTATGTGGCGGTGGCGGTGACCGACGACACCGATAACGCCAACAAGGTGATCGACCGGTACTTTGCCTGATGCCGCGGGGCTGCGGCGCCCGCAGGGCGCTGCGGCGCAGCGCGGGAGGGGTGCCCGGAGCCCCGGCGGAGGGTCGCCCCGACGGTGAGCGCAGGCGCAGCGCCCGTGTGCCGGATGATGCAGAAATTTTCCAAGGGCCGCAGAGCCGATCTCTCTGCGGCTTTTGCTGACTTGTAAGGAGCCGCTATGGTATTCAGCAGCCTGACCTTTTTATTCCTGTTCTTCCCCATCGTGATAGGGGTGTATTACCTGTGCCCGAGAGTCCTGCGGAACCTGTGGCTGCTGGCGGCCAGCCTATTGTTCTATGCATGGGGGGAGCCGGTGTATATCCGTCTGATGGTGGCGTCCATCCTGTTTAACTACCTGTGCGGGCTGGGGGTAGCCGCCCTGCAGAAGCGGCAGAAGCCCTCCCCTGCCAGGGCGCTGCTGGTCCTTTGTATCGTGGGGAATATCGGGGCGCTGGGAGTCTTTAAGTATGCCGACCTGCTGATCGATACGGTGAACGGAATAGCGGGCAGCCACCTGGCGCTGCTGGAGCTGGCGCTGCCCATCGGCATCAGCTTTTATACCTTCCAGGCGTTGAGCTATGTGATCGACGTTTACCGGGGGACGGTGGCGGCGCAGAAAAACCCCATCACCTTCGGGACCTATATCGCGCTGTTCCCGCAGCTGATCGCGGGGCCCATTGTGCAGTATAAGACGGTGGAGCAGCAGCTTTGCGGCCGCAGAGAAACGGCGGCGCAGTTTGCCGAAGGCATCGGGCGGTTTACCGTGGGACTGGGCAAGAAGGTGCTGATTGCGAACCAGGTGGGCGCCCTGTGGGATACCGTGGCGGCGCTGCCGGGGACGAGCCTGACGGCCGGGACGGCCTGGCTGGGGGCGCTTGCCTTCACCTTCCAGATCTATTTTGATTTTTCCGGGTATTCCGATATGGCCATCGGGCTGGGGAAGATGCTGGGCTTTCAGTTTTTGGAGAACTTTGATTACCCCTATCTTTCCCGCAGCATTACCGAATACTGGCGGCGGTGGCATATCTCCCTCGGGACGTGGTTCCGGGAGTATGTGTATATCCCGCTGGGCGGCAACCGCCGGCGACTGCCCCGTCAGATCCTCAACCTGATCATCGTGTGGGGGCTGACCGGCCTGTGGCACGGCGCCAGCTGGAACTTCCTGCTGTGGGGGCTTTACTACGGCGTCATATTGATCCTGGAAAAGGTGTGGCTGCAAAAGCCGCTGCAAAGAGCCCCCCGTGCGGTGCAGCACCTCTATTCCCTGCTGCTGATCGTGTTCGGATGGGTCATCTTTGCGCTGACCGACTTCGGCGCCATCGGCAATTACTTTGCGGCGCTTTTCGGGGCGCACGGCGGGGCGGACAGCGAAACGCTGTACCTGCTGACCACCAATCTCATTCTGCTGATTATTGCGGGGGTTGCCAGTACCCGCCTGCCCGCGCGGCTGGCCGAACGGCTGGTGCAGCGGATGCATCCCGCCGGGCAGACGGCGGTGAAATGCGTCTTTTATACCGGGGTGCTGCTGATGTGCATCGCCTTTTTGGTGGGCGACAGCTACAATCCGTTCCTGTATTTCCGGTTCTGAAGGGAGGGTGACGGAAGATGAAAAAACAGAATATCATCATTATCCTTGTGTTTTGCGCAGTCATCCTTTCGCTGGGAGCGGCGGTGTGGCTGACCCCCGACCGGGAGTTTTCCGAGAACGAGAACCGCTATCTGCAAAAGCTGCCGGTACCGAATGCCGACACGGTGCAGAGCGGGGACTTCGGGGACGAGGTGGAGGACTATTTAAGCGACCAGTTCTGGCTGCGTGACCGCTGGACCGCCCTGCGCAGCCGGGTGAAGATGCTGCTGGGGAATAAGGATATCGGCGGGGTGTACCTGTGCCGGGATGGGTATTACATCGAAAAGGTGACCCCGAATGACGTGGACGAGGCAAGGCTCCAAAAGAATTTACAGACGGTGCGGAAGTTTTTTGACCGGTGCGTGGAGCTGGGGCTGGAGGCGGATGACCTGACCTTTCTGCCGGTGCCGACGCCCGGGTACATCCTGAAGGATAAGCTGCCCCGGTATGCCGTGCTGTTTGACGAGGATGCGGTATTTGCCGAAATGGGCGCCGCCATGGACGGCTACCGGCTGGTGGACCTGCGGGAGCCCTTTGCGGCGGCGTGTGCAGACGAGCAGCTATACTACCGCACCGACCATCACTGGACGACGGCGGGGGCGCTGCTGGGCTATCAATGCTACCGGGCGGCGGGGCTTTCTTCTCCCGCAGCGGCGGACTATACCGTGGAGCGCCATGAGGGCTTCCGGGGGACGCTGTACAGCAAGGTGCTGGACCCCGATGCGGCGGTGGATGCCGTTGAGCTGTACCGGTGGGACGGCGATACCGCCCTGACCGTGACCTACGATAACGCCGACCATGCGGGCTGCTACGACCTGCAAAAGCTGGCGCAGAAGGATATGTACGAGGTGTTCTTCGGCGGGAACTGGCCGATGGTGCGCATCACCGGCGGGGCGGAAAACGGGCGGCGGCTGCTGGTGCTGAAGGACAGCTACGCCAATGCGCTTCTGCCCTTTGCGGCGGCGGACTACGAGATGATAGCGGCGGTGGACCTGCGGTATTATCTCGGCTCGCTGACCGAGCTGATCCAAACCGAGAGCATCACCGACGTGCTGGTGCTGTACAGTACCTCGGCCTTTATGAGCGAGGCGAAGATCGACCGGCTGGGGCTGGGGAAGTAAGCGAAAAGTGAAAAGAAAAAGAGGCTCCTCCGCAGGTAAAGCGGGGGAGCTTTTTGGTGGGGGGATTGAGGGCGGGGCTGCGGGGCGCTGCGGGGGAGCTACGGGTGGCGGCGCAGCCGCGCCGGGGCGAAGCCACGGCGGGCGGGGGCGGAGCCCCCGCAGGCCGCGAAGCGGCCCGGCTGCGCCGGACGGGCGGGGAGAGAAAAGCCCCGCCGGGGGTCGGCGGGGTGGGGTCAGACATCGATATGGGAATTGAGGAGGGCGAGGAAGTCGGTCTCCCAGCGGTCGTGGCCCCTGGGGGCGGCACCGCAGCCCTCGGCACGCAGGAATGTGCCGTCGGTGAAGGTGATGTAAAGCAGCCAGCGCTTGGTGCGGGGGGTGCGCAGGCGGCATTCATTGTAGCCGTTCCATGCGGTGATTTGGGCGCGGTCGCCCAATTGGGCAAGCTGCTGCCAAAGCTCCGGCGGGGCGGCGATGCTTTCCATCCGCTCCGGCATGGTGCGGGAATAGGTGAGGCGCACCCGGTCGGGCTCTTCGGTGACGCGGTAGTGAAAGCCCCAATGGTGGCCGTCCCCGCAGCGGTATTCCCACTGGGATACGGGAGGCAGCGGGGGGATTTGCTTTTTGCGGCCGAACAGCGCCATGCGGCGTCACTTCCCTTCTATGATGGTTTGCAGGCTGCGGCGCTCCAGCAGGCCGACCAGCCACACCCCCAGCAGGCAGGGCGGGAGCTGTCCCAGGGCGATTTGCCCGGCAAAGACCCAGAACGCCCCGTTGATGCTGCCGGTCATGGCATAGCACCATTCCCCGCCGATGGCAACGGCATTGATGAGGATGGGGGGCAGGGCGGAGAGCCACGGCAGCCCGCCGAAGCGGATTTTACCCAGGAGACGGGTGGCAACGGCGGCCAGCAGGGTGGCAGCGGTGCCCACGGGGAGATCGACAAGGCCGAGGAAATTGGCGCCGGTGGCGGCCCCCACGCCGTTGGTGACGGCGCAGCCGAGGGTGACCCCCCAGATGGCGGCGGGGCTGATGACCGGCAGCAGGGTCAGGGCCTCCGAGATGCGGCACTGGACCGGGCCGAAGGTGATGGTCGCCAGTACCAGCGAAAGGGCGGCGTAGGCAGCCGCGATGACTCCGGCGGCAGTGAGCTGCCGCAGCGTGCGATTTTGCATATTCATTTCTCCTTTGGATGCCGTCGGTTGCGGCATTAGTTTTGTTTAGCGTCAGGATCTTTCGACTGACGATCCCAAAAGGACTCCGCTATTTTAGCATATTCTGCGGCGGGATACAAGCTTTGCTTGTGTTTTTGCGGGAGAAACGGTATAATAGGGGGGAATTTGCAGCGGCAGAGCCCGCCCGCCCTGCGGCGCGCCGCAGGCGCGCCGACCGGCGGCCCCCGCAGGGGGCCGCCGGGAGCCCGGCGAAGCCGGGCGGCAGGGCGGGCGGATGGGCCGGCTGCGGGAAGCGGGAAAGGAGCGGAACGGCGATGCGGATTTTGGCGGTGGACTACGGCGATGCCCGCACGGGGCTGGCCGTTTGCGACCGGGGAGAGCTGCTGGCGAGCCCCATTGGGGTGTTCCACAGCGGTGACCGGGAGGCAGTGGTTGCGGAGATTGTGCGGCAGGCCGAGGCGCAGAAGGCCGAGCTGGTGGTGGTAGGCAACCCCCTGAATATGAACGGGACGGCGGGCCCCCGCAGCGAGCTGTGCTGCGCCCTTGCCGGGGAGTTGGCGGAGAAGCTGCCCTGCCCGGTACGGATGTGGGACGAGCGCAGCACCACCGTCACGGCAACGCAGTACCTGAACATGACCGACGTGCGGGGCAAGAAGCGCAAGAATACCATTGATGCGGTGGCGGCCACCATTATACTGGAAAGCTACCTGGCCTACCGCAAAAACCATCCCGGGGAGGACTGACAGATGGCACATACCGAAGAACTGCTAAACCGGGACGCATTGGACCGAAACCCGGTATTTGCCCACGAGCGCTGGCAGGTACGGCTGGAAAACGGGCAGACCGCCGGGCGGGAGATGATCCGGCACCCGGGCGGCGTGGCCATAGTGGTGGTGGATGCCGACGACCGGCTGCTGATGGTGCGGCAGTACCGCAGCGGCATGGGGCAGGAATCTCTGGAGATCCCCGCCGGGAAGCGGGACCCCGGAGAGACGCCGGAGGACTGCGGCCGCCGGGAGCTGGAGGAGGAGTGCGGTCTCATTGCCGGAAGGCTGGAGCCGCTGGCCACCCTGTACCCCACCCCCGCCTACTGCGATGAGAAGATCTGGATCTTTACGGCGAAGGAGCTGACCCCCGGCCATGTTCATCCCGATGAGGATGAGTTTATTACGGTGGAGTGGGTGCCGCTGGCCCGCGCCGAGCAGATGGTGCTGGCGGGGGAAATAGAGGATGCGAAAACGCAGATAGCGATCCTGAAATACACGGCGCTGCGCCGGAAAGGAGAAGTCCATGAATAGACACGATTTTAGGAAATCCGATTTCATTGCGATTGCCGGTATTCTGATGTTTGCCATCGTTTATGCGGTGGATAAGCTGGTGTACGAGATGCCCAAGGTCACCTTCATTGTGCTGGTTGCCATTGCGATGGTGCTGCTGATCGTCGGTGCGATCGTCTCCCGCAAAAACCACGGCTGATATTCACCGCAGAACAGCTCCCGGCCAAGCAACGGCGGGGGCTGTTTTTCTGCCCGGACGATTTATTTTTGCGGAGTTCGGAAAAGGCGGTAAATTCGGGCGCAGCCCGGGGAGGGCGCAGCCCACGCGCCGAAGGCGCGTCCCCGCCGCCCCGGAGGGGCGGCGGGGGGCCGGGGCGGGACGCCCCGGCCGGGCTGCGCCCGAATGCCTGCGCCCTGCAGCGGGCGGTCCCCTGTTTCATGGCCGCTTCCGACGCCTGCCCCGCCGGGCCTGTCCCCTGCGGCGGGCGGGGGTCTCCCGGCGGCGAACGCTGCCGAAATGCTGCCGAGGAGGGAAAATGCCGTCGGACGAAAATTTGCCCAAAGCGTTTTTGGTGGGGGAATTGCGATTGACTTTACCGGCGGGAGATGCTATAATCTTCTTGTATTCAAGATCACCACTTTGGCCCCGCTTGCTGCACGGCATTGTTGTTTTGATCCTGCAGTGAACCGGGCTTTGTTTTTTTGGGTACGAAAAATATTTTTATTGCAGGAGGTACCCAGATGAATAACGGTACTGTCAAATGGTTCAACGCTGAAAAGGGTTATGGCTTCATCTCCAACGATGAGGGCGGCGAGGATGTCTTCGTTCATTTCTCTGCTATCCAGGTAGATGGCTTCAAGACTCTGGCCGAGGGTCAGAAGGTCACCTTCGAGACCGAGCCCGATCCCAAGGATACCGGCAAGCTGCGCGCTGTCAACGTTATCCCCCAGTAATGTAACCTTTTAAGGCTCCCTGTCCTTTGCGGCAGGGAGCTTTTTCTTATCCCCGGCGGCCTTGCCGAACGGCGGCGGATAGGCTATAATGGGGGCAGAAATTCATCCTGCCGAGGAGGGCACGCTATGAAAACGACATTCTACATGGTACGCCACGGCCAGCCGGACTGGGGCTGGGCGGAAACGATGCGGTTCTTTGGGCCGTGCAGCGCCTATATGCCGCTGACCTCGCTGGGGGTGGAGCAGATAGAGCACACCGCCTGCGACCCGCTGCTGCGGGGGGCGGCGTTAATTCTGGCCTCCCCCTACACCCGCACCATGCAGTCGGCGCAGATTTTATCCCGGCGGCTGGACCTGCCGGTGACGGTAGAATGGGACCTGCACGAGTGGCTGTACGACCGGAACATGAAGGGCGATCTGCCCACGCCGGAGGAGCGCTTCGGGCGGGAGGATATGACCCGGTGCTTTTTCTTCTACATGGAGCATGACGAGCTGACCGGCGAGGATAACTGCGAGACGGCGGCGGTTATTGCGGAGCGGGTGCTGGCCTGCCTGCGCCGCTACGACGGGCAGGCGGAAAAGATCATTGTGGTGTGCCACGAGGGGGTCATCCGCAGTGTGACCGGCATGAAGGCGGTCAATTTGGGGCAGGTAGTGCCTGTTACGCTGGAATAAGAGGAGCAGCCGCAGGGGCGGCTTCCCCGGAGGGCCTGCGAGGAGCCGGGGCGGCCGCAGGGCGCCCGCCGCCCCGCAAGGGGCGGCGGGGGGCGCGGGCGGAGCCCGCACGGAGGGCCGCCGGAGGCGGGCCTCCGACCCTGCGGCCGTAGACTGCCCCCTGATGCGGGGCTTGGGAGGAGAGGATACCATGAGAAAGCGATTGGAACTGCTGTGCCGGGCGCTGCGTGCGGGCCAGCCTGCGGTGACTGCCCTTGTGACGGGGTGCCGCGGGGCGACGCCGCGTGCCCCGGGGGCGCTGCTGGTGCTGACCGCCGGGCAGGCGGCCGGGACGGTAGGCGGCGGGCAGGCGGAGCATGACATTATGGGGCCGGGGATGGAAATGCTGGGCGGCGGGACGGCCGTGCGGCAGGACTGGCACCAGTGTCTTTCTGCGGAGGAGCTGCGCCATATGGGCCGGGAATACGGCGGCGAGGAGCAGATTTTGCTGCTGCGGTGGGAGCCGGGTGACCTGCCGTTGGCGGAGGCGGCGTGGACTGCTGCGGGCCAAAACGGGGACTGCTCCCTGCGGATAGAGTATGACGAAAACGGCTGGCGGGGGGCGCTTTTGCCGGTGTCGGAAACGGCCGCTGCCGAGGGCAGCTTTACCGTGAAGCTGCAGGAGGGCGGCAGGTGCTATATTTTCGGCGGGGGGCACGTCAGCCAGGCGCTGGCGCCGCTGCTGGCCGGGGTAGGGTTTTGCTGCGTGGTGCTGGATGAGCGCCCCGACTATGCGACCCCTGCCCTGTTCCCCACGGCCGAGACCCGCTGCGGCAGTCTGCCGGTGCTGGCGGAGGCCATCCCCTATGGGCCGGGGGACAGCGTCATTATCATGACGAGGGGGCACCAGGGGGACTATGAGGTGCTGTGCCGGGCGCTGCGCAGTCCGGTATGGTACCTGGGCATGGTAGGGAGCCGCCGCAAAATGGAGGCGACCTTCCTGCGGCTGCGGGAGGACGGCTTTACCGAGGACGACCTGCGGCGCATTGTGACGCCCATAGGGCTGGCGATAGACGCCGAGACCCCGGCCGAGATCGCCGTGAGCATTACCGCCCAGCTGATCGGGCTGCGGGCGGCGCGGCGGCGGGAGAAGGGGTAATCGCTTTTGGATGGCGGGGAAGGTGCGGAGCGCCCGCAGGGCGCTCCGGCGAAGCCGGAGCCGACGGGCGAAGCCCGTCGCAGCCGCCCCCCCCGGGGGCGGCGCCCTGCGGGCGGGTTTTTCGCCTTTCGGGAGCGCCGCCGATTTTTGCGGGAGCTGCGTACAAAAAAACCACAGACCGGCGGAGAACGCCGGAGAGGAGGACACTATGATTAAGATCACACCGGATTTTCCTTGTATTCATTGCGGGCTGTGCGCCGAGGCGTGCAGTCACGGCGTGATAAAAATGGTGCCGGATGAGGAGGGGCGGCTCATTCCCAAGGTCGCGTTTTCCTCCTGCCGGTACTGCCGCGCCTGCCGCCGGGCCTGCCCCGTCATTCCCGCGGAGGAAGTGTAAGGAAAATTTTTTTGCAAAATGTGTTGCATTTTGCCGCCCGGAGATGTTTATATAGGTGAGAGCGACCGACAAAACAGAAACCGGAGGATAACTGCATGAAGAAAGCGACCCTTACTGTGCTGCTGGCGCTGTGCCTTGCCCTGCTGCTGACCGCCTGCGGCGGCGAAGAAACCATATCCGGCAGGATAACCGAATACCTGCGGGGCGATGCCGGTGTGAACGGCTTTTTGATGGAACGGGACGGGCGGACGGTGGGCGTGCGGCTGGATGAAAAAAGCGGCATTTACCCCGACCTTGTCATCATTACCGAAAAGGCGCTGCGGGACGCCGAATACCCCGGTATGGGGGTGACGGTGACCGGGGAGCCTGCCGCCGAAAAGCTGACTGCCGCCGACGGCACCGAGGTGCCCACCTATCTGGCGTCAACTGTCATCATTGACAGCATACCCTACGGGGAGCCGCTGACGCTGGAGGACGGGACCCGTATTGCGGTGCGGGTGAACCGCTACGGGCCGGCCTACTACGCCCCGGACGGGATGCTGTTGTTCCAAATCGATAACCAGACGCCCGGCGATATTTTTATGGACCGGGTGGATTTTGACATTGTTTCCAAAGAGGTGCAGGATAAGATTTACGCCCGCTATCGGGAGCTGGGGGAATTTTACGATGCCGAATACCAGGTGGAGCGCGCCTGGGCGGAATATAACGAGCTGGGCCGCCCCCGGGATTTCAGGATGTATATTGCGCACCAAACCACCGGCAGCAGCTGCTACAATGACCGGGTCATTTTTTATTCCACCAATGTGGTGCTTTCCCGCAACACACGCCGCACCTACGAAAAGTATTACCACGCCATTTACGACCGGGAGACCGGGGAGGCGGTTTCGGTTTGGGATTTGTTCCGGCCGGATGCGGGCGAGATGCAGGAGTGGCTGCTGCTGCATTTTGAGCCGCTGGACATCGACCGGCGGCGGATCATTGCCGAAAATTTTGATCCGCAGTGGTTTTACTGCGGGCGGGACGGCTTTGGGATGTTCCTGCCGTGGGACTGCGTGCCAAACGATGACGGGCCCTATATGTATTACCTCTTTTTTACCGATGAGGAGCTGACGGGGATGCTGCGGGACGGGGTGCTGCCGCTGAAGGACACCCATCCCATCCCCGGTGCGGAGGAAGGATAACGGATAAAGTGAACGGAAAGCCCCGGGCGGAAATGCGGGTGATCGTAAGACAGTTTCAGTCCCGGCAGTAATGTCTGCTGGGACTGTTCTTGCATATATT